>ERZ1370068.2519-contig-1664_pt1 | contig 162630 bp, 198 predicted proteins | sample MGYA00561227_ERZ1370068 | MGnify/ENA primary metagenome ERZ1370068 (study PRJEB38410, sample SAMEA6850437) | metagenome | study: Metagenomic assessment of the ecological functions of the soil: analysis of the soil microbiota associated with the... | reverse complement strand
TGACCAAGCCCGGCTACCTCCCTCCGGCAAGACAAAAGGACCTTTATCTCTGTAGTCCCTTTATTTAATTTTGCCCAACGCATTAGTCTTCTTTGATTGCCTGTCGGACATCTCTCGGGCACTTCGCTTACACAAAGCTGGAGAGACACTACCGGGAACGTTTTACTACCAATAAAAGTGTTAAAGCAGTCTCGTCTCGCCAGTGCATATCGCGACACTGCGGGCGAAAGCACCATGCTAAATTGGAACAACCTGAATATTCAGTCAGCAGAACATCTCCCCATTCGATGTCCACTCATCCGCTGTGGCTCGCGCTGAATCGGAAAATCGGCAATCCGACAATTCTACTTTGATGACTTTGATCCGCCCGATACAGCATGGACTGCGGGATCGTCAGACCGATCTGCTTCAGCGGTTTTCAGATTGATGATCAACTCGAACTTCTGTCGGCTGTTCGACAGGCAAATCGGCATGGCTTCGCGCCTTGAGAATCTTGTCGATAGGGACGCTACACGCTGGTTTCTTTCCAGGGCATCGTACCCATACGACATGAGCCCACCTGCCTCGACATCAATCCGATTGTTGAACATTGCCGGCAGCCGGTTTTTTGCGGCGCGCTCGATGATTCGCCTGCTGATGCGAGTTGAAAAAGGCGGCTTGTAGTCTGCATCGAGGGAGCATCGGCGCGTTGCGTTTTTCGCGGCATCCAATGCGCTTCGATTTCATCCGGTGCCTTCACTTCAAGGAGCTGAACTCTGCAAGCGCAAAAGACTGGGCCACGATTCGTGTTTTTAATACTGGAACGCATGGCTTCTCCCTGATACGCTAGCAACGGCTATGCGGAGAAGCTCGCGGCACAACCTCCTTGAGGCAATTCCAAAACGCTTGCCGCTCAACTCTGGAGACAGATTGGACATGCCCGTAATATTCCCCGCCCGGATGGGCGAGACTGCCAACGAAGCCCAACGCGATCGGATCATTGACCTCGGACATCACGATGGGAATCGTTGAAGTGGCATTCTTGGCGGCTCTGATGGCTCCCGCCCCAACGGCGACGATGACGTCAACTTTCAGCCGCGTCAGCTCGGCCGCGAGTTCGGGCCGCAGCTTGAGCTCGTATTCTCTGTCAGCTTCGAAATTCAAAAATTACGCTCTTGCCTCAACGTAACCGCCGAGCTGCCGCAACGCTGTCGCAACGCTTCAAAAGAAGCCCTACCGAGCTCGTCAGATAACCGATGGGAATTTTCTCAGCTGCGCCTGAGTTCGGAAAAGGCAAAACGCGTGGCGCTCAGAGCTACACAAAAATCGTTTTTCCTCATTGTTTCTCTCACCCACTCTATCTGACTTTATCCGCTCCTCACCAACACATTCGGCGGAATCGTCAGGCTGATTTGCTTGGCGGCTTTTAGGTTGATGATGAACTCAAACTCTGGTCGGCTGCTGCACCGGTAGGTCGGCGGGCTTGGTGCCTTTAAAATCCTTATCTACATAATTGGCCGCACCATGAGCCAGCGCCGGAAGGTCTGCCGTAACTGATGAGGCTTTCATCGGGCAGCGACCGGCCCGGGTTGGTGGCTACATTACCGGCGTAGCCGTGCGTCTTGACGGCGAGATCCAGGATCCGATCTCGGTCATTAATCATTCCAGCAACTGCAACTACAATAAGAAGGTCGGCAACCTTCCGAGCTGTTCGAAGGCGTTCTCCAAATCTTCACGACCTCGTGCGCCTCCAAAGACTCAAGCTTTATCGCCAACGCTCGTGCCGCAACCCCAACTCTTAACGTGACTCGCGGCGGCCAAAATTCTTCCGACTTCGGCGCGAGGATAGCGATGCGGGAGGCTTTAGGAACAGTCTCCTTAAGAAGTTCCAGCCGCTGCCCGCTATGTCCGAAGAAATGCTAATAGCTGGTGACATTCCGCGCTCGGCCGCGCAAGACTGGCGACCAAGCCCAGCCGAACAGGATCGCTCATCAGGCATTGCTCATTACGATCGGAATCGTACTTCTGTCGCTTTGCTTCGCAGCACCCGTTGCGTCGACGCCTTGGCCAACAATGGCGTCCACATTGAGACGCACAAGCCCAGATGCAAGCTCAGGTGCCAGACTGGTCTTGCCGCTCGCAAATCGCCACTCAATGATAATATTTTGTCCCTCGACGTATCCGGAGCTCGCGTAATACGTTTACGAAACGCTTCTTCGTTGCGTCCAATCTGGCGTTACGTGGCGATGTAACCGACGCGATAGACCTTTTTCGATTGCTGCGCCTCAGCTTGAGCAAATCGCCAAGAGCATGCAGCAAAGACTAAGGGAAGCGTGACTTTTCTTAATTTTTCACAAAATTTTCCTGTCTCGATCCACTCTCACCGCTGACACTCCTGACACTGCCCCCTTCTTACTTAATCACCTTATCCGCGCGCGCCAACACGTTCCGGCGGAATCACGTCAGCCCGATCTCGCTCCGCGGTTTTTCAGATTGATCACTAAGTCACAACTTTGGCAGATCGCTGCACCGGCAGATCACCTGCGGGCTTCTGACCCTTCAGGATGCGATCCACGTAGCCGGCGGCGCGACGATATTGATCGACGACATCGGGTCCGTAGGAAATCAATCCACCATCGGTGACGAAGTATCGGAATGGATAGATTGCCGGTAGCTTCATTCGCGACGTTGTCTGAATGATCGACTGCCGATGAATAATAGCCAACCCGTTCGGCGTCACAATCACACCGCCGTTGGGCTCCCGGCCGAATTCTTTTAAGCCATCTTCAATTTCGCGGGCGTTGTTCAAACCAATGGGACTCGCCTCCACGCCGAGCGACGGAGCCACCGCTTGGATGGCGCCGAACTGCGCCGTTCCACTGGGGTTGTTGGGATCGCGCAGCACGGCGGTCCAGGTCATGCGCGGTGCGACTTGCTTAAGCAGTTCCAGCCATTTTGTGCTGATATCGAATTCAAAATGCGTAAAACCGGTCGCGTTGCCGCCCGGTTTAGCGAGACTTTTGACAAATCCGGCGGCGACGGCGTCAGAGACCTCAACGAATACAATGGGGATGGTGTGTGTTGCCCCCTGGAGCGGGCCCAACATGCGACCGCCGGCGGCCAGTATGACGTCAGGTGCGAGTGCAACGAGTTCAGCCGCATACTTGCGCGCGCGCTCGGGATCGCCGCCGGTCCAACGGTTATCGATCCGGAGGTTGCGCCCGCCGGTCCAACCGAGCTTCTGCAACGTTTGAACAAATGCATCGAGATAAATTTTCGACTGGGGATCGTTCTCCTCAAGATACGTTAGGACTCCGATGTGCCGTGTGCCAACCGACGGCTGGGCATGAGCCTGAGTTGGCCATGCGAGCACAATGATGGCCATAAGCTTTATCCAAACTACGCAAAGTTCATTAGCTCTCTCCTACGCTGCACCGCTTTGCGCACTCGGCATTGAAACAAAGCGCAAAGAGCGAAGGCTGCCGAAGCGCCAGCGGAATGAACTTCTTACGCGCCAAAGTCTCCTTCAGACTTTGCCAGATTCTGACTACCTGAAACCACGATTAGCGTCCGTCCACTCGTCACTCGACACTTGACACTCGCCCCTCCTCACTTAATCACCTTATCCGCTCTCGCCAGCACATTCGGCGGAATCGTCAGACCGATCTGCTTCGCGGTTTTCAGATTGATGACGAACTCGAACTTCGTCGGCTGCTCCACCGGCAGATCGGCAGGCTTGGCTCCCTTCAGAATTCTGTCCACGTAATATGCGACGCGCCGGTAGCTGTCCGCTGCGGTCCGCCCCGTAGTACATGAGGCCACCAGCATCTACAGCTTCTCTGACGCCATACGTCGACGGTAAGCGGCTCTTTAACGCAAAATCCGCGATCCGTTTTCGGTTAGCATAGCATAGCAGACTCGAACGAGCAGCATAGAGTCCATCCGGGCGTTCCTTGTTTAGCGACAGCAAAAATCTTCTCCAAATCCGTCTGCAGCTCGTATCTCCCAAAGCTGAATGGTCAACCCCAGCGCACGCGCCGCGACTGGAAGATCGTCTTTCACCTGGCTTGGCAGACGGAATGGCCGGATCGTAGAGAACCGCGACGCGGGCGAGTTTGGGAACGGCATCCTTGAGCAGCTCCAGTCGCTTACCGCCTAGGTCCATTCGCAAAGCTTGTAATGCCGGTGACGTTGCCGCCGGGACGGGCAAGAGCTTTCAACCAGGCCTGACTCTGACAGGATCGGCCCCAACGCCCGTCATAACGATGGGAATCGTCCTGGTCTGCATTCTTGGCCGCCTGGATCGGCATGACACCTCCTGCGACCACGATGAGATCAACCTTAGAGACGCACCAGCTCGGCCGCAAGCTCAGCGTATCGATCGCGCTTCCCCTGCCGCATATCGGTACTCGAAGGCGATGTTCTGTCCTTCTATGTAGCCAAGCTCGCGCAGAGCGCACGCAATCCCTCAGCACGACTGGACTCACTAGCTGGCGTCGAACGCCGATAGATACCCTATCCTGGGGACCTTTCGCTGGCTGCTGCGCCTCGGCTAACACTCGCAGCAGCGAGACAACACCACTGGTACTAACCAAGATGGTAGCGACCGGCCAGCCCTCTTCATTGCGCACCTCGTTTCGAGCGATACTGTATCACGCGGAGGCGCTAGAGATAAAGGAGAGTGTGACTTACGGCGGGAAGGCGACAAAGTTTTCGTTTTAGAGAAAAGACCAAAGCTAGATTGAGATCGAATCAGATAGACGAGTGTAGTTTCTTCAGCGAGAGCCCCATGGAGGCGCGAGCAGGTGATGCGATAGTCATCAGTTATAAAAACGTAAGCGGCAGGAGGCGACTCATTTCCTAGGTGTCTGGCCAGTCATGACCTTCGGGCTATATTCTTCCTACTAAAGGGTTCGCTGCTCATGCAACGTCGTTTATCAATTGAATTATCTCTATCAGTGCCCACCTAATAGAAGGTCTCTGCCGAATTGGGAAAGACTGAATGAAATGAGTCACCTTCCTGCCACTTCATGCTTATGAGACATCGCCGCTCGCCGTCTTCGATCCGTCTTCTTAAAACCCAGTTTTCGGGCCCATATTTTCTTGTGGTGGCTGAAATGCAGCAGCTGGCTGGTCATTCTGCTGCAGCGGTAATGTCGCTGCTGCGCCTCGGCTATGACCGCAACAGCAAGCAACACCACTGCAACCAGGATTGATGGCACAGCAGCCCTCTTCATTGCGCACCTCGTTTCGAGCGTTATGTATCACGCGGATAGAGATAAAGGAAAGTGTGATTTACGGCGGAAGGCGACAAAGTTTTCGTTTTAGAGAAAAGACCAAAGCTAGATTGAGATCGAATCGATAGACGAGGTAGTTTCTTCAGCGAGCCCCGGAGGCGCGAGCAGATGATGCGATAGTCATCAGTATAAAAACGTAAGCGGCAGGAGGCGACTCATTTCGGTGGTGTTCCGGCCAGTCATGACCTTCGGGGCTGGCCTCTTCCCAATTCGTTGCGCGAGTTGTTTTAGGGGATTGCTCTATTAGGTAGGCACTGATAGAGATCAGAACAATTCAATTAGAAGCTTGACGTTTGCGTTGAACGGCGCGAGCCGGCGAGCGTCCGTTTTCGAACGCGCTGTAGATTTCGCTGTTTCGCGTTCCACTCTGATTGGATTTCCAAGCGCATGGACTCTCTTCCAGATTGTGTCCCAAGTGCTAAAAATAATCTGCCGTAATGTCGGCACCAAGGCAGATGAGCTTGTTCAATTGATGTTCCGTAAGGGAGGTCAAAATGGTTCGAATGTTCATCAGGCACGTTGTTCGAGACTATCGCGTGTGGCGCCGGGCATACAACGCGTTCGACGAGGAGCGCAGAGGAATGGGCGTCGTGGGGCACGCGGTCTATCGCGCGGTGGCGAAACCCAACGAGGTGACCGTCTCGCACGATTTTGCCAGCATAAGCAAGGCCAAGGCGTTTGCGGGGTCGCGGCGACTGCGCGAAGTTATGAAAGGCGCTGGTGTGCAGGGCACGCCTACCATTTGGTTCGTGAAGCCCACGTGAGACTTGCATAGACGACATCTTCTTGGCGTGCAGTGACCGCTGTACGCTCATCGCGAAATCTAACGTTTTGGGCGAGAGGCGCGTTTCGTTAGCGTCCTCTCAACCCAACGGTTATGCGTTCCTGATCTAAATTCCTTACTTCCGCCGTTCGTGGTCAGCGAGGTCGGAAAGAATAAGTTATTGCAAGCCCTTCTCAGTCAGTTCTTCTTTGATTCGCTCCATGAAAGGGCCAGTATATTCTTTGCGCCAGTCCGGGCAAAGCTCATCCGCAAAACTGACAGCTTCGATGTTCCCGCCAGCCCGTCCGCTCACCTTCGGGGCTGGCACTGATGGAGAAAACAATTCAACTCTATCATCGCCGTTTGGCTTCTTCGTTCACTTAATCACTTTATCCGTCACCCAGTAGTCGCCGCGCGCCCCAGCGGCACGTCACGCCGATGCTCGCTTGGCGGCTGAGGTGGATTGATTCCAAACTCAAACTTCATCGGCTGTTGTATGGGCAAGTCAGCGGGTTTAGCGCCTTTGAGTATCTTATCCACATACACCGCCGCGCGCCGGTAGTTATCGTCAGGATCTGGCCCATAACCCATGAGGCCTCCAGCTTCGACATGATACCATTCCTGGATAAATCGCTGGCAGCCGAGTCTTAGCTGTCAGGTCGATAAACCGCGCGAGGTTAGTAGTCAAAAATGGGCTCGGCGGAAAAATTAGCGCGTGAACGCCCGCGTTTTTCGCCGCGGCGAATCCCTTTCGAGATCGTCAGCATCTTTCACCAGGATGGATTGAAGCTGGAGCCCCAATCCTTTAGCCCGCGAGTTCGTCTCCCTTGAAGCGTTGCTCTTGTCTTGTTGGCCTCGCCCGAGCAAGGCGTCCCACCCGCTTAATCTTGGGAAAAGCTTCCTTGAGTAGCTCAAGTCTCTTGCCATTTAACTCTGGGGCGAGAGACGACCGTCGGATGGTACGTTTCCGCCCGGATGCGCCAAGCTGGCAGCGGCCTTCACCCACAGGATCGATGGCCCCAGCGAAAACAACGGCGATTGTTTTGGTGGCCTTCTTCGCGACGTCAATGGCGGTGCTACTATCGACGACAATGACATCGACCTTGAGACGGACCAGCTCGGCCACAAGCTCCGCAAGAGGTTCCAGCTTTCCATCTGCGTAGCGATACTCGATGCTGACGTGTTCTTGCCCTCGACGTAACCAAGTTCGCGCGAGACCCCTGCTGCATCGCCTGGCGCGCGCTGCCGAGAGCAGAAACCGAATTAGCCAGCAGCATACCGATCCGCGGCGTTTTAGCGGCCTGCTGCGGCTTCGGCTACCACTGCAACAGTAAGGGCATCGCTGCGACCAAGATTGATGACCAACCAACTTTCTCCATTGCCCGCCCCGGGTCACGGGAGGCTATCACGCAGGCGGTAATTGCGGGAAACGTATTATTTTGCGCTAAGTAAATGCGACAACGGGCTTCGTCGAGGGGGAAAGGACCAAATTTCGATCCAGGATTGAACTGAACGACGCTTGAGTCACACAGTTCAATCCCGGCATCGCCGCTTGGTTTTCTGCCATCACTTGATCACCTTGTCCGCCCGCCAGCAGCAGATTCGGCGGAATCGTTCAGGCCGATCTGCTTTGGCCGCCTTCAAATTGATGATGAGCTCGAACTTCGATCGGTTGCTCCACGGGAAGGTCAGCAGGCTTCGCTGCCTTTCAGAATCTTGTCGACATATATAGCGGCGCGGCGGTACAAGTCGTTAAGGTTCACGCCGTAGGTCATAAGTCCCCCGGCTTCCACATATTCTGTCGAGTAGTATATCGCCGGGAGCCGGCTCTTTACCGCGAGGTCTGCAAGCTGTGCTCGCTGAGAAATGAGGACGGGGCTCGCCAGCGCAAGGACTGCTTCAGCGCGTCCCTTGCTTGCGGCTCGGAATGCGGTCTCAATATCCTTGGGATCTAGTACGTCAAGGTATTGAAGCTTCACCCCGAGTGCCCCTGCGGCGAGTTCCACCTCTTTTAACAATTGTGCGTTGGCCGGGTCGGTTGAAGTCCCGAGGACGGCCACGCGCGAGAGTTTAGGAACGATCTCCTTCAGAAGCTCCAGTCGTTTTCCGCTTATCTCCGGGGCAAGGGTTGCCAATCCAGTAATGTTCCCGCCAGGTCGCGCAAGGCTGGCGACGAACCCGTTGGCAACAGGATCGTTATCCTGCGCCATCACAATGGGAATCGTAGAAGTTGCTGCCTTGGCGGCGCGGGTTGATGCCGGACCACCCGTGACGATGATGTCTACCTTGAGACGCACCAGCTCGGCGGCGAGCGCGGGGAGGCGATCGAACTTTCCCTCTGCATATCGCCACTCAATGACAATGTTTTTCCCCTCCACGTACCCAAGCTCGCGCAGACCCTGCCGGAATGCCTCGATGCGGTCCGAGACAGCGGAAGGGGGGCACCACCTAGGATATCCTATCCGGGGACTTTCGTCGGCTGCTGCGCCTCGGCTATCACTCCAAGAGCAAGCAACACCACTGCAACAAGGATTGATGGCACCGCAGCCCTCTTCATTGCGCACCTCGTTTCGAGCGTTATGTATCACGCGGATAGAGATAAAGGAAAGTGTGATTTACACACCACTGACAAGCGAAGGACAAGGATTAGCGACAGCCCTCCAGTGGTAAAGACAGTTCAGTCAAAGCGGTCACAGCCCATCCATCCTTGATAGACTTTCCAGCTCGGACAGAGCTTCCTCATCTCCGATAGGGCTAGCTTAGGTTAGTGGTCTTTGAGAGGAACGAAGTGATGTTCCTCGGACGAAGATAAATGAGTCATCAAAGCCAGTCGCTTTTGCGGTTGTGCCGCAAGAGTGTACTGGCTTTTGTATTTCAGAGGCGACCCATCAGATGCAGAACTTTTATAGCAGAGGAAGGAGGCTTTTATGTTTATAGAGACCTATTATGATGAAAGGGCTGCGGTTCCCGGCAGCACAAGTGAGCCGATGATTATGTCCGCACGTCCTGATAGTAGGACCTGTTGTTGAACATGACCATCAACATGGGGATAGCCGTGATGCGCGGCGGTCCAGAGTAGACCCGAGGGTGCGCAGAAGGTCACCGTCGTTCTGGATGCCGTGACGCAGACCTGCCCTGTCCCCTGAACGCCAGCAACCCCATCGCCACGCCCATCCCGGTACCTGTTCACATTCCGCCGCCAGCGATGCATCGCGACCCGTCCTTCATTTCCCAGAGCCGTGCGTTCCCAGCCGCTCAACGACCCGTGCACCAGGACCCAGTCCTGGCCGCGTATCGTCTCCAGGATCTCGGCAGCCAGCCGGGCGGTCGAGATGGGCTTCTGCGCCCACCAGCGTTCCTTCAAGTCCTTCTGGACGCGGGTCGCGATCGCCATGTGGATCTCCCGAGCCCGCGCGGTCCCTCTCGGCGATCCGCCGCTGCAGATCACCGTCCATTGCGCGTCTCGCACAGACGCGTGAGCTCCCGCAGAACCTGGGACCCGCTTCCGAGAATGGCGATGTCCGCGGGCAGGAGCCGGCCGTGGCTGCTGGTCCAGCTCCTGATCCCATACTCTTGCAAGCCGACACGAACGAGCTATGGTCCCTCTCCGGATGACGTGCTCTGGTGGCGCCGATTGTACCCGAGCGGCACCCTCGGCAGAGCCCGCTGGAACGATACCGACTTCCGGCTCTGGCCGCGTCAGCGCCGCTTCGATGTCCTTGACGCCAACGGTCAGGACCAGGTCCGCTTCCTTCAGCACCTCAACGCTGGCTCCGCTGAACGTTCAGAGGGTGAAGATTCGAGAGATTGAAGGAGGAGCCCTGCTCGATCACTGGAATCCCGAGAAGCTCACTCAGCGATTGCAGCGCTTCCGGTCCGCCCGGCGCCCGTCCTAGTCCCTCGACGAGCAGAACCGGCCAGCGCGCCTCCCGAAGCGCCTTCGCAGCGTCGGCGATCGCCTCGGGGTTGCCCGAGGGAGGGGCGGGGCGCGGTAGCGGCTCCAGATCGGGAATGGCAAAGCCGTCAGGAAGCCGGCTCTCCTGCAGCTCGACGTCGAGACAAAGGTAGACCGGGCCCCGGGGCTCGGTCATCGCGATCTGGTAGGCGCGGAGAATGGATTCGGCGACGCTGAGCGCCCCTGAGGCTGGTCGTCCCACTTCACGTAGTCTCTGACGATCTGCGCCTGGACTTGCGCCAGTGTGGATCCAATCGATCCACGGCCGCCGGTGCGTCGAGTCCAGCGGCCCGGTGCCTCCGATGATGATCATCGGAGCGTTGCTGAGCCAGGCTTCGTAGATCGCCTTGCTCGCGTGCTGCAGGCCGACGATGTTGTGAACCAGCGTGGCCTGAGGCCTCCCGGTCGCCAGGTAATAGCCCTCCGCCATGGCGATCGCCACCTCTTCGTGGCTGCAGGTGATGACCTCGGGCGCGACATTTCCACACGTACGTCACCAGCGATTCATGCATCCCACGGGTGGTCGCGCCTGGATTCAGGGTGACGTACTCGACGCCGAGCCGATTCAGCAGGTAGACGACGAGGTCCGACACGTACTCGGGCTTCCAGGGCTCATCGCCGCCTCTCCTTCAGCTATGCGTAACCGCCGAAGACGGCCCGTCGTAGTTCTTTCCAGAAGCAGTCGACGTTCCTAGAACCCCGCCGCCTTCAACGCCGCCGTAAGTGTTGGTCCAGGGTCGCCGGAAAGGGCTCCCGGGTCGCAGTCGCCGGAGGTCGTCTCCCGCGCCGCACCAGCGCGGCGAGATCCTCGGCCGAGGCGCCGTCGCGGTGGCGTCGGCGCGGCCGCCACGCCGTCGTACCGCTGGCGCAGCGCGGCGGTCGGGGCATTGATCAAGTCCGCGTTCAGGAAAGCGCCGCCCGGCTTCAAATGCGCGCAGATCTCGCTGTAGATCTCGCGGATGCGCTTGAAGTCCCGCAGGTTGTGCAAGCAGCTGGACGAAACCGCGGCATCGAACGGGCCGAACTGCTCGGGCAGCCAACTCGCCTCGAAGAGATCGGACTGATGCAGTTTGAAGCGCTCCCGTACTTCGCGACGAGGTGTCGTGCGCGATTCAGCATCGGCTCGGAGCCATCCTGCGCAATGCACGTCGCGTGAGGATACCGGTCGAGGATGAACATGCTCACCGGCCCGTAGCCCGCACCGACATCCAGGATGGTGACGGTTGCGTCGGGAGAACGTGAACAGGTCGCAAATCAGCTGGAACCGCTCGGCTCGGCTCGGGTCCTCAGCCTGACTGCCGTCTCACCCACTCGTCCACGTACGTCTCCGAGGCCCAATCGTGGTGGTCGCGCCGCGGCCTATCGCCTTTGCGTAGCTTCCTGACGCGTCCTCATCTTCGTGCCTCCCGCGAACCGCCAGGCCCGAATCCTGCGGCAACCGTAGCGCCAACGCAACGAGGGGGTCAAGGACCGGCGCGAACCCAAATCGGTGACGGGCTGGTGCTACCACGCTGCTACCAGCGCACTCCATATCAAGAGTACCCAGGAGGATGATCCGACAGAGGAAGTTGCTTGCGATCGTTTAGCTTAGGTTGTCTCGGGTATCCTGAGTACGTCGGCCGGGGCAACTCTTCAATCAGCGGGTCCACGGTTCGAGTCCGTGACGGCCCACCAATGCTGATCAGGAATCGCCTCCGGGCGGCTCCTGGATTCTTCCTCGCGTGTTCGAGCGTTGGGTCGGCGAGGAGGTGGCTAGCGCTCGCATGACAACGGCACTCGCGATCGCGCTCGGTCGGTGCTGACGGTCCCCGCGCTGCTGATCAACATCTACTTCGCATTGCTGCTGCTGGACCGGTGGCCCGGGCTTCGTGACCGTCCGGGAGGGCTGTTCGCCACCTGCGGCGCTCGACACGTCGTCCTGCGCCATCATCGTAGCGGACGCCGTATGCCCGGTTGATTCTGGCGGCACACCAAACGTCACGTCGGCATCCTCTGGAACCTGGCCTGGTTGGCCTCGCCCTCTCGTGGATGCCGACCGGCGGTCGCCGTGCCGTGGCCATTCCGGATCGTCGCGGCCGTGAGCGTGGTGGTCGGGCTGCTATCTCGTCCGCGCGCTGGTCGTCGACCTCCGACAGCCGTGTCCTCTCTGAATCGCCGGTCACGTCCTGCACGCGGCGGTCGCCGCGATGCTTGCAATCGCATGGTGGGTCGCCTGACGGCATGAGTAGATTCACGGTCGGCTCGGCCGGTGTCAGGCTCCCTGGCGACGATCCGTACAGAGTGTCACGGAGTTCCGGGGCGTGCCGAACCTGCGATGCGCAGAGCAACGAAGTGGTGATCGCGACGCTCGAGCTGGGCACCTAAGCACCGCGCCCGCACTTCGTAAATTAGCTACCCGGTCCGGCCCCCGTCGCCGGAACGCGATATTGGCCTTTCCGAGGCGTGGCCTGACGGGGTACGCTTCGGCCAACCCTGCTGTTGACCTGACCTGAGGAGGAGCTCACTGAACGTATCGCGTCGTGACTTCGCGGTTGCCGGTGCACTCGCGTTTTCCGCGCGTCCAGCCTGCTGCTCAGTCGGTTCCGCGGGCGCCGACGCCGCCGATCGAGGCAGCAGCCCGTTGCCCAGGGCGTCGAGACTCTCCGCAAGGCGCTGCTCGAAGCCGACAAGGCCAAGCTAGGATCAGGTGGCGTCCGCGCAGATCAGCTACGGCCATTCTGGACGGTCGAGTCGAGACCAAGGACCAATTCATCACCGGCGTGATGACCCGCAAGCAGACGGTCAAGTCGCTCGCCTTCCCGAGCTGAAGGTCGCGGTGGTCGGCAATGCCGCCGTCGTGCCACATCTACCTGTCCGACTCGGAGCTCGAGGGTAAGGCGACGACCACCCGGATCGGCGCCCTTCAGGTCTGGCAAAAGCAGGACGGCGGATGGAAGCTGCTGGCGCGGCAGGGGTTCAGGCTGCCGGCGCTCGGCCTAGCTTCGCGCAGCGATCGGCTGCTGCCGCGACGCCGGCTTGCAATCGCGGCGGCATTCCGAATAGCTTCACGGTGAACGCGCCCGGGATGCCCATGAGGGCCCAGGAAGGCGGTGCGAGACCGCCGCGACCCCGTCACTGTAATCGGGGACGAAACCCGCAAGTGTCACTGGCCGCGAGGCTGGGAAGACGCGGGGAGTAGGACGATCCGAGGCCAGGAGACCTGCCCGGGCGCAACCACCTCAACCGGTCTTCGAGGGAGGATCCGGAGATGACAGAGCGACCGACCGTGTGGTTCCGTCCCCTGTGGCTCGGATTGCTGGATCGCCGCGATCGCCGCGATCACCACCGGGTACACGTGCATCACGCCGTTCGCGGCATTCGCGGTGATCGCCGCCACGACGCTGTCGCGACGCGATGCGGTCATCCTGGCCGTGGCGCTGTGGCTCACGAATCAGGCCGTGGGCTTCGGCGTGCTGAATTACCCGTGGACGGCTCCGACCTGGCCTGGGGCGTCGCGATCGGCGCCGCCGCCGTGATGCTGCCGACGCTCGTCGCGCACTGCGGCAGTGCGGCGGCTCGCGGTCGTTCCACGCGCTCGCCCGGATGGCCGCGGGATTCGCCGCGGCGTTCGTGCTCTACGAGCTCGCGCTGTACGCGGCCGCGGTGTCGATGCTCGGCGGCACGGAAGCGTTCGCGCCGGCCATCGTCGGCCAGGTGCTGTTCGTCAACGCGGTCACGCTCGTCGGGGGCTCGTTCAGCCTTCCACCAGCTCGTCGTCGGGGCCGCGGCTCTGAGCCGTCGCCGCCGCGCTCACGCTTCGCCGGCCCGCCTGGCATAGCGTCGGCGTCGGCGCGGACTGAGCCAGAGCGCGCGTCCAGGTCTCTGAGCGATGGGCTATCGTGTCGCCTCGCTGCTCCCGGCCGCCACGGAGATCGTCTGTGCCGTGGGCGCCGAGGCCGATCTCGTCGGCATCTCCCACGAGTGTGATTTCCCGAGGCGGTGCGGGTCTGCCGGCGCTGACCCGCGCCCGCGTGCGCCCCGTCGGAACCAGCCGCGAGATCGACCGCGAGGTGCGCCTGGTGCTCCAGGACGCGCTGGCCGTGTACGAGATCGAGCTGCGCACGACTGGAAGCGGCGCGGCCCGACGTCATCGTCACCCAGGATCTGTGCGACGTCTGCGCGGTCTCGTTCGACGACGTCTGCGCCGCGGCCGCCAAAGCTCGTCGATCGCAACATTCGCATCGTCAACCTGCACCCGACCCGTTTCGGCGACGTCTGGTCCGACATCGCGCGCGTCGCCGAGGCGCTCGGGCGAGCGGCTGAGGGCGCCGCCGTCGTCAGGAGCCTCAGGCTCGGGCCGCGGAGATCGCCGCGCGCAGCTCGGCGCGTCGCGCGAGGCCGCGCGTCGTCTCGATCGAGTGGATCGAGCCGGTGATGATCGGCGGGATGTGGATGCCCGAGCTCGATCGAGATGGCCGGCGGCACTCCGCTGGTGACGCGACCGGGCGACCACGCCCCGACGCTCACGATGGACGCGCTCCGCGAGCTGTCGCCGGATGTCGTGCTGGTCAGCCCGTGCGGCTTTCCGCTCGACCGAACGCTGGAAGAGCTCCCGCAGCTTCGCGGCGCGCTGCCGTGGGAATCCTGGCCGGCCGTGCGGGCCGGGCAGGTCTACGTCGCTGACGGCAACGCCTACTTCAACCGACCGGGACCACGGATCGTCGAGTCGCTGCGAGATCCTGGCGGCCTGTCTGCACCCCGACGCGTTCCCGGAGTTCCGCCGCAAGCACCGGTCCGCGGTGATCCGAGTGGATGCGGAGCTGAAGCAACAGTCGTTGTAGCGGCAAGTCAGCGAGCTCAGCGCTCGACTCCTGCGTAACGCTCGGCGGCCTAGCCACGCGCGACGTCGACCAGGTTGCGATCGCTCCGGTGTTCCGCGTGGCCGCGGGGCACCCGCACTGAGGTGCACGTCGGCTACACTGCGTGAGGGCCGGAACATGCGCGGGCGCAGCATCGTTCGTCCGTGAGGATGCCGTGGAGGCACTCCAAGAGTTCGTCGACAACTTCACGTATCTCGGCGTTTTCGCCGTGCTCTTGCTCGGCAGCCTGGGAGTCCCGATCCCGGAGGAGATGCCGATCATCGCGGCCGCCGTGTTGAGCCACGAGGGTGTCGTCCGGTGGTGGCTTGCGCTGCCCGTCTGCCTGCTGGGGTGCTATCCGGCGATATGGTGCTCTACTGGGTCGGCCGGCACTGGGGTGAGCAGGTCCTCAACTGGCGACTGGTCCGGCTGGTGCTGTCGCCCGCGCGGGAGCAGTGGCTGAACGCGGCGTATCGACGGCATGCCCTGAAGACCGTCGTCACGGCGCGGCACGTCATGGGACTCCGCGCCGCCGCGTTTCTGACCGCGGGCAGGGCGAACGTCCCGTTCTGGAAGTTCGTGGTGGCGGACACGGGCGCCGCCTTGTTCGGCGTCCCGTTGGCGTTCGGGTTGGCGTACTTCTTCACGGATCAGATCAAAGCCATCATGACCGATGTGCACCGCGCAGAGCGCTGGCTCGGTCTCGCCGGCCTCCTGGCGCTGGCGGCGATGCTGGTCGTCGGCGTGTGGCGATGGCATCGTCGCGTCGGGAGGAGCGCCTGGGCGAGGAGCCGTAGTGGATCCCTTCTATGCCGTCGTCAGGTTGATCGCGCGATTCTGGATCTGGTTCTTCTTCGAGCGCGTCGAGGTCCGGCACCCCGAGCGGGTACCGCGCATGGGTGCCGGTGCTCCTCTGCATCAACCATCCGAACAACCTGATCGACTCGCTGCTCGTGGGGATCGGTCCTCCCGCGGAAGGTGCACTATCTCGCCACCGCCGCGCTCTTCCGCAACCCGCTCATCGCGCGGCTCCTCGTCGCGTTGGGCGTGATTCCCGTCTACCGGAAGGCGGACGACCCGGACAAGATGGACCGCAACGTACGAAATGTTCGCGGCGTGTGACGAGGCATTCGACGGCGGGCGGCTCATCGCCATCTATCCCGAAGGCGTCACCCGCGCGGAGGCGCACGTGCAGCGGATCAAGACGGGCGCGGCGCGGATCGCGCTCGGCTACGAGGCGCACGCGCCCGGGGCGCCTCACCGTCGTGCCGGTGGGGCTCAGTTTCGAGGCCCGCAAGAGGTTTCGCGGGCGCGTCCTCGTCTCGTTCGGCGAGCCGGTCGACGTCTCGTCGTACCTCGCCGTCTACCGCGAGGAGCCGGCGAAGGCGCTGCATGCGCTCACGACGGCGCTCCAGTCGGCGATGGAGCGCGAGGTCGTCCACGTCGAGCGCATCGACACGGCGGCGCTCGCGCGCGCCGTGGAGGAGCTCTATCGCGGCGAGCTCGAGCGTGAGCTGTGGGAGGAGCGCGGGCTCTCGGGACGGCGGATCGACCCGTTCCAGCTCTCCGGGTCGATCAGCGGACGCGGTCGAGCACTTCCGCAAACAGGACCCCGAGCGCATCGAGCGGCTCTGGCAGCGGATTCTGGGCTACCGTGCCCTCCTCGCGGCCTACCGGCTTCGCGACGATGCCGTGCGGACTGGTCTCGAGCACACGCCGGCGCGGCGGCGGGTGGCGCGGTCAAGGCAGGCGATCGTGGGCCTGCCGCTCTTCGCGTACGGCGCGGCGGTGAACTTCCTGCCGTACTACCTGCCCGGATGGCTCGCGGGCCGGATGTCGCGGCGGCCGACGGACTACGCGACAATCCGGCTCCTCGCGAGCATCGTCGCGTTCCCGCTCTTCTGGGCGCTCGAGACGGCGCTCGTCGGCTGGGTGGCCGGTCTCGGCTGGGCGCTCGCCTTCTTCCTCTCACTCCCGCTCGGGGGCTGATCGCCTATCGGTACCTGGTCGGCACCGGGCGCTTGCGTCACCAGCTCAGGTTCGGCGCGCTCCTCCTCACGCGCGCTCAGGAAGCGAGGCGTCTTCTCGCCGAGCGCCGCCAGATCGTCGAGGACCTCGAGCGCGCCACGCGCGACTACCTGGGGGCGCGAGAGGCCCCCACCTCTCGCCGTGAACGCTCGCGGCGGTCGTCCGACCCAAAGACACTTTTGCGCGTTCGCGCCGGGTCGGCGATGATAGGCGCGCGATGAACTGCCGCTGCGGTCATCCAGAGCGAGCTCACGTGAACGGGGGCCGCTGCTGTGTTCCCGACTGCCCCTGCGAGCGCTTCGAGCCGGGCGACACGCTACCGGAGAGCGACGAGGTCAGGCGCGCGCCCTTTCGGTTGATGCGCTCAGGCGACCGGCGTGGCCGAGCTGTGCTGAGTGCGCAGCGCCGAGTGAGCCATCAGAAACTCGCCCACGTTCTCCATCGTCAGGACGCCAACGAGCTCGCGGTCGCGCACCACCGGCAGGGCCGGACAGCCCGAGGCTTGCAAGCGCTGAACGGCGCCCTCGAGCATCTCCGAGGGCTCGGCGCTGTCGAAGCGTGATGTCATCGCGGCCGCGACGGGCGTGTCCGCGCCGGTCTGCGTCAGCCGCTTCATCAAATCGGCCCGCGTCAGCACGCCGACCACCCGCCCCGCCTCGACCACCGGGAAGTCATGCTGAAATCCCGCGAGCACGTGCGCGAGCGCGCGCTGCAGTGTGTCGGTGGGCGCGAGTGTCTCGAAGCGCGTGATCATCGCGCGGCTCACCGGAATGCCACCCAGGACGGACCGCGTGAGCGCAGCGCTCGCCTCGGATGCGGCGCCCATCCACACGAACAACGCGATGAACACGAGGAACGGATTGCTGAACAGGCCGACGAGGCCGAACACCAGCGCCAGCCCCTGACCGATGTGGGCCGCGATCCGGGTGGCCCGCACGTAATCCATCCGCATGGCCAGCAAGGCGCGCAGGGGCACGCCCGCCGTCCATCGGAAAGGCCGGAATGAGATTGAAGACGGCCAGGGAGACGTTCACCCAGAGGAGCTTCGACAGAAAGTCGCCGCCGACCCACTGGACGTCGTGCCACGCCGTCGGGGTCACCACACTGGCCAGCAGCGCGGCCAGAGGCCACGTTGACCGCGGGGCCCGCGAGCGCGACGAGCAACTCCTGCTTCAGGTCATCCGGCATCCGCTCGAGTCGCGCCACGCCACCAATTGGCAGAAGCGTGATGTCGCGGGTGCGAATGCCGTAGTGCCGTGCGGTCAAGGCATGGCCGAGCTCGTGGAGCACGACGATCGCAAAAGGGGCGAGGATGAAGACGACGCCCGCCCCGGCGTCGGCCAGGTCGTGGCGCTGCAGGTAGTGGCTCACCGCGACCCAGGCAAGCAAGATCAGAAACGTCCCGTGCATGTAGACGTCGATTCCGCCACGCGGCCGAGCTTCCACGACCATCCGGTCATGTGCGTTGCCTCGCCATCAGAGCACGCCGAAATGCCGAAGCGCCTCTTCGATCGCCTCACGCTTTTCGGGCGGGCACGGCTCGATGTCACGACCGCGGCGGGCCCGGTTCGCTTCACGCAGCGTCGGTATGCCGTGAACCTCCTTGACATGCGCGATCCATCCCGTCTTCGGGATGAAGCCGTGGTGACGCTGCACGAACTTGCTGAATCTCGGTGTCCGTGGCCATTTCATGTCCTCCGCGATCGTCCCTACCAGCATGAGGGACACTATGATGCGGGCGTGACTGATTGTGCCACAGGTGTTGCCGAGCGCATGCCGAGCAGCTCGCGCATCAGTCGGCGTTTGACCACCTCGACGAGGACGAGATAGGTCACGGTGACTCCGCCGAGAAACACGAAGTACGTGCCCGGGAGTGGCACGAAGCCGAGCGTAGCGGCCAGCGGCGTGAAGGGCAAGATCGCGCCGATCAGCACCACGAGCACCGTGGTCACCGCCAGCGGGAGGCTCGGCCGGCTGCGCAAGGGATTGCCGGCGGTCCGGATGACGAAGAGGACGAGCGTCTGGGTCGCGAGCGACTCGACGAACCAGCCCGTCTGGAACAGCGCCTCGGAGGCGCGGAAGACCCACAGCAGCACGCCAAACGTGAGAAAGTCGTAGATCGAGCTGATGGGCCCGATCACCAGCATGAACCGCTGGATGATCCCGATGTTCCACCGCTGCGGGGTCCGGATGAATGCGTCGTCGACATTGTCGGTGGGGATCGTGATCTGGGCGAGATCGTAGAGGAAATTGTTGAGTAAGATCTGGGTCGGCAGCATCGGCAAGAACGGCAGGAAGAGGAACGCGCCCGCCATGCTGAACATGTTGCCGAAGTTCGAGCTGGTCCCCATCAGCAAGTACTTCATCACGTTGCCGAAGGCCCGCCGGCCCTCGAGAATCCCGGCGTGGAGGACGTCGCAGGTCGCGTTCGAGCAGGATGATGTCGGCCGCGTCCTTGGCGACGTCGACGGCGGTCGCGACGGACACGCCGACGTCCGCCGTGTGATGGAGGGCGCGTCGTTGATGCCGTCGCCCAGGAAGCCGACGACGTGGTTGCGACTCTTGAGCGCGAGGATGATCCGGTTCTTCTGCGCGGGTGAGACGCGGGCGAAGACGGTCGTCTGCTCGGCCACCGCCGCGAGCGCGCCGTCGGTCATGCGCTCGATCTCGTCGCCACCGACGATGCGGGCACTGTCGAGACCGACCTGACCGCAGACGTGCTGGGCGACGAGCTCGTTGTCGCCGGTGAGGATCTTCACCACGACGCCGTCGCGGCGGAGCGCGCGGAGCGCCTCGGCGACGCCTTCCATCGGCGGATCGAAGAAGGTCACGAAGCCGGCGAGTACGAGCTCCCGCTCGTCGCGGGCAGAGTACACGGCCTGGAGCGGCACCACCGCGGAGGCGACGGCCAAGACCCGCGATCCTCGCGCGCTCAGCTCGCGGTACGTCGCTTCGCACCGCATCCGCATCGCCTCATCGAGCGGAGGCCCGGCGATCGTCGATCTCGTAGGCCGTGCAGCAGGCGAGGACGCCTCCGGAGCCCCCTTCGTGATCAGGCAGGCGGCCGTCGCTGTTCTCGACGACGACGGAGAGGCGCCGGCGCTCGAAGTCGAACGGGATCTCGTCGATCTTCCGGTAGCCGTCGCTGACGACCCCGCCGCGCTTGAGAATCGCCTCGTCCAGCGGACTCTTGATGCCAGTCTGGTGGGCGCTGTTGACGCAGGCGAGGGCAAGCGGCCGCTCCGATACCTGGCCGAACGGGTCAAGATGCCGGTCGAGCACCATGTCGCCGCTCGTGAGCGTGCCGGTCTTGTCGCTGCAGAGGACGTCCATGCTGCCGAAGTTCTCGATCGCCTCGAGATGCTTGACGATCACCTTCTGGCGCGCCATGTGCGCCGCCCCGCGGGAGAGGGTGACCGCGCTGATCATGGGCAGGAACTCGGGCGTCAGACCCACCGCGAGCGCCACCGCGAAGAGCAGCGACTCGAGAAACGCGTGATGCAGCAGCGCGCCGGCCAGCAGCACGAAGAGAACGAGGAAGAACACCGTGCGCATGATGAGGAGCGCGAACTGCCGGGTACCGCGCTCGAACTCGGTCTCGGGCGGCCGCGTCGACAGGCGCGCGGCGATGTCGCCGAATGCGGTCGCCGGCCCAGTCGCGACGACCAGCGCCGTCGCCGTACCGCTCACGACCGACGTGCCGAGGAAGACGACGTTGCGGGCATCCGCCGGCTGACGCGGCGCGACCTCGAGGTCGCCCGCGTCCTTCTCGGCCGGCATCGACTCGCCCGTGAGGGCGGCCTGCTGGACGTGGAGGTCTCGCGCCTCGAGGAGGCGCGCGTCGGCCGGGATGCGATCCCCGGCCGCGAGGCGGACGATGTCACCGGGGACCACCTCGCGACGGCGTAGTCTCGCTCCAGGTTCCATCGCGGAGGACGGCCGCCGTCGGCGCCACGGCGTCGCGCAGTCGCTCGGCGACGCGATGGGAGCGATAGGTCTGCACGAAGTTGAGCACCACGCTCAGCGCCACCATGAGGACGATGATGGAGGCGTTGACCCGTTCGCCGAGGATCGCGGAGGCGGCGCTCGCGATCAGCAGAATGATGACCAGCGGATTCGCCAAGAGCAGGAGGATCTGAACGAGGCCGGCCGTGCGCGGCGCCCGCGCGGGCCTCGTTCGGGCCGACCTCGCCGAGCCTCCGGCGCGCGTCGTCGGTCGAGCAAGCCTCGCCGCGCGACGCCTGGAGCTCCGCGAGGAGCGTGTCGATGGGGCCGTGGAGCGCCGTCACGGCGAGCCGCCGCTTCTCCAGCGCCATCTAGTCGCGCCCGTCCGGTCATGGCGGTGTCCTCTCTCCTTCGACTGTCTTCTCCCCATAGTCATCGATGTCTCGCCACCATGTGCCATGCTTGACCGACCGAGCCGAGCGACGATGAATCGATCTCCGATGTCCAGCCGAGGCGAGCTGAAGGCCATCGCGCGACGCGACGATGATTCAGCGCGGCCTGCTGCCGGATTTCTCCCCGCGGTCGTGGCGGAGACGGACGCCGATCACGAAGCGCCGCCGCCGAGACGGACCCCTCCATCCGCGACCTGCGCGGCCTGCTCTGGTGCTCGATCGACAACGATGATCTCCGAGATCCTCGACCAGCTCTCGGTCGCCGAACCGACGGCGGGGGACGGTGAAGATCCGCGTCGCCGTCGCCGACGTCGACGCGGTCGTGAGGAAGGGCTCCGCGATCGACGGCCACGCTCGGACCAACACGACGTCCGTCTACACCGCGGCCGAGATCTTCCCGATGCTGCCCGAGAAGCTCTCGACGGACCTGACATCCCTCGGCGAGGACCAGGCCGCGTCTGGCGATCGTGATCGAGATGGATGGTCGCGGCCGACGGGACGGTCACGGGATCCGACGTCTACCGCGCCGTCGTGCTGAATCGGGCGAAGCTCGCCTACAACAGCGTCGCCGCCTGGCTCGACGGCACCGGCGCCGCGCGCCGCCGCGCCTCGCGGCGGTGCCGGGGCTCGACCGAGCAGCTCCGCACCCAGGACAGGGTCGCCCAGGCGATGAAGGGCCTCCGGCACCAGCACGGCGCCCTGAGCCTGGACACCCTCGAGGCCCGGGCCGTGTTCGACGGCGAGGTGCTCGCGGATCTGCGGCCCGACGAGAAGAATCGGGCCAAGGAGCTGATCGAGGATTTCATGATCGCGTCGAACGGGGTGACGGCGAAGTATCTCGAGCGGGAAGGGTATCCGTCGCTGCGGCGGGTCCTGCGCGCGCCCGAGCGCTGGGAGCGGATCGTCGCGCTCGCCGCCGGCCTCGGCGGGCGCGCTGCCCGCAGAGCCGAGCGCCCGCGCGCTCGAAGACTTCCTCGCCGAGCGCCGCCAGGCGGATCCTCTCAGGTTCCCCGACCTCTCGCTCGTCGGTGGTCAAGCTGCTGGGCTCGGGCGAGTACGTCGTCGAGCGTCCCGGGCAGGCGGTGGACGGACACTTCGGGCTCGCCGTGAGGACTACACGCATTCCACCGCCCCCAATCGGCGCTTCCCGGATCTCGTCACACAGCGGCTGCTGAAGGCGGCGCTCGCGGGTCGGCCGGCGCCCTACGCCATCGACGAGCTCGATGGGCTGGCGCGCCACTGCACCGAGCAGGAGGACAACGCGGCCAAGGTGGAGCGCCAGGTACGGAAATCGGCGGCGGCGCTCCTCCTGCACCGCGGATCGGGCAGCGCTTCGACGCGATCGTGACGGGGGCTTCCGCCAAGGGCACGTGGGTGCGCATCTCCGGCCGGCGGCGGAGGGGAAAGTCGTGCGGGGCTTCGAGGGGCTCGACGTCGGCGATCGGGCGCGCGTGGAGCTCGTCCACACCGACGTCGAGCGCGGCTTCGTCGACTTCGCCCGGGCGTCCGGCTGAGCGCTCGACGGCGAGGCCCTCGCGCCGGCTCTTGCCAGCGAGGACGGCTCAGCGTCCGACCGCCGCGTAGCGCTCGGTGCTCCAGTCGCGCGCCACGTCGACCAGCGTGGCCATCACCCGGCGGTCGATCGCGCAGGCGACGATGCCCGGAAGCCTGAACGATGCTGGAGCGCTCGTCGCGCCACGCGCCGCCGAAGTCGACAGGCCGGCCATCGCTCGCCCAGTACCGCGTCGCCGCCGAGCGCCGCGCGCGACGTGCATGCACACCGGGAAGTCGTACACGTTGGGCGTATGGAAGAGGGCGCCGCCCAGATAGCCGCTCGCCATCAGGGGATAGAGGCTGCCCCCGGTCTCTGAGCCCAGGACACCCGTCGAGCCCGGCGGCGCTGACCGCCCGCGCCCGCTCGCGCCTCGTGACCCAGGAAGCCGCTGACCAGGGATGCGCCGGCGCTCGCGCGGTCGATCGGGCGGAGATCGGCGGCAGACGCGTCCAGCGCCGCGCGGGCCGCGCGGCTGCAGGTCGTCCGGACCGAGGACGATGCGGTCGTCACGCACCTCGAGCCAGGTGCCGTCCGGCGCTCTCTTCCGGCAGGTAGACCAGGGAATAGTGAATCGTCTCCGCTGAGTCCGCGCGTGGAGCATGACGGCGTAGTCGTTGCCCGATCCGGTCTCGATAGCTCGCGCGTGCCGTCGATGGGGTCGATGCCCGAGCACCCAGTCGCTCTGCTGTGCGAACCGGCCGAGGTCGCCCGGGCTTCCTCGGCCTCGATCCGGCACCGGCGAACGATGGGCCCCATGTCGCGCAAGCGCGGCCACCAGAATCTCCTGCACCGAGAGGTCGGCGAGCGTGAGCGCGTCGGTGTCCGCGGACCCGGAGTGCTTCCCGGCGAGCGCAGATATCGTGACGCCGGAAGCTGACGCGCGAGCGCCCCGGCCCATCGGACGGCCCGCGGCAGCTCCGCCGACAGGAGCTGAGATCAGCTCGTTCGTCTCACCCTCCCCGCGGGCGCCGCGCTACGGACCGCGTCAGGCGCGATTGACCGCGCTCACCACCGCGCGCACGGACGCGGTCATGATGCTTGGCGTCGAGCCCCGACGCCCCAGCGCGTCCGGCCGCCGATGCGCGCCTCGACGTACGCGGCCGCCCGCGCGTCGGCGCCTCGCTGAGCGCGTGCTCGGAGTAGTCCGTGATCTCGACGGCGATGCCGGCGTCGGCCGGAGCGGCGTCGACGAACGCGGCGATCGGCCCGTTGCCCTGGCCCTTGAGCCAGCGCTCGCGGCCCGATCGAGCTGTCACGTGCGCCTCGATCGTGGCGTCGCCGGTGTCCGGCGCGGTCGTGATCACGGGTGACCGATCAGCGCGACCGGCTCTGTCCGGCGGTCAGGTACGTCGACTCGAACGCCGACCAGATCTGGTCGGACGTGATCTCGGTGCCGCTCGCCTCGGTCAGCTTCTGGATGACCGACGAGAACTCGATCTGCAGCCGCCGCGGCAGGTCGAAGCCGTGCTCGAACTTCATGATGTAGGCCACGCCGCCCTTGCCCGACTGGCTGTTCACGCGGATGACCGCCTCGTAGCGTGCGGCCGACGTGGTGCGGGTCGATCGGGAGGTAGGGCACCTCCCACACGTCGTAGTCCTTGCCGAGCGCCTCGAAGCCCTTCTTGATCGCGTCCTGGTGCGAGCCGGAGAACGCGGTGTAGACGAGGTCGCCGACGTAGGGATGGCGCGGATGGACGGGCAGCCGGTTGCAGTGCTCGACGATGCGCCGGGCGGCGTCGATGTCGGAGAAGTCGAGCATCGGGATCGACGCCCTGGCTGAAGAGGTTCAGCGCGAGCGTGACCACGTCGACGTTCCCGGTCCGCTCGCCGTTGCCGAACAGCGTGCCCTCGACGCGATCGGCGCCGGCCATCACGCCGAACTCGGCGGCGGCCACCGCGGTGCCGCGGTCGTTGTGCGGGTGCAGCGAGAGCACGATCGTGTCGCGCGCGCGGATGTTGCGGTGGAACCACTCGATCTGGTCGCCGTAGACGTTGGGCGTCGCCATCTCGACGGTGGCCGGAAGATTCAGGATGACCGGCCGCGCGCGCGGTCGGCTCCCAGACGTCCATGACCGCCTCGCAGATCTCGACTGGCGAAGTCGAGCTCGGTGCCGGTGAAGCTCTCCGGCGAGTACTGGAAGTGAACGTCGGTCCCGGGAACGGTCGCGCGTCGAGCTTCGCGGCAGAGCTGCGCGCGACCGCACCGCGATGTCCACGATGCCGGCCCGGTCGAGGCCGAACACCACGCGGCGCTGCAGCGTCGAGGTCGAGTTGTAGAGGTGCACGAGCGCCCGCGGCGCGCCGCGCAGCGACTCGAACGTGCGCTCGATCTGCTCGGGCCGCGCCTGGGTGAGGACCTGGATCATCACGTCGTCGGGGATCAGGTCCTCGTCGATGAGCAGGCGCACGAAGTCGAAGTCGGGCTGCGAGGCCGCCGGGAAGCCGACCTCGATCTCCTTGAACCCGCACTGCACCAGCAGGTCGAACATCCGGCGCTTGCGCTCCGAGGTCCATGGGGTCGATCAGGGCCTGGTTGCCGTCGCGCAGGTCCACGCTGCACCAGCGGGGCGCCCGGGTGATGACACGGCCCGGCCACGTGCGATCCGGGCAGCGGGATCGGCGTGAACGGACGATAGAGATGGAACGGCATCGGTGCGGGCGGACCGGCCTTCGGTGCCACAGGCGTCTCCTCCTTGTTGCTGCACAAACAAGAGCCAAGCCTCCCCGGTTACGGGAGAGGCTTTTTCGGCGGCGCCCGCGGGGACGCGCGCCTAGTTCAGGGACAGGGCCGCGAGCGGGGTATCCGCGCTCGTCGTCCTCGCAGCTACTCGGGTCACGGCTTTCATGTGCCCGCGTATTGTCGCGGTGGAGCGCGCGCCAGTTGTCAACTGTTCGCGTTACCGCGTGGCCGGCTGGACCTCACGGAGCCGGCGCTCGAGGAACCGGCGCTCCGTCTCGTTACTGACCAGCGCCAGCGCGCGGCGTGTAGCTCTTCGCCGCCTCGCGCAGGATCGCCGAGCCGGCGCAACAGCTCGGCGCGCGCGGCGTGCAAGAGGTGATAGCGGTCGAGCTCGCCGCCGGCGGCGAGTCGCGTCGACGAGCGCGAGCGCGAGCGCAGGGCCGTCCACCATCGCCACTGCGCGCCGCGCGGTTCGAGGACGACGATCGGAGATGGGCTGCATGGCGCTCGAGGACGATCGTAGAGCCGAACGATCTGCGACCAGTCCGTGTCCTCGGCCCGCGCCGCCTGACAGTGCAGGGCCGCGATCGCCGCCTGCAGCGCGTACGGCCGGGCCCGCCGCGCAGCGCCTCCTCGACGAGCGGCAGCGCCTTCGCGCGATCTGCGCGTGATCCCAGCGGCGGCGATCCTGGTCCTCGAGCAGCACGACGATCCGCCGGCCTCGTCCAGACGGCGCGTCGCGCCGCGAGTCGTGCAGCAGCATGAGGGCCAGGAGCGCCGTCGCCTCCGCGGTCGGCGGCGTCATCAGCGTCCTCACGAGGCGCGCCGAGCCGGATGGCCTCGGCGCAGAGATCGGTCCTCACCAGCGCGCTCGCCGCGCGTCGCGGCGTAGCCCTCGGTGAAGATCGAGGTAGATCACCGTCAGCACCGCGTCGAGCCGCTCGGGCATGATCGCTTCGTGTCGGGCACCGGATACGGAATGCCGGCGTCGCGAATCTTGCGCTTCGCGCGCACCGAGGCGCTGCGCCATCGTCGCCGTCGGCACGAGAGAACGCGCGCGCGATCTCGTCCGTCTCGAGGCCGCCCAGCGTGCGCAGGGTCAGCGCGCACCTGCGCCTCGAGCGCCAGCGCCGGGTGGCAGCAGGTGAAGATCAGCCGCAGGCGATCGTCGGGGATCTCGTCCGGGTCGTAGTCCGGCTCTTCGACGATCTGGGGCGACCCTGAGCGGCGTACGCGTCCAGTTTGTCGGCGAACCGCGTCCGGCGCCGGATGCGGTCGATGGCCTTGTGCCGGCGCCGTCTGGATGATCCAGGCGCGCGGGAACTCGGGGATTCCGAGGTCGGCCACTGGTCGACCGCCAGCCGTAAACGCTTCCTGCGCAGCCTCTTCGGCCGCGTCGAAGTCGCCTGACCAGCCGGATCAGGGTGGCGACGATCCGGCCCCAGTCGGCGCGATAGACTGACGTCGACCGCCGCGTTGGCGCGCCAGCACGTGCCCCAGTGATACTTCACGCCGGGTGTCGATTCCGGCCCCCGCTGTTCGACCTAGCAGATGGAGGCACGTGCATGAAATACATGCTGCTGGTTTACCTCGATGAGGCCTGGTCAAGCGGAGCGTCGCCGAGCGCCAGGAAGCCTACTGGGCCCAGATGAAACATACGGAAGAGTTCGTCGCCTGAAAGGCCGGTACCGTGGCGGGAACCCGCTCCACCCCGCCTCGACGGCAACCAGCGCGTCCGGGTGCGCGACGGCGAGAGACTCCTGACCGACGGTCCGTTCGCCGAAACCGCGCGAGCACCTCGGGGGCTACATGCTGATCGACGTCGAGAACCTCGACGAGGCGATCGACTGCGCGCGCCCGCGGCCCCTGGCGACGTGTGGGTAACGATCGAGGTACGGCCGGTCAGAGAGGGCCGCCGAGGCGTAGCGCTCGGCGCGCCCCGAGAGAGCAATCATGGAGGAGACGCGACATGACGTATGCGCTGTGGATCGTCCAGGGTGTGCTCGCGCTCCTGTTCCTGTTCGCGGGCGTCTCGAAGCTGATCATGACGGTCGAGGAGATGACGCAAGGACGTGCCGATGCCGGGCGCATTCCTGCGCTTCATCGCCGTCGCCGAGATACTCGGCGCGATCGGACTGATCCTGCCCAGTCTTCTTCGCATCGCGCCCGGGCTGACGCCGCTCGCCGCGGCCGGCCTGGTCGGTCACCGCGCATGGAGCGACGCTGATCACGCTGACGTACATGGGCGTCGGGATGGCGCTGGTTCCGCTCGTGGTCGGACTCCTCGCGGTGTTCGTCGCGTACGGCCGCTGGCGGGTGGCGCCGCATGAGGCGCGTTGAGTGCTCGATCAAGATCCTCATCGGTCTCGCGGCGCTCGTCGCGCTGCTGGTGATCGTGGTGGCCTTGCAGCCCTCCGAGTTCCGGATCACGCGACCGCGACCGTCGCCGCGCCGGCGTCGGCAGTGTTCGCCCAGGTGAACGACTTCCACAAGTGGGAGGCGTGGTCGCCGTGGGGCCAAGCTCGATCCGGCGGCGCGGAACACCTTCGAGGGCGCTCCGGCGGGAACGGGCGCGGTCTTCGCGCTGGGCCGGCAACAGCAAGGTCGGCGAGGGACGCATGACGATCACCGAGAGCCGTCCAAACGAGCTGGTGCGGATCAAGCTCGAGTTCATCAAGCCGTTCGCGGCGACCAACACGGCCGAGTTCACGTTGAAGCCCGAGCGCGATCGGACCGCTGTGACGTGGAGCATGTACGGCCACAACAACTTCATCGGCAAGGCAGTCTGCCTCGTCATGAACATGGACAAGACCCTCGGCGGCGAGTTCGACAAGGGCCTCGCCGCCATGAAGCCGGTCGCCGAAGCGGCGGCCCGAGAACTAGAAGGAGGCGTGGCGATGCGTTGCATGGTTCTGGTCAAGGCGAGCAAGGACAGCGAAGCGGAGTCATGCCGAGCGAGAAGCTGCTCGCCGCGATGGGCAAGTACAACGAGGAGCTGGTGAAGGCCGGCGTGATGCTGGCGGGCGAGGGGCTCCATCCGAGCATCGAAGGGCGCGCGCGTGCAAGTTCTCCGGCGACAAGCGCACGGTGATCGACGGTCCGTTCGCCGAGACCGAAGGACCTGGTCGCCGGCTTCTGGATGTTGCAGGTGAAGTCGCTGGACGAGGCGATCGAGTGGGTCAAGCGCTGCCCCAATCCGCATGGAGGGCGAGAGCGAGATCGAGATCCGCCCGGTGTTCGAGGCCGAGGACTTCGGCGCCGAGTTCACGCCCGAGCTCAGAGAGGCCGAGGCGCGCATGCGGGCCGAAATGGACAAGAGGAGGTAGGCGATGAGCAGCGTACGCGTGCTGGTCGGGACACGGAAGGGCGCGTTCATCCTGACGGCGGACGGCAAGCGCCAGCACTGGGACGTCAGCGGTCCCCACTTCGGCGGCTGGGAGATCTATCACCTCAAGGGCTCGCCGGCCGATCCGAACCGGCTCTACGCGTCCCAGTCGAGCAGCTGGTTCGGGCAGGTGATCCAGCGCTCGAGCGACGGCGGCAAGACGTGGGAGGCGGTGGGCAACAAGTTCGCGTACGACGGTCCGACCGGCACCCACCTCTGGTACGACGGCACGCAGCGCCCGTGGGAGTTCGCGCGCGTCTGGCACCTCGAGCCCTCGCTGCACCGATCCGGACACGGTCTACGCCGGCATCCAGGACGCCGCGCTGTTCCGCACGACCGACGGCGGCCAGACGTGGCAGGAGCTGCCCGGGCTGCGCAACCACGCCTCGGCGCCGGCCTGGCAGCCGGGCGCCGGCGGGATGTGCCTGCACACGATCCTTCTGGACCCGAGCCACCCCGGCCGGATCTTCATCGCCATCTCGGCGGCCGGGCGTCTTCCGGAGCGACGACGCCGGCAAGACGTGGCGGCCGATCAACCGCGGCCTCCGGTCCGAGCAGATCCCCGACCCGACGGCCGAGGTCGGCCACTGCGTGCACCGCATCGCGATGCACCCGTCGCGCCCGAACGTGCTGTTCATGCAGAAGCACTGGGACGTCATGCGCAGCGACGACGCCGGCGAGTCGTGGCAGGAGGTCAGCGGGAACCTGCCGACCGACTTCGGCTTCCCGATCGACGTGCACGCGCACGAGCCGGAGACCATCTACGTCGTGCCGATCAAGAGCGACTCGGAGCACTACCTGCCGGACGGCAAGCTGCGCGTGTACCGCAGCCGGACGGGCGGCAACGAGTGGGAGGCGCTCACGAACGGGCTGCCGCAGAGCCACTGCTACGTCAACGTGCTGCGCGACGCGATGGCCGTCGACTGCGCTCGAGCCCGTGCGGCGTGTACTTCGGCACCACCGGCGGGCAGGTGTACGCGCTCGGCCGACGCCGGGGACAGCTGGACGCCCATCGTCCGCGATCTGCCGTCGGTGGTGTCCGTCGAGGTCCAGACGCTGCCATGACATCCGGGTCGTGCTGCCGGCCCATCTGCGAACGCTCGCGCGCGTCGACGGCGAGGTGAAGCTCGACGTCGAGGGGCCGGCCACGCAGCGCGCGGTCCTCGACGCGCTCGAGGCGCGCTATCCGATGCTGCGCGGGACGATCCGCGACCAGGTCACGCACCAGCGCCGCGCGTTCCTGAGATTCTTCGCCTGCGAGGAGGATCTGTCCCACGAGTCGCCGGACGCCCCGCTGCCCGAGGCGGTCGCGACGCGGCGCCGAGCCCCTTGCTGGTCGTCGGCGCCATGGCGGGCGGCTAGGTCTAGAGGTCACTTCGGATGAAGCTCTTCTACGGTTGGGTCATCGTCGGCGCGGGATCGTCGTGACCTGCATCGGGTTCGGCGCCATGCTCTCGCTCGGCGTCTTCCTCCAGCCCATGCTCGGAAGCCACGGGCTGGTCCCGCACCGGCATCTCGACGGCGGCGCTCCTCAACTGGCTCTGCATGGGCGTCGGGTCGTTCCTCTGGGGCGCCCTCTCCGACCGGTTCGGCACGCGCGTGGTCGTGCTCTGCGGCGGCCTGCTGCTCGGCGTCGGCGCTGGTGGCGGCGAGCCGGGCCGCCAGTCGCTCGGCCAGTTCCAGATCCTGTTCGGCGTGCTGGTCGGGCTGGCGGCCGGGAGCTTCTACACGCCGCTGACGGCGACGACCACGCGCTGGTTCACGCGCAACCGCAGCCTCGCCGTCGCGCTGGTGTCGGCGGGGCTCAGCCTCGGCTCCACGATCGGTCGGCCCGCTCGCCCGCTGGATCATCACGACCTACGACTGGCGCACCGCGATGCTCGTCATCGGCGACCTCGCGTGGCTCGTCGATCATTCCGGCCGCCTTGCTCGTGCGCGAGCCGCCGGCGGCGCCGACCCGGCGCCGCGCGCGCTGGCGCGCCGGCGCCGATGGCCGCCGAGTTCACGGTGGCGCAGGCGCTGCGCACGCCGCAGTTCGCCGCCATCGCGCTCACGCACTTCGCGTGCTGCGCGGCGCACTCGGGCCCGATCTTCCACATGGTCACCCACGCGATCGACCACGGCGTCCCGGCGATGGCCGCGGCCACCGTGCTCAGCGTGGCCGGCCTGGCCTCGCTGAGCGGCCAGATCGTCTGCGGGCTCATCGCCGACCGCATCGGCGCCAAGCGCATGCTGCTGGTCGGGCTCGCGCTCCAGGCCGGTGGCCGTGAGCCTCTACGTGTTCACGCGCGACCTCGCGAGCTTCTACGCGCTCGCGGTCATGTTCGGCTTCGCCTACGGCGGCGTGATGCCGCTCTACGCGATCCTCGTGCGCGAGTACTTCGGCGCCCGGATCATGGGGACCGTCTTCGGCGCGGTCGGCGCCGTGGCCACGCTGGGCATGGCGCTCGGGCCGTGGGCCGGCGGCTGGCTCTACGACGCGCTCGGCAGCTACTTCTGGCTCTACATGGGCTCGTTCGGGATCGGGCTCGGGGCGGTGGCCATCGCGTTCACGTTCCGTCCGCCCCGCCGGCTCCCGGTGGCCCTGCCCAGCCCCATCGCCGCCGGCTGAGCGCTCAGGTATATCGCGGGAGGTCCTCGGCCGAGCGGCCTCGATCGAAACATAACTTTACCTTGCGAGCGAAACTCGCGAAACCTGACCCACCCAGACTGGCCCTGACAGGGTCATTCACGACTCTTTACAAGGAGGAGCCAATGGACACGACCGAGACCCCTCGACCAGCCTCTGGGGCGGACAAGCCCCGCCGCCGCTTCGTCCGACGGGTGGCGATCGTCACCGCCATCGCCGGCCTGGCCTCCGGAATCGGGATCAAGGCGTTCGCCTACAACCATGGCGGCTGGCATCGCGGCGGCTTCATGGGCGCCGCGATCGATCCGCGCCATGATGGACGAGCACCTCGACCGCATGCTCAAGCACCTCTACGTCGAGATCGACGCCACCGACGCGCAGAAGCAGCAGCTCGCGCCCGATCGTGAAGGGCGCGGCGCACGACCTCTTGCCGCTGCGCACCCAGTTTCACGACGCGCGGCGGCAGGCGCGTCGATCTCCTGTCTCGCGAGCGCGTCGACCGCGCCGCGCTCGAGGCGCTCCGCGCCGACCAGCTCCAGGCTGGCCGAGCAGGCGTCGATCCGCGCTCACCCAGGCGCTCGCGGACGTGGCGGACGTGCTCACGCCCGCACAGCGCAAGCAGCTGGCCGAGCGCATCGGCCGCTGGCACGGGCGCCGCGGGTAAACTCGGGGTGTGGCCCCGCGCATCCTGTTGATCGAGGACGATCCCCGCCTCGCCGGGATGGTGTCCGAATATCTCGGCGAGGCGGGCTTCCACGTCTCGGTCCGCCGCCACCGGCCACGCCGGGCTGGAGCGACTCGGCCGCGAGCCCTACGACGCGGTGGTGCTCGACCTCATGCTGCCCGACATCGACGGGCTCGAGGTGTGCCGGCAGCTTCGCGCGACGTCCGAGCGTGCCGGTTCTGATGCTCACCGCGCGCGGCGACACGATGGACCGCGTCGTCGGGCTGGAGATCGGCGCCGACGATTACCTGCCCAAGCCGTTCGAGCCGCGCGAGCTGCTGGCGCGCCTGCGCGCGATCCTGCGCCGCCGCCCGTCGCCGCGCGCGTCCGACGTGCTGCGCTTCGGCCGGCTCGAGATCGATCGCAGGCGCCCGCGCGGTACGCGTCGACGGCACGGAGCGGAGCCTCACGAGCCATCAGTTCACCCTGCTGGTGGCGCTCGCCGAGAACGCGGGCCGCGTGCTCTCGCGGGAGGCGCTGATGGATCTCGTCAAGGGCGAGTCGCTGGAAGCCTTCGACCGCTCGATCGACGTCCACGTGTCGCGCATCCGCGCCGCCATCGAGGACGATCCGAAGAAGCCGCGCCGCATCCTCACCGTGCGCGGCGCCGGCTACGTCTTCGCCCGGCAGCAGGACTGATGCACCGGCTCTATCTGCGGATCTATCTGGCCGTTCTCGCGAGCCTGGCCGCCTTCGCGCTCGTGTCGGGCTTTCTGTGGCGCCAGCTCGGCGACGCCGGTCCGGCCGGCCACGCGTTCGAGCGTTGCCGGCACGCTCGCGCAGAATGTCCTGCCGCCCGCCGGCGCGCCGGGCGCCGAGCAGCAGGCGGCGCTGAACAAGCTCGCGCGCCAATCTGCGGGCGGATGTCGCGCTGTTCGCCGCCGACCGCACGCGGCTGGCCGCCGTCGGCGATCCGCTGCCCGCTCCGGACACGGGTCGCGAGCGCAGCGGCTGGTTGCGCCGCTGGGGCGGCCCGCCCGCCGGCGCGATCCACCTGCCGGACGGCCGGTGGCTCGTCGCGCGCGCGCCGCATGACCGTCATCGTCCAGTCTTCGGCCTGTTCTTCGTGCTCGCGCTCGTCGCGATCGCCGTCGGGGTCGGCGCCTATCCGGTGGTGCGTCGGCTGACCGCGCGTCTCGAGCGCCTGCAGGCGGGCGTCGAGTCGCTCGGCGCCGGAGACCTCTCGGCGCGGGTGAAGGTCGAAGGCAGCGACGAGGTGGCGCGGCTCGCCGCGAGCTTCAACCGCGCCGCCGGGCGCATCGAGGAGCTGGTCGGCGCTCACAAGTCGCTCCTGGCCAACGCCTCCCACGAGCTGCGCACGCCGCTCGCCCGGATCCGCATGGCGGTCGAGCTCCTGAAGGAGAACGCCGACCCCGAGCGCAAGCGCGCGAGCTCGAGCAGGACATCGTCGAGCTCGACGCGCTTGATCGACGAGATCCTGACCGCCAGCCGCCTCGACGCGATCGGCGACCGGGACGCGAACGAGGAGGTGGATCTGCTCGCGCTCGCGAGCGAGGAGTGCGCGCGCTACGAGGAGGCGCAGCTGACCGGCGAGCCGGTGACGGTGCGCGGCGATCCGCGACCTGCTGCGGCGCCTGATCCGAAATCTCCTGAGAACGCGCGGCGGCACGGCGCGCCGCCCGTCGAGGTGCAGCGTGAGCCGCGCCGGGCGGGGCCGAGCTCCGCGTCAGCGATCACGGGCCGGGCGTTCCCGGACGCCGAGCGCGAGGGGGTGTTCCAGCCCGTTCCACCGGTTTGCCGGCAGCGGCGAGCGCGCCGGGGCCGGGCTGGGGCTGGCGCTGGTCCGTCAGATTGCGCGCCGCCACGGCGGCGACGCGAGCTATGTTGCGGGCGCGCCGTCCGGGGCAGCTTCGTCGTGACGCTCCACACCGTGTAAAGCGGATCGCCGTAGCCCCCGGGCGATCGGTCCTCGGCCGTCGTCGTCCGTCCATCCGCCGGCGGCCTCGAAGTAGGAGCGCACGAGCATCATGTGGTGCTGGTCGGTGGAATCGAGCCAGACGGCGACCGCCTTGGTGGGGAAGCACCGGTTCGAGAACGACACCACGAACGGCGATCCCGGCCTGAGCACCCGGCGGACTTCGCGGAACACCAGCAGCGGGTGGATCACGTACTGGATCGACGACGGCGCACATGGCGCCGTCGAACTCGCCGGCGCCGAAGGGAGCTGCGGGCGGCGGTTCACGTCGTGGACGACGTGGCTCGTGAGCTGAGGGTTGTCCGCCATCTCCTCGGCGTTCAGTCCCAGCCCCACGACCTCGCGGGCCTGGAAGCCGGCCGGGAGATGACTGCGCCAGCTGCTCATCAGGTCGAGCAGGCGCCCGCCGGTGGCAGCACCTCCGCGTACAGGCGGCCCAGCGCGGCGATGGCGCCGTCGTCGATGTGGACGACGCGCCGGGGGAACGCGTAGAAGCGATCGTCGGACGACTCGTCCTCGCGTGTAGGAGACCGGCGGAGCAGGCCGCTCCGCTCGATCCAGGCGCGCCTCGCGGCTCGCGGCATCACCGTGCAGATGTCGGTCATGGCCTCTCTGACCGGCGCAGTATAGATGCCGCCGCCCGGCGCCTGCGCTACGATTGCACGCCATGACGATCGAGCCAGTGGCCGGCGGCTCCGATCAAAGGGACCGGAAGGCATCGGTCGCGCGCGACGGAGAGTGCTCACCACTACGCCTCGATCGGCCGGCGCGACCAGAACCGGCTCACGCGGGACGTTCTCGTGACGCCTGCAGTCCATCGCCGATCGCCTGCGCGACGACGGCGAGATCCAGGCGGTGCGTCATCACCGGAAGCGGATCCGAGTTCTTCTCGATGGGCATCCTCAATCCCGCGGTCCGCGCGAGCTACACCAAGGATCAGATCCTCGAGCTGGTGCGGCATCGCCAACCGCCTCTACGACGCGATCGAGGCGCTGCCGCAGATCGTCATCGCGGCGCTCAACGGCATCGCGCGCGCCGGCGCGGCCGAGCTGTCGCTCGCGTGCGATATCCGTCTGGCCGCGCGCACGCGACGTTCGCCCTGCCCGAGGCGCTGCTGGGGCGGATTCCCGGGCGCCGGCGGTCCCGTGCGCCTGCCGGCGATCGTCGGGCCGGGCGCGCGCGCTGGAGCTGATCTGCACGGGGCGCGAGATCGACGCCGCCGAGATGGAGCGGCTCGGGCTCGTGCTGTCCGTTCTACCCCGGCGAGCGGCTGCTCGCCGGAAGCGCGGGCGCTGGCCGCGCGCATCGCCGCCAGCGGCCCGCTCGCCACGCGGGGCGCCAAGCGCATCATGAACGTCCGCAACGCCGGTGGCTTCGCGGCCGCCCGCGCGCTCTCGGATGCGCTGCGCCACGCGCTCGAGTGGAGCCGCGACGTCGACGAGGGCATGGCCGCGCACCGCGCGAGGGCGCGCGCCGCAGGTTCACCGGCCGCTAGCCCGGCGGCTCAGCTCCGGAAGAACTTGACAGCGTCGTCGTACGTCTCGTCGGGCGCCTGCTCGGCCGGGATAGTGCCCGCACGGCAGCGGCGACGCAGCCGACCACGTTACTGGCGTAGCGCGACCAGGCCCTCGCTCGTAGCTGTAGAACTTCGAGGTGTGGCTCTGGCCGCCGACGATCACCAGCACCGGGCAGGCGATCTTCCGCCCCGCCGCCAGGTCCGCGGCGTCCATCTCGTAGTCGATCGTGGCGCCGGCGCGGTAGTCCTCGCACACGCCGTGGACCTGCTCGGGCGTGCAGCAGCGGACGTACTCCGTGAGCGCCTCCTCGGCGAGCCCGCCCTTGCCCATGCCGTGCGAGCCGAGCTTGAGCCGGATGTAGTACTCCTCCTTGCCGGCGAGCAGGCGCTCGGGGAAGTCGTACGGCTGCGCCAGGAACGCCCAGTGATAGCTGTTGAGCGCCCACGCGCGGTTGACGTTGGTCCACACGTGGTGCGTGGGCAGGATGTCGATGGAGCAGAGCTTGAGCACGGCAGCGGGATGATCCAGCGCCATGCGATAGGCGGTGCGCGCGCCACGGTCGTGGCCGGCCACCATGAACCGCTCGAAGCCGAGGTGGCGCATGACGTCGACCTGATCCTGCGCCATGCGCCGGAACGAGTAGTTGCTGTGATCCGGCAGGCCCCGAGGCTTTGCCGCTGTCGCCGTAGCCGCGCAGGTCCGTTGCGACCACGGTGAAGTCGCTCGCCAGCCGCGGCGCGATGAGGCGCCAGTGGATGTGCGTCAGGGGATTGCCGTGGAGCAGGAGCAGGGGCGCAGGCCTGCGCCGCCCACCACGCCGTGAATCGAGACTTGCGGGTCGCTGGTCTGGATGTCGAAACGGCGGAAGCCTTCGTACATCGCTCGCTCTCTGTCGGTCAGTCGACGGTGACGGGCTTGATCTCGCGCAGGCGCGGGAGCACCTCCTTCGAGAAGAGCCGGATGCTCTTCTCCGACTCGGCGTGGGTCATGAAGCCCGAGCGGCCGACCAGGCGTCAGGTGCCCGAAGCCGCCGACCTGGTCGTAGAACTCCATCACCTGCCGGTAGACGGTGTCGGGATTGCCCGCGAACAGGATGCCCTGCGCCATGCGCCTGCTCCGACGCTGATCGACGTGAGCCGCGCGGCGTTCTGGCTCGGCCGAGCAGCGTGGCTGGCGCCGGCGCGGCGGCGCCGACGCGATAGACCTGCGGCGCCAGGCTGCGGCGCGATGCTGCCCGGCAGGAAGCGCGAGTACTGGGGCGCCGACTTGAGGCTCGTGTGCAGGAACCACAGGAGCTTGCTGCCCGACGCGCACGCCTTCCTCGTCGGTGTCGCCGACGTAGACGAAGGCCGCGTAGGCGAAGTTGTCGGTGGTCACCTTGGGCAGGCCGGCCTCGGCGCGCGCCTTGCGATGCGCGGCGTACGCGCGCTGCGTGCCCTCCGGGCCGCGCGAGGACCAGCACGTGTACCATGCCGCGACGGCCCGACCTCGGCCGCCGTGTCCGGATCGCCGGTGGCCGACCACATCCGCGGATGCGGCTGCTGCCAGGGCCGCGGCCAGATGTTCACGTGACGGTGCGTGTAGTGCTTGCCCTCCCAGCTGAAGGGCCCGTCCTGATGGCTGAGCGCCTTCGTGATGAGGTCGATCGCCTCCCAGTAGCGCTCGACGTTGTTGACTGGGTTGGCGTTGTTGGACGCCATCTCGCTGCCGCCCGACTTCACGAAGCCGATCTCGAGGCGCCCGCGCGAGATGACGTCGGCGGTGGCGTACTCCTCGGCGACCCGGACCGGATCCTTGCGCAGCGAGATCAGCGTGCCGAGGCTCAGGATGCGGACCTGGCGCGTCTGGCGGGCCAGGATGCCGACGAGCAGCGGGTTGGCGCCGAGCAGCGAGTTGATCCCGGCGTGATGCTCGATCGCCAGCACGTTCAGCCCGAGGTCGTCGCACAGGAGGAACTCGTCGATGACCTCCTCGAACAGGTCGGCGGCGATCTTCGGGTCACAGTACCGGTTCGGCAGGCTGGCGCGGACGGAATCCGTCGCGTTGAGAACATCCTGAGGAACGAACGGGTACGGGACCTCGCACTGCCACCAGGCGTCCATCGGCGTCTCTCCCGTCGAGCCGCGTCAGCGCGCAGGAAGCGCGCGACCGCGTCGGCGAAGGCCTCGGCCTGCTCGATCTCCGGATGATGCCCGGCCCGCGCGATCAGCTCGAAGCGCGAGCCGGGAATGCAGCGCGCTGTAGGCCCGTCCGTACGACGGCGTCACGATGCCGTCGCTGGCGCCCCACAGCACGAGCGTCGGCACGCGTGATGCGGCGCAGCCACCGCTTGAGCTGGGGATTGTACATGTATGGATGCCAGCCGTAGAGGCAGAGCGCGTCCCAGTTGCGGGCGCGCACGACGAGCTCGTCGTCCGACATCGCGTCGAGATCCGGCGCCCACGCGCCGGATCGTGCCAGCTCCGCCGCAGCACCTCCGGCGGCGAGGTGTTGAAGACGTCGAGGATGTCGGGCGTCTCGCGGTCGCTGACCTTGATGCCGAACGCGTCCACGAGGACGAGGCTTGTCGAGCCGATGGCGGCACTTGACGGCGATTTCGCGCCGCGAGCCAGCCGCCGAAGGACAATCCGATCAGCGTCACCTTCTCGTACGGCAGCGCCTCGAGGACGTCCAGGTAGAGGTGCACGAGGTCGTACACGGTCTCGAAGTCGGCGGGGCGCGGCGAGTTGCCAAAGCCGGGATGCGACGGCGCGATGATCTCGGCGGTGCTGGCCGAGCAGATCGAGAAAGCGCGCCCGCGGATCGACAGTCTGCAAGCCGTGCAGGAGCAGGACCGGCCGACCCGCGCCGCGGCGCAGCACTTCCAGCTCGACTTCCCCGACCGACAAGCTGCTCCGCGACGGCGGAGCCCGATGCGTTCGTCACGACGCCTCCGAGGGTGCGCGCGCGTCCCGCGCCGTGAGCCCGGGTAGCGTAGCACAGCCGCCGGGCCCCGGCGGCGGGCCCGGCGTTTGACACCACTCGCCCTCCCGGCTACGGTCCTCGCACGTCACGCGAGACGAAGGGGAGGTCCCCATGAGCGACCACGACGACCAGACCTTGGCCCTGTCACGCCGGGGCCATGCTGCGCCTCGGGCTTCTGACGGTCGCGTCGACGACGGCGGGGCCGGTGGTCTTTGCGCCCGGAGCCGCGGCGCAGACGACGAAGCTGGGCGCGAGCCTGATCGGCAAGCTGGAGGGCGCGGAGGTCGATCACCGATCCCGCCCGATACCCCAAGACCTTCAAGGAAGCCCCGCGCTCGCCGAGCTGGTGAAGGCCGGCAAGCTCCCGCCGGTCCAGGAGCGCATCGGCCGGGACCCGCTGGTCGTCAAGCCGCTCCGCGAGATCGGCAAGTACGGCGGCACCTGGCGGCGGGGCTTCACCGGGCCCTTCGACACCTCCAACGGCCACCGCGCCGCGCAGAACGACAAGCTCCTCTACTGGGACTACACGGGCACCAGGATCGTTCCCAACATCGCCCGGGCCTGGGAGGTCAGCCCGGACGGCAAGGTCGACCACGCTCTGGCTGCGCCGCGGGATGAAGTGGAGCGACGGCGCGCCCTTCACCGCCGACGACTTCGTGTTCTGGTATCAGGACGATGTACCTGAACCAGGAGCTGATCCCGGTCGCCGCTGACGGTGATGACCATCAACGGCGCGCCGATCGGCCTCGAGAAGGTGGACGACACCACCATCCGGTTCTGTCGCTCCGGAGCCGTACTACGCGCTGCCCATCGTGCTCGCGTCCGTGTGGGGCATCGGCCACCACGCCCGCTTCGGCCGCGACGGGCTCGGCGGCTTCGCGCCCGCTCACTATCTCGAAGCAGTTCCATCCGAAGTACGCCTCGAAGGAGGATCTGGCGAAGAAGCTCGCGGAGCTGAAGTTCGAGACGCTGGGTGACATTGTTCAAGAACCGGAACGACGCGTGCCGCAATCCGGACCTTCCGGTCGTGACGCCGTGGAAGACGGTCTCACCGATCACCACGCCGACGTGGATCCTGGAGCGCAATCCCTACAGCGTGTGGGTCGACACGGACGGCAACCAGCTTCCCTACATCGACCGCATCCGCATGACGCTCGGCGAGAATCTGGAAGTCATCAACCTGCGCGCCGTCGCCGGCGAGTACGACTCGCAGGCCCGGCACATCGACATCGGCAAGCTCCCGGTGCTGCTCGAGAACCAGCAGAAGGGCCGCTACCGCGTGCACCTCGATCCTTCCGATCAAGGCGCGGACGTCGGGCTGTTCTGCAACCAGAGCTTCGACAAGGATCCCGAGATCGCCAGGTGGCTCGGCACGCGCGAGTTCCGCATCGCGCTCTCCCACGGCATCGACCGCCGGCAGATCAACGAGACCTTCGTGCTCGGTCTCGGCCAGACCGGCTCGGCCGCGCCCGGCGAGCGGACGCTGTACTTCCCGGGCCCGGAGTACAAGACGCTGCACACGGCCTACGACGTCAAGAAGCGCCAACGAGATGCTCGACAAGCTCGGGCTCACCAGGAAGGACAACGAGGGCTACCGCCTGCGCACCGACGGCGGAGGCCGGCTGCGGCTCGCCCTCACCACCTACGTCGGGCTTCCTGCCGTTCACGCAGATCGCCGAGATGCTCGTCGAGCAGTGGAAGAAGATCGGCATCCGCGGCGAGGTCCAGGAGATGGAGCGCGGGCTGGCCACCGCCCGGGTGCAGGCCAACGAGCACCAGATCTACTTCGAGACCCAGTGGGGCGCCGACAACATGCACGGGCACTTCCCGCTGATCTTCCCTGCCAACGGCATCAACCCGCTGGGTCCGCTCTACGGAGTCTGGTACGCGAGCGCGGGCGCCAAGGGCAAGACGCCGCCGCCCGCGCATGCGCGAGCTGATGGACGAAGTACCGCAAGTCGTTCGGCGTCAAGGACACCGAGCGCATCCGGCTGGCCAAGGAGGTCTGGAAGATCGCGCTCGACGAGCTGTGGCTGATCCCGGTCGTGTCGAACTCGCCCGCGTCTCAGGGCGTGCGCGTGATCAAGACCAACATGGGCAACGTCCCAGAGCGGCTCTGGAACAGCGCGGTGAGCGACAACCCGCACATCGCCCACACGGAGACCTGGTACTTCAAGTCCTGAGCGTCACCGTGAGCGGCGCGGAGCTGGTCGGGGAAGACGGACGCTGACGAATCCGCGCGTCGTCGGCCCACCAGCCCGCGCCGGCCTGATCGGCGCCGGCGAGCCGCGGGAGCTCGCCGCGCCCGGACACGGTGACCGCTCGCCGGCGGATCCAGTCGCAGCTCGCAGCAGGTAGCGGCGGCCGGCGGCACGACCGACCGGTCTCCGATCGGCGTCGCCGATTCGCACCGTCACGCGCCCGGGGCCGGTCGCGCATTCGAATGCGGTCAGCGGCGTGACTGCCCGCGACGGTAGGCATTGGTTCGCCCGTCGTCCTCGTACAGCTCGAAGCGCGAGGCGCCGGCGGGATAGATCAGCAGCGGTGACGTCGTCGAGCGGCCGCTCCGCCGTGTGCTGGACGACTGGTCCCATCGGCACGATGGCACCGCGCGCGGACGAAGAGCGGCGAGCCGGTCGCAGCGGCGCCTCGACCGTGATGCCGCCCGGGCCCTCGTGACGCGCGCCCGTCCAGAAGTCGTACCAGGCGCCCGCCGGCAGGTAGACCGGCCACGCGGTCGCGCCCTCGCGCGTCACCGGCGCCACGAGCAGGTCGTCGCCCCACAGGAACTGGTGGCCGAGCGCTCCACACGCGCGGATCGTCAGGATAGTTCATGACCAGCGGCCGCATCAGCGGCAGCCCCAGCGTGTGGGCCTGCCAGGCCAGCGTGTACGTGTAGGGAAGCAGCCGATAGCGCAGCTCGGCGTACCGACGGCAGATCGCCTCGACCTCGCTCCCGTGAGCCCAGGGAACGTGCTCGCGCCACACCCAGCCGTGCGATCGGAAGATCGGGCTGAAGGCGCCGAGCTGGAACCAGCGCGCGTAGAGCTCGCCGGTCTCCGGAATCGGATGGAAGAAGCCGCCCACGTCGGTGCCCCAGTACGGGACTCCCGACAGCGCCGGTGTTCAGGCCGAGCGGGATCTGCGCCTCCAGCGTCGCGAAGTCGTTGTTGATGTCGCCCGACCAGCACGAAGCGCCGAACCGCTGCATGCCCGCGGCCCCCGACCGGCAGAGCAGGAACACGCGCTGATCGGGCCGATCGACGCGCCTCGCCCTCGGCGAAGGCCTCGTGGCGGAACCGATCGTAGATGTTGTGCAGGAGCGTTCCGCGGCCGCCGTGCAGCGCGGACTCGGCCGGCGGACCCTCGCCGCCGTCGAGCCACCACCCCGCGACGCCGAGCCGGACGAGCTCGCGATGGGCCGACCACCACCACGCGCGCAGCGGCGGGATTGGAGAAGTCGACGTAGCGCTGCCCCTGGCGGTAGTTGGCCCCGGTCGGGCTCGCGCGCTCGTAGCCCGCGTCGAGCAGATAGCCGCGCGACTCCGCCTCGGCGAAGAGCGGCGACTCGTCGTGGAGCACGGGGTACTCGTGGGTGATGACCTCGAAGTGCTGCGCGCGCATCTCCTCGAGGAGCGCCGCCGGATCCGGCCACAGCTCGGGCTGGAACTCGAGATGGCCCACGCCGCGATTCCAGCCGAGGGCATCGCCGTAGGTCGAGAGATAGATCAGCGCGTCGCAGGGAATCCGCTTCTCGCGAAGCGTGCGGGCCAGCCGCCGCAGCTCCGCCGTGTCGTCGAAGTGGCGAGTCGACTGGAGAAAGCCGAGCGCCCAGCGCGGCGGCATCGGAGGACGCCCGAGCAGCTCGGCCACCTCGCGCATCACGCCGCGCACGTCGCCGCCCAGCAGGAAGTACCAGACGAGCCGCCCCGTCTCCGCGGTGTAGACGATGCGCACTCCGCCGTCCGAGCGGCCCGACCGGCGACGACGGCGTCGCCGGGATTGTCGAAGAACAGCGCGTAGCCGCGGCTCGACACGAGGAGCGGCACGCCCATGTCCGAGCCCGGGCCGTGACCGATGTGCGTGTTCCAGAGCTGGCGGGTGGCGCCGAGCCGGTCGAAGGCAGCGCCGCCCTGGCCGAGGCCGTAGAAGTGCTGCTCGCCCGAGAAGACGAAGCTCGCGCGAAGGCGCCGCCGCCCGGACCCGTCGGCCACCGGCTCGGCGGACATGCCCGCGTCGGCCGGCTCGCGGAGCAACCAGTCACTCGCGGGAATCGAGGCAACGCGATGCGGAGCGGCGCGGCGCGAGACCTCGACCCGGAGGTCCGTCGTCACCAGACGCACCGGATCGCCGTCCACCACGTCGAACGGCGCCGGCGCCACGGCGCGATCGACGACGTACGAGGGTCCTGGCTCTCGACCGGTCTGCGTCAGCGCGACCCGCACGATCCGCGGGGTCAGGACGGTCACGGCAAGCTCGGGGTTGCCTGCCGGAAACCCCACGGTCGACGCATCGAGCCGCTCGAAGCTCACTCCGCGCGGTTCAGTCAATAAGCTGGTCCGTGAGGGCGAGGGGAAAGGCAGCTGCGAGCGCAGCGCGCCGCGGAGTGATCTGCATGGCTCGACGTGGCATCGTAGCGCATGCCTCGCCCTGACGCTTGACCCCCTCGCGTCCTGCCACTACATTCGCTCCACTCGACTTGGAGGCGATGATGGCCCACCGGATCGTTGGACAGCCCGTCGGAAAGCTCGAGGGCATCAGGAAGGTCAGCGGCCAGGCGCGCTATTCCGGTGACGTGACCCTCCCCGGTCTGATCTGGGGCAAGGCCCTCCGGAGTCCGCTGCCCCACGCGCGAATCCTCCGGATCGACACGTCCAGGCCCGGGACTCTCCCGGCGTCCTGGCCGTGCTCACGGCTCGGGATCTCCCGGACATTCTGGTCGGCCGGCGCATGTTCGACATGCCGATGCTGGCGCGCGACCGCGTGCGCTTCATCGGCGAGAAGGTCGCGGTGGTAGCCGCCGCTGGATCCGGACATCGCGGAAGAGGCGCTCGCGCTCATCGACGTCGAGTACGAGGATCTGCCGGCCGCCTTCGATCCGGTCGAGGCCATCAGGCCGGCGCGCCGATCCTGCACGAGAACCCGGCAGCGTACGAAGGCGCCCTCGGCCGAGCGGCCCCACCCGAACGTCCAGTCCGTGCTTCGCTTCCAGCTGGGGGACGTGGACGCCGGTTCCGCGAGGCCGATCGGATCTTCGAGCACACTTTCCGCACGCAGCTCGACTCACCAGGGCTATCTCGAGCCGCACGCCGGGGTCGTGGCAATCGACGACGCCGGCCGGGTCCAGGTGTGGGCATCGAACAAGATGCCGCTTCCGACTCAAGCGAGCTCCTGTCGCACGCGCTGCGGCTGGCTCCCGAGCAGATCCGGGTGAACCTGACGCCGATCGGCGGCGATTTCGGTGGCAAAGGCTCGCTGATGGATCTCCGCTCGCCTATCACCTGGCGCGCGTGACCGGGCGCCCGGTCAGCGATGCTCATGCGATACGCGCGAGGAGCTGATGGCGGGCAATCCGCGCCACCCTCCCGTCATCACGATGCGCACCGGCGTGAAGAAGGACGGGCGGATTCTCGCGCGACGAGTGAAGGCCCTCTTCAACAGCGGAGCGTACGCCGCCTTCAAGCCGGCGCCGAGCGTCAATCTGTGCGGACGAGCATGGGCGCCGGCGTCTACCGGATCCCCAATCTCCTGATCGAAGCGTTCTGCGTCTACACGCAACAACATCCCGTGGCGGTCACGCGCGCTCGCCCGGCGAGCCCCAGATGGTCTTCGCCGGCGAGTCGCATTATGGACATGATCGCCCGTGAGCTCGGCCTGGATCCGGCCGACCTCCGCCGGAAAAACCTCCTGCGCGACGGAGATCACCTGGCCGATCGGCCACCATCTCGGATGCACGTGCGAGCCGGCGACAACGCTCGAGGCGGCGCTCAAGGCGAGCCACTGGGCCAGAGCCCAAGCCGGGGCCGTGGATCGGACGCGGCGTGGCCATGACGCCATCGGCACATCGGGGTCGGATTCACGAACGCACGGGTGCGTCTGGAGCCCGGCGACGGTGACCGCTGTCGATCGCGCTGCCCGACACCGGGCACCGGCGCCCACCTGGTTCTCCGCCAGGTCGTCGCCGAGGTCCTCGGCCTGGTCCTCGACCAGGTGGAGATCGAGGTCGCGAACACCGACGACTTCGAGACCGACTCCGGCGTAGGCGGAAGCCGCGTCACGCACACCGGGAGGACGCGCCGCGCGCACCACGCCGCCGAGCAGCTCAGGCGCAGATCGAGGCGGAAGCGGCGAAGCATCGGGATCCCCGCGGCGCTCGCTGGCGGCGATCGCCCAGGCGGCGGCGAAGCGACGGGCGCACGCTGGAGGCCTCGCACTTCTACGACGCGAAGACACACGCGGCCGTCACGTCATTCACCGCGCAGGTCGCCGAGGTCGCGGTCGATCCGGCGACCGGGCCAGGTGACCGTGCGCCACTTCACGACGGCACACGACGTCGGCACCATTATCAACCCCATCGGTCACCAGGGACAGATCGAGGGCGGGTTCGATCCAGGGGCTCGGCTTCGCGCTGATGGAGGAGATGAAGACCGAGGACGGACGGATCAGCACGCTCAGCCTCGGCGACTTCAAGCTCCCGACCATCCAGGACATCCCACCGCTCACCACCGTGATCCTGCAAGATCCGGTGGGACCGGGACCGTTCAGCGCCAAGGCCATCGGCGAAGGGAGCATCAGCGCGGTCGCGCCGGCCATCGCCAACGCGGTCGCCGACGCGTGCGGCGTCCGGATTCTCGATCTGCCCATCACGGCCGAGAAAGTGCTTCTTCGCGCTCAGAGAGAAGGTGGCGCGATGATGATCCGCCTCACGGTGAACGGCACGGTTCACGAGCTCGAAGTTCCGTCCTACCGCACGCTCCTCGACTGCCTCCGGTACGATCTGGGGCTCACCGGCTCCAAGCGAAGGGTGCGGCGTCGGCGTCTGCGGCGCGTGTACTGTCCTGCTGGACGGCAAGATGATCAGCTCCTGCATCGCGCTCGCGGCCTTCGCTGACGGCCGCTCGGTCACGACGGTCGAAGGGCTCGCTCGAGACGAGCGGCTCCACCCCGTGCAGCAGGCGTTCGTGGACTGCGGGTGGCTTTCAGTGCGGCATCTGCATCGCCTGGTCAGGTCGTGTCGGCCAAGGCGCTCCTCGACGCGAATCCGAATCCGAGCGACGCCCAGATCCGTGAGTGGATGCTCGGCAACCTCTGCCGGTGTACGGGCTACTACAAGATCGTCGAGTCGATCCGGGCCGCCGCCCAGCGGAGTCGGGCCATGAATGCCTTCGACTATCGCGCGCCGCGCATCGCTCGACGAGGCGCTCGCCGTCCTCGGCGAGTACGGTGAGGACGCGCGGGTCGTCGCCGGCGGCACCGCCCTCGTGACCATGATGCGACAGCGCCTGGTCCAGCCGCGCTGCCTCGTGAGCCTGCGCGACGTCCCGGGACTCGAACGGATCGAGGCCAACGGCGGCCGTTCGACTCGGTGCCCTGGTCACGCATCGCGAGGCGGAAATCTCGCCGCTCGTTCGGGAGCGGCTTCCTGTGCTGGCCGAAACCTTTCGGCGTGTCGCGACCATCCGGATCCGCCACATGGCGACCATCGGCGGCGCGCTGGCCCACGCCGACCCGAATCAGGATCCTCCCGTCACGCTCCTGGCGCTCGGGGCCACGGTGGAGGTCCGCGGCGCGCGGGGAGCCCGCGCGATTCCGCTGGCCGAATTCTTCGCGACTACTACGAAACCGCCCTCGAGCCGGGCGAGCTGGTGCACCGCGGTCACGGTGCCCTCGCTGCCCGCGGCGAGCGGTGCCGAGCTTCTCAAGTTTCTTCCCCGGACGGCCGACGACTATGCGACCGTCGCGACCGCCGCGATCGTCACCCTGGAGCGGGACGGTGCTCGCTGCCGCGAGGCGCGCATCGCGCTCGGCTCGGTCGGAGTGACGCCGCTTCGCGCGACATCGGCGGAGCGCCTCCTCAGGGGTGAGGCGCTCGGCGAGAGCCTGCTCAGCGCCGCCGGCGAGGCGGCCAAGGCCGCGGTCGATCCCCTGAGCGACCATCGCGGCTCGGCCGCGTACAAGCGCGAGATGACGGCGGTCATGGTCGGCCGGGCGCTCGGCCAGGCATGGGAGGCGGCGCGGCGTTCGCAAGACAAGCCATGACCTTCAGCCAGGAATGCGTGATCCCGGTCGAGCGAGAGCGCCTGTGGGATTTCATGATGGAGGTCCCCAGGGTTGCTCGCTGCGTTCCCGGTGTCGAGGCCGTCGAGGCCATGGATTCCGGCGCCTACCGGGGAAGTCTCAAGGTCCAGGTCGGGCCCATCCGTCTCGCCCTCGAGGGCGTCATCACGGTCGAAGAACAGGACCGGAACGCCTGGCGGGCGCGAATGCGGGCCGAGGCCAATGACCGTCGGCTCGGTGGCGGGATCCGGGCGCGGCTGGGCCTCACGCTGGTGCCGGGCGACAGCGGGACCCATCTCAAGATCGACTACCGATCTCGCGATTCTCGGCAGGATCGGGGAGTTCGGCCAGCCCGTCATCAAGAAAAAGGCCGATACGCTCCTCGCGGAGTTCGCCCGAAACCTCCAATCCGCGCTCGCGGCGTGAGGTGCAGCATGCACAGGGGGGTGACGTCATGGAACGGCTCCTGCGAATGCTCGTCCTGGGACTGGGTGTAATGGCGATCGGCGTGGTCGGCCAGGCGCAGGCACAGGCGCTCGGCTAGCACCGGCGCCGGCCCCGACGCCGGCCCCGATCGAGGGCAACGTCTACACCGTGATCTACGTCGAGGTCATGCCGACGTCGAAGTCGGACGCCGCGGTTGTCCTCCGGCGTTATCGTGAGGCGACCCGCAAGGAGGGCGGCAATCTCGCTGCGAGGTCGCGCAGCGCATCGACCAGCCGCATCAGTTCGTGATCCTCTCGATCTGGAAGGATCAGAAGTCGTGGGAGGCGCACGGCAAGGGTCCGGCCTCGATGGAGATGCGCGAGAGGTCGCGGCGGTCCGCAACGCGCCCACCGACGAGCGCGTCCACAGCGGGCTCTCGATCGGCCCGATCGACGCTGACCGCCGGCGCGACGCCATCTACGTCGCCACGCACGTCGACGTCATTCCGCCGCGTAAGGACGACGGGGTCGCCGGCGCTCAAGCGGCTCGGCGAGGAGAGCCGCAAGGGCGACGGCAATCTCCGCTTCGAGGTCGTGCAGCAGGCCAACCGGCTCAACCACTTCACGGTCGGTGGAGATCTGGAAGGATACGCCGAGGCCGTCGAGGCGCACTCGATGGCGGCGCGCGACGCGCGAGTTCCGCGACAAGCTGGCGTCGATGACCGGGCGCGCTCTACGACGAGCGCATGTACAAGGCTGATCGACTAGATCCGGCGGGGAGGCGGCATTGTCACTGCGATTCGGAGTCTTCGATCACATCGAGCCGGTGCCGGGGCTGGCGCCTCGACCAGATCTACCGCGAGCGGCTGATCCAGATCGAGCGGCTCGACGCCGCCGGGTTCTACGCGCTATCACCTGGCCGAGCACCACACGCCCGCGATCCACAGCCTGGCGCCGTCCCAGAACGTGTTCCTGGGCAGCGTGGCCCAGCGCACGCGACGCCTGCGCTTCGGCCCGTGCGTCTACGTGCTGCCGCTCCACCATCCGCTGCGGCTGATCGAGGAGATCAGCATGCTCGACAACCTGAGCGACGGGCGGCTGGAGATCGGCGTGGGCCGCGGCGGCGTGCATGGAAGCCTACTTCTGGGGCCAGGAGGCCGACTCCGAGACCAACTACGCGCGCTACCGCGAGACGCTGGCGATCATCCGTGAAGGGCTCAGCCACGACCAGCTCACCTACGCCGGCCGGTTCCACAGCTTCGAGGAGCTGCCGATGTACCTGCGGCCGCTGCAGAAGCCGTATCCGCCGCTCTGGTACATGCGCAATCCGGTGACCGCGGCGATGGAGGGCATGCACACGATCATCGTCGGCTCGCTCGACGGCCTGGCGGTCGCGGTGCCACGCTACCGCGCCGCGTGGGAGGAGCATCAGGGCTCGGGCACGCGGACGGTGCAGGGCGACGAGCCGATGATCGGCCTGGTCGTCCACCTGGTGGTCGCCGAGACCGACGACGAGGCGATCGAGGTCGCGACGCCGGCGTGGGAGAAGTACCGCTGGAACCTGGCCGCGCCCGCGACGTCTCGAGGCGGAGAAGCGCAATCTCACGCAGTTCATGACAGACCAAGGACGGCTCGTTCGGCTTCGTCGGCGACCGCCCGGCCGGGCTGCCCGACGCGCGAGACGCGGCGCGACATCGACGCCGAGCTCGAGCGCTTCGACCAGCAGAAGCGGCGCAGGCCGCATCCCAACCGGCTCGGCGGCGTCGCGCTGGCTGGCTCGCCGCGCGCGGTGCGCGGAGTACATGGACGAGTACCTGGCGACCGGCGCCAACTACTTCGTCTGCTCCTTCCAGTGGGGCGACCTCGAGCCACGCGCAGGCGATGCGGTCGATCGAGCTCTTCGCGTCCGAGGTGATGCCCAAGTACCGGACGCCGTCGGCGCAGCCGGCGACGCGCTAGGCGACGGAGGCGGTCATCAGCCGGCGAAGCGCCGCGTCGGTCGCCGCGTCGGCGGCGAAGAAGCACTCGATCCGGAGCTCGTGCAGCGTGATGTCGTACGGCGTGCCGAGGCTGGCCAGCAGCGTGAAGAAGCTGAAGCGCACGTCGCCCTTCTGGAGCTCGATCGCGAGAAACGGCGCGGTCGATGCGTCGAGGTCGAGCACCTGCCACTGGCGCGGCACGTCGGGATAGGACAGGAGCTCGTCGAGCAGGCGGCGCGTCTCGGCGTCGCCGGTGCGCAGGAAATCGCGGTGGAGCCACTGGATGAAGGCCGCCGCGGTCGCCTCCCAGTTGACGATGTAGGGCCGCAGCCCCTGCGGGTGATAGGACAGGCGCATGGCGTTCGCCGGGCCGAGCGCCGCGGCGGCCGCCGGATCCAGGAAGAGCCCCATGACCCGGCCCATCGCCTCGTTGGTCATCAGGATGTTCCAGTGCCGGTCGAGCACCATCGCGGGGCACGGCTCCTGCTGGCGCAGCATGAAGCCGAGCGCCTGCTTCACCTGCGCCATCTCGGGCGCGTCCAGGCCGGTCTCGCGATAGACCGGCGCGAAGCCGGCCGCGGTGAGGAGCTCGTTGCGGCCGCGCAGCGGCACCTCCAGCACGCGCGAGAGCAGCAGGACCATCTCGCGGCTCGGCTGGGCGCGGCCGGATTCGAGGAAGCTCAGGTGGCGCGTCGAGATTTCCGCTTCGAGGCGCCAGGCCGAGCTGGCTCATCCGCCGCCGCTCGCGCCATTGCTTGACGAGCCGGCCGACCGGACTCGGCCTTGCCTCGCGGGTCCCTCGGCGCGCCCCGGGCTTTCACAGTCGACACGATACTCGATCGGCGGCCGGCGCCCAATTACCTCGGAGGTAATGGGTCGTGCGTGCTGATCTCCTCCAGCAGTCGCTCACTGTGATAGGAGTCGTTCCAGTTTTCCGGCGAGGTCGCGGCTCACCAGGCTCTGCAACGTGACGCGTCAGGTCCGGTCTTGTTGTCCATGAACGCCCGCAGGCTCGGGAGCGGCCAGCTCATGTAACGTGCAATTCGGTGAACGTCATCCACGGGCGATGGAGCGCCCGTCAGGCGCGAGGCCGTGCCGATGATGTGTCCGGGTTCAAGCGTCCCCACAAGCTTGCCCTGTTTACGGACTTCCGCGTTCCCCGCGATCGAGATGCAGAGGCGCGAGACCGGCTCCCCTCGATCACGACCTTGTCGCCAACCGTGGCGTCTTCCACTCGCCCACGAGTGTCAGCGAGACGAACTCACGCGGACGCAGCGATTGAAAACCAAGGTCGTAGAGCCTTTGCTCGTCTTCGGAAAGCACGACTGGCCGTCGCTCGAGATAAATACGCGGAGATCTGATACAGGTTGATCGCGGTGAACACCAGCGCCCATAGAATCGGCGGCCACAGCACGGTGTGTGTGAAGCAGGAAATACGGCATGTTGGTGACCGCGGCGGCGACGGCAAACCAGCGCCAGCCAGCAAGATGTTCCGCACCGAATACGCGACAAGGAGCAGGATGTTGGAGAAATGCACGAGGTAATCGGCGGCTTGAATGTTCATCCTGAACCTCCTCCTGCCTGGCTCTCACTCCGTGCCTTAGCATAAACGGTAGGGCCAATCCGACGGCGACGCAGCGCATTCCGGAGGCGCGCTGCGGAGGTAATGCCTCCGGCGAGGCGCGGCAATTACCCCAGCGTGGTAATGCCCGCGCGCCCGCGGCGGATGATGCGGGCGGAGGGAGATCGATGGACAGCGGCGCAGCCATCAACGAAGGCCTGAGAGGGACACTGGGCGAGCTTCTGGGCATGCGCTTCGTCGAGGCGGCGCCCGAGCGCGTCGTCGCCGAGCTCCCGATCCGGGACGAGCTGCGCACGGTGGGCGGCGCGCTGCACGGCGGCACGCTGATGGCGCTGGCCGATACGGTGGGCGCCGCGGCGACGATGCTCAACCTGCCGCCGGGCGCTGGCACGACCACGCTCGAGTCCAAGACCAACTTCTTCGCGGCCGGGCGCGCGGGTCTCGTCCGGGCGGAGGCGACGCCGCTGCACCGAGGCAAGCGAACGATGGTCTGGCAGACGCGCGTCGTGGACGAGTCGGGCCGGCTGCTCTCGATGACGATCCAGACCCAGATGGTCCTCGGCCCCGCCGCGTGACCTAATTTAGTCCTGCTTGTCCTCCGATTTCGGCGGTCGAATGAGCGAGTCGATCGCCTTGTTCAGCGGCGTGTAAGTGGAAGAGGTCCGCCCCGTAGGAAGTCGCCGACCACGCTGCCCAGGGCGACCCGCGCCGCGTCCTCGAGGTAGACGGGATCCTGCAGGACGGCCTCGCTCGACAGGATGGCCTCGGCGGTCGAGGACCAGATCGGCTCGCCGGTGTGCGTGTCCCAGAGCTGGAGCGAGAGCCGGAGGATGCTCGAGCGCGTCTGCACCGATGCGCAAATCCCAGGGCGTCCACCGATTGGTCATCGTCTGCGTGAATGCCCCGAGGCGCGGCTGAAAGCGCGTAGCGCGCCCCCGACGGCCTCGCCGAGCTTCCGGAGTGTGGCCGCCTCGAGAATGTTGGTTTGCTCGTAGTCCGCCCGCACCCGGGCGTACTCCCGGGCCAGTCCCCCTTGTTGATCCGGCTCGCGGTCTCCTGCGGAGAGACGACCTTGAAGTCCGGCACGGCGGTCTTGAGGATGTCGGCCAGGGTAGCCGGCGAGGCCGAGCTCGTTGCCGCGCAGCCCTCCGGGCGCGTGCGCCTCGAAGATGGCGACGGGCTCGCGATCGAGCACCCACGGACTGAACGATCCGGCCGGAAGCGTCGAGCTGGTGCGGACCGTCCAGCCGTAGATCGACGGACTGCATGCGGCGAGCGTGGCGACCAGAAGGACGAGGCCCGCGAGCCGCAACGTCGAGCGCCCGAAGAGGCCCGGCGCCGCCCTATCGGGCGGCCGCGACACTCGCCGGCCGGGCGAGCGTCTCCGCCGCCTGCTTCTCGACCGCCGTGCCCTTGAAGAAGTCCGGGTTCACCTCGCCCCAGAAGCGCACGGCGTTGGTGAACATGAAGTCGCGGAAGTCGTCGTCGGTGAGCAGCCCGTGCTCGACCAGCTCGTAGGCCTCGGGCACGACGTCGGTCATGTCGGGGACGTCGAAGTGGCCGATGTCCGAGCTGAAGAGCGCGTTGAGGCGCGCGCCCATCGGGTTGGCGCGGCGGTTGAACGCCCACGCGTTGATCGGGTCGTCGGCCTCGCAGCCGAAGTAGAAGCGCGGCACGAAGAGGTCGCGGATGTCCTCCTTGCCGCCGATCTGGCAGCGGAAGTAGTCGTCGAGATCCTCGACGCCGCCGGTGAGCGTCGAGTTGAGTCGCCCTCGAGCCCATCGCCGCGGCGCACGGCCTCGACGACCGCCGGCCGGCCGTACTTCTGCGCGAACTCGAGCAGCGCCGCCACGGTCGAGCTTGCTCCGGGTTCGTCGATCTCGATGGCCTGCCGGTTGCGCTTCTCCCAGTGACCGATGAGATCGGCGTAGAGCATGCACGCCCAGCCCACGCCGCCCTCGAGGAAGGCGAAGTTGAGGTCCGGGAAGCGGCGCGTGACGCCGCCGAAGAAGAGCGCCTTGGCCACGGCATGGCCGGCCGAGGCGAAGTGGCCGATGTGGTTGTAGCAGAAGTTCGACGGCGAGTTGCGCAGCAGGATCGAGCGGGCGCCGTTGTGGAAGCTCGGCGCGACGCGCGAGCTCGCGGCACTTCTGCCCACACCGGATCGTAGTCGTGCTCGCTGTCGATGCCGATCACGTCGTACCACTCGACGAAGCGCGCGGCGTCCGGCTGCTCCTCGGCGAGCGGCCGGCGACGCGGCGCGCGCATGAGGCCGCCCACCATCATCGACCTTGTAGCCGAGCTGCTTGGAGGCGAACTCCATCTCCTCGATCGCCTCTTCGGGCGTGTACATCGGGATGATCGCGGCCGGGATGACGCGATCGCCGAGCCCGCGGAACTGGTCGGCGGCGAAGACGTTGTAAGCGCGGCAGATCGCCCGGCGCAGCCGCGTGTCCGGCATGCGATGGATAGCCGAGCCCGTCGGTCGGGTAGACGACGCAGAAGTCGATGCCGAGGTCGTCCAGGCGCTCGTACATGAGGCGCGGCAGCATCGCGGTGGCGCGGTCGAGCACGTTCTCGGACGGCGAGGACCAGAAGGCTTCCATGGCCGATCGCGCCGGCGCCGCCGCTCGGCCAGCGACATGCCGGAGCGACGTTGGGGACGCGCTCGGCTGGCGACGGCCAGGGCCTCGACCGCCGCCTCGCCGCCGATGCGGCGGAACTCCTCGCGCATGACCGGCGCGTATTCCAGCCAGTGACCGTCGGCGTCGATGATCGGGTGGTCGAGGCGAGAGCGGAGCTTCCGAGCCTCAGTCGAGCCGTTCGTGGACATCGCCGCACCCCCAGGCCGAGACTGTTTGGGGGGATGATACACAACCTCCCGGCCGCGCGTCATGGGCATTACCTCTGGAGTAATTGCGTCGTCGATGGCCCGCGCGGAGGATGCGGGCGGGAGGAATCGCCATGCTCCAGGTCGCGTTCGCCGGGACGTTCTCCGCCACCCTCGAGCCGTCGGTACGCGCGCGCCTCGACGTGCCGTGCGGCATCATCCTCGGCGACGAGACCGGGATCGTCTCGCGTCTCGGCGACGTCGACGTGTTAGTCACCCTCGTCTTCTCCCCGAGATGGGCGCGGCAGCGAAGCGGCTGAAGCTCGTCCAGGTTCCCGGCGCGGGCCTCGATCGCATCGACCGGTCGGCGCTGCCGGCAGGCGCGTCGCTCGCGAACGTCGTACGGCCACGAGGTCGGCATCGCCGAGTACGTCGTTGGAGCCATGCTCGCGCTGACCCGGAGCTTCTGCCGGATCGACTCGTCGCTCCGGCGCGGCGTCTGGGAGAGCCAGTGGGGCGTGGGCTCGAGCCCGCCCCGCGCCCTGGCCCGAGCTGGCGGGAAAGACGCTCGGCATCCTCGGCTACGGGCGGATCGGGCAGGCGCTGGCCCGGCGCGCCCGCGCCTTCGACATGGACGTCTGCGCCATCCGGCGCGACGTGACGCGCTCGAGCCCGGACGGGCTCGTTCCTCGGCGGGCCCGCCGATCTCGAGGAGGTCTTGCGGCGCTCGGACTATCTGGCCGTCACGCTCTCGCTCAATGACGAAACGCGCGGTCTCCTCGGCGAGCGCGAGCTCGGGCTCGTGAAGCCGACGGCCGTCCTCGTCAACGTGGCGCGGGCCGAGATCCTCGACGAGGACGCGCTCTACCGGGCCCTGGCGGAACGGCGACTTGCCGGCGCCGCGCTCGACGTGTGGTATCGCTATCCGAAGGAGGCGGGCTCCACGCCGCCGGCGCGGCGGCCGTTCCACGAGCTCGCCAACGTGCTGATGACGCCGCACGTGTCGGGGTGGACCGAGGGTATGCTCGAGGCCAGGGCGAAGCTCATCGCCGAGAACATCCAGCGGACCGCGCGAGGGGAGCCACCGCTGAACCTGATTCGCTGACCGGATTGCGGCTCAGCGATCCCGTTCTTCTACGGCTGGATCATCGTCGCGGTGGGCTTCGTCACCATGGCGATCGGCGTCAACGCGCGCACCGCGTTCTCGCTGCTGTTCCCGCCGATCCTCGACGAGTTCGGCTGGGAGCGGGGCGTGACGGCCGGAGTGTTCTCGTTCGGCTTCTTCGTCTCGGCGATGCTGAGCCCGCTCGTCGGCCGGCTGATGGATCGCCGCGGGCCGCGCGTCGTGATCGAGATGGGCGTTGTCGTGATGGCGGCCGGGCTGATGCTGGCGCCGCTGCGCGCGCCAGCCGTGGCATCTCTACGCGACGCTCGGCGCGCTGGTCGGCGGCGGCGGCAACTGCCTCGGCTACACGGGCCAGTCGCTCTTCCTCCCGAACTGGTTCGTGCGGCGACGCGGCCTGGCGCTCGAGCCTCGCCTTCTCCGGCGTCGGCGTGGGCTCGATCGTCGCTGCTGCCCTGGCTGCAGGCGCTGATCGCGCGCGGCCGGCTGGCGCGCCGCCTGCTGGGCGCTGGGCCTCCTGGTCGCTCGGTCGTGCTGGCGCCGCTCAACCTCCTGCTGAAGCGACGCCCGGCGGACCTCGGGCTCCAGCCCGACGGCGACCGCGACGTCATCGCCGGCGCGGCGGTCTCCGAGCGGCTCAACGTGGTGGACCCGGCGTGGGCGGCCGTCGACTGGACGCTCGCGCGGGCGCTGCGCACGGCGCGCTTCTGGTGGATCGCCGTCGGCTATTTCTGCGGCCTCTTCGCCTGGTACGCGGTGCAGGTGCATCAGACGAAATATCTGGTCGAGATCGGATTCAGCCCGACGCACGCGGCGTGGGCGCTCGGACTCGTGAGCCTGGTCGGCCGTGCCCGGGCAGATCGCGCTCGGCCATCTGTCCGGACCGCATCGGCCGCGAATGGGTGTGGACCGATCGGCAGCCTGGGCTTCGTGCTCTGCTTGCCTCGCGCTGCTCGCCTCTGCGCCACGCGCCGACGGCGCCGCTGCTCTACTTCATGGTCGTCTCGCAGGGCATGCTCGGCTACAGCCTCACGTCCGGTGATCGGCGCCATTCCCGGCCGGAGATCTTCGAGGGCCGCCACTACGGGACCGATCTTCGGCACGCTGATGCTCGCGGCGATCGTGGGCGGTGCGGCCGGGCCGTGGGTGACCGGCGCCCTCACGACGTGACGGGCAGCTACGCGCCGGCCTTCTCGATCGCCATCGCCGGCTCCGTGCTCTCGTCGCTGGCGATCTGGCGCGCGGCGCCGCGCAAGGTGCGCGCCGTCACCGGCTGAGGCGCGCCGCGCGGATCGCCTGCCACAGAGCGTACGGCGTCGCGGGTAGGGGATGTCGATAACACCGAGGGGCCGGAGCGCGTCGGCGATGGCACCGGCGACCACGGCCGGCGCCGGCGTCGTGCCGCCCTCGCCGCCGGCCTTGACGCCGAGCGGGTTGGTGGGCGAGGGCACCTCGTTGAGCGCGGTCGTGAACGACGGCACGTCGTCGGCGCGCGGCACGCGCGTAGTCCATCAGCGATGCCGGTGAGCGTCTGACCTGAGGCCCGGATCGACCACGCACGCCTCGCACATCGCCTGACCGACGCCCTGAACGATGCCGCCGTGGGTCTGGCCGTCGCACGATCAGCGGGTTGATCGCAGCGCCCGACGTCGTCGACGGCGGCGTACCGCACGAGATCGACGCGCGCCGGTCTCCGGATCGACCTCGACCTCGCACACGTGGCAGCCGTTCGGGGAAGACGAGCTCGTGCATCTCGTTGTCGCGCACGACCGCGGAGGCCGCCGGGAATCTCGAACAGGCCGATGCCGCGGTCGGTGCCGGCGACGGTGAAGCGGCCGTTCGCGTGAAGTCGATGTCGGCCGCGGCCGCCTCCAGAGACTGGCGCGGCGCGCCGCTTGCCCTCGGCGATCAGGTCGTCGGCCGCCGAGCGCGATGACCGCGCCGGCCATGCGCATCGACCGCCCGGAGTGCGTGCCGCCGCCGACGGCGACGAGGTCGGTGTCGCCGGCCAGATATCTCGTATCGCGCCGACGTCGAGCACGAGCCCGCGGCCGCGACCTGCGCGAAGCTGGTCTCGTGGCCCTGCCCGCTCGACTGCGTGCCGATCACGACCTCGACGCGTCCCGTCCGGACGCACGGTCATCCGCGCCTGCTCCGTGGCGCGCCGGTCGAGGACTCGACGTAGTTGGCCAGGCCGCGGCCGAGCAATTTCCCCGCGCTTCCGCGCGCGCGCGGCGCTGCGGCGAAGCCGTTCCAGTCGGCGAGCTCCATCGCGCGCGTCCATGTTCTCGGAATAGCGTCCGCTGTCGTAGGTCATGCCGAGCGGCGTTGCGGTAGGGCATCTGGCCTCGTGCCGACCAGGTTCCGGCGGCGGAGCGCGATGCGGTCGATGCCGAGCACGTCGGCCGCGCGATGTCGATCAGGCGCTCGATCGCGAAGGTGACCTCGGGCCGGCCCGAGCTGAGCGATAGGCCTGGGTCGGCGTCGTGTTGGTGAGACACGGCGCGCGCGGACGCGTGGCGAGCGGGATGGCGTAGGCTGCCGGTGACCAGCGCCGAGCCCTTGGCGAGCGGCGAGAACGACACGCAGCGCGCGCCGACGTTCGAGATGTTGTCGGCGCGCAGGGCGAGGAAGCGGCCGTCGCGCGCGAGCGCCAGCTCGACGCGCGGTGACGAGGTCGCGGCCCTGGTAGTCGCTCAGAAGCGTCTCCGAGCGCGGGTGGCGGTGTACTTCACCGGCCGGCCGAGCTTGCGCGGGACGCCCACAGCACGAGGCCGTACTCGACGTAGACGCGGTTGCTCGGTGCCGAAGTTGCCGCCGACGTCCAGCGAGACCACGCGCAGCCTGATCCGGCGGCAGGCCGAGACCTCCGCGAGCTCCCGGCGCTGGCGAACGGCGCCGCCGCTGCCCGCGTACAGCGACGTAGCGTCCCCCGGCGCTCTCGTACGCGCCGAGCGCCGCTCGCGGCTCGATCGGCACGCCGGTCACGCGGCCGATGTGAAACTCCGTGCGTGACGACGTGATCGGCCCCTGCAAACGCGGCGTCGACCGCCGCCTCGTCGCTGCCGAACGAGGCGTCGACGCAGACATTCGTGGAAGCTCGTCCCACACGGCCGGCGCCTTGCCGTCGGCGGCCTCGGCGGTGTCGACGACGAACGGCAGAGGCTCCCAGGTGACGCGCACCGCCTCGGCGGCGTCTTCGGCCTGAGCGCGCGTATCCGCAACCACCATCGCGACGGCCTCGCCGACGTGGCGCGCCCTGATCGGTCGGCAGCAGCAGGTGAGGGCCGAAGAAGATGGGGCCGCCGTCGCGGGCCCGGAGCTTGAGGTCGTGCCGGTTGGACGGCACGGGATTGTGCGGGATGGCGCCGAGGCCGTCCCGCGCGAGGTCGGCGCCCGTGAAGACGCCGAGCACGCCCGGCATGCGCCCGCGCGTCCTCGGTGTCGATGGTGACGATGCGCGCGTGCGGATGGGGCGAGCGCACGATCGTCCGCGTAAGCCTGGCCGGGGAGGGCGAAGTCGTCGCTGAAGCGTCCGCGGCCACGGAGCAGCCGATCGTCTTCCTTGCGCCGAACTGGACTGGCCGATTGGGCCGGAATGGAGAGCACGCCGGTGCGGGTGTCCTTAGCGGTTGCGTCCACCGACAGGGTCTGGCGCGCTCAGCAGGAGCTCGAGGTCCTCGCGCGTGAGGGTGCGGAGCAGGCTCCGTCGGCAGTGATGATCGCGTCGGCCAGCGCGCGCTTGCGCTGCTGCAGCTCGAGGCACCTTCTCCTCCACCGTGTCGCGCGCGATCAGCCGGTAGGCGAACACCGGCCGGGTCTGGCCGATGCGGTGCGTGCGGTCGATGGCCTGCGCCTCCACCGCCGGGTTCCACCACGGGTCGAGGAGGAAGACGTACTCGGCGGCCGTGAGGTTCAGGCCGAGCCCGCCGGCCTTGAGGCTGATCAGGAACAGCCGGCACGCCGGGTCGTCTGGAAGCGCTTGACCGCGCGCTGCCCGGTCGCGCGTGCGCACCGTCGAGGTATTCGTAGGCGATGCCCCTCGGCGTCGAGCCGCGTCTGCACGATCGCGAGGAAGCTCGTGAACTGCGAGAAGACCAGGGCCTTGTGGCCGCTCCTCGACCAGCCTCGGCGAGCTGCGGCAACGAGCGCGTCGAGCTTGGCGCTCGCTCAGCCGCGCGCGCTTGCGGTCGATCAGGCCGGGGTGGCACGCCGCCTGGCGCAGGCGCAGCAGCGCCTCGAGCACCTGGATCTTCGATCCGGCCAGGCCCTCGCGCGTCCACGCGCCCGAGCAGCGTCCGGCGGTAGTGCGCGCGCAGCTCGTCGTAGCAGCGCGCGCTGCGTGGCGCTCGAGCTCGCAGTGAGATCGTCTGCTCGAGCTTGGCGCGGCAGCTCCGGCGCCACCTGCTCCTTGGTCCGCCGCAGGATGAACGGGCGCAGCGCGCGCGCGAGCAGACTCGCGCGTCTGGCTGGATCGGGCTATGCGCGACACGCCGACCTCGTCCTGAAACCGAGCTCCGCGGCCCAGCATGCCCGGGTTCAGGAACTCGAACAGGCTCCAGAGCTCGCCGAGGTGGTTCTCGATCGGGCGTGCCGGACAGGGCCAGCCGGTGCTCGGCGCGCAGCAGGCGGGCCGCCTTGGCGGACTCGGTCGCGGCGTTCTTGATCGCCTGGGCCTCGTCGAGGATCACGTAGTCGAACGCGTCACGTGCTGAGAGCCGCGGCGTCGCGCCGCAGCGTGCCGTAGGTCGTGAGCACGAGGTCGTGGTCCGTCGAAGTGCGCGCCCGGCGGCAGCCGACCTGCGCCGGTGTGGTCGAGGACGCGCAGCGCTCGGCGCGAAGCGCGCGCGCCTCCTGCTTCCAGTTGAAGACGAGCGAGCGCGGCACCACGACCAGCGACGGCAGGCGCCCGCGGCGGCTCGCGCGGCGCTCGCGCGGCGAGGAGCGCCAGCACCATGCACGGTCTTGCCGAGCCCCATGTCGTCGGCCAGGCAGCCGCCGAAGCCGAAGCGGCGCGAGGAAATGGAGCCAGCCGAGGCCCTCTCGCTGGTAGCCGCGCAGGCGGCCGGTGAAGCCGGCGGGCTCGCGGCGGGCTTGATTCCGTCGAACCTGGTCAGTTCCGCCCGTGCCTTCGAAGAGCGCGTCGACTCGCGCCTCCGGAAGGCGGACAGGGCGCGTCCAGCAATCCAACCTGGGCGCGACCGAAGCGCAGATGATCGCCGTCGGGCGTACTCGACGGCGGCGAGTACGCCGTATCGCTTCAGCCACTCCTCCGGAAGGATCCCGAAGGTACCGTCGTCGGAGCCGGGACCGCCTCCGTCGCCCCGGCGGAGCGCGGCGAGCAGCTCTGGCAGACGCGCCACCCGATCGCCGAACTCGACCCTGCCGTGGAGGTCGAACCAGTCGACACCGGAGCTGACCTCGATCTGGATGGCACCCGGTCGGCGGTACAGCTTACGTCGGCCTCGACGTGCCAGCCGTCCTGCACGAGCTGGACGACCACACGTGGAAGGTTGCGCGGTGCCAGCTCGAGCCCCATCTGATAGCCTTCGCGGCCCCAGAACGATCGCGGTCGCCAGCCGAGCTCAGCGAGGCGATCGGCGGCCGCCTGCTCCGCCGCGTCGCGCCTGATCAGGCTGCGCTGCCGGGTATTGAAGCAGCCGAGGCTGGGCTCGCCGGCCGGCACCAGCGTGCCGCGTATTCGAAGGACAACTCCCCAAGAAGTCGGCTCGCCCTCCACTCGCGGGCCCGGACGAACCCGCAGCCTCGGCATGCGGCGCGCCGACGACCTCCTCGAAGCGGAGCGCTTCCGGCACTTCGAGATGCGGAAGTCGCGGAGTCGGAACAGCCGCGCGAACAGGTCGTCCACCTGTGCCGCGCGCACCCTGATAGGCCGTGCTCGTGCAGGTGCGCGATCCAGGCGAAGGCCCCGCTGTCGTCGAGCCGAGGCGAAGGTGTCCTCGGTGAGGAGGACTCCGCCGGCCGAGAGAAGAGGGGGAGGGCCAGGTCGACTCGCGCCTCATCCCGCTGAAGCCATCCTATGACGGCGTAGCCGCTGGAACCGGAGTCGGCCTGGACGGCGAGCGCGAACTTCCAGGGCGGTCCGTCGTCCCAGCGGAGCGGCCGCCGGTCCTCGGCGCCCGCGTCGATCTGCAGCCAGCAGCGGCCCGTGGCGCAGATCAATGGGAGCAGCGCCTCCAGCGTCACCTGCGGCAAGACGTAGCGCCCGACGGCCTGCCCGTATCGCGGATTCCACTGGCCATAGAGATCCGGGCGCGCCTTCCAGGAGGCGATGATCCGCCGGTCGGACAGGTCCGGTAGGAGATGCACGCGCTCGGGGTCGAGGTTGGCCGGCTTGGCCTTGCTCAGGTCCCGTCGCGACGGCGCTCGCGGTGGACAACCGCGAGCGTCAGGCCGCGGGCCTGGGCGCTGAGTGCGCGCCTCGACGACGTACAGGATCTCCCGATTTCCGGGCCACGGCCGCGCCCCCGGCGCCGCAGGCATCCGCAGCGCCGCGTCGACGCTGGCCAGGCGCTCCTGCCACGTCAGCGGCTGGGCAGGCGGCATAGCGCGAGCTGCAACGGGCGGCTGATATGACTCGGCTTCGAGGTCAAGGCCGTGGTCGGGGTCGAGATCGTCGTCGAGATCGAAATCTTCGAAGGAATCGATCCGCGTGCTGGCAGGACGCGAGCGCCGCGAGACGCGCCATCAGGTCCCGGCCGCTGGGAGTGGGTGGGTCGTCAGAACCTCTTCACCCAGCATGTCGATCAGCTTGACCGCCACCGTTCGCCCCTCTCGCCCCACCGGCACCTCGTAGCGGCCTCCCACCAGATCCGCCTTTCGCTCGGGAATGTCCGAGGAGGCCGATCCGGAACACCCGGCCGTCGTAGTTCGGGTCGATGAGGACGCAATCGACCATGGCCCGCCAGTCGTCGATCTTCGGTTGGAGAAGGCCCGCTTGCATCTGCAGGCGCTCGACGACGCTCGGGGAGATGAAGTCCCGCACCTCGACCGTCGCCGTCGCGCCTTTCCTCGTGACCTTCACCCGGGCGCGCGCGGGCTGGTGCTGGAAGAACTTCCCGTACTTCGGGTCGGTGCGCGCAGCTCGATGACCTCGATGCGATTCACGCGCTCCTGGCCGCGGCGCGAGCCGGTTCCAGTCGGCGATCCACTCGTCGGCCGCCGGCTCCTTGCCGAGGCTCACCATCACCACGTCGCGATCCTCCCCGGGCCGCGCGTCCAGCTCGCGCTTCACCTCCTTCCAGATCCAGCAGCGTGAGCGGATGGTTGAACGGCACGATCTTGACCAGCTTCTTGCCGAAGGTCCCGTCGAAGTAGCGATCGGTGCGCGTGCGCGTCACCCCGATGTGCTCGCACGCCAGCTCGACCGCTTCGAGGTGCTGGATAGCCAGGTCGTAGTCGTTGACGCGATAGATCGCGAACGAGAGCTGCGCCGCGCGCAGCCCACTCGAGGATCTCGCCGACGGCGGGGAGTCCACTGCCGGATATCCGTCGGCACGCCACTTATCGACGCGCCGGGCGAGGACCTCGTAGAGGTGACTCATCCGCTCGCATCTTACACCAGAGTCCTATGTGCTACGATGTGCTACATGCGCTATCCAGCGGGAGAGGTCGGCGTCCGTGAGCTGCGGCAGAACCTGAGCGTCTATCTGAGGCGCGTCAAGGAGGGCGCGACGCTCGAGGTGAAGGAACGGGGCACCGAGTTGCGGTCCTCGCCCCAGTGGGCGCGCACTCGTCGGTGCTGCGGACCGACCTCGTCGCCGCGGGCCGGGCCAGTCCGGCGCGCGGGACCTTCGGCCTGGGGCTGCCCGTGGGCCGGCCGACTAGGCAGGCCAGCCGCGCGCTGAGCCGTCTGCGCGATGAGGCCCGGTGAGTCTGATCTATCTCGACGCCTCGGCGCTGGTGAAGCTCGTCGTGGTCGAGCCGGAATCGGGCGCGCTGTTTGCCTTCCTTGGACCGCGGCCGGAGCGATTGTCCAGCGCCCTGTTGCTCACCGAAATCCCGCAGGCACTGCGTCGAGTTCATTTCGCCGGGGCCGTGAGGCGGCGGGCCCAGCGGTTGCTGGCAAGACTGGCTCTCGTCGACGTCGATCGGAGGATCTTGGCCGCGGCGGCCGCCCTCGAGCCCGCGGAGCTGCGGACCCTCGACGCCATCCACCTGGCTACGGCGCTCGCCGTCCGCGCAGACCTCGCCGGCCTCGTCACGTACGACCGGCGGCTCGCGGCCGCCCGCCGAGCGCCCTCGACCTCGAGGTCTTTGCGCCGTCCTGAGACGCGGGATCCGGCTAACGCCCGCCGGAGACTTTCACCGCCGCCAGCCGCTCAATCACCGTCATGATGACGCTCGTGTCCTGCTCGCCGAGGCCCGCCGCGAGCGCCGCCTGCTGATAGCGCTGCGCCACGTTCGAGAAGCTCACCGGCACGTGGAGCTCCTTGGCGATCGTGTTGAACGTGTCGAGGTCCTTGTTCATCAGCGCGACCTTGAAGCCCGGCTCGAAGTTGCGCGGGATGAGCGCCGTCGGGATGCGCTCGAGCGCCTTGCTGCCGCCGCTGCTGGCCTTGACGACCTCGTAGACCGTCATCGGGTCGAGGCCGGCCTTCACGCCGAGGGCGAGGCCCTCCATCATGGCGCACGAGTTGACGGACGCGCACATGTTGTTGATCGCCTTCACCGTGTTGCCCGCGCCGACCGGGCCCACGTGGAAGATGTTGGGACCGATGGCGCGCAGCACCGGCGTGGCGCGCTGCAGCGGCTCGGCTTCGCCGCCGACCATGATCGCCAGGGTCGCCGCGCGCGCGCCGCTGACGCCGCCGCTGACCGGCGCCTCGAGGAAGTGCACGCCGCGCGCCTTGGCCCGCGGCTCGATCTTGCGCGGCGTGGACGGGAGCACGCTGCTGAGATCGATGAGGATCGTGCCGGGCTTGGCCCGATCGACGAGCCCGCCGGGCTCGAGATAGATCGCCTCGACGTCCGGCGAGGCCGGCAGCGAGGTGAAGACGATCTCGGAGCTCTCGACGACCTCGCGCGGCCGAGCCGGCGCGCTTCGCGCCGGCCTGGATGAGATTCTCCATCGCCTTGGGGTTGGCGTCGAAGACCGTCATCGGGAACGCCTTCAAGACGTTGGCTGCCATCGGGTTACCCATGTTTCCGACGCCGATGAAACCGACACTCACGGCCATTGGATCTCTCCTCTGGGCGTTCTTCGCCGCCTCAGCGAGTATTGACGATCTTGTCCCACATGTCGGCGTACTGCTGCCGGTACGGGGGCCAGATCTTCTCCTCGGCAACCTTGCGGAACGAGGCCACGTCGGCCTGGTTCACCTTCATGCCCTTGGGCTCCGAGGATCTCCTTCGCCTTCTGGAAATTGTCGACCGACTCGGTCAGCTCACGGACCTTCGTCTGGGCCTCGCGCCCGACGTCGAGCATGAGCTTCTGCTGCTCGGGCGACAGGCCGCGGAACAGGTCCAGGTTCATCACCAGCACGGTCGGACCGTAGTTGTGATAGGTCATCGACGCGTACTTCGCGACCTCGTACGCCTTGAGCGCGTTGATGTTGACCACCGGCAGATCGGCGCCGTCGATGACGCCCTGCTGCGCCGCCGGAATGACCTCACCCCAGGGCATCGGCACCGCGCTGGCGCCGAGACCGTTCACGGTGTCCGCGAACACGCGTCCCTGCTGGACGCGCATCTTGAGACCCCTTGAGATCGGCCGGCGTGTTGATCGGCCGCCGGTTGTTCCAGAAGTGACGGAAGCCGTAGTCGTAGAAGAAGAGGATCTTCAGCTTGTACTTCTTCTGGAAGGTCTCGTCGAGGTTCTTGCCGATCTCGCCGTTGAACATGGCGTAGGCGTGGTGGTAGTCACGGACGAGAAACGGCGTGAGGAACACGCACATCTCGGGAAAGACGGTGCACGCCGCGCCGGCCGGGCTGCCCATCGCGATGTTGCCGGACTTCACGGCGTCCATGATCTCGAGCTCTTTGGTGAGCAAGCGTCCCGCCGTGGAACACGGCGTTGAGGCTCCCGTTCGAGCGCTTGGTCAGCTCCTCGCACATCCACTTGAAGGCGACGCCGCTCGACTCCGGCGGGGAGTGACGTGCGCCAGGTCCAGCTTCTTCGCCGCCGGCTTGGCCTGACCCGACCGCCGGGCTCCCGCCACCCGACAGCGCCACCGCCATGCAGCATGACCGCCGTGATCGCACCGAGAGTAGTCGTCCGCGCATGAGCCGCCCTCCTTGACCTAGTCGTCCTTGACTTCGAGGCGGGGCAACTTTACCATCCGCCGCGCCACATGCGCGGGCGATTGTCGTCGTGGATCGGAGCGATACCGCACGTCGTGATCACCGTGCTGATGGTCGTCGTCACCGTGGACATGCTCGTCGGCGTGTTCCTCCGCTACGTGATGACGTGGGTCTCCGCGACGTTCGACCTGCCATCGGTTCGCTTCTTCTGGGTCGAGGAAGTCGGCGAGTGGTCGCTCGCCTGGCTCAGCTTCATCGCCGCCGCGCTGGGAATCCGTCGCGGCATCCACTTCGCGGTCCACCTCGTCATCAACGGCTTCCCGCTGCCGCTTCGCCGGGCCGTGCTCGCGGCGCAATGCCTGCTGATCGTCGCCGTTCGGCGCGCTGCTCGCGATCTTCGGCTGGCAGGTGGCCGAGCTGAACAGCCAGTCGTTTTCTCCCGCGCTCGTGCTGAACCTCCGCTGGCTCTATCTCTCGTCCGTCGTCGGCGGCGTGCTCATCGTGATCTACGGCTGCATCACCCTCGGCGACGTCTTCAGCGGCCGCGGGCCGTGGGGAGAGCTCGTGAAAGGCTCGGCGTAGCCGATGGTCGCCGCCGTCGTCCTGTCGTTCGTGCTCCTGATCGCCCTGTCGACGCCGATCGTCTTCGCGCTCGGGCTCTCCGGCATGCTCGGCGCTCTATCTCGGAAACTTCTCGCTGCAGAAGATGCCCTCGGCGCTGGTCGCGGGCTCGCAGAGCTGGGTGTTGCTGGCGGTGCCGACGTTCGTGTTCGCGGGCGCCCTGATGGAGCGTTGCGGCATGTCCTACGCGCTCGTGAACCTCGCGCGCGGGCTGGTCGGATGGGTGCGCGGCGGGCTCGGCATGTCGGTGGTCCTCGCCGAGTACTTCTTCTCGGGGATCTCCGGCTCCACGATCGCCGACGTCTCGGCCATCGGCTCGATGCTGACGCCGCCGATGCTGCGCGCCGGCTACCGGCCCGAGCACGCCGCCTCGCTGGTGGCGTCGGCCACCGCGATGGGCATCCTGGTGCCGCCGGCCATCTTCATGATCGTGCTCGGTCAGATCATGGACACGTCGGTCGTCGCCATCTTCCTCGGCGGCTTCATTCCCGCCGCCGTCACCGCCGCGTGCCTCATGGTGGTCATCTTTGTGCAGGCGCATCGGCTCGGCTGGCCCAAGGACGAGCGGCCGACGTGGGCGAGCCTGGCCGAGGCGGGGCGCGCGTCGCTGGTGCCGCTCGTGGTCCCGGTGGTGATCGTCCTCGGGTTCTTCTTCGGCGTCTTCACCGCGACCGAAGCCGGCGCCCTGGTGGCGGCCTACGCGGTGGCCGCCGCGCTCCTCTACTACCGCAACGTGAGCCTGCGGGAGATGTGGACCTTGCTCCACGAGACCGCGCTGCTCACCGGAGCCGTGATCTTTCTGCTGGCGGTGGCGAGCATCTATCAGTTCCTGATGGGGATGCTCGGCGTGCCGGCTGCTGCTCGGCGAGCTCTTGAAACCCCTCTACGGCACGCCGTGGCTCTTCCTGGTCGCGGTGTCCGTGCTCGTGATGCTCTTCGGCATGGTGCTCGAGGGGTTGCCGGCCGCGGTGGTGCTCATCCCGGTCGTGTTCCCGATCTCCAAGCAGATCGGGATCCATCCCGTCCACTTCGCCACCGTGCTCACCGCCGCCGTCGGGATCGGCCTCTTCTTGCCGCCGATCGGCGTCGGGCTCCTCATGGCCCTGCGCTTCGCCGACATTTCCGTCGGGCGCCACTTCCAGCGCGTACTGGCCGTACCTGCTCTCGCTGTTCATCGGTCTGCTCATCCTGATTCTGTTCCCCGAGCTGACGCTCTTCCTGCCTCGCCGCGCCGGCCTCGTTCGCTGAGGGACGGCTCGGCTCGAAGCGGCGACGAGAAAGAGGCGCGCGATGCTCTACATGATCATCGAAAGCTTCAAGAATGGCGATCCGGTCCCGGTGTATCGGCGGTTCCGCGACAAGGGACGGCAGGCTCCCGAGGCGTTGAAGTACATCTCGAGCTGGGTCACGACGGACCTGAGCCGGTGCTATCAGCTCATGGAGTGCGAGGATCGCCGGCTCCTCGACGAGTGGATCACCCGCTGGAACGACGTGGCGGACATGGAAGTGATCCCGGTGATCACCTCGGCGCAGGCGGTGGAGCGGATCACCCCGCGCCTCTAGCGCCGGCCGTCAGGCGGGCGACGCCGGCGGCTTCGTCGCGCGGAAGTAGAGAAACAGCGCGGCGTGATCGCGCCAGCCGCGCTGACTTGGATGCGCCTGGCAGTACTCCTCCGACGGCCGCGGCTCCTCGATGCGCTCGAGCACGTAGCCGGCGCCGATCAGCGTGTTGACGTACTCGGACAAGGTGCGACCGAAGCACGGCACCGCGAACTCGGTCGCGTCCCGGGGCGCGTCGGTGAAGCGCCAGCGCTCGACCCAGCCGGCCGGATCGAAGTAGTTCCCGACCATCCACTTGATCTTGACCCCCTGCTCGTCGAGGAGCCACGTGCGCGTCCTTCGTGAGAAAGCAGGGGTGCGTCATGCTGAACGCGAGCATGCCGCCCGGCCGGAGCACGCGGAACGTCTCGCGCATGGCGAGATCGAACCGAGGCCCGTCCATCAGCGACATGAACGAGACGACCGCGTCGAAGCTCGCGTCGCCGAACGTCGCGAGATCGGTGTACGAGGCGCGCGAGAAGTCGATCCCGAGGGGCTCGCGGCGCTCCTCGGCGCGCGCCAGCGCGATCATCCGCTCCGAGAGGTCGATACCGGTCATGCGGGCACCGCGCCGGGCGAGAATGCGCGTGTTGTAGCCCTCGCCGCAGCCGGCGTCGAGCACCGCGCTTGCCGCGCACGTCGCCGACGAAGGCGAGGAACGCCGGATTGTTGAGCCATTCGCGGGCGACGTCGGCCCCGCGCCGCACTTGCTCGGCCCACGCGGCGGCGTTTGCGTCCCAGTAGCGCGCCACGTCCTCGACGGAGAAGTCGTCCCTCATCCCATGAACCCTTTCACCACCAGGTGCTCGGCGACGAGCACGGCGCTGGCGGCGGCGCCCATCCGTGTGTTGTGGCTGACGAGCATGTACTTGACGCCGTTCGGGAGCACGCTGTCCTCGCGGACGCGGCCGACGGTCGTCGTCATACCCTGGCCGTTGTCGCGATCGAGGCGAGGCTGTGGACGGAACGGATCGTCGTGCACCTTGATCCACTCGGCGGGCGCGGTCGGTAACCCTAGCTCGCGCGCCTCGTTGGGCGCATTGGCGAACGCGTGCTTGACGTCGGCGATCGACGACTCGGCGGCCGAGCGACACGAAGACCGATTCGGTGTGGCCCTCGAGGACGTTCACCCGCGTGCAGGTGGCGCTGATCTCGCCCGCGTGCCGCGGCAGGATCTTGCAACACTCTAGTTGCACCTTCTCCTCCTCGTTCGGGATGAAGGGGATGAGGTTGTCGAGGACGTCGAGTCCCATGACCCCGGGCGAACGCCCGGCGCCCGAGAGGCCGTTCATGGAAGTGACGATAACCGACCCGAGACCGAATGCCTCGGCCAGGGGCTTGAGCGTGATGACCAGGCCGGTGACCGTGCAGTTCGGGATCGGCACGACGAAGCCCTTCCAGCCGCGGTTCGCCCGCTGCTGATGAATGAGGGCCGCGTGCTCCATGTTGACGTTCGGGACGAGGAGGGGCACGTCGGTCTCGTAGCGAAACGCGGAGGCGGTGCTGACCACGGGCGTCGTCTTCGCGAAGCGCGGCTCCTGGACTTGCGCGACGTCGGACTCGGTCGCCGAGAACACCACGTCGAGCCCCTCGGGGTCGAACGCGTCGCCGTTCTCGACCGGGAGCGACAGGACGCCGGGCGACGGCTCTTCCGCGCACCACCAGCGGCGAGCACCAGTCCTCGGGTCGAGGAGCGCCTGACCGAACGGCTTACCGGCCGAGCGCTCCGACGCGGCGAGGCGCGTGATGGTGAACCAGGGATGGCGTTGGAGCGCGACCACGAACTGCTGCCCGGCGATACCCGTGGCGCCGACGATTCCGACACGAAAATTCCGGCTCATGAAGTCACCTCGAAAGCGGTTGACGATACGAAACAGCGAGAACCGGCCGGGAACACCCGGCCCGCGCGGGGAGCGAAGCTAACGCTTTCGACGTTCGAGGAGCATGAGCCCGCACATCATACGGTCGGCCCGAGCGAAGTCAAGCCAATGCCGGGCGGCGGCGTCATGTGTTACGGTCGTTCTGCGGCAAATGAGCTGACGAGGAGCCCGAGATGAAGGTCGCCGTCGTCCAGATGAACAGCGGGGAAGACAAGGCGCAGAACCTCGCGACCGCCGAGCGGTTGCTCGTCGAGTCCGCCGAGCGCGGCGCGGAGCTGGCGGTGCTGCCCGAGCTCTTCACCTATCTCGGCCGCCGTCGCGGGCATCGCGAGGTCGCCGACGCGGTTCCCGGCATGACCTCCGAGCTCCTCACGCGGATCGCGCGGCAGCGCCATCTGCACATCGTCGGCGGGAGCTTTCTGGAAACCGCGTCGGGCCACGAGCGGCTCTTCAACACGTGCCTGGCCATCGACGCCGACGGCTCGATCGTCGCGCGCTACCGGAAGCTTCATCTCTTCGACGTGGACGTCGACGGGCACCGCTATCGCGAGTCCGACACGATGTCGCCCGGCGAGGACGTCGTGCTCACGAAGCTCGGCGACGTGGCGATCGGGCTCACGATCTGCTACGACCTGCGGTTCCCCGAGCTCTATCGGCGTCTGGGCACCGGCGGTGCCCGCATCATCACGGCCCCATCCGCCTTCACGTTCGAGACGGGCAAGGATCACTGGGACCTGCTCGTTCGCGCTCGGGCTGTCGAGAATCAGGTCTTCGTGCTGGCGGCCGCGCAGGTCGGCTCGCACCCGCCCGGCCTGGCCTGCTACGGCAACGCGATGATCGTCGACCCGTGGGGCACCGTGCTCGCGCGCGCGCCGGAAGGCGAAGGCGTGGTCGTGGCCGATCTCGACTTCGACCACCAGGACCGCGTCCGAGCGAGCCTGCCGGCGCTGAACCACCGGCGGACAGAGATCCTCGGACTCTAGGCGCTACCGGGCCTGAAGTAGCTCGAGGAATGCCCGGGCCGTGTTGGCCCAGGTGAAGCGAGTCATATCCTGCGCCGCCCGCGCGCCGAGCACGGCCAGCCGCTCGCGATTCTGATACGCCCACTCGAGCTTCTCGACGACGTCCTCGAGCTCGGCGTCGTGCCACACCTTCGGCGCGTTGTCGCCGTCGCGTACCGTGGCCTGGCGCAAGCGCCGCAGCGCCAGCGAATTCTCGTCGGTCAGCACGTCCTTGTGCCCGCTGCCGAACGTCGCGATCGCCGGCCGGCCGCAGGCCATGTACTCCATCATCACGAGGTTGGTGCCGCCCTCGCAGCGACTCGGGAACAACCCGACGTCGCTGTTGCGGTAGACCCGGGCCATCGCCGCATTCGGGAGGGGCCCGAGGTGGATGGCGCGGGTGGCGTCCACCCTGTTCGCGGCCAGGACGCCCTCGATGAGCGTCCGGTACTCCACGGCTCCGGCGGGCGCCTCGAAGTGAATGTAGGGCGACGCGCGCATCGTGCGCACGCCCGCCGGCACCGGATTGAACCAGGACGTCACGAGCAGCACGTCCTCGTGGCGCTCCTGTAAGACTTTGAAGGCCGCGATGGCCAGGTCCTGGCCTCGGCGCAGCGCGAACTTGCCGCCGGAGAACACGACGAAGCGGTCGCCGAAGAACTCGCGGCCGCCGGGGACTGGCCGGAAGATCGTGGGATCCACGCCTTGCACGATGGTCCGGACCTCGGCGAGGCCGTGTTGACGCAGAATCTCGCTGCACCACGAGGAGCCGGTGGCCAGCACGTCGTAGAGCGTTCGCGCGGTCTCGATGCTCGACGGCTGAAACGTCGTCTGCTCGAAGAACGCGTATCCCACGTTGCGACGGCCGCGCAGCCTCGGGCGCAGCGGGGCCAGATCGGGGCCCGGCACGCTCTGGAGCACCGGCGACTCGACGTCGGCGGCACGCCCGGCCTGGATCTCGGGGGCGCCAGCAGGCCGCGTAGCGCCGCGAGCTCGAGCTCGTCGCCGACGAGGCCGGCCTCCAGGCGGTCGGTGACGAGGCACACGGGCGCCATCCGCGAGAGCTCGCGGGTGACGTATCGCCCGCAAACGCCCCAGCTATGGGTCGTTCCGAGCGGCAGGGCCAGGTACAGGATCTCCCCACGTGCTGTCCCCTTGATCGAGTATGCAATGGGAGATCCGTAGAGCCGCTATTCGGCGCGATGCGCGCGCCGGCCGGCCCGGACGGTCTTCCCGGGGGCCCGCTTGCCCGTTTCCGACCGCCGCGTTAAGGTCGGGCCCCGGAGGGGAGATCGGTCATGGGGAGCACGGACGGCGGCATCTTTCAGAGGGTCTCGGGCGCACCGGCGCGAACTTCGCGCCGCTGACGCCGCTCGGGTTCCTCCCGCGCTCGGCGTCGATCTATCCCGGATCGCGTGGCGGTCGATCCACGGCGACCGGCGCATCACCTATCGCGAGTTCGACGCTGCGCGCCCGGCGCCTGGCCTCGGCCCTCGCCCGGCGTGGCATCGGGCCGGGCGACACCGTGTCGGCCGTGCTGCCGAACGTGCCGGCGATGCTCGACGCCCACTTCGGCGTGCCGATGATCGGCGCCGTGCTCAACACCGATCAACACGCGGCTCGACGCGCGCACGATCGGCTACATCCTCGAGCACGGCGAGGCGAAGGTGCTCCTGACCGACCGGGAGTACGCCGGCAACGGTCGGGCCCGGCGCTCGAAAGGCTCCGCAGAAGCCCCTGGTGGTCGAGGTGGACGACGCGCTCTATCAGGGGCCGGGCGACCGGCTCGGCGAGATCGAGTACGAGGCGCTGCTCGCGACGGGCTCCGGATGATTACGCGTGGACGCCGCCCGCCGACGAGAGCGCCCCGATCACGCTCAACTACACGTCGGGCACCACGGGCAACCCGAAGGGCGTGGTCTATCATCACCGCGGCGCGTTCCTGGAATCGGTCGGCAACATCATGATGTGGCCGCTGCCGCCGCGCGCCGTCTATCTGTGGACCTTGCCGATGTTCCATTGCAACGGCTGGTGCTACACGTGGGCGGTGACGGCGATGGGCGGCACGCACGTGTGCTTGCGCCGCGTCGATCCGCCGCTCGTGTTCCAGCTGATCGCGCGCGAGCGCGTGAGCCACATGTGCGGCGCGCCGACCGTGCTCACCATGCTGATCCAGACGCCGCCCGCGCAGCGAACGACGGTTCGAGCAGGTGGTCGAGCTCGAGACCGGCGGCTCTCGCCGCCCGCCAAGGTGATCCGGGCGATGAGCGAGATGGGCTTCAACGTCACGCACCTCTACGGCCTCACCGAGGTGCACGGGCCCTCGACGCTCTGCGCGCCGCAGGAGGCGTGGGCGACGCTCGAGCTCGGCGAGCGGGCCGAGAAGCTGGCGCGGCAGGGCGTGCGCTATCCGACGCTCGACGGCCAGATGGTCGCCGACCCGAAGACGCTCCGGCCGGTGCCGTCGGACGGGCGCACGATCGGCGAGGTCGTGCTGCGCGGCAACACCGTCATGCTCGGCTACCTGAAAGACCGGGCGGCGACCGACGCCGCGTTCGACGGCGGCTGGTTCCACACCGGCGACCTCGCCGTCCAGCATCCCGACGGCTACATGGAGATCAGGACCGCGCGAAGGACATCATCATCTCCGGCGGCGAGAACATCTCCTCGATCGAGGTCGAGATCGCGCTCAACCGGCACCCGGCGGTCCTGATGTCGGCGGTGGTGGCGCGGCCCGACGAGAAGTGGGGCGAGACGCCGTGCGCGTTCGTCGCAGCTGCGGCCGGACGCCGACGGCCACCGCCGAGGAGCTGATCGCGCTTCTGCCGCGACAACCTGCCGCACTTCGCGATCCCGCGGACCGTCGTGTTCGGCGCGCTGCCGACCACCTCGACCGGCAAAGTGCAGAAATACACGCTGCGTGAGCGCGCGAGGACCCTGTGAGCTCCGAATTCTTCCGTCCACCTCTCGACTATCCGCGGATCCCGTACGATCAGATGCTGACGCACGGCGCCGAGCGCTTCCCGGAGAACGTGGCGATCGTCTTCCGCGAGGTGAGCCTGACCTATCGCGAGCTCGAGGCGCTGACCAATCGCTTCGCGCGGGCGCTCGCCGCGCTCGGCGTGGCGAAGCGGCGACCGCGTCTGCGTGCTGTCGCCGAACTGCCCGGAGTACATCATCGCGTTCTACGCGATCGCCCGGATCGGCGCGGTGGCGAGCCCGATGAATCCGTCCTATCGCGAGCGCGAGATCGAGTACCAGCTGAACGACACCGAGGCGGTGGCGATCGTCGCGCACCACGGCCTGGTGCCGCGCTCGTGGACGCGGTGCGCCCCGCACGCCGCATCTCAAGCACGTCATCGCGGTCGGGCCCGGCCAGTCATCGCGGTCGTCCGCGCGGAGCTTCGACGAGCTGATCGCGAAGCAGCCGGCCGACGCCGCCGGCGCCGGTGGCGATCCAGGAAGACGATCTGGTCGCGCTGCCCTACTCGAGCGGAACGACGGGGCTCCCGAAGGGCGTGATGATCAGCCACCAGAACCTCGTCACCAACAACATGCAGTTCGTCGCGTGCATCCGCATGCGCGAGAGCGACCGGCTGATGCTGTTCCTGCCCTTCTATCACATCTACGGCACGATGCTGATGGGCGCCGCGGTCTACACGGGCGCCACGTGCGTGCTGATGGAGCGGTTCGAGCCGGTCGAGTGCCTCGAGCTCGTGCAGCGCCACCGGGTCACGCTCTTCTTCGTCGTGCCGCCGGTGCTGCTCATGCTCTCGAACTGGCCGGAGCTCTCGAAGTATGACGTCTGTCGAGCCTGAGGACTGACGATGGTGGGCGCGGCACCGGTCGCGCCCGAGCTCGCCCGCCGCTTCAGGCAGCTGACCGGCGTGCCGGTGCTGCAGGGCTACGGCATGACCGAGGCCTCGCCGCTCACGCACGTGAATCCGGTCTACGACGAGAGCCTCGAACGTCGTCGATTCGGCCGGCCTGCTCGCCCACGACACCACGCACAAGGTGGTCGACATCGAGACCGGCGAGCGCGAGCTCGCCGCCCGGCGAGGTCGGCGAGATCTGCATCCGCGGGCCGCAGATCATGCGCGGCTACTGGAAGGCGCCGGAGGCGACGGCGGCGGCGCTGCGCGACGGCTGGTACTACAGCGGCGACATCGGCTACGTCGACGAGCGCGGGTACCTCTTCATCCGCGATCGCAAGAAGGAGATGATCAAGTTCAAGGGATTCGGGATCGCGCCGGCCGAGATCGAGGCGCTGCTGATCGAGCATCCGGCGATCGCCGACGCGGCGGTGATCGGCAAGCCGCATCCCGAGGCGGGCGAGATCCCCAAGGCGTTCGTCGGTCAGAAGAAGGGGCAGGACCTCACGGCCGGCGACGTCGTCGCCTTCGTCAAGGGCCGGCTCGCGAACTACAAGATCCCGGGCGAGGTGGAGTTCGTCGACGCGATCCCGAAGACGCCGTCCGGCAAGATCCTCCGCCGCGTGCTGAAGGAGCAGGAGCTCGCCAAGAGCTGACCGGACTCGCTCAGTCCGGGCGCATCGTGTACGTCCAGCACTCGCCCTCGAGCACGACCGTGCCGTCCTGATTCTTGATGGTCGCGCGGAGCTGACAGACCGGCTTGTCGGGCTTCAGCGAGAGGACCTCGACCTCACCGGTCAGCGTGTCCCCGAGATAGGTCGGCGCCAGGTATTTCAGCGACTGGCTCATGAAGACGGTGCCGGGCCCCGGCAAATCCATGGCGACCAGCGCGTTGAGCATGCCGGCGGTGATCCCGCCCTGGGCGACCAGCCGGCCGAAGCGCGTGCGCTTGGCGAAGTCCGGGTCGAAGTGGAGCGGATTGCGGTCGCCGGTGATCTCGGCGTAGAGCTCGACTTCCTTCGCGGTGATGGTCTGGGTGCGCTGCGCGCGCTGCCCGACCGAGAGACCGAGGAGGGCCCATCACGATCGAGAGCATACTTGACTTGTCCGATGCCCGCACAGTATCGAGACCGCACATGATGCGCCGATGGCTCGCGGCGGCGCTGCTCCTCGTCTCGCTGGCCCCTGCGTCTCCGAGCTGGGGGCGCCGCCCTGTCAGGAGCACGAGATCGGTCTCTCTGGGCCGGCGCCCGCGTCGCTCGAGCGCAGCGCGTCAACCGCCGAGCTCATCGATGCGACGGCGCGGGTCATCCGCGACAAGCTCGACCTGCCGTTCTCGCCGGCGTACACGGCGTACGTCTGCGGCGACGAGGCGGCGTTCGCCGAGGCGCTGCTCAGGAACTTCGGCGTGCGGGGAGTCGGGGGCGACTGGGGCATCGTTCCCTCCGCGGCCGGCCTGGCCACGCGCGTCGGCGTCTTCCTGCGCGGCGACTACCTCGCCGCGCGCGAGCTTCCGCCGCCGCGTGACGGTCATCGCCCACGAGCTGGCGCACCTCTCGCAACAAGACCTGGCCAGACACCGGGACGAGCGGCTGCCGGTGTGGATGCTCGAGGGCCACGCGGACTGGGTCGCGTTCCAGGTGCTCGACCTGCTCGGTCTCCAGGCGTACACCGAGTCGCGCGCGGGCATCGTCCGCTCGGTCACCGGCGCGGTGACCCCGGTCGAGCATTTTCCCGATCTCGACACGCTCGCCGATCACGAGTCCTGGAATCGATCGGTGCGCAGCGTGCCGGCGACGTACGGGCAGGCGTTCCTGGCGGTCGAGTACCTGATCGAGCGCTCGAGCCGCGCGGCGCTCGTGAAGTTCATGGAGCTCGTCCGTGGAGGCCGACGATCCGCGGGAGCGCTGGGCCGACGTCTTCTCGATGCCCTATCGCGCGTTCGCGGCTGACTTTCGCGCCCACCTCGAAGAGCCTGCGCCGGCCGGCAACGGGACTGACGGCCGAGCCGAAGCCGCTGCCGTGAGGCGCTCGGCGCTCGCGCTGATCGCGCTCCTGGTCGGGCTGGTCGGGTGCTCGGCCCTCAGTGGTCCGTATCGCGAGTACGAGATCCGGTTCGAAGGTGGCGACCAGCCGGCGCTCGGCGCGAACCCGAGCGACGAAGAGCTCATCAACGTGACGGCCTGGCTGATCCGTCACAAGCTCGAGCTGCCGTTTCCGCCGACGATCAAGGCGTACGTCTACGTCAACGAGGCCACGATGGTCGACGGACTCATCAACGGTGGCGGGCGACAACCACGACGAGGCGTGGGACAAGGGGCGGTACGCGGCCGGCGTCGCGGCGCGGAGCGGCCTGTTCCTGCGTGGGGACTACGTGGCGCGGATGCACCTGGTCGGGCGCGCCGGGCTCTTCGCCCACGAGCTGGCGCACGTGAGCCAGACCCAGCTGCGCGAGGGTGGCCGGGGCGCGCGGCGCAGTGGATCCTCGAAGGCCACGCCGAATGGGTCAAGATCCGCGTGCTCGACCTGCTCCACTATCCAGCTCGTACACGGAGTCGCGCGATCTCGTCGTGCGCACGGTCGTGGGCTCGCCGACGCCATCAAGCTGTTTCCCGACCTGCCGGAGCTCTCCCGGCAACGCCAACTGGGTGGCGTCCACGAACAAGCTGGGCGCGCCCGGCGACGTATTGCCAGGCGTTTCTGGCGGTGGACTGGCTCGTCGAGCGCTACGGCCGCTGCGACGGTTACCGAGTTTCTCGGGCGGTTCGCGCTCGACAGCGCGCCGCGCGAGCACTGGGCCAAGGTGTTTCCGATCTCCTACCGCCAGTTCGCCGAGGAGTTCCGCGTCCGGCTGGAGAATCTGGCCGGGTCTACGCCTTCGGCAGGAGAGGGCAACCTGGGGGCATCGCAGCCTTCTTGCGGTTGAGGATCGTCGCCGCGTACTTCTCGAGATAGTGCGTGATCGTCTCGACCCGGATCTTCACCGAGCCCGGACGGGCTTGGTCGAGTCGAGATCCTGGAACGAGAAGAAGAGCGTGCCCGAGCGCTCGACGATCTGCTGCACCGGCGTGTAGGTCGGCTGGTCCATGCCGCACTCGTAGGACGACATCCGGACGACGCAGGCGATCCACGGGATGCGCGCGGCGACCTTGGCGCCCCAGAGGATCTCGTTGGTGTTCGAGCTGTAGGACGACGGCCACACGTCGCGGATGTCGAACGCGGACTTGATGTGGCCGGCGCGGACGTCCTCGCCGAACGCCCAGTCCATCAGGTCGGCGTCGATCGGGAAGTACTGCATCCAGAGGATCGGATAGCCGTAGGCCTGCAGGTCCACCTCGATCTCGTGGCCGATGCCCGGATCCATGTGGTACGGCCGGGCGATCACCATCAGACACGCGCGGTCCTCGCGCGCGCACCACTCGAGCACCTCGCGCGACTTCTTGCGCGGAGCCGATCGCTGAAGTCGCGGAGCGCCGTGAAGCCGGCGTCGGCCGCCTGCGCCGGTCTCCTCGTAGGTGAGCCCGGGGAACGCGTCCGCGCATCCCGTTGAAGAGCTGCTTGGGCACCAGCAGCGGCTCGTCGAGCGAGACGAACGGCGACACGTACTTGATGCCGGCTTCGGCGAAGGCGTCCTGCTCCTTGATGAAGCCGGCCTTGATGTTCTCGGGCGCCGCCATCACGCGCGGGCAGGTGAGCGTCTTGGCCACGTGGCCGGAGAGGAACGACGGCAGGTTGTAGATCATCGGCGAGAGCAGGATGTCGAGCTTCTGCTTCTGGCCGAACACGAGCTCGCCGTAGTGGCCGGACATGCACTTCACCGGGTAGCAGCAGTCGACGGTGCCGCGGCCCTTGCCGAACTGCCGGCCCTGCTCCTCGGAGGTGTCCGACGAGAAGACGACGTTGCGCGGATCGACGCCGAGCGCGGAGAGGAACCCCATCCAGAACTGATGGGTGTTCCAGAGGTTCAGGACGCGCGGGATGCCGATCCGGAGCTTATTCCGCGACGGCTGGCGGCGTTGACCCGGCGGAACGCGTCCTTCCGAACCATCTCGGCAACGTTAGGGTACTCACGCTTGACCTCCTCGAGCTTCGCCTTCACCACGCGCATCTCGTTGACGTCCTCGACCAGCCCCTTGGGGCACGAGTTGCCGCTGATGACCCGCTCCCAGCCCGGCGCCAGCGGCAGCTTGCTCCACTCGCGGCCCTTGGCGTCCGGCAGCTGGACGTCGATGAACGTCCGCGTGCAGTTGATCGGGCACCACTTGCAGACGGTCTGCGCGCCGTGGTCGTGCTGGTGTAGGTCAGCGCCGGCGATCGTGTCGAAGCCGCGGAAGTGCGACGGCTCGCCGCGCTTTTGCCAGTCGCCCGCGCAGAGCGCCGCGCCGATCGCGCCGGCCTCGCCGGAGTACGGATGCAGCACCACCTCGGCGTCCGGGCACCTTGCCGCGGATGAAGTCGACCTGCGCCTTGACCACGGCCATGTTGCGGTGCGTGCCGCCCTGCAGGATGAACTTGCGCCCGGCCGCGCGGAGGTTCTGGAGCTGGCCGGCGTAGATCCACACGTTGACCGGCAGCACGGCGGCGAGCGCGGCCATGATCTCCTCGGCCGACCAGCCCTTGCGCTGCTGGTTGACGATGTCCGACTGCAGGAAGACGCCGCAGCCCATCGTGAGGCTCGGCATCGCCTTGGCCTCGAACGCGCGGTCGGCGTAGGCCTCGAGCGGGATGTTGTAGCGCTCGGCCACGCCCTGCAGGAAAGGCGCCGTTGCCCGACGAGCACTGCGAGTTCAGGCGGAAGTCGGCGACGGTGCCCTGGCGCAGGATCATGATCTTGACGTCGGTGCCGCCGACGTCGCAGATCACGTCGGCGTCGGGATAGAAGTGGAGCGCGGCGGTCGCGTGGGCCACCGTCTCGACCACGCCCATGTCGGCGCCGAGCACGTCCTTCAGGAGATCCTTGCCGTACCCGGTGAGCGCGAGCGCGCCCACGTCGGTGAAGCCGGCCTCGCGCACCTGGCGGAACAGCGACTGGGCGTCCTCGATCGGGTTGCCCTTGCTGAGCGCGTAGCAGGAGAACGAGGAGCTCGCGATCCTCGATTGAGCACGACCGCCTTCGCGGTGGTCGAGCCGAAGTCGCAGCCGAGCAGCACCGAGCCGACGTAGCGCGGGCTCGCGCGTCGTCGCAGGCGCCGCCGGCGCGCGGGCTTCACGTACTCGGTCACGAACGTGGCGAGGTCGCCGGCGCCGGCGACCAGACCGCGCGCGCCGTCCTTGGCCTTCTGCTCGTGCTGCCCTGTCTCGACCCACCACGCGAGCTTCTCGCGTCCCTGATAGATCGCGACCTCGGGCTTCTCGCCCCGGCCGATCTCGACGCAGCCCAGGCACGCGTAGTAGAGCGCCTCGGCCGGCACCACGATGAGCGAGGCCGGCTCGCGGCCGCCCAGATCGAGCTTGCGCTGCGCCCAGAGCTTGGCGAGGTGATGCCGCCACGCCTCCTGCAGCCCCTTGAAGAAGAGGTTGGGGCCGCCGAGCAGGAGCACCTCGGGCGACGGCGTGTTGCCCTTGGTCAGCGTCGCGAGATTCTGGTAGACGACCGCCTCGAACAGGCTGGCGATGATCTCCTCGACCGGCACGCCGGTCTTCACCAGGGTGTTCGCGTCGGTCTCGGCGAAGATGCCGCACTTGCTCGAGACCTTGTGCAGGCTCATGCCCTCGTAGGGCATCGCGGCCAGCCGCTCGCTCGGGCACCTGCAGCTTGCGCGCGGTCTTCTCGATGAAGGTGCCGGTGCCGCCGCTGCAGGCCGACTGCATGTAGACCTGCTTGGAGCGTCCGGTTCCGGTGGCGGTGAAGAAGATCGTCTTCATGTCCTCGCCGCCGATCTCCGACACGAACCGCACGTCCGGATGCTGCCGCTCGACGCAGGCGGCGACCGCGACGACTTCCTGGATGAGCTTGCCGCCGACCAGCGGCGCGATGAAGCCGGCGCCCGAGCCCGTGAAGAAGACGCGGTCCGTGCCGACCGTCAGGCCGGCCTCGGTCTCCATCCGGCTCGAGGAACTCGACGACCTTCTCGGCCTGGCGGGTGTTGTGCCGCTGATAGTCCTGCCAGGTGACCTTGCCGTCGTCCGTCGACGACCGCCTTGACGGTGGTGGAGCCGACGTCGACGGCGGCTTCGATGACTGGGGGACGACTTCCCCGACCCGTCGGTTGCGCCGTACGCCCGCTCATCGCCCCATCTTCTGGCGACGTGCAGGACGGTCTTGGCCGCGGTGCCGGCGGCGGTGCCGTCGTGCGGGATCAGGTAGGTCGCCTTCTTCATCTCGGGATGCGCCTGCAGGTACGCGCGCACCTCGGCCTCGCGTGAGGCCGGTGCGCTGCGAGCGCCTCGTCGAACTCGCGCTGGGCGCGCTTCTTGGCCTCGGTCAGGATCATCTGGCAGCGCGACAGCGCGTGGACCTCGGCGTCGCCCTTGATCTCGAGCGGCGCGTAGAGGATCTCCGGGTACTTGCCGATCACGCCGGCCATGGCGCCGATCGACATCGTGTTCGGCATGCACGAGTACGGCGACAGCTCGCAGATCATGTGCGCCTTCTTCTTGTGATACGCCCAGAGCGTCTTGCCGACGAGCATGTCGCCCTCGCCGCCGTCGAGGTTGGCGGTGGAAGTACGGCGCGGCCAGCCGCCGCAGCTCGAACTGGCTCGGGCGTCTCGTGCGGCAGGTTGCCCATCGCGCGGCGCAGGCGGTTGACGGTCAGCCGGTAGATGCCCTGGGCAGCGCGGCCGAGGCCGAGCTTCAGGCGCGCGTGCTTCTCGATGCCGCTGTAGTCCTCGAAGCGCTGCAGGCCCAGGCGCAGCAGGTAGTCCATCCAGATCGTGATGGCGGCCGGGTAGACCTCGGCGCCCTCGGCCTCGAGCCAGCGGTGGATGTTGTAGTTCGGATCGCCCTCGACCGTCTGCAGATAGAACTCGCCGGTGATCTTGACCTTCGGCTTCACGCGCAGGCGGTCGACCTCGATCTCGGCGAACTTCGTTCCGCACCTCGCGCATCGCGCCGCGTGAAGTACGGCGTCGTGAGGTGCCAGAGCACCGACTTCTTCGGCGACATCGCCGGCCGCTTGCGGAAGACCTCGTAGAGGTACTCGATGCTCTCCCTGACCACCGCCTCGGTCTGGCCCGGCAGCACCTCGTACGGGCCGCACCTGGTACTCGAGATCCTGCACGAGGTCGGTGCAGAAGATGCCCCACAGGCAGCCGAGCGTCATCGGCAGGTTGAGGTCGAGGCCGTCGCCCATGTTCTGGTCCAGGTTGTCCTGGGCCATCAGGAACATGCGGAACGCGCTCGAGCCCGGTGTTCCGGAGCGCGAGCTCGTAGCTCGCGTGGTACTGGCCGAAGCGGCAGGCGCCGCAGGAGCCGGCGGTCAGGTAGACGTACTTCTTGTTGACCTCCTCGACGCCGATCTGCTTCGACTCCTTCTTGAGGAAGTTGACGAGGTTGCCGGTGGTGAAGCTGGTCGGGCAGCACTGCCCGATGTCGGCGATCTCGCGCCCGGTCAGCAGATCCTCCTTCGTCGCGACCGGCAGGATCTGCGCGCTGGTAGCCCGCTGCCCTCCAGCACGGCCTGGAGGATCCGCTCGATGCGCCAGTGCAGGCCCCCGAACAGAATCGTCGTGGAGTCGCGCTCGGCGCGGGTGAAGGGTCGGGGTGCGTAAGCCCTGTAGTGATCAGTCGCCACGGTCGCCATTCAGTCCTCCGTCAGCGAAACGATCCAGCCAGCTTTCTAGCAATCCTACCGTTGCAAAGCCCGGGAGCCTGCGGATTGTCTCGTCGGCCTTACGGGCGGCGGCGCGCCCTCGCGCATCGGAGAAGAGGTAGCTCGCCAGGAAGCGGAGCTCGCGCTGGGGCTGGACCCCGCTGCCCACGGGCGCCCAGAAGCGGTCGACCAGGTAGCGGGCGACCCGGGCGACCGCCGGGCGCCGCAGCCGGAGCTCGGCCTGGCGGTAGTAGAAGAAGAAGTGGCGCGACTCGTCGCGCGTGATGCGCTCGAGCAGCTCCGAGAGCACCGGGTGGCCGGCGCAGCGCCGCCAGGCGGCGGTAGCCGGTCAGCGTGGTCAGCTCGTTGATCGCGCCCCATGTCATGTGCACGGCGCAGAAGTCGGGCCACGTCCGGGACACGAGCGCCGTGACCCGCGCCTCCAGCCACTGGGCGGGGCTCTCGTGGCCGTGCGGCGTCGGACGCGGGCCTACCGGATGGCCGGCGGCGGCCAGGAAGCGCTCGAGCGCCAGCCCGTGGAAGCTCTCCTCGTAGACCCAGCACGCCAGGAACCGCGCGACGTCGGGGTCGTCGATCGCGCGAGTCGCCAGGAGCGATCGCAGATAGACGATCGTGTGGCTCTCGATGTCCTGCATGCAGCGCAGCGTACGGATCGCCTCGGCCGGCACAGGATGCCTCGGGACGTCGGCCCAGTCGATACCGCGCACATCCAGCGCGCCGGTCCGCGCGACATAGGCGTCGATGTCGAACCCGGCCGTTCAGTGGTGCTCATTGTCCACCACCAGACACTACGTCTGGCCACGGCCGCCCTGGATCGCGAGCGCGGCTTACCCGGCCTTGTGGAGCTTCTGTTTCAAGCTCTCGACCTGCTGGTGGAAGGGCTGACCGCCGCGATCGGTCATCGGCGTCTTGTCGGCCAGGCCGGTGTGGAGCTCGACGAACAGCGGCCCCTCGTCGGTGAGCATCGACGGGAGACGGCGCTTGAAGTCCTCGAAATCGCTGACGGCGTACGCCTTGCGATAGCCCGCGCCCTTCGCCATCTGGACGAAGTCGACGGTCAGAGCCGCCGGGAATATCCTGGGAGCCGGAGGTGTGGTAGACGCCGTTCTTGAAGAGCAGATGCGTGAGATTGCGCGGCGCGGCGCCGGCGATCGTGGCCAGCGAGCCGAGCTGCATCAGGAGCGACCCGTCGCCGTCGAAGACGACCACCCGGCGCGTCCGGCACCGAGAGCGCCAGCCCGAGGCCGAGCGACGAGGCGCCGCCCATGAAGCCGACGCAGCCGATCGAGAGATCGTCAGGGGCGAGCGTGCGCCAGGCCGGCGACGTCGTCATCGTCGGCACGCAGATCGCGTTGCCGCGCGCGGCGGCGATCGCTTTGAGGATGTCTTCGGGCTTGATGGCCATCTAGCTGGTCTCCAGCCCGACGAGCACCGCCGTCGGGCCGCGCCGCTCGCGGCTCAGCCGATAGTACTCGGGAATCAGGTGCACGTCGTTGGGACCTTCGAGGCGCGCGTGCGGGACGCTGAACGTGTCGAGCAGCGGCTCGGCGAAGCGCACCATCGAGTGCCGCGACTCTTTCGGATCGCGGTCGCGCTCGCGCTGCAGCAGGCCGATCATGTAGAACATCGGCACGCGCCCGTCCATCGCGACGCCGCGCAAGCGTGTTCACGGACGCGTACAACCCGGCGTGCTGGATCATGAGCACGACCGGCTCGCCGCCGATCCAGAGCCCGGCGCCGATCGCGTTGGCCTCGTCTTCCGTCGCGCACGTGACCACGCGCAGCGCGCGCTCCTTGTCGAGCGCGGCGAGCACGGTCTTCTGATGCGTGTCGGGGACGCTGAGAATCCAGCCGAGCGGCTCGCGCGCGTGCTGCCGCCGCGCGCGCTTCACGAAACGTGTCCTTGAGCGTGTCGATGATCAGCGGGCGGGAATCGATTCCGGCATCCGAGCCTCCCGTGAGAAGATCGACTTATCCTACGCTAATCAGCATGCAGAAAGGATCCCCGATGTTCAAATCCCTCGCGGTCTCCTTCGCCCTCCTCCTGGCCGCCGTGGCCGTCAGCCGGCGCCGCCGGCCCCGAGCTGAAGTCCGATGAACAGAAAACCCTCTACGCCCTGGGGCTCGTGATCAGCCAGAACCTCGCCAGCTTCAATCTGAACGCGTCCGATCTCGAATCGGTGCTGGCGGGCGTGAGCGACGGAGTCCTCAAGAAGGATTACAAAGTCGACGTGCAGACGTATGCGCCGAAGATCCAGCAGCTACAAACCGCGCGCGCGGGCGTAGCGGCGGCGAGCGAGAAGAAGGTGGGCCAGGCCTTCCTCGACAAGGCCGCCGCCGAGAAAGGCGCGACGCGGACGGCGTCGGGCCTCATCATCACGACGCTCGAAGCCGGGCACCGGGCCGTCGCCGAAGGCGACCGACAAGGTGAAGGTCCACTATCACGGCACCCTCACCGACGGCACCGTGTTCGATAGCTCCGTCCAGCGCGGTGAGCCCATCGTCCTGCCGCTCAACGGCGTGATCAAGTGCTGGAGCGAGGGCGTGCAGCTCATGAAGGTCGGCGGCAAGAGCAAGCTCGTCTGCCCGTCGGATATCGCGTACGGTGACCAGGGCCGGCCGCCCGCGATCAAGCCCGGCGCCACGCTCGTCTTCGAGGTCGAGCTGCTCGAGATCGCCAAGTAGTAGCGTTCTCGCCGCACCCGCGGCGTCAGGACTGCGCGATGCCGCCGCGGAGCGCTCCCGGCTCGATGGTGCCCCACAGCACGTCGAAGCCGGGCGGGAGCGCTCGGCTGTTCGGCATCGAGAGCCAGAGCCGGTAGAGCAGATCGATCCTGGCCAGCCGACTCGTCGTCCTCGAAGGCCGTTCGCGCGTGGTACGTGACGTGGTTATTCAGCAGCTGGATGTCGCCCGGCCGTAGCTCCATCTCGAAGCACAGCTCCTCGGCGACATCAGCCAGGAGATCCAGCGCCTCGTCCTGCGCCGGCGTCATTCGCGGGATCTCGGCGATGCGCTGGGCCGCCTCGACGAACGTCCGCGAGTACTGGCTCGTGAATCGCCCGTCGCGAACGCCGAAGACCGGAAGCGCGTACCAGCGGCGGTCGCCGCCGCGCTCCTCACCCTCGCGAGTCCGGTAGTAATCCTGATAGAGGAGCGTGTGCAGATCGGGCCGGCGCTCGAGGATCGCGTTGTTGATCGCCACGGAGCTGACGATCTTGCTCACGCCGCCGGCCCGCGCCTGACGCACGCAGAGCAGGCCGACCACGTCCGCGCGATCGGTGTGGAAGCGTAGCGGCCCGCTCGAGCGCGCCTTGTAACGCGAGGTCACCGGCACGCCGTCCTTCTGCGCGACGCCGGGCTGGTCGACGGCGCCGTACACGCGGAGCTCGTCGCGCACCTCGCCGATCAGCTCGCCGTGCGCGTTCTGGTAGCGCGCGACACCCAGATGGGTCCCGATGCCCCAGTAGAGCTGGCGAAGCTCGTCCTCGCTGTAGCGCGCGACGGGCAGGCCGCGCAGGAGCGCGAGCCCGCGGCCGTGCTCGAGCTCGTCGGCGATCGCGGCGAGCTCGGCGCCGAATCCGGGAAGCGGGAAGTCGGCGCGCGTGATGTCGCGCCAGGCCAGGCCGCGAGCTTTGACACGGCTCGAGCGCCGCGTCGAGCTCCGCGACCGCGGCGGCGGAGATCGGACGGATCCAGTCGGTCGATTGCGCCAGGTCGCTTCCGTGCCAGGCGGCGGGTCCGGTGATCGGCCGCGCGGTGATCGTGCTCATGTCGCCTCCATCGAGTCGTTCCCGAGCCTATTGGACGAAGGTCTTATTGTTGTCCATCGCGGGCCGTACGACAACTGCGACTGGCAGAGCATGCTGTCGGTCGCGTCGGGCGGTTGTTGTCGGTCTCATCCTCGGCGTGATGCCGTTCGGCGGCCGGGCGCTCGCCCAATCGAGCGACGTGGAGCTCGCCAAGCAGCTGCGAGAATCCGGTCGCCGCGCTGATCAGCGTTCCGTTCCAGAGCAACTTCGACTTTCGGCTCGGCCGCCAGCATGACGGTTTCCGCCACACGCTGAACATCCAGCCGGTGATTCCCATCGAGCTGACCGAGTACTGGAACCTGATCTCGCGCACGATCCTGCCGGTCATCCACCAGAGCGACGTCGTCGGCGACAGCAGCCAGACCGGACTCGGCGACACCGTGCAGAGCTTCTTTCTGTCGCCGAAGGAGCCGGGGTGGGGCAGGATCATCTGGGGCGTGGGGCCGGCGCTGCTCTTGCCGACCGCCACCGACGACGTCCTCGGCTCCGGGAAATTCGGCCTCGGTCCCACGGCCGTGTTGTTGAAGCAGGAAGGGCCCTGGACGTTCGGGTTTCTGGCCAATCACATCTGGTCGGTGGCGGGCGACAGCGATCGCGCTGACGTGAGCTCGACCTTCCTGCAGCCCTTCCTGGCCTACACCACGGCGACGAAACCACGTTCGGCATCAGCACGGAATCGACCTACGACTGGGAGGCCGAACAGTGGACGGTGCCGATCAACGTGACCGTCAGCCAGCTTCTGCGGCTCGGCTCGCAGGTGATCAGCTTGAGCCTCGGCGGACGCTACTACGCCGAGCGGCCCTCCGGCGGGCCGGACTGGGGCCTCCGCTTCGTCGTCACGTTCCTGTTTCCACAAGTAGCGATGCACCGACGTCTCCTTCATGATCCGCGGGGCACGCGCCCCGCCACCGCCCGCACTTTGCTCGGAGAGGCCAGCCAGATCGCGACGGCCGACACCACGCTGGCGCCGATCGAGAGCCAGAACGCGAGCACGTAGTCGCCCGTGCGATCGTGCAGCGCGCCGGCGATCCAGGGCCCCATCGCGCCGCCGATGATCGAGGTCAGGCTCAAGGTGCCGAAGATCATCCCGTAGTGCCTGCCCTGGAAGATCTCGGCCGGAATCGCGCCGAAGACCGATGCGAGCCCGTAGCCGAGCGCGCCCTGCGCGGCGACCATCAGATAGAGGAGCGCGCGGCGTCGGCTGCTCGCGCATCATCAGGAGCAGCGCGTAGGAGATCACGAAGCCGGCGCACGCGAGCGTCCACACCCACTCGCGCCCGATGCGGTCCGAGAGATGGCCGAGCGCGATCTGGCCCACGATGCCGGTGAAGCCGACGAAGCCGAGCGCGTAGGCGGCGACACCGGGCGCGAAGCCGATCTCGATCAGGTACTTGGTCTGGTGCACCTGCACGGCGTACCACGCCCAGAGCCCGCCGAAGAATCCGATGGAGACCCACCAGAAGCGCGCGGTGCGCATCGCGCGCGCAGGGTCCAGTCGACCGAGGCCCACGCGTGGTCGACGACGTTCGCCGGATGCCGACCGGCCCGCGCGCCGGCCTCGGGCGCGCGATCGCCGTCCGGCAGGAGCCCCAGGTCTTCCGGGCGACGACGCGTCAGGAGATTCAGCGGCGCCAGCACGACGACGACGAGCGCGGCCATCGCGAGGCACGCGGTGCGCCACCCGAAGCCTTCGATCAAGCGCTGCATCCACGGCAAGATGACGATCGAGCCCACGCCGACACCGGAGAACGCGATGCCGATGGCGAGGCCGCGCCGGCGCACGAACCAGTTCGGCAGGAAGAGCGCGTGCCCCGTGTAGCCGAGGCACACGGTGCCGCCGGCGACGAGGACGCCGAGCGTCAGATAGAGATGCCAGGGCGCCGTCACCAGCGGCGCCAGCCCGAGACCCGCGCCGACCATCACGACTCCGAGCAGCATGACCGCGCGCGGGCCGCGCCGATCGATCAGCCGGCCGAGGATCGGGCCGAGAATCCCCGAGGCCAGGAAGCCGAACGAGAAGGCGCCGGCGGTGAGCCCGCGCGGCCAGCTGAACTCGTCGAGGATCGGCGGGAACAGCAGCGAGAACACCGTGCGCGCGTTGACGCCGATGCCCATCGTGACGAACGCGACGGCGATGACGATCCAGCCGTAGAAGATCGAGGCGTGAGCTTGCATGAAAGATTTTCCGACGGGGCGGCGCATGCGAGCCGGTTGATTCTACTGTATGATCCGCTCTGCCGTAACGCGCTTCTGAGTTTCCGATCCGGAGGCAGACCAGTGCTGGGCGACATCGTCGAGCTGACCGTCGTCGTGCGCGACATCGAGGCCGCGATCGAGCGCTTCACCGGGCTCTTCGGCTTGAAGGTCCATCATCGCGCCGAGTCCAAGGAGTTCGGATTCAAGAACGCGATCCTGCCGACGGGTATCGGTCACATCGAGCTCCTGCAGCCGACCGATCCGGACAAGGCGGTCGGCCGCTTCCTGGCCAAGCACGGCGAAGGCGTCTATCTCGTCGGCTTCGAGTGCCAGGACATTCCGGGCAGCGTCGAGCGCTTGAAGAAGGCCGGCGTCCGTGTCGACGGCCGCCGCGCGGACGTCGCCTGGGTGCATCCGCAAGACACGCACGGGCTCTTCGTCGAGCTCCGCAAGCGCGAGTCGTACACGTGAGCATGCAGACGTTCCGCTTCGAGCTCGGCGAGCTGCCGCCGGAGGCGGAGGCGCTGCGCGCCGAGGTGCGCGAGTTCCTGCGCCAGGAGCTCGGCGACGCGGCGCCGGTGCGGCGCGCGCACTCGTGGGGCGGCTTCGACCGCGAGTTCAGCAAGAAGATGGGCGCACGCGGCTGGATCGCGATGACGTGGCCCAAGCGCTACGGCGGCCACGAGCGCAGCGCGCTCGAGCGCTACGTCGTGCTCGAGGAGATGCTGGCGCGCCGGCGCGCCGGTGTCCGCCCACTGGATCGCCGATCGCCAGTCCGGCCCGCTGCTCCTGCGCTTCGGCACCGAGGCGCAGCGGCAGAAGTTCCTGCCGGCGATCGCGCGCGGCGAGCTGTCGTTCGCGATCGGCATGAGCGAGCCCGACTCGGGCTCCGACCTCGCCTCGCTGCGCACGCGCGCCGAGCGGGTGCCCGGCGGCTATCGCGTCAACGGCACCAAGGTGTGGACGAGCAACGCGCACCTGGCCGACTACATGATCGCGACGTTCCGCACGAGCCACGACCCGGCGAAAAAGCACGAGGGGCTCTCGCAGTTCCTGGTGGACACGAAGCTGCCGGGCATCACGATGAGCCCGATCATCGATCTCGCGGGCTCGCATCACTTCAACATGGTCGTCTTCGACGACGCCTTCGTGCCCGAGGACATGCGGGTCGGCGAGGAAGGCGCGGGCTGGAAGCAGGTGACGACCGAGCTCGCCTTCGAGCGCAGCGGGCCGGAGCGGTATCTCGTCGAGCTTCGCGCTGCTGCTCGAGCTGATTCGCGAGGTGTCGAAGGATCCGGGCGAGCGCGCCGCCGCGACCGTCGGCCGGCTCGTCGCGCACCTCGCCACCCTGCGCCAGATGTCGCTCTCGGTCGCCCTCATGCTGCAGGCGGGCGAGAATCCGAATCTCGAAGCCGCCGTCGTCAAAGACGTGGGCACGACCTTCGAGCAGGAAGTGCCCGAGGTCGTCCACGCGCTGCTCGGGGTCGAGCCGACGATCGACACGGGCAGCGATCTGCAGCAGGTGCTCGGCTTCCTCGTGCAGCGCGCGCCGTCGTTTTCGCCCGGCGGCGGCACCCGCGAGATCCTGCGCGGCATCATCGCGCGCGGCCTGGGGCTTCGATGAACGAGCTACGGACGATCCTGGGCGACGTCGTCACGCGGCTCTTCACCGACCTCGTCACGAAGGATCTCCTCGAATCCGCCGAGACGGGCGCCTGGCCCGACGCGCTCTGGCAGGCGGTCGAGGAGAACGGCCTGACCCTGCCGCTCGTCCCCGAGTCCAAGGGGGTGCCGGCGGAAGCTGGGGCGACGCGTTCGTGGTGGCGCGCGCCGCCGGCCGCCACGCGGTGCCGCTCCCGATCGTCGAGACCATCGTGCGGCTCGTGGCTCCTCTCGGCGTCCGGGCTCGACGTGCCGTCCGGGCCGCTGACGATCGCGCCGGCTCATCGCGAAGATCGCCTGCGCCTGGCCCGCGCCGGGAGCGGCTGGCGGCTCGGCGGCACCGCGGCGCGCGTGCCCTGGGGCCGCGCGGCCGGCCACGTCGTCGTCGTCACCGAGGCCGAAGGGCGGACGATGGTCGCGCTCGTCGCGCGCGGTGCCGGCCAGGTCAAGACGGATCAGAATCTCGCGCGCGAGCCGCGCGACACCGTGGTCTTCGACGCGGCGCCCGTCGTGGCGGCCGCGCCAGCCGGTCGCGGCATCCCGGCGCAGGCGGTCTCCCTCTACGGCGCCCTGGTGCGCTCGGCGCAGATGGCCGGCGGCCTCGACTATCTCCTGCGCCAGGCTTCGCAGTACGCGACCGAGCGGCGCCAGTTCGGCAAACCCATCGGCTCGTTCCAGGTGATCCAGCAGAACCTGGCGGTGCTCGCCGGTCACACCGCCGCCGCGGGCACGGCCGCGGCCAACGCGTTCCGCGCGGCCGACCGCGGCGATGCCGCGTTCGAGATCGCCGTCGCCAAGGTGCGGGTCGGCGAGGCCGCGGGCATCGGCGCCTCGATCGCCCACCAGGTGCACGGCGCGATCGGCTTCACCTACGAGCACGCGCTGCAGTTCGCGACGCGCCGCCTCTGGTCGTGGCGCGCGGAGTTCGGCGGCGAGGGCGAGTGGGCGGCGGAGCTCGGGCGCTCGGTCGCCGAGCGCGGCGCCGACGCGCTCTGGCCGCACCTGACCGCGCGATGAGATTGAAGAGACAGAAGACCTTCAGAGGCGCCATCGATCGGCGCGTGCAGTATCGGCAACAGAGGAAAAGGAGCTCCCGAGTGGAAGATCACCGACGTCACGCTTACTTTATTCGCCTGGACCGATATCCCCGCGACGACGTACGGCCGCCACACCGGCCGCTTCAGCGGCAAGAGCCAGCTCGGCCTGCTCGCGATCAAGACGGACGACGGCGTCGAGGGCCACGCGTTCCTCGGCTCCGCGCAGCGCGGCGCCAACCTGGACGGCGAGTCGCTGATCCAGTTCCTCAAGCCGGTCGTGATGGGCCAGAACCCGCTCGATCGCGAGCGCCTCGTATCAGGGGCTCTGGCAGCGCAATCGCGCGACGACGTATCGCGCGATCGGCGCCGTGGACATCGCGCTCTGGGACATCGCGGGCAAGGTGGCCGGGCAGCCGATCCACCGACTCCTCGGGTCGTATCGGGACAGCGTGCCCGCCTACGCGAGCTCCGCCGTGCTGCCCTCGAAGGAGGCGTACGCGGAAGAGGCCGCCAAGTTCAAGGCCGAGGGCTGGAGCGCATACAAGATCCATCCGCCGACCGATCCCAAGGTCGACATCGAAGTCTGCGAGGCGGTGCGCCGCGCGGTGGGCGACCACTTCACGGTGATGCTCGACTCGACGTGGGCGTACGTCTATCCCGAGGCGCTCAGAGTCGGGCAGGCGGTCGGAGCGGCTCGGCTTTCACTGGTACGAAGATCCGCTGGCCGACGACGACATCTACAGCTACGTCAAGCTCAAGCAGAAGCTCTCGATTCCGATTCTGGCGACCGAATACTCGCCGGGCGGCTTCACCGCGTTCGCGCCGTGGCTCACCGCTCAGGCGACGGACTACCTGCGCGGCGACGTCGCGGTGAAGGGCGGGATCACCGTCCCTGGTCAAGACGGCGCACCTGGCCGGAAGGCTTCCACATGAACTTCGAGGTGCACCACGGCGGCAACTCGCTGAACAACGTCGCCAACCTCCACGTGATCATGGCGATCAAGAACTGCGAGTTCTTCGAGGTGCTGCTGCCGGCGGGCGCGCAGAAGTACGGCCTGGCGGAGGACATCGAGGTCGACAAGAGCGGCTACGTGCACGCGATGAACGGCCCGGGGCTCGGCGCCGCGATCGACTTCGCGTTGATCGAGCGGAAGAAGACCGCCGTTCTGTCCTAGCCCGGTGCGTTCGGTCCTGTTCGACCATATCGCGATCGCCGTGCCGCGCCTGGCCGATGCCGAGGCGATCCTGGCGGGCGAGCTCGGCGGCCGTTCGACGTTCGGGATGACGACGGACGAGTTCCGCTTCTGGCACTGGCGCTACGAGGGCGGCGGCGATCTCGAGATCCTCGAGCCAGCCGGCGCCGACGGATTCCTGCACCGCTTTCTCACGCAGCGCGGGTCCGGGATCCATCACGTCACGTTCACGGTGCCGAGCCTCGTCGACGCGTGTGAGCGCGCCCGAGCTCACGGCTACTCGATCGTCGGCTACGACGACTCGGATCCGAGTGGAAGGAAGCGTTCCTGCATCCGAGACAAGCGCAGGGCATCGTCGTCCAGTTCGCCGAGCCCAATGCCGATCGACCGCCATCGAGCCACGAGGGCGACGGCCACGGCCGGCCCTTGGAGCGGCGCGGTACGGCGGCGCCGATCAAGGTTCTCGGCTTGCGTCTCAGCGCGCGCTCGAGAGAGCGGGCTCACACGCAGTGGGGCGCGGTCGTTCAGGGCGTTGGTGCCGACGGCGGCGACGGCGCACTCGTCTACCGCTGGCCCGGCTCGTTCATGTACATCGCGATCGAGATCGACGCCGCGCGCGAGGAGGGACCGCTCTGGATCGAGTACTCGAGCCGGCGGGCGGTCTCGCTTCCCGACCACGATCCGCATCCGGTCCTGGGCGCCGTGTTCAAGCGGCGGCCGGCCGACTAGGCGCGACCGCTCGGTAGCAAGAGGAGGCCACGTGCCGCTTCAAATCCGACGAGCGCTGTCCGGCGACTCTGAGCGCCTGACCCAGATCGCGCGCGCCGCCAAGGCGCACTGGGGCTACCCAGAGACATGGCTGGCGGCGTGGAAGCCGATTCTGCGAATCACGCCGGAGTACACCGAACGCCAGCTCGTCTATGTCGGCGCGCTCGGTCCCGAGCTGGTCGGGTTCTACGCGCTCGAGCCGCGCGACGACCGCTGGTCGCTCGAGCACTTCTGGGTCGACCCGCGCTGGCACGGGCGCGGCGTCGGCCGGCACATGTACGTTCATGCCGTCGATCGAGTCCGCACGATTCGCCCGGGCGTCCTGGTCATCGAAGCCGATCCCTACGCGGCCGCCTTCTACGCGCGGATGGGCGCGCGACAGACGGGAACCGTCCCCGCTCCGGTCGAAGGTGACCCCGATCGCACCCTGCCGGTCTTCGAGGTCGAGGTGAAGGCCGCCTGAGCATGAATCAGCCCGTTCTCTCGGGCCCGACGGTCACGTTGCGCCTGCTCGCGATCGCCGACGCCGGCGCGCTCGCGGTGGCCGCCGCCGAGTCCAGGCAGCACTATGTCTACACGCGCGTGCCGGACGGGGTCGGAGAGGCCGAGCGCTATATTGCGGCGGCGCTTCGAGATCGTGACGGCGGCCATCGCATGCCGTTCGTCACCCTGTGGCACGACCGGGTCGTGGGCAGCACGAGCTATCTCGATATCCAGCAATGGCGCTGGCCGGAGGGGTCACCGCTCCAGCGGACGGACCGGCCGGACGCGCTCGAGATCGGCGCGACGTGGCTGTCGGACTCGGCGCAGCGCACACGCTGCAACACCGAGGCGAAGTATCTGATGCTGACCCACGCGTTCGACGTGTGGGAAGTCCATCGGGTCGCGCTGAAGACCGACGAGCGCAACGCGCGCTCGCGCCGGGCGATCGAAAGGCTGGGAGCCAAGCTCGACGGCGTGCGGCGTGCGGACATGCCGGGCCAGGACGGCTCCGTCAGGAGCTCGGCGTACTACTCGATCGTGCGGGCCGAATGGCCGGCCGTGCGCGCGACGCTCGAGCAATCGCTCGCCGACAAGCCATGGTGAAAGCCCTCTCGTTCTTCAAGCGCCGGGCAGGGATGCCCGTCGAGGAGTTTCAGGGTTACTGGCGCAGCCGACACCCCGACGTGGTCACGAAGCTCCCGGGCGTGCGCCGGTACGTCCAGTCGCACACGCGCCCGGCCGCCTACCAGCGCGCGGGAGCCCGTGTACGACGGCATCGCGGAAGTCTGGTTCGAGGACACCGCGGCGATGCATGCCCTGCGCGGCACCGCGGAGGTAGCGGCCGTCCAGGCTGACGAGGCCCGATTCATCGATCGGTCCACGATGGGATTGATCATCACCGACGACCACGTGATCACGGACGGCCCCGTCCCGCCCGGCGCGGCGAAGGGTGTCGGGTTCGTGCGCCGCAAGCCGGGATGACGGTCGAGGCATTTCAGAGGCACTGGCGCGAGATCCACGGGCCGCTGGGCGCTGCGCTGCCCTCGTTGCGGCGCTACGTCCAGAGTCACCCGCGGCCCTCCGCCTACGACCGAGGACGCGACCCGGCCTGGGACGGTATCGCCCTCATCTGGTTCGACGATTCCGCGGCGCTGCGCGCGGCGACGACGACACCGGCATGGGAGCGGGCGAAGGCCGATGGCGGCAACTTCATCGCGCCCGGCCGGTCGGGTTCATCATCACGACCGAGCACGTGATCGTTGCCTGACGCGCCCGCGCCGCGGACCTCTCGTCCTGCTCTTCGATCTGGACGGAACGTTGACCGATTCGAGATCCGGCATCGTGCGCTGCATGAAGCACGCGCTCGACACCTTGGGCGCGCCGTGCCCGCCGGACGACGTGCTCGCGTCGTTCATCGGGCCTCCGATTCGGGGAGCGTTCGCGACTCTGCTGGCGACGTCGGACCGGAGCCTGATCGAGCGGGCGATAGCGCTCTATCGCGAGGAGTACGGCGAGCGCGGGCTCTTCGAGAACGAGATCTATACCGGCGTCGCCCAGATGCTCGACCAGGCCTGCGAGCTCGCGTCGGCGGCGTTCGTCGCGACCGCGAAGCTGAAGATCTATGCCGACCGGATCGTGCGCCGACTCGGGCTCGAACGATACTTTGCCGGGGTCTATGGACCCGACCTTAGCGGCCGCCTCGACGACAAGGCGGACCTCCTCGCTCACCTGCTCGCCAGCGAGAACGTGTCGCCCGAGCGCGCGGTCATGATCGGGGATCGGGCCGGCGACGTCGTGAGCGCCCGGGCCAATCGTGTCCGGTCGATCGGCGTGCTCTGGGGATATGGGTCCGAGTCCGAGCTCAAGAATGCCGGGCGCGGACGCCCTATGCGGGACGCCGGCCGAGCTGGCGACCAGCCTGCGCCGGCTCGCCGGCTAAATTTCCGGCGTAGCGCGGGTGTGGATTACCCTTTCGGGTGTCTTGCCACATCCACTTTACTGGAGGACCGAACATTGATTTGTTGGCGCCCCACATCTGAGCGTCGCGTTCGAGTGGTCCGATCGCTCGTCGCGGCCGTTGTGCTCGTGCTGCTCGCGGTCACGGTCGGCCCGTCGGCGGGTCAGGAGCGCCTCGTCAGCAAGCAAGACGCCGATCGAATCTTCGGGCTGACCCGCACCCAGTGGGAGGCGGAAGCCGCGGCGAATGGTCGATTCGCAGACCTGGAAGGTCTGGCCCGGATCCGGCGAGCAGGGCACCGGTGTCATGGCCACCGACCCGAAGACCGGAGTCGGACTCGCCGTACGTCCCTCGTTCAGGAACCCGCAGGAGCCGCCCGAGACGCTCGTGCGTCGGCAGCTACTATCCGATCGGGACGTTTCGGCGGTTCAGCGATCGGACACGGCGCGAGATGGAGTCGGCCGCCGGCTCCGACTTCGGGTCGGCATACTCGGTCACCGTCGCCTTCAGCAGCACGCCGTCGCCGGCCCCCGGATTCGACGTGGTCGAGGTCATCATCACGCGCACCCGGCGATGACCGAGCTCGGCGGCCGCGTCCGGCGGCCGCCGCGAGGCAGGGTGGAGTCAGGACGCCCGTTCATCGAGAAGCTGCACGAGTTGCCGCCGGCCGGTATTCGTGATCTGCTCGCCGACAGTGAAGCGGCCGGATCACGCATCGTCCGCCGGCTCGTGGACGAGTCGGGCCGATCGCACCAACCGGTTCGACCGGCCTGGTGAGGCGCTGTTCTGGCGCGTGGGCCGGCGGCCGGCTCATCGGCGTGTGCGGGCTCAACGTCGATCCCTACGCCGGCGACGATCGTGTCGGAAGAGTCCGGCACCTCTACGTCCTGACCACTCCACGCCGACTCGGCGTTGGCAGACAGCTCGCGACTGCAGGTCATCGACAGCGCGGGCGACCGGTTCGACACTTGCGCCTGCGCACCAACAACGAGGCGGCGGCGCGCCTCTACGTCGCGATGGGCTTTCGAGCATTCACGGGCGCCGGCGAGTGCACGCACATCCTGGAGCTCGCGCGGAGGTCCGGGTGAGCGAGTCGCGCAACGTCGAGATCAAGGCGCGCATCGCGAGCGTCGAGGCGATGGCGCCCAGGGTCGCCGCGCTCGCGGACCGAGGACCGGTCGAGATCGAGCAAGACGACACGTTCTTCGTGTGCGAGCGCGGGCGGCTCAAGCTCCGGGCACTCTCGCCCACTGAGGGGCAGCTGATCTTCTATCGGCGCGCGAACCAGGCCGGGCCCAAGGAATCGCGCTTCGTCATCTCGCCGACCGCATCGCCCGATTCTCTCCGCGACGCGCTCACCTTCGGCGTACGGCAGTGCCGGCCGCGTGCGCAAGCATCGAACCTTGTATCTCGTCGGCCGCACGCGGATTCACCTGGATCGCGTCGAGAGCCTTGGGCACTTCCTCGAGCTCGAGGTCGTCCTGGCGGAGGGTGAAAGCCCGGACGCCGGCGTCAAGGAAGCGCGCGCGCTGATGACGGCGCTCGGCCTGGCCGACGACCAGCTCATCGATGGCGCGTACGTGGATCTCCTGTGGCCTTCCTGATCGCGAGCGTCATTCTGGCGGTGACGCCGGGCCCGGGCGTGCTGTGGCTACGCGTCCGGCCGCGGGCGCGCTGGCTCCCGTCCCTGGCTTACGAGCCCGTAGGGTCCGGGCGGTCGGGCGCTATCTGACCGGGGGCTCCTTCATCGGCCTCGGGATCTACTCGGTCGCCCGCGACTGAGCGAGTCGCCTGGCGGACGAATGCTCATTCGTGACGCACGACCCGAGGACCGCGACGCGATCCGTGAAGTCACCCTCGCGGCCTATCAGGAGTACGCCGCGCTGGCGCCGGGGTTCTGGGACGGCTATCGCGAGAACATCATCGTGTCGCTCGATGAGGTCGGATCGGCCGAGCAGCTCGTCGCGGAGCACCACGGCGCCATCGTGGGTACCGCGCTGCTCTATCCTCCACGCCGTATGAAGATCTCCCGGAGTGATTCACTCGACATGCCCTGGCCCGAGGTGCGGCTGCTCGCCGTTGCCCCGCTCGCGCGCGGGCGGGGCGTGGGCGCCGCGCTCATGCAGGAATGCGTGCGCCGAGTCCGAAAGACCGGCGGCCGCGTCCTCAGCCTGCACACCACGGATATGATGCAAGCCGCCCTGCGCATGTACGAGCGGATGGGCTTCGTGCGCGCCCCGGAGCTCGACTTTCATCCGGCGCCCGGCGTGACGGTCCAGGGCTATCGTCTCGATCTCAAAGAATCGGGGTGACACGATGAAGATCCTGATCAAGAGCGCCTGGGGCTCGAGCGATCCTACGCAGGCGTCGTTTCCGTTTCATCACGCCAACGCGTTTGCCGAGGCGGGCCACCAGGTCCAGATCTTTCTGCTCGGCGAGGCCGTATCTCCTGATGCGCACGGTGGTCGCGAACGCCGTCGTGCCGGTCGGCTGGGCGCCGCTCTCGGAGGCGCTCGCGAAGGTCATCGAGCATCGCGTTCCGATCCACGTCTGAGGCGCCTGCTCCCGGGCCCGGGGGTCCTGATCGACGATCTCGCAGGCAAGAACGCCGCGTTCTCGGATCCGCCGAAGCTCGTCGCGCTCGTCGAGTGGGCCGACAAGATTCTGGCCGAGTAGCCGTTCGCGCGGCCTGTTCCGGGTGCGGTATACTCCGGTGAGCGAGATCCTGCCCGCGGGAGAGGCGAAATGGCTTACAAGCCGGTCTCCATCGATCACGTCAACATCTTCGTCCGGAACGCCGAGCGCTCGCACAAGTGGTACACGGAGGTCTTCGGCTTCCATACCCAGGACACCATGACGTTTCCGGGAACCAATCGATTGCGGGCCGCCTTTCTGGCCTGCGATCCCGGACACGCGCACGACATCGCGCTTTTCGAAGTGGGCGAAGAGGCCGCGGGACCGCAGAAAGCAAGTGGCCTGAATCACGTCGCCTGGCGCATGGCGAATCTCGAGGACCTGGGCGAGATGTACAAGCGGCTCAAGGCCAAGAACGTCCCGGTCAGCGTCTCGGACCACACGGTCTCGATCGGCATCTACTTCTCGGACCCGGACGGAAACGGCCTCGAGGTGTACTACGAGCAGCCCCGCAGCGAGTGGCACCGGGAGCGGCCGTTCTCGGAAAAGGGTGACAAGGGTCGCTTCCCGGTCCCTGGGACGAGGCGCTCCAGCCCACCCCGGCCTTCCTGCAGGCGTAGCCGCCGGCAGTCGAGGCGCTCGCGGGCCTGAACTCGTGAGCGGAATCGCCGATCTGCTGGGGGCCATCCGGCGTGGCGACGCCAAGAGCGTCGGCGACCTGCTCGCGGCCGGCCCGGATCTCGCGAACGCCCGGGACGAGCACGCCAACTCTCCGCTCCTCATCGCGACGTACACCGGCAAGCACGACATCGTGCGTCTCTTGCTCGAAGCGCGGCGCCCGCGCGAGCTTCTTCGAAGCGTGCGCGCTCGGGCTCGTGGGCGACGTCCGCCGCCATCTGCGCGAGCATCCCGAGAGCGTGGGGCAGTGGTCTCACGACGGCTGGCCGCCCCCTTCATCTGGCCGCGTTCTTCGGCCATCGCGAGACCGTCGAGGCTCTCCTCGACGCGGGCGCCGATGTGCGCGCCGTCGCGCGAAACTCAGAGGCCAACCTCGCCATCAATGCCGCGGCCGCCGGGCCCCGCGCCGACGCGCCGCCCGGAGATCGTCCGGCTCCTGATCGCGCGCGGCTGCCCGGTTGACGGCCGTGGCTCGCCGGCCGGCCACATTCCCGCTTCACGAGGCCGCGTTCAACGGTGACCTCGCGCTGGTGCGTCTGCTCCTCGAGAGCGGCGCCGATCGGTCCGTGCGGACCGGTGAGGGCGAGACCGCGCTGGAGATCGCCGTGAAGCATGGGCGACACGAGGCCGCTCGCCTGCTCGAAGGGTGACTGGCACCAAGGAGGCTTCCGTGTTCAAGCGAGAATCGACCACGTTGAGATCGTCACCGACCAGCTCGACCGCGGCCGTGCAGTTCTATACCGACGTGCTCGGCTTCAAGGTCCGAGGCACGCGAACACATCGACTCGACGCCGCGATGGGCGTGACGCTCGATCTCGTCTATCTGGATCTCGGTGGACGGGGATCGAGGCTCATCAGGTAACGGCAGCCCGGTCGAGGCGGCGCCCACGAAGGAGCACCTGGGCTATCGCATGATGGCGCTGGAAGTGGCCGACATGCAGAGCACCGTCGACTACTTGAAGACGAAGGGCGTCGCGATCACGTGGGGGCCGAGGGTGCGCGAGGGTGAGTACGCGAGGGCGGAGATTCGCGATCCCGACGGGCACGGCATCGAGCTGAGGCACTGGTTCCGTAGCTGATGATTCTCGACGAGCAGGCGGTCCACGACCTCCTGAAGATGGAGGATCTGATCCCGGCCATGGCGAAGGCCGTGGCCGATCTCTCCAGCGGCAAGGTCGTTCAGCCCCGCGCGTGATGATGCCGATCGCCGAGCACCAGGGCTTTCTCGGGCTCATGCCCGCGTACGGCGGCGCGCTCGGCGCCAAGCTGGTCGCGTTCTATCCGAACAACCAGGGCATCCCGAGCCACCACGCGATGATCCTGCTCTTCCGACCCGAGACCGGCGAGCCGCTGGTCACGATGGACGGCCGGCTCATCACCGAGATGCGCACGGCGGCGGTCTCGGCGGTCGCCACCCGGCTGCTGGCACGGCCCGAGGCCTCGGTGCTCGGCATTCTCGGCTCGGGCGTCCAGGCCCGGAGCCATCTCGAGGCGCTTCGCCTGGTCCGCACGTTCCGCGAGGTCCGCGTGTGGAGCCCGCGAAGCGCCACGGCCTTCGCCAAGCAGTTCGGGATCCGCGCGGCGGCCTCGGCGGAAGACGCGGTGCGGGGCGCCGACGTGGTCGTCGTCGCGACGACGTCGCAGACACCCGTGCTGAAGGGCGCGTGGCTCGCGCCGGGCACGCACATCAACGCGGTCGGCGCGCGCCGCGCCGACCTGGCGCGAGCTCGACGACGACGCGCTCGGGAAGGCGAAGCTCTACGTCGAGTCGCGTGAGGCGGCGCGACGCTCGAGTCCGGCGACGTCATCGCCTCGGGCCGCATCTTCGCCGAGATCGGCGAGGTGGTGATGGGCACCAGGCCCGGCCGCCAGTCGGCGGACGAGGTCACGCTCTACAAATCAGTCGGCGTCGCGGTCAGGACGTCGTGTCCGCGGATCTGGTCTACCAGAAGGCGCGGCGGCGGCGGCCCGCTGAGGCGGCCGGGCGCTCGAACGCTTCTCGACACGGAGGCACGGCATGCTGCAACTTCGTCCGGGCTGCGAATGCTGTGACCGCGATCTTCCGGCCGACTCACCGGACGCGGTGATCTGCTCGTTCGAGTGCACGTTCTGCCGGGTCGTGCGCGACGACGGTGCTCGGCGGCACGTGCCCGAACTGCGGCGGCGAGCTCGTGGCGCGGCCTCGACGGCCGGCCGACAAGCTCGCGAAGTTCCCGCCGTCGACCGAGCGTGTCCACAAGCCGGCAGGGTGCCGGAAGGTCGCTTAGCGCAAGGTCTGCTGCGGCAGATCGAGAACTTTTTCGGCGAGCGTCGCGAGCATGCGCCAGAGAGGCTCCTGGTCGCGAGTCGACTGTGGATCGTCGCCCGCGCTGTCCAGCAGCACGTAGGCGGCGCCGAGCGATTGCAGCGCATCCAGGTCTTTGCGCATCTGATCGAGCGTGCCCTGACCGGCGAGGCGCTGCGCGTCGGGCAGCGGCGACTCCGTCAGCTCGAGTCGAATGCGCGGGCAGAGCGCGGGCACGGGCTTGCGCTCCGCGTCGGCGATCGCCTGAAGCTTCGGCAAGCCGGTGTCGCGCAGCCAGTCCATGCGGACGCGATTGGGATGCCAGCCGTCGCCGTAGCGCACCGCCCGGCGCAGCGCCGCGTCGCTCGAGCCGCCGATCCAGATGGGCGGATGGGGCGAGCGAGCGGACGCGGTGCGGTGTGCACGTCCTGGAACGAGACGAACGTGCCGCGGTACGATGCGACGTCCTTGCGTCCAGCAAGGTCTTGATCGCCTCGAGATATTCGTTCGAGATCGCGCCCCGGCGCGTGAACGGCACGCCGAGCGCGTCGAACTCCTGCTTGGCCCAGCCGACGCCGACTCCGAAGATGAAGCGGCCTCCGCTCAGCCGGTCGACCGTCGCCGCCATGCGCGCCGTGAGCAGCGGGCTTCGGTACGGAATGATGATGACCGTCGTGCCCAGCTCGACCCGGCGCGTGGCCGCCGCGAGCCAGCCGAGCGTGGTGAACGGGTCGTAGAGCGGAGTCGGATACTCTGGCCACGACATCGGGCGTGGGCGCCACGTGATCCGAGATCATCACGAGGTGGTAGCCGAGCGCCTCGATCAGCGCGGTCGTGCGCGCGAGCGCGTCCGGACTCACGCCCGGACCCCAGTTCAGGAGGTTGACGCCGATCTTCATCGCGAGCCGATGTCGGGACGGTGCTGCGCCCAGGGGCGGGCCGCTTCGAACGCCGCCGAGGCGCGCAGCACGGTGACGTCGTCGTAGCGCCGGCCGATGATCTGAAGCCCGATCGGCAACCCCGCCTTCGTGAATCCGCACGGAACCGTCGCCGCCGGCTGGCCGGTCATGTTGAAGATGTAGGTGAACGCGCTCGCGGCCTCGCGCCCGACCTTCACGCCCGCCGATCTCGTCCGGGTAGAACTGGCCGATGGGGAGCGCCGGGCAGGCGACCGTCGGCGTGAGCAAGAGATCGTAGCGCTCGAACAAGGCGCGCGCGTGCTGCCACCAGGCGAGCCGGTCGAACCACGCCTGGACGTACTTCGTCGGCGGGATCTTCATGGCCTCCTCGACGATCGGCAAAGAGACCCGGATCGATCTGGTCGCGGCGGTCGAGATAGGGCGCCAGGCGCGCGCCGATGCCGCCGAGGAAGATCGTGCGCCAGCAATCGTACGGCGACGGCCACGTGGGCTCGGTGCTCTCGACCTTGCAGCCGAGCTCGCGAAACGCGCGCGCGGCCTTCGCGGTCGCGGCGCTCACCTCGGGGTCGACCGCCGGCGCGACGCCGAGCTTCTCGCTCCACGCGACGCGCAGCCCCTTGAGATTGCCCTTGAGCGCCTTCACGTAGTCGACGGTGGCCGCCGGCAGGGAGTACTGGTCGCGCTCGTCGTCGGGGCCGGCGCACGCGTTCATCATGAGCGCCGCGTCCTTCACGGTGCGCGTCATCGGTCCGACGTGCGAGAGGCTCCACGCCGCGCTGAACGGATAGACGGCAATCCGTCCCGCACGAGGCCTTGAAGCCGTAGATGCCGCACCAGGCGGCCGGCTTGCGGATCGATCCGCCGCCGTCGGTGCCGATCGCCAGCGGCCCCAGGCCCGCGGCGACGCGCGGCGCCCGCGCCGCCCGAAGAGCCGCCCGGCGTGTGGCCGAGGCTCCACGGATTTCGCGTCGCGCCGAACAGGAGGTTGTCGGTGACGCCGACCCAGCCCAGGGTCGGCGTGTTGGTCTTGCCGAGCATGATCGCGCCCGCGGCCTTCATGCGCTCGACCGACGGCGCGTCCTCGGTAGGGACGTTGTCGCGGTAGATGCGGCGACCCGAACGTGGTGCGTACGTCCTTGGTGATGACGAGATCCTTCACCGAGAACGGCACGCCGTGGAGCGGGCCGAGCTTGGCGCCGCGCCGCATCACCGCGCGCTCCGCCGCCTTCGCGGTCTGGCGCGCGCGATCCGCATCGAGCGTGACGTACGCGTTCAGCTGCTTCAAGGTGTCGATGCGCGCGAACGTCGCGTCGACGACCTCGACGGGCGACACCTTCTTCTTCGCGATCGCGACGGCAAGATCGGACGCGGACATCCAGCAGAGCTCGCTGTTGTTCATGGTGGCGGCTATTGTATGCTGCCCCGCGGCTTTCGAGCGCCAGAGTCACCAGCGCGACCGGTCGCCAGCCGACGGCGGCGCGATGCTGCGGTGCGGAGCCGTGGAGTCTGGGGTCGCCCCCTCAGCTCCACAACACGGAGACATCGCGATGAAGCTCGCTCTCAATCAAGGACTATCCGGTGCGGCGACTCTCTCGGGCGATATCGAGAAGGTGCTCGAGGCGGAGCGCCTCGGCTACGACTCGGTGTGGACCTCGGAGTCGTATGGCTCCGACGCCGTGTCGACCGCGACGTGGATCGCGGCGCGCACGCAGCGCATCCATGTCGGCACGGCCATCATGCAGATGGCGGGTCGGACTCCGGCCGCGACCGCGATGACCGCGATGACCCTCGACTCGCTATCGGGCGGCCGATTCCGCCTCGGGCCTCGGGGGTGTCCGGACCGCAGGTCGTCGAAGGCTGGCACGGCCAGCCCTTCGGCAAGCCGCTCCGGAAGACGCGCGTGAGTACGTGGCCGTCGTCCGCGCGATCCTGCGGCGCGAGAAGCCCGTCGAGTTCAGCGGCGAGTACTACCAGATCCCGTACGCCGGTCGCGACGCCACGGGCCTGGGTAAGCCGCTGCGGTCGATCCTGCACGGCCGGGCCGATCTGCCGATCTACCTGGCCGCGATCGGGCCCAAGAACGTGACGCTCACGGCCGAGCTGGCCGACGGCTGGATCCCGACGATCTTCTCGCCGCGGCGCATGTCGCTCTTCCGCGCGTGGCTCGACGAGGGCTTTCGCGCGCGCGGCGGGGCACCGGCGAAGTTCGACATCATGCCGTCGTGTCCGGTGATCGTCGGCGACGACGTGAAGGCCTGCCTGGCGACCCACAAGCCGGCGATCGCCCTCTACGTGGGCGGCATGGGCGCCCGCAGCCGCAACTTCTACAACGAAGTCGTGCGCCGCTACGGCTACGACGACGCCGCGACGAAGATCCAGGATCTCTACCTGGCGGGCCGCAAGGCCGAGGCCGAAGCCGCCGTGCCTGATGCGCCTCGTCGACGAGGTCGACGCTCTGCGGCCCGCGTGAGCGCATCCGCGAGCGCCTCGCCGAATGGAAAGCCGCCGGGGTGACAACGCTCGGCGTCCGCGGCAAGCCCGAGGCGATCCGCCTCATGGCTGAGCTGGCGCTCTAGCCGGGAGCTGGGGCCCCAGTGCGGAGGCGAGCGGCAGTGATCGACGCCCGCTGGACCGATATCGCGATGTGGTGCGACCCGAGTGGATCGACCACAACCGGCACATGAACGTCGGCTACTACCTGGTGGTCTTCGACTTCGCGACCGACGAGTTCTTCCGCTGGATCGGGCTCGACGACGCGCACCGGCGCGAGAAGGACGTGACGACGTTCTGTCTCGAGGCGCACGTCACCTATCACCAGGAGGTCCGGGAGGGCGACCCGCTGCGCTTCACGACCCTGCTGCTCGGCCACGACGCGAAGCGCATCCACTACATTCATCAGATGTATCATGCGAAGGACGGCTATCTGGCGGCGACGAACGAGCTGATGTCGCTGCACGTGAGCCAGGCCACGCGCCGGAGCGCGCCGATGGGCGCGGAGATTCTCGAGCGGCTCGCGCGAATCCAGGAAGCGCACGACGCGCTGCCGCGGCCGCCGCAGGTGGGACGCACGATCGGCCTCGCGAGGCCGGCTCGTCAGGGAGGGTGAGGGCATGACCACGATTGGGCTCCTGAATCCAGGTGAGATGGGCAGCATGGTCGGCGCCGCGGTGCGGGCCGGTGGAGCCCGGGTTCTGTGGGCAGGCGAGGGGCGGAGCGCGGCGACGCGCAAGCGCGCCAGCGACGCCGGACTCGAGGACGCGGGCTCGGTGGCGGCGGTGGTCCGCGCCAGCGAGGTGATCCTCTCGGTCTGCCCGCCCCACGCGGCGGTCGACCTCGCGACGCAGGTGGCCGCGCAGCGTTTTGCCGGCACCTATGTGCGACGGCAACGCCGTCTCGCCGGACACGGCGCGCGAGATCGGCGGGATCGTCGAGAAGGGCGGCGCCACGTTCGTGGACGGCGGCATCATCGGGCCGCCGCCCGTGAAACCGGGCAGCACGCGCTTCTACGTCTCCGGCGCGGGCGCCGAGCGCATCGCCAAGCTCCTCACCGCCGGCGCCCTCGAGGCCCTCGTCGTCCCCGGCGGGCCGGGCGCGGCCTCGGCCGTGAAGATGGCGTACGCGTCCTGGACCAAGGGCAGCTCCGCGCTGCTCCTGGCCGTGTGCGCGCTCGCCAGCGCCGAGGGCGTCGAGGATTCGCTCCTGCGCGAGTGGAAGATCTCGCAGGCCGATCTCCCGGCGCGGTCCGAGGGCGCGGCGAAGTCGAACGCGAAGAAGGCGTGGCGCTTCATCGGCGAGATGGAGGAGATCGCCGCGACCTACGCCGCGGCCGGGCTGCCCGACGGCTTCCACCAGGCCGCCGCGGAGATCTACCGCCGCATGGAAGGCTACAAGGACGGGCCGACGCCCTCGCTCGCCGAGGTGCTGCGCGCGCTGACGCCGCGCCGTCCGGCCTGAACGCGCTCTTCCAGCTCTTCGAGCGTTCGCGGCCAGTCCTGCTTGAGCAGGCGTGACAGCGCGCGGTCGGCGAGGAGCCGGCCGCCGGTCTGACAGACCGCGCAGTAGTTGGTCTCGTTGTCGGCGTAGGCGATCCGCTGCACCGGCGATCCGCACACCGGACACGGCTTGCCGTAGCGCCCGTGCACGGCCATGCCCTCGCGGAACGCCGTGACGCCTTCCGGGAACTCGCCGCCTGCCTGCGGCGCGAATCCGCTCGCACCAGTCCAGCAAGCGTCGCGCGCGTCGCCTCGAGGAGGCGCGCGCGTCTCCTCGTCCGAGAGCTGGCGGGTCTGCTTCACGGGCGAGAGCTTCGCGCGGTGCAGGATCTCGTCCGAGTACGCGTTGCCGATCCCGCTCAGGATGCCCGGGTCGGTCAGCGCGCGCTTGAGCGTGTGGTTCTCGCGCGTCAGCGCGGCGTGGAACGCCGCCGCGTCGCGTGTCGAGCACCTCGAGCCCGCCCGGATCGTGCTCGGCGAGCCCGGCCTCGCCGCGCACCGAGATAGAGCGCCGCGCGACGCTTCGTGCCCGCCTCGGTCAGCACGAGCGTTCCCGACGAGAAATCGAAGGCGGCCAGACCGATCTTGCCGGGCAGCTTGGCGCCCGCGGGCTTCCAGTGCAGACGCCCGGCGATCATGAGATGCAGCATCACGAAGAGATCGCCCTCGAGGCCGATCACGATGCGCTTGCCGAGTCGCCGCAGCCCGGTGACGCGGCGGCTGGTCACCCGCCGATGCGGCGGATCGACCGAGCGGAGCAGGAACGGGCTCGCGAGCCGCATACGCTCGAGGGTCGCGCCCGCGATGCGCGCCTCGAGCGCCTCGATGTAGACGGCGACGTCGGGCAGCTCAGGCATCGGCGGATGGAACGGCGGCGGGCGCCTACACGAGCGGCCAGGGGTAGCGGTGGCCGCTGGCGTCGACGGGGAAGCAGCTCGGAGCTGGCGAGCGCCGACGCGCGGGCGCGCAGCGCCTTCTGCTCGTCCTGATCGAGGAGCGTCGGCGAGCGCCTTCGGGAGCTTCGCGCGGGTGAAGCGCCGGACGTCCGCCAGCATCTCGGACGGAATCGGCTCGCCGCCGAAGTCCCAGATGACCGTGCGGAGCTTCGGCTCGACGTGGAAGCACAGGCCGTTGTCGACGCCGTAGATGCCGTCCGGGCCGAGCAGGCAGTGGCCGCTCTTGCGGTCGGCGTTGTTGGCGACGAGATCGAAGAGGCACATCCGCTGCAGCTGGGGTGCGGTGCTCCGGCTTCTCGCGCAAGGTGAAGTAGTGCTGCTCGAAGTCGGCGTCGATGAAGAGCTGGAACGAGCCCTCGCCGTACGGGCCCGTCGCGCTCGATCGTGAGCGGCACGAGCCCCCAGCCGAACGCCTCGGAGAGATGCCACGCGGCGAGCTCGCGCTTGTAGAGCCCGCGCGGAAAATCCCAGAGCGGCCGCTCGCCGCGCTCCGGCTTGTACACCGCGCGAAGTCGTCGCGCCCGCGAGCGCCAGCTCGACGAGGAACGTCGCGTTGGACGCCCACGGCATGCGGCCCTTCAGGGTCACCTCGCCGCGGGCGAGGACGTCCAGCGTCTCAGTGGACGACGTGGCCGTTGCTCCGCGGGCAGGCATGCCCGCCGGGATCCTTGGGCTGGCTGCACCACGGGCAGATCTGGCGGCTCCCTTCATCAGGACGTCCGCCTGCTTGACGAACGCCGCCGCCTGGGCGCGCGTGATCAGGACGCGTGCCGACGCCGGATCACCGCCCTCCTCTTCTTCCAGGAGCTCGTTGGCGACGACCAGGATGCGATCGCGCGCCTCGTCGTAGCCGACCGCGATCGAGGCGACGATCCAGGCGACGTCGACGGGCTCGAGCAGCGAGAGGTCGCGCGGGGCCCGCTCGCCGACGGCCGGCAGCTTCTCGAGAAGGCCCGAAAGATACTGGGCGAGCGCGCGCACCTGCTCCTTCTCGCTCTTCAGGGTGACGAGCGTGCCCTTCTCACGAGACTGCAGATAGAAGACGCGCTGGCCCGGCGGGCCCGACGGCGCCGGCGGTGAAGTGATCGGGGGCGACGAATTCGAACGACGAGCTCATTTAGCCTCCCAGCCAACCGAGATCCCCGTCGACGGAGTTCACGGTGAGCACGACCGGTCCATGGCGATGGTACCCGATCGCCGTGACGGAGCACGGCGCGATCATGATGCGCTGGAAGAGATCGAGGTGGATGCCCAGCGCGTGAGCAACCGCCGCCTTGATCGGATCGGCGTGCGAGACGGCGACCACGGCTGGCGCCGGGATGGCGCTCGACGATCCGGGCCAGCGCCGAGACGACGCGCGTCTGCATCTCGATGAACGACTCGCCGCCCGGGAAGCGAAACCCGCTCGGATGGCGCTGCACGGTCTGCCACTCGGGCTTGCGGGAGAGCTGCCGGAGCTTCTGACCTGTCCACTCGCCGACGTCGCCGTCGGCCAGGTCACGCTCGACGCGCACCGCGAGGCCGTGCGTGCGCGCGATCGGCAGCGCGGTCTCGCGCGCGCGCTCGAGCTGCGAGGCGTACACGGCCGCGAGCTTGGGCAGCTTGTCGATCCGCGCGGCGCCACGACGTTCGCCTGCCGCTGACCCTCTTCGGCGAGATGAAGACCCGGCGCCTGGCCCGGGAGCACCTTGCCGGTCGTCGGCGTCTGCCCGTGGCGGACCAGCGAGAACGAGGGTCGGACGCACGCGCCGATTATATCCGGCGGATCGAACCGCTACGCCGACAGCGCCCGGCGGTCCGACTTCCTCGAAGTATCTCCAGATGTCGCCGGAGCCGTCGAGATCCGGTGAAGCCATATTCGTGCGCGAGCTGAGCCGAGCCGACCGACTGCTGGTTCCATCGCGCTCCGATCGGGATCCGCTGCCAGCGCGACGACGGCGCGGCCGACGTAGCGAGGCGACTCGGAGAGCGCGAAGTCGGCGAGGCGCCGTGCGTCCGGCTCGATCGGCAGCGTCGCGCCAGTTCTCCTCGGAGACGCCGAAGTTGTCGAGCATCATCTCCGAGCGCAGCCATCCCGGCGTGATGGCGACCGCCGTGCGCTCCGTGCGGCTCGAGCTCGTGTCCCTGCGAGAACGCCAGCCGGTTCACGGCGACCTTGGCGAGGTCGTAGAACACCGAGATCCGATAGTGCGACGCGTTGTACTCGGCGGTGCCGTCGGTCACCTCGACGAGCAGGCCGCCGGGCCTGTCGATGAGGAGCGGGAGCAGGTGATGCGACGTGACGAGGTGCGTGTCGATGGCGAGCCGGAGGATGCGGAGACCCTTGTCGAGGTCGTGCTCCCAGATGGGCGTGTTCCACTGCGCCGGGCCGCCCTTGAGCAGCTCGCCGCCCCAGATGTCGTTGACGAGCACGTCGATGTGGCCGTGGTCGCGCCGGATCCGCTCGGCCAGGCTCTTCACCCGAGTCGGGATCGAGATGGTCGACGGCGACCGCGATGCCGGTGCCGCCCAGGCGCGTGACGAGCTCCGCGGTTTCTTCGATGGTCTCGGCACGGTTGTACTCGGAGCGGGTGGATCCCGTGCTGCGACCGGTGCAGACGACCGTAGCGCCCGCTTCGCCCAGGGCGGCGGCGATGCCGCGCCCGGCCCCTCGGGTCGCGCCCGTCACGACGGCGACGCGACCCCGGAGCGCGTTTCGATTCGGTGACCAGGCCATGGCTCCAGTGTGCCGCCGCTCGGTGCCGATCTCAAACGGTCAGGCGCGGCCGTCGACCGGTGGGGCTGAGGCCGCGGCGGCCTGCGGCGCGCGTACGCGCTCGGCAGCACTGGACGCGGGGACATCGCTCCGCCGAATAAGTGTAAAATCCCCGGTCTGCAGGAGGACACGCAACTATGCATACTGGAAAATCGTTACAAACTTTTTTGAGTTCCTCGATTGGACACGGAGGGATATCTACGTTCTGATTATTCTTGGGGTCGTACCTGTTGTTGCATACCAGATCGGGAACATCAAATGGCTGGGCATTCCCTCGACGGTAGTGGCGCTCCTGGGAACAGCCACCGCGTTTATCGTTGGTTTCAAAAACTTGCAAACCTATAACCGTACCTGGGAAGCTCGACAAATATGGGGCGACATCATAAGCAGCAGTCGGGCCTGGGGAACAATGAGCAGGGACTTTTTGACAATGCCGAAAAATCAACAGAGCTTGTCTATCGCCACCTCGCCTGGTTGACTGCATTGCGCTATCAGCTGAGGGAGAACAGGGCATGGGAAACCATAAGCAAGGCACACAATGCAGAGTATTTGAAGTATTACTCCATCCCTGAAATGCAAACGGCATTGGAAACGGAGCTGGCGAAATACCTTCCTGATGCGGAGCGAAAACAGATTCTTGCCACGGGCAGCAAGGCAACCCAGATCATCGAGCCTTCAAAGCAAAACGATAAAAGGGCTTTTCGCCAGCCAGGCGATTGACGTGGCGCAGTTCCTCGACATGCAAAGGTCAATCAAGGATTTCCTCTTGCAACAAGGCAGATGTGAATGCATCAAGGATTTCCCGTATCCAAGGCAATATGCAACCATCAATTCCTTTTTCATCAAATTGTTCTGCCTTCTGCTTCCCTTCGGGTTGCTCAGGGAATTCGACAAGCTCAATGACAGCGTCGAGGGGGTGATCAAGGGAAACATGGTCTGGCTGGTCATCCCTTTCAGTGTATTGATTTCCTGGATGTACACCTCGCTGGAGCGAGTCGGAGAGAGCACCGAAAACCCGTTTGAAGGGAATGCGAATGACGTCCCGATCTCACAAATGTGCCGGACCGCGGAAATAGATTTGCGGGAGATGCTTGGCGAAACCGACTTGCCGCCGCCATTGGAACCCAGAAACAATATCGTACTGTAGCACTGCTCCCTGATGTGATCTCGGTGGGGCGAGCGCACGACGCAACGCGTATACTTCCGGCCGTGAGCGTCGACGGGCGCCGCTGGCCGCGACACGGATGGATCGTGGTGGCTCTCGCGGTCGGCGTGGTCTGGCCGGTAGTGGGCCGTCACCGGGAAAGCGCGAGAGCTCGTCGTGCAGGCCGATCAGCTCAAGCGGCGCCAGATGCGTCCGATGAATCCGCGCGCCGAGCCATCGCGCTGTACGAGGAAGCGGCGAGGCTTGAACCGAACAGCACCGAGATACAGCTCAAGCTGGCGGACGCGGCGCTCACGATCGCCGCCTGGACGAGCGGGGACCGGCTGCGCTGGTATCAGCTCGGGAAGAGCGCCGCGGAGCGCGCGGTCGTTCTCGATCAGAACGATGCGGAGGCCCTGTTCATGCTCGCCGCGCACCGCGGCCAGATCGCGAGCCTCCAGAAGGACCTCGGAGGGCTCCTCGTTCCCCAGGAGCTCGAGCGCCTCCTGTCGCGCGCTCTGGCCTTGAATCCGCGTCACGCGCGGGCGCTGCACATGATGGGCGTGCTGCTTCGATCGGACGCCAGGGCCGTTGCAGTCTCCTCCTGAAGGGAAGCGCCAGCGACGCCGAAAGGTATCTCGTCGCCGCGATCGAGGCCGACCCGAACTTCTCCGAAGCGCGCCTGGATCTGGCGAGGCACTACGCGAGCCGGCGACGAGACGTCGCAAGCGCGCGCAGATTCAGCGCCGTGCTGCAGATGACGTCCCCGACGCGGCCGCGCGCGTGGCGTGAGAAGCACCGACCGGCAGCCGAGGCGTTGCTGAGGAGCTGCCCGCCGAGTGAATGAGCGGGGCAGGTCAGTGCCGCCGTCACGCCGAGGTCAGTAGTCCCTGGGATCGAGGAGGTCGCGCAGACCGTCGCCGGCGAGGTTGAACGACAAGCGTGAGCGAGAAGATCGCGAGCCCCGGCCACCAGGCCATCCACGGCGCCGTCTCCAGGAACTGCTGCGCGGTGTTCAGCATGGTGCCCCAGCTCGGGGCGGGCGGTTGCACGCCGAGCCCGAGGAACGACAGCACCGCCTCGGCGATGATCGCGATCGGGATCGAGATCGGTGGCCTGGACCAGGAGCGCGCTCACGATGTTCGGCAGGACGTGGCCGGCTCATCAGCGCGGAGATCGCCGGCGCCCAGCGCGCGGGCGCCCTGCACGTAGTCCTCGGCCGCGGTCGCGAGCACGAGGCCGCGCGTGAGCCGGATGTAGGTCGGCGTCGCGCCGAGCCCGATGGCGATCGTGCGCGTTGGTGAGCGACGGCCCCAGGATCGTGACGAGCCCGATGGCCAGGATCAGGAACGGGAACGCCAGCCACGCGTCGGTCAGCCGCATGATCAGCCTGGTCGAGGGCGCCGCGGTAGAAGCCGGCGACGAGGCCGAGCGGCACGCCGACGGCGATCGCGAGCAGGATCGAGAAGACGCCCGCCTGCATCGAGATGCGGGTGCCCCAGACGACGCGCGAGAGAGATGTCGCGCCCGAGATCGTCGGTGCCGAACGGATGCGCCGCAGCTCGGCGCCTTGCGGATCTGCTTCCAGTCCGTCTGCATCGGATCGGACGGCGCGATCCACGGTGCGCCGATCGCCGTGACGACGAAGAGGAGCACGACCATCGCGCCCAGCACCGAGCGCCGGCCGGCGGCGGCGCCTGCCGCCACGCCGCGCTAGGCGTGCCGGGCTCGGTCGACGACGCCGGCGCCAGCACCGCGGTCGTCGCGGTCGTGCTAGGACTCACGGAGCGTGCCTCCGATGCGGATGCGGGGATTCAGCAGCGAGTAGGACACGTCGACCAGGAGGTTGATCAGCACGTAGGACGCTGGCGGTGATCAGCACGACGCCCTGCACCAGCGGATAGTCGCGCGTGAAGACCGACTCGACGATCAGGCGGCCGAACCCGGGCACGACGAAGATCTGCTCGGTGACGACCGCGCCGCTCATGAGCGCGCCCATCTGCAGGCCGAGGATCGTGACGACCGGGATCAAGCTGTTGCGGATGCGCGTGGCGGAAGACGACGGCTCGGCCGGCCAGCCCCTTGCTGTAGGCGGTCCGGATGTAGTCCGCGCTCATGACCTCGATCATGCTGTTGCGGGTCTGGCGCATCAGGACGGCGGCGAGCGCGGTGCCGAGCACGAAGCGCGGGCATGACCATGCGCCGGAGGTTGGCCGAGCGGGCTCTCCCAGATCGGCACGAACCCCGAGGCGGGCAGCCAGCCGAGCTGCACCGAGAAGAACAGGATCAGCATGATCCCGAGCCAGAAGTTTGGGATCGAGACGCCGCCCAGGCGACGCGCCGCTGGCCAGCACGTCCCACACCGTGTTGCGGCGCACCGCCGCCAGGACACCGGCCGGGATCGCGATGCCGACGGCGATGAGGAGCGACAGGAACGCGAGCTCCATCGTGATCGGCAGCTTCGTCGCGACCGTGCTGGACCACCGACTCGCCGCGTGCGGATCGAGTCGCCGAGGTCGCCGCGGAGCGCCAGAGCCGACCCAGCGCAGGTACTGGAGCGGAATCGGGTCGCCGAGCCCGTACTTCTCGCGGATCGCCTCGATGCCCGGCCGCGTCGGCGTCGGTCCCGGCCAGGACGCGCGCCGGATCGCCGGGGATCATGCGCACGCCGGTGAAGACGACCATGCTGATGAGCGAAGCAGGGTCACGACCGAGATCGCGGCCCGCTGGACCAGGAACTCGAACATCGGCGCCGCCGACTACCGGGTCAGTTCCAGGACGTGCCCTTGATGCGGATCAGGCCGTCGGGCACGGCCTTGTAGCCCTTCGAGGTTCTTGGGAAACGCGACGATGTAGTTCGGGTGGTAGAGGTAGATGATGTTGCGCCGGGCCGTCGAAGCAGGTCGATGGCCTCGCGATAGAGCCCTCGTCGCTGGTCGACGTCGCTCACCTCGCGCGCCTGGTTCAGGAGCGCGTCGATCTTCTCGTCGCAGGCGAGCGGTGGCGTTCAGGCTGCCCTTGCACGTCTGGACCTGGTGGATGTTGCCGTCGGGATCCACGCGCCCGCTCCAGCCGATGAGAAACGCCTGGTGCTTGCCGTCGTCGTTGTCCGTCAGCGGCCGAGGCGAACTCCTGCGGCGCGCAGCGGATGTTGAAGCCGGCCTCGCGCGGCCATGCCGCTGGATGACCTCGCCGACCCGGCGCTGCGCGCGGGTTGTTGACGATCGTCATCTCGAAGCTGTAGCCGCCGGCCAGCCCGGCGTCGGCCAGGAGCTTCTTGGCCCGCGCCACGTCGCGGCCCGGGCACTTGCGGCTCTTGTCGAAGAAGACGCTGATCGGCGGGATCGGCGTGCAGCCCGGCGTGTACTGGCCGTCCCACGCCACCTGGTTCAGGGCCTCGCGGTCGATGCTGAGCTCGAAGCGCCTCGCGCACGCGCGGGTCGTTGGCCAGCGGCGTGCCGAGATCGCCGGGCGGGTTCGTCTTGCCGGTCTTGTTGCGCAGGTTGATGGTGATGCCCTGATAGCCGAGCCCGGTCACGCTCGAGACCTCGAAGCGCCCCTCGCGTCTTGAGGCCGGTCGCGTCGGTCGGCGACACCTGGTGCATGACGTCGATGTCGCCCGAGCGCAGATTGGCCAGTCGCACGTTGTCGTCGGGGATGATCCGGAAGATGATCTTGTCGAACTTCGCCTGGCCCGGATCGAAGTAGTGCGGGGACTTCTCGACGCACGATCCGATCCTGGGCGACGCGCTCGGCGAACTGCCACGGCCCGACGCAGACCGGCGCGGTGCCGAACTTCTCGCCGAGCTTGTTGACCGCCGTCGGCGACAGCGGCATGCCGGCCCGGTCGGTCAGCTGCGCGAGTCAGCGGCGAGAACGGCGCCTTCAGGCGCAGGCGCACCGTGAGCGGGTCGACCACCTCGACCGCCTCGACCGGCGCCAGCTCGCTGCGCCCGGTTCGAGCCCTTTCAGCGTCGCGGTGCCGGTCCAGCGAGAACCGGACCGACTCCGCGTCCATCGGCGTGCCGTCGTTGAACTTCACGCCCGAGCGCAGCTTGATGGTGACGGTCCGGCCGCCGTCGGTGATCGCTGGCAGCGCGGCGGCGAGCTGCGGATGGATCCGCAGGCTCTCGTCGATCTCGTAGAGCTTCTCGCACATCTGGGAGAAGATGATCCGCCCGACGTACGTGCGAGCCAGCGTCGGGTCCAGGATGTCGGGGTCCTGGTTGAGCGCGACGACGAGCGTCTTCTTCTGCGCATGGGCGGCGTCGGTCAAGGCTGAGCGCCACGAGCGCCACCGACGACGAGCGCGAGTCCCTTGAAGATTCTTGGCATGGTTCAGCTCCTCCGGTATTCGAATATCCCGGCCGGGTGGCGAACGGGGCGCATCATACCTCAGGCGGATGGGAGGCGTCTCAGCGCCTCCTCGCGCAGCTTGACCTTCTGGATCTTGCCCGAGCTGGTCATCGGGAAGTCGTCGACGAAGATGACGTGGCGCGGGATCTTGAAGCTCGCGATCCGGCCCTTGCAGTGCGCGAGCACCTCGCGCGTCGGTGAGCGCGTGGCCGGGCTCGCGTCTGCACGAAGGCGACGCCGACCTCCGACAGCCGCGCGTCGGGAAGCTCGACGACCGCGGCCAGATTGACGCCGGCGAGGCTCATCAGGAAGGCCTCGACCTCCATCGGGTCGACGTTCTCGCCGCCGATCTTGAGCATGTCCTTGTAGCGGCCCATGAAGCGCAGGTGCCCGTCCGCGCGCATGACGCCCATGTCGCCCGAGTGCAGCCAGCCGTCGCGGTCGATGCGCCTGCGCCGTCTCCGCGGGCTTGCCGTAGTAGCCCTGCATGACGTCATGTAGCTCGCGCACGAGGATCTCGCCGGGCACCTCCGGCGGCTGATCGCGCCCCGTCTCGGGATCGACGATCCGGATCTCGTAGCCCGGGCGCCGGAAGCCCGACGCCTCGGTGCACTGCTCCTCGCGTCGAGTCGAGCGCGCTGAGCGCGGCGCCGACGCCGAACTCGCTCATCCCGTATCCGGAGAGGAAGCGGCCGAAGCACCTTGCGCGCCTTGCGCGGCGATCGGCACGGAGCTCGACATGCCGGTGGCGAGGATGCCCGGTGCGGACGCTCGACACGTCTCTGGGAGAACGCTCGTGCGCCTCCATCAGTTCCTTGAAGTGCGTGTCGAAGCCGTGGAGGATCGTCGCGCGCTCCTGCTCGATCAGCGCCAGGCTCTCGGCGGGGTCGAAGGTCTCGGTGAGCACCTGGCGGGCGCCCGTCACCATCGACATGAGCGCGCCGTCGGAGAAGCCGAACAGGTGGAACAGCGGCAGGTACATCATGATCGTGTCCGCCGGCGTGATGGCCATGCGAAACGCCCGGTCGACCAGGTTGCGGACGATCGCGTGGTCGTGCATCGCGCCCTTGGGGAAGCCGGTCGTGCCCGACGTGTACATGAAGAACGCGGTGGCGTCCGGGTCCACCGCGTCGGCGCGCGCGCGGAGCGCGGCGTCGTCGACGGCGTCGCCGGCGCGTCGCAGCGCGTCGGCCCAGTGCAAGCGTCTCCGCGTGCGGCTGCGTCGCCGGCCGAGACGACGAGGCGGAGGCGCTCGAAGCGTGCTTCGCGCGCCGCGCCGCGCGCAGAGGACGGCACCAGCTCCTGCACCATGCCGAGGTAGTCGACGGGGCCGGAGCGATCGGCGATGAGCAGCACCGCCGGCATCCGACTGGCCGAGGATGTAGGCGGTGTCCTCCGTGCGCAGGCGCGTGTTGATCGGCACGAGCACGGCGCCGATCTTCATCACCGCGAACATCGCCTCGATGAACTCGGGCCGGTTCACCATCCAGAGCGCGACCTTGTCGCCGGGTGCGCACGCCGAGGCGCGATGAGCCCGCGCGCCAGCCGGTCGACGCCGGCCGACAGCTCGGCGAAGCTCCAGCGCCGTCGCCTTGAAGTAGAGCGCTTCGCGCGCGCCCCAGCGTGTCGCGCCGCGCGCTCGGGAAGGGAGCCGACGGTCTGCTTCGGAAACCAGTCGCCCATGGGCGTTTCCGAGCGTAGAGGTAGCGCGCTTCGCGACGCACACGCCATGGGCGATGGTGAAACTCTTACACACGGACACGGATTGTGTTTCACGGACCGACGCGAGGGCGCTTCGCCGGGCCCGACCGCGAAGTGCGCTGTCGTGCGATGCAGTCACGCCGGCCTCGCCAGGCCGTGGCATCTGAGATGCTGCGGTCAGCGAGGCGCGGCTCGCGTGAGCGCCCGCAAAGGAGGCCGAACGCCACATGGCTATGTTTCGCGCTGTCGTGCTCGGCTTGGCCGTCAGTGCCCTCGTGGTGGCTCCCGCGTTGCGCCAAGAGGTGGCAGGGAGGCGGCGGAGGGCGCGGCGGTGGCGGAGGCGGTGCGGCGGCAACGGCTGGCGGGAACCGCCGCGAGTGGCGGCCATGGAAACGGCCACGGCGGCGGCCGCTGGAAACGGTCACGGCGTCGGAGAAGGCGGCGGCTCACCCCATGGCATCACGACCGGCGCCGGCCGCGGCACGGCGCATGACCGCACCCGGCAGTCAGCACCGCTCCTCGACAGCGAGCCAGCGGCTCTCCACCCCGGGCCCTGGAAAGGCCAATCCGGCAGAGCGGAGTGGCCTGGCATGGGGAGAGTCGGGACCGCTCCCGACAACGCCGGGACAGACACGCTGATCGATCAGCGCGCGGCGGTGGCCTCGGCTGCCGCCGCGCGCCATTGCCACGACGTTCAATCGTCCACGCGCCACCGCTAGACCGCGCCCTCGGTCGAATCGGCGATACAGCCTAGGCGAATCTCGTCCCGCCTCCGTCCGATGGGCTATCCTCGACGAGGAAAGAAAGGGAGTGTCATGACACTGGTTCTCGGGGAGCCCTTGTCTAGCCCAGCCGCGTTGTGCTTCGCTTCGCTCACAGATGCGGCGGACAAATTTGATAAGAAGGATTTTCAAACCAAAGCCACGTTTGAGCTTGTGGTGGAAAAGTCGAAGTATCTGACGCCGGGAACCAGCGAGATCGCTTCTCAAAGCGCATTTGTCTCGCTGGCCCATGGGCTGATTCCGGAAAATTCTGATGGGCTCGAAATCAATGATTCTTCACCAAGCCGGTTACAGAGTCAGCGTTGCCTGACATCGCGAGCAATGACGCTAAGGAATTGAGGAAGGAGCAGCTATGCACGCACCCTGGACCTGAGCTTTGAGGGCGGCCAGAGTGCTTCTCAAAAGCTTATTGGTAACTATTCAGAGACCGGACGGGAAGTTATGAAGCTCAGCTGGAACGTAGACCTGGACCTCCCTGTGAAGCGGGAAGTTAAGAGGCGTCGCTAGACAGGAGAGTCGTCATGATGACCGCCTTCGAATTCATCCACGCCGAGCTGAAGCGCCTGCACGGAATGCTGGACAAGGCGATCGGCGACCTGACGCCGGCCCAGCTGCACGCGGTGCCCGCGAACCACCCCAAGGCGAACACGCTCGCGTGGATCTTCTGGCACTACGCGCGGACGGAAGACAACGTCGTGCGCTTCGTGCTGCAGAATCGCCGCGCGACCGTGTGGGCGGAAGGCGGATACGCCGAGAAGCTCGGCCTGCCGCCGGTGGCCCAGGGCACGGGCATGTCGACGGCGGAGGCCCAGGCGCTGCGCCTGAAGGACGTCGCGCTGTTCCGGGACTACACGCAGAAGGTGTGGGCCAGCACCGAGGACTTCATCGCGAAGACGGACCCGGCGGCGCTCGACGTGGTCATCACCGTGAAGCCGCTGGGCGACATGCCGGGCATCCGCGCGCTCGGCCAGACCTGCGTATCGCACGGGATGACGCACGCGGGCGAGATCGAGCTCGTGCGGACCCTTGGTCGGCGTCGGCCCGGTGGCCGGCGTCTGATAGCAGTGCGCGCCGCAGGACGTCGCGGGGCTGGGGCCCCGCCGTCCGAGGCGAGCCGATGAATTGACAGCACGTGGCGCGAGGCCACATAGTGCCGCTATGAGCAAACCGCGGACGATCGGCGAGCTGCGAGCGAGCGGGTATCAGTCGAGGACGGTGAAGCAGGAGCTGCGCGACAATCTGATCGCGCGGCTCAAGAAGGGCGCCGGACTCTTTCCGGGCATCGTCGGCTACGAGGAAAGCGTGCTGCCGCAGATCGAGAACGCGATCCTCTCCGGCCAGGACATCGTCTTCCTGGGCGAGCGCGGCCAGGCCAAGACGCGGATGGCGCGTCTCCTGACCGAGCTGCTCGACGACGAGATGCCGGGCATGGCCGGCTGCGAGATCAACGACAACCCGTTCGCGCCGATCTGTCAGGCTTGCCGCCAGGCGCGTCGCCGAGCGCGGTGACAAGGCCGAGATCGCGCTGGATCCCGCGCGATCGCCGCTACGGCGAGAAGCTCGCGACACCCGACATCACGATCGCCGACCTCATCGGCGAGGTCGATCCGATCAAGGTCGCCGAGGGCCGCTACCTCGCCGACGAGCTGACGATTCACTACGGGCTCGTGCCGCGGACCAACCGCGGCATCTTCGCGATCAACGAGCTGCCGGACCTGGCCGAGCGCATCCAGGTCGGCCTGCTCAACATCATGGAAGAGCGCGACGTCCAGATCCGCGGCTACAAGGTGCGCCTGCCGATCGACGTGTACGTCGTGGCCAGCGCCAACCCCGAGGACTACACCAACCGCGGCCGGATCATCACGCCGCTCAAGGACCGCTTCGGCTCCCAGATCCGCACGCACTATCCGCGGCAGCTCGAGGACGAGATCGCGATCATGGAGGCCGAGCTCACGCAGTTCCCGGCGGCCGGCTTCCAGTACGCGCCGGCGACGTACATGAAGCAGGTCGTCGCCGAGCTGACCCACCTGGCGCGCAAGGCGCCGGAGATCAGCCAGCGCTCCGGCGTGTCGGTGCGCGTGAGCATCTGCAACTGGGAGAACCTCCTGTCCAACGCGCTCAAGCGCGCCATCCGCCTCGACGAGCGCGAGGTGGCCCCGCGGGTGAGCGACCTCGGCGCCATCGTCGCCTCCACCAGCGGCAAGATCGAGCTGGAGACGCTCGGCGACGGCGGCGAGGACAAGGTGCTCGGCAAGCTCGTGCAGAAGGCCGTGCTCAACGTCTTCAACCGGAGCTTCACCGGCGGCGAGCTCGACGCGGTCGTGGCCGCCTTCCAGGGCGGCTTCGGCATCGACGTCGCGGACTCGATGCCCGTCGCCGGAGTACGTGCGCCAGATCGCCGAGATGCGCGCGCTCCAGCCGGCCTTGAAGAAGCTCGGCGCCGGCGACCCGGCCAGCACCGCCGCGGCGCTCGAATTCGTGCTCGAAGGCCTGCATCTCAGCCGTAAGCTCAACAAGGACTCACGCGCCGGACGCTACCGCTACCGGAGCTGAGCCCGACAGGGCCCTCCGGCTCCCTTCGCGGACCCGGCCGTGACTCGACGCCGGCGGACCAGGGGATGGCGATGACGTCACGTCTCACGGCAGGCCTGGCGCTGTCGCTCGCGATCGTCGTCGCGGGCTGCGCCGAGCGCCAAGCAGCCCAATGACACCCTCGTGCTCGGCCAGACGAGTCGTCAGGAAATCCTTCAGCGTCTGGGCACGCCGTATCGCGAGGGAACCGTCACCAAGAACGGCAAGCAGCTCCAGACCATGACCTACGCCTTCGCGACGAGCGGTGGGACACCCGCCCGCGCCGGCGTCAATCCGACGCGGGGTCAGGGCTTCTACTTTTTCGACGACAAGCTCTCCGGGATACGACTTCTGCGAGCTCGTGGAAAGAGGACCAGACCGATTTCGACGCCGCGAAAGTACCGGCGATCAAGAAAGGCGTGTCGACCCGCGACGACGTCGTGCGAGTTGATCGGACGCCCCGGCGGCAAGTACGCCTACCCGTTGATCACGGATCAGAAGGCGCAGGCCGACGTCTATCTGTACGCCGAGACCAGCGGCGGCCCCTTCAACGCGAAGTTTCGCCAGAAGCATCTGGTCGTGACGTATGACGATCGCGGCGTCGTCAGCAACGTCGACTATCAGGAGATCACCCAGAAGTAGGTCGCAGCGCGAGCTAGACTCCGCCCCCGCCAGGCGCCCGCGTCGAGGATCGCCTTGGCGAGGATGCGGCTGCCCTCGTAGCACTTGTCCGGCTGCTCGTAGCTGAAGGCCAGCCGGATGTGGCGCTCGCCACCCTTGCCGGCGAAGAACGCGCGTCCGGGCGTGTACTGCACGCGCGCCTGGGCCGCGAGCTCTTCGAGCTTGGCGACGTTGGTCGCCGACGGCAGCTTGATCCAGATGAAGAACCCGCCTTGCGGCCGGCTGATCTCGACGTCGGTGCCCTTGAGCACTTCCCACAGACCCGCGCAGCATGGCGTCGCGCTTGGCCCGATAGACGCCGACCAGCACCTTGACGTGCGCTTCCATGTGGTCGCGCAGGAAGTAGGTCGCCACGCGCGACATGAACGGGATTGACGCCGCCGCCGAAGTTGAAGCCCTGAAACGCCGGAAGCATCGCGGTTGGCGCGCAGAGCCAGCCGAGCCGCACGCCGGCGCCCGAGGATCTTGGAGAGCGTGCCCCGCGCGGATCGATACGGCCGTTGCGGTCGAGCGCGTAGACCGGCGGCTTCCGAGTCGCCCTCGAGATCGGAGCTCGTTGTAGGCGTCGTCTTCCAGGATGAGGCGTGTCGTACTCCTCGGCCAGCTCGATCAGCTCCTGGCGACGGCCGATCGACAGATCGGGCCCCGCCGGGTTCTGGAAGTTGACGATCGTGTAAATCAGCTTGCACCGGCGGCCCGAGCGGCTGGATCTTCTCGAGCGCTTCGCGGACCGCGCTGATGACCATGCCGTCGGCGTCCACCGGAACGCCGTGGATCTCGGGGCCGTGGCGGCGAATGTTGTTGAGCGAGCCGGAGAACGTCGGCGCCTCGATGATCATCGGATCGCCCGGATCGACGAAGGCGCTGAACGCCAGGGACAGCGCGGCGCCCGACCCGTTGGCGATGAAGATGTTCTCGGGGGTCACCTCGAGATTCTCGTAGAACTTGTACTTGTGGCAGATCAGCTCGCGCAGCCCGCGATAGCCCTGCGGGTCGCCGTAGGTGAGGGCCTCCGCGCCTTCGGCGTCCATCATCTTGCGGGTGGCCTCGACCATGCCGTCATAGGGGAACGACGCCGGGTCGGGGAAGCCTCCGCCGAACTCGTAGAGCGGCTTGGCGACCGGGCGGACGGTGGTGACGGACCCGCCCCATCCGATGCGGGCGCGGGTCGACAGGAGCTCTTCGAAACTGGCGGTACGGGCCGGAGTGGTCATGACGGTTAGCATACGACAACCGGCGGCCCTATAATCACGTCCATGCTCTTCCGCTATTCGCGCTGGGACGGCAGTCAGCAGCTCGCGGACCTCGACGCCGACGACCTCTTGGCGGCGATGTCCGACGATCTCATGTCCGACGGTGATTTGCGGAACGCGCTCCGGCGCATGTTCCAGACGGGGCCTGCAGATGCCCCAGGGCGGCCAGATGCCCGGTCTGCAGAACCTGCTCGGACCGGCTGCGCAAGCGCCGGCAGGAGCAGCTCGACCGCTACGACCTCGGCTCGGCGCTCGAGGACATCAAGAAGAAGCTCGACGAGGTCATCCAGACCGAGCGCACCGGGATCGAGCGGCAGGTCCCCAACGCGAACGAGCGCGCGAAGAAGCTGGAGCCACTCGACCAGCTCCCTCCGGATCCGGCCGGCCGGATCAAGCAGCTGCAGGACTACAAGTTCGCCGATCCCGAGGCGGAGCGCCTGTTCCAGGAGCTGATGAAGTCGCTGCAACAGCAGATGATGCAGCCGTTCATGCAGGGCATGAAGCAGTCGCTCCAGAACATGAGCCCCGACGACCTCAAGCGGATGCGCGAGATGATGCGTGACCTCAACCAGATGCTGCGGCAGCGCGCCGAGGGCGACGAGCCCGACTTCGACGCGTTCAAGCAGAAGTGGGGTCAGAACTTCCCCGGCGTCGAGAGCCTCGACGAGCTGCTCGAGCAGCTCGGGCGTCAGGCCGGGCAGATGCAGTCGCTCCTCGACAGCATGTCGCCCGGACAGCGCCGCCAGCTCCAGGAGATGATGTCGAGCCTGTTCATGCAGGACGAGCGGCTGGAGGCCGAGATGGCCCAGCTCGCGATGCACCTCGACCAGCTCGGTCTCACCGAGGAGTTCCGCCGGCGCTACGACTTCCGCGGCGAGGACGACGTCACGATGCAAGAGGCGATGAAGCTGATGGACGAGCTCCAGCAGATGGAGGAGCTCGAGCGCCAGCTGCGCCGCGTGCAGTCGCCGAACGATCTGGAGAAGATCGATCCGGTCGACGTCGAGAAGCTCATCGGCGAGGAATCGGCGCAGGACCTCGAGCGGCTGAAAGAGCTCATGAAGAAGCTGGAAGAAGCGGGCTACCTCGAGCGCAAGGGCGACCGGCTCGAGCTGACCGCGCGGGCGATCCGCAAGCTCGGCGACAAGGCGCTCAAGGACATCTTCGCCAGCCTCAAGCGCGACCGCTTCGGGCGGCACGCCGTCGAGCGCCGGGGCGCGGGCGGCGACCCGACCGACGAGGCCAAGCGCTACGAGTTCGGCGATCCGTTCCTGCTCGATCTGAAAAAGACGCTGATGAACGCGGTCGAGCGCAACGGCGCCGGCACGCCGGTGCGCCTGTCACCGGATGACTTCGAGGTGATCCGGACCGAGCTCTCGACCCAGGCGTCGACGGTCGTCATGCTCGACATGAGCCGCTCGATGATCAACAACGGCTACTTCCTCCCGGCCAAGAAGGTCGCGCTCGCGCTGACCGCGCTGATCCGCGGCCAGTTCCCGCGCGACAGCCTGTACATCCTGGGGTTCTCGCTCATGCGCGCGCGAGTTCAAGGCCGAGGACCTGCCGAAGCTCATCGTACAGCGAGTGGAACATCGGCACCAACATGCATCACGGCTTTCAGGTATCGCGGCGGCTCCTGGGCAAGCAGAAGGGCGGCAACAAGCAGATCATCATGATCACCGACGGTGAGCCGACCGCCCACATGGAAGGCGGCGCAGCCCGACTTCGCCTACCCGCCGACCCGCCGCACCTTCGAGGAGACGTTGAAGGAGGTCCAGCGCTGCACGCGCGAGGGCATCATCATCAACACCTTCATGCTCGAGCAGAGCCAGATGCTCACGCAGTTCATCGACCAGCTCTCCCGCATCAACAAGGGCCGCGCGTTCTTCGCCAGCCCGGACCGCCTCGGCGAGTACATCCTGGTCGACTACGTCCGGAACAAGCGCCGCTCGATCGCGTAGCCTGAGGCTCAGTAGCCTCCGGTCGGGGTTCAGGATGCGCTGCGCGTGGCGCCCGACCCGAGCAGAGCTTTGATCTCCTCGTCGCCGATTCCGACCTCGCGCAAAATCTCGACGCTGTGCTCCCCGAGCCGCGGCGGCAGGCGGCGGATGGCGCCCGGCGTCTTACTGTAGGTGGCCGGAATGCCGGGCAGCCGCATCGTCCCTTCGGTCGGGTGCTCGACGATCTGCCAGAACCCGACGGCTTCCAGGTGCGGATCGTGGAGCAGCGACTCGAGCGAGTTGACGCTCATCGCCGGGATGTTCCGCCGGTCCAGCTCGGCCAGCCATTCGGCGTTCGTCCGGCGTCGGCGCGATCCGCGCGAGCTCCTCGTAGAGCTGCTCGATGTGCTGAGGCGCGTGGCGAGCGTCTTGTAGCGCGGGTCCTCCAGCAGATCCTGTCGGCCGGCGAGGATGAAGAAGTCTCGCCAGTTCTGGTCGGTGTACGGCAGGATCGCGAGATAGCCGTCGCGCGTCTTGAACGGGCGCCGGTAGCGGATTGAGGATCCGCTTGTAGCCGATCGTGTCCCGCGGCGGCACGAACGTCTCGCCGTAGAGGTGCTCCACCATCACCCAGGCCGCCATGCTCTCGAACATCGGCACCTCGACCTCCTGCCCCTCGCCCGTGCGCGCCTTGTGGTAGAGGGCCGCGAGCACCGCCGCCAGCACGGTCATCGAGCTGGTCTTGTCGGCGACGATCGTGGGCACGTAGCGCGGCTCGCCCACGAGCGACGCCTGAGCCGAGGCGAGGCCGGAGGCCGCCTGGATGATGTCGTCGTACGCGGGCTTTTCGCCGTAGGGGCCGGCCGCCCGGAAGCCGTACGTGCCGACGTAGACGATGCCCGGGTTGACGGCGCGGAACGTTTCGTACGACATGCCGAGCCGCCGCGCGGCCTGCGGCCGATAGTTGTGGAGCAGCACGTCGGCGCCCTCGGCGAGCCGGAGCAGCACGCGCCGGGCGGCCTCCTGCTTGCAGATCGAGCACGATCGAGCGCTTGTTTCGATTGACCGCCAGGTAGAACGCACCCATGGCGGGGTTGCGCATCGGGCCGAGCTGCCGCGTGGTATCGCCTTCGGGCGGCTCGACCTTGACGACGTCGGCGCCGAGGTCACCGAGCTGCTGCGCGGCCCAGGGGCCGAGCACGACGGTCGTGCAGTCCACCACTCGGACGCCGGTCAGCGGTCCCGACATGGTCGCGAGCCCGTTCGGCGGGCCTACGCGCCGCCGGTGACGACGAGCGTCTGGCCGCTGACGAAGTCGCTATCAGGGCTGCAGAAGAGATAGATGGCGCCGGCCGCCTCCGCGGGCAGTCCGCCGCGGCCGAGCGGGATCATCTGGTTCATGGCCGGCGATGCGCGCGCCCTGCACGCCGACCTTCACCTGGCGTCCGGCGACCTCGATCGTGCCGGCCTCGCCCTCGGCGAGCGGCTTCGTCAGGCGCGTCTGGATGTAGCCGAACGCCACGCAGTTCACGGTGACGGCGTAGCGGCCCCATTCCTTGGCGAGCGTGCGCGTCATGCCGGTGACCGCGGCCTTGGCCGAGGAGTAGTTGACCTGGCCCGCGTTGCCGCGGACACCCGACGTGGACGAGATCTGGACGACCTTGCGCACGATGCGCTCGCCGCGCTGGACTCCGCCTCGAACTGCTCGCGCAGATACGGCGCGAACGCGCGGAGGATCCGGAAGGGCGCGGTCACGTGGACGTCCATGATCGCGTACCACTGCTCGTCGCTCATCTTCTGGATGACGTTGTCCCACGTGTAGCCGGCGTTGTTGACGATGACGTGCAGCCCGCCGAGCTGCTTCGTCGCCACGCCCACGATGCGCTCGCCGAAGTCCTTCGGCCGTCACGTCGCCGTTGCAGGCGACGGCCCGGCCGCCGATCTGCTCGATCAGCGCGATCGTCTCCTTCGCCGGCGCCTCGTCGAGGTCGTTCACCACCACCGCGGCGCCGTCGCGCGCGAGCCGCAGCGCGACTTCTCGTCCGATGCCACGCCCCGAGCCCGTGACGATCGCCACCTTGCCGTCGAGCTGTCCCATGTCGTCGCTTCTCCGCTCTCGATGCGCGTCGTTGCGCCGGCCCGCGATTTCCTGTCCGCGCGACCGCGTCGTCCGCCCCTGATACCCCGAAGACGACGGGCCGTCAAGCGATGCGACGGGCCATCGGCTGACGTCGATCGTCAGGCCTGCTTCAGCAGACCGGCCTGACGCAGAACGGCGGCGTGATCCCAGTAGATCCGCTCGCACGCGAGCTTGTCGGCGCGGAACTGCACGACCACCACGACGTCCATCGCGATCTTCCTGTGCGTCGGCGGGACGTTCGGCAAGAGCCACGGCATCGGCCTGTCATGCGTGAACGTCAGGTGCAGCTCGTCCACCAGCTGCCCTCGCCGACGACGCGGTTCAGGGGCGCCATCTGGAGGTCGTCGGGCCACGACGGGATGAAGTCGTTCTGGTAGAACGCCCGCAGCGCATCCTTCCCACGGCCTCCGGTGTTCACGGGCATGTGGTTGACGTAGGCGTCGTCGACCATCGTGGCCAGAGTCGCCTCGACGTCCTTGCTCTCGAACTCTCCCGCGAGATGGTCGGCCCACAATTGTTCGAGCTGCTTCGGCGTCGGCATGGTTGTCTCCTCCCACTTTCGCGCGCCCGTCCGTCACATCGAGGTTAATGCGCGTCTCGGGAGGACTCCGCAAGCGTCGCGATGTGACGTAAGCCGCGCAGCCCGCATGCGCCAGGCGCTCTGCCGATCAGAACTTTGGACAGCGCGGTTCACGATACATCTGGAATATGGACACCTGGGTGCATCAGCAGCTCCGGGCGACGTACCGACGCCGCGTGATCGCCTGGTGCCTCGTCCTCGGTTGCGCCGTTCTGTTCGCGCTCGCCCAGTCACGCTACATCACGAATTTCATCAGCGGCCCCTTCGACTGTCGGCCAGCCCGAGCTCGACGCGATCGGGGACGTGTCGACCACGCCGCGTTACTTCGTGAGGGTGACGGGATCGAAGGCGATCGACACCGGGATCCAGCAGATCACGACGCGGAAGCGTGCGGGTGTCGAGACGCCGTTCGGTGTCGGCCGCGTACTACGTCCTCGTCGTTGGCGACCGGCTGCTGGTCGTGAAGCGTGCCGAAGGGACGCCGACCACCGTACAGGGCGAGAGCTGGCCGCGATGCCCGCGGAGCTCGACCGCCATCTGTTCAACACGCCGCAGCTTCAGGCGATCCGGGCCGCTTCTACCCGTACTATCTCGACGACTCGACGCTTTCGTACGCCGGGCTACATCGGCAGCGGCGTCGCGCTGATATTCGTGATCCTCCTCGTCATGTACGGGCTTCCCGCGTGGCGATACGCGCGGGATGTCTCGTCGCATCCGGTCGTGAAGCGCGTCGCAGCTGTGGGGCGATCCCTTGGGCACGGCCGTCGAGGCGCGCCGGGAGGCGGACTCGCCGCGCTACAAGGGCGGCAGGCTGGCGTGTCGCCGACGAAGTACCTGATTCGCTCCGCGCCGTTCGCATTCGACCTGCTGCGGCTCTCGGATCTGCTGTGGGCCTACAAGCGGGTCACGAAGCACAGCGTCAACTTCATCCCGACCGGCAAGACCTACTCCGGCGTCCTCGTCTGCTACGGCGGCGCGGCCGAGGTGACGGGCGCGCGAGAAGAACGTCGATGCGCTCCTGGCCTTCGCGGCCGAGCGCGCGCCGTGGGCGATCTTCGGCTATTCGGACGACCTCAACAAGCTCTTCAAGCAGAAGACGCAGGAGTTCTGCGCCGCGGTCGAGCAGCGGAAGCGCGAGCTCGCGAGCCAGCCCACACATGAGCGGCGCGGCGGATCGCTCGGGACCGAAGCGCACGCTCAACCACGCGCGGCCGCCGGCTCTCCCAGCAGGTCGCCCGGCTCTCCTGGCCCTTCATCAGCCGTCGGATGAGCGGCGTCGCGATGAAGGTGCTCACCAGCGCCATGATCACGAGCATCGAGAAGACGTCCGTCGGCAGCGAGCCCAGATCCTTGCCGATGTTGAGCACGATCAGCTCCATCATGCCCGCGCGTGTTCATGCAGACGCCGATCGTGAGCGCGCTCCGCTGCCCTCGCCGACCGAGCCGGGCGGCGGCATAGGCGCCGCCGAGCTTGCTGACGAAGGCCACGGCGAGGACCAGCAGGAGGGTCACCAGGCCCGGCCAGCCCTGGATGGCGCGCGATGTCGGTCCGCAGGCCGGTATAGGCGAAGAAGATCGGCAGGAAGAACGCCCAGACGATCGGCGAGACACGACGCTTCCACTCCTCGACGAATCGGCGGTCGTCGTGCACCGCCACGCCGATCACGAAGCCGCCGATGATCGCGAAGACCCCGAGGTTGCTGGTGATCGCGGCGGAGACGAAGAGCAGGATCACGATGTAGGGCACGAAGGTCGGCCGCATCCCGCCGTGGCGCGTCGAGATGGTCGGCGATGACGCGCCGAAGCGGCCTGCGCGACGACGAGAAACACGAGCGCCAGGTAGGCGACCAGGCCGGCCAGCCGCGGGATCGACCCAGCTCCAGCTGAACGCGCCCTTCACGAGCAGCGAGATCGCTCCGAGGATGATCCAGCCGGAGACGTCGCCGATCGCCGCGGCGCCGATCGTGAGCGCCGCGGTCCGCGTGTGCGACAGGCCGAGCTCCATGAAGATGCGGCCCAGGCACCGGGATCGCCGTGATCGACATGGCCACGGCAGAAGAAGAGCTGGAAGCCGAAGAGCGGCACCGGCTCCGACAGCCGCGCGTGGAACCACGGCGCCGAGAGATAGCCCATCGCGAAGGGGACCGCGAGCCTGATCAGCGCTGATGAGCGACGATCGGCCGGCGGCTCGCCGCCGAGGTGCCGCTGGAACTCGAACTCGAGGCCGATCTGGAACATCAGGAAGATCAGCCCGACCTGGGCCAGGCCCGTGAAGATCGGGCCGGTGGAGACGGGAAACAGCGCGTGCATGAAGCCCGGGAAGAGGGCTCCGAGCAGGCTCGGTCCCAGCAGGACGCCCGCGAGGATCTCGCCCGACACGTCGGTCTGACCGAGCCGGCGCACGACCGCGGTGACGAGCCGGGTCGCCAGGAGGATCACGATGAGCTGATACAGCAGCTGAGGCGTGATCTCTTCGGCGCCTGCGCCCGACCGCGGATTCGGCGCGGTCGAGGCGCCCGCGAGCTGCGCGACGACCGTCGAGCCGAACACTACCGCGCGAGCGTCATGCGCCGGCGAGGTTGTAGAGCCGAGCGCAGTTGTCCCAGAGGATCTTCTTCTTGCTCGCCTCCGACAGCGGGAGCTTCAGAAAGATGTTGGTCGCGTCCGGGAAATGCGAGTCGGAGTGCGGGTAGTCGGTCGAGAACACGAGCGTGTCGTCGCCGAGCTTCTGGACGACCCACTCGACCTGGTCCTCGTCGGGGTCGACGCTGATGAAGCACTGGCGGCGGAAGTACTCGCTGGGCGGCGCCTGCAGCTTCGTCGTCTCGCCGCTCTTCGCCATCTCCCAGTATTCGTCGAGCCGCCAGAGGAGCCACGGCAGCCAGCTGCAGTTGCCCTCGAGAAACGCGACGCGCAGGCGCGGGAAGCGCTCGAGGACACCGCCGGCCGTCATCGACGCGACGGCGGCCATCAGCTCGATCGGATTGTTCAGCCCGCCCGCGATGGTCGTGCTCGGCGCCGAGAGGTAACGATTCACGAAGTGGGTGTCCGAGTAGTTGTTCGGCGCGGGATGAAAGCAGATCGGTACGCCCAGGCGCTCGGCCTCGGCCCACAGCGGATCCATTCTCGGGTCGTGCAGGTTCACGCCGTTCACCGGATTCGGCATCATCTGGGCCGCCACGAAGCCGAGCTCCTTGACGGACCGGCGTAGCTCGGCCGCCGCCAGGGTCGCGTCGTGCAGGTGACGAGCGCCGCGGCGTGCATCCGCGCCGGAGCGGGCTTGCGGAAGTCCGCCGCCCAGTCGTTCCACGCCCGGCACAGCGCGATCGCGAACGCGGGCTCGAAGGCGTCGACGCACACGACCGGCAGCGTGCGGAAGAGCACGGCCACGTCGAGGCCCTCGACGTCCATCGCGCGCTGCTGCGACACCGAGTCGAAGCGCGCGGCGGCGTAGTCCTTCAGCACGGCGGCGCGCGCTTCTCCGCGTCGACCCGTCCCCGGCCGAGCGGCCGCGGGAACGTGAAGTCGCCGACCGTCCACTGGCTCGTGTAGGCGCCGCGCGTGGCGGTGGGCCGGGGCGTGCGGTCGCGGAAGGCCGGATCGAGGTAGCGATCGTAGAGGTCCGAGGGCTCGATCACGTGCAGGTCGCTGTCGAGGACACGGAATCCCGCCTTCATTTCGCCCTCCCGGTGTGATCGGCAATGACCTGCGCGACGCACGAGGTCACCCTGGCGCCGGTCGGCAAGTGGAGAAACTCGTTGGGTCCGTGGGCGTTCGAGCCCGGCCCCATCGCTCCGGTGATGAGGAACTGGGCCTGCGGGAAGCGCTCGCCCAGCATGCTCATGAACGGAATCGAGCCGCCGAGGCCCGCGAACATCGCCGGCTTGCCGAAGTAGCTCGTCGACGCGCGCTGGATCGACTCGAGGAGCTTCGGATCCGTCGCGGGCGCGTTCCAGCCGTTGCCCGCGTCGCCGTAGGTGTCGAGCGTGACGCGCGCGCCGTAGGGCGGATCGGCCTCGAGGATCTCCTTGAGGCGACGCACCGCGCGGCCGGCTTCGCACGTCGGCGGCAGGCGGAGCGAGAGCTTGAGCGAAGTCTTCGGACGCAGCACGTTGCCGCCGTCGGCCGGCAGCGGCAATCCGGCGGCGCCGGTGATCGCGAGCGCCGGACGCCAGGTGTTGTTGAGGATCAGCTCGTGCGCGTCGGTGCTCACCGGCTTGCCGCCCGCCGGGAACAGGAAGCGATCGTAGATCTCGGTGCCGAGCACCTTCGCGACCTCGCGCGCCTCGGCGATGCGCTCGCGCGGGATCTCGACGTGGAAGTCGCGCGGGATGATCTCACCGGTCCGCGAGTCCTCGACGCGATCGAGCAGCTGGCGCAGCACGCGGAAGCTCGAGGCCACGATGCCGCTGGCGGCGCCGGAGTGCACGCCTTCGGTCAGCACCTCGGCCGTGAGGACGCCGCCCACCACGCCGCGCAGCGAGGTCGTGCCCCAGAGCTGCTCGTAGTTGCCGCAGCCCGAGTCGAGGCACACGACCAGGCTCGGCGTGCCGAGCTTCGCCTTGAGCGCATCGACGTAGAAGGGAAGATCCGCGCTGCCGCTCTCCTCGCACGCCTCGATGAGCACCACGCAGCGCGCGTGGCGCACGCGCTGCTCCTGCAGCGCCTGGATCGCGGTGAGCGCGGCGAAGGTCGCATAGCCGTCGTCCCCGACGCCGCGGCCGTAGAGCTTGTCGCCGCGCTGCACCGGCGTCCACGGCCCATAGCCCTCGGCCCAGCCGACCATCTCGGGCTGCTTGTCCAGATGGCCGTAGAGCAGCACCGTGTCGGTGCCGGTGCCGGGCGCCTCCATGAAGATGACCGGCGTGCGACCCTCGAGCCGCACGACCTCGATGCGCAGTCCTTCGATCGGCCGCTCGCCGGCCCAGCCCCGGAGCAGCTCGACCGCGCGGTCGATGTGGCCGTGCTCGCGCCACTGGGCGTCGAACATCGGCGACTTCGCCGGAATCTTGACGTACTCGTGGAGCGTGGGAACGATGCTGTGATCCCACGTCTTCTGGACGAAGTCGCGGATCTTACCGGAGTCGAGCGCCATGGGTACTCCTCAGGAAGCGATGCGCAGGCCGGACCGGATCTCCCAGAGCTCCTGGAGCTCGAGCGGCGCGTCGGCGATCCGCGCGAGCTTGCCGCAGCAACGACAGTGGATGAACGCCGGCTCGCGGCCGACGTACGTGCTGTCGCACTTGGGGCACCGGGCTTGCGGCGCCGCGAGAAATCGCTTCGCGGTCCGCTGCAGGGTGTGCTCGGGAGTGAGACGAATCACGGTGGCCGGAGCGGCCGCCGGCTTTCGTTTCACGCGTTTCGCTTTCGCCAGCTTCATGGGCGAGGGACATTGTAGCGTATCTTTGGCCCGAATGAGGGTCGGGGTAGTCCTGGATGGGCGGCGCTCGGCGGCGGAGATCGCCGAGCTGGCGCGGCTGGCCGAGACGTACGGGTTTTCCCACGTATGGTTATCAGGGGAGCCCGCACGAAGGACCATTTCGTGCGGCTTGCGCTGGCCGCCGCCGCGACGCGCCGGATCCGGCTCGGCCCGATCGCGGTGAGCCCGTTCGAGATGCACCCCGTCCACATCGGCCTGGCGCTCCTGACGCTCGACGAGATCGCGCCGGGCCGCGCGTGCCTGGTGCTCGGGGCCGGCGGCGATCTGGCCGCGACGCTCGCGCCACCGAAACGAGGTCGGGTCGAGGCCGTCGAGGAGTGCCTCGACATCCTGCGCGCCCAGGCCGCGGGCGGCGAGATCAACTATGCCGGAGCCCACTATCGCGTGAAGGGGCTCTTCTCGCCGTGGAGCCGCGTCGCGATGGATCGGCTCTATCTCGGGGCCAACCGTCCGCGGATGCTCCGGCTGGGCGCGCGCAAGGCCGACGGCGTGATGGTGACCGACATGCCGCTCGGCTACCTCGGCGCGCTCGTCGCGCGGATCCGCGCCGAGCTGATCGAGGCCGGGCGTGAGCCGACGACATTCGCGCTCAGCAACTGGTTCGTGTGGAACGTCCAGGACACGCTCGCCGAAGCCGAGCGCCTCGCCCGGCGCCAGCTCGCGTTTCGTCTGTACTACATCCGCGAGATCGCGTCCTCGATCAGGCTCACCGATGCCGAGGCCCGGGAGCTTGCCGCGAACCAGCCGGAGATGTTGCGCGCGATCTTCGGGGGCCGCGAGCCGTGGTCGCCGCCGCCGCCCGTCGCCCAGCGGTTGATCGAGCACCTGACCTTGACCTCCGACCGCCGGGGCTGGAAGGGTGTATCGGGCGGCTTCTCGACTTCGAGCGCCTCGGGCTCACCGAGATCGCGCTGGCGCCGCACGGTGACCCCGCCGCCGCGATCAAGCTGATCGGCGACGCGGTCATCCCCGCGGTCGACCGCTCGGGCGCCTCCCGCGTTCCGTGACTGGCGGCCCGGGCCGCGCATGGCGTATTCTGTCGTCACCGGCCTTGAGCCGTGATCGGCGGCTAGCTGTCCCATCGGAGGACACATGATCAAACTCGATCACCTGACGATCGCGGTGACCGACTGCGAGAAGTCGCGCGACTGGTACATCGCGACGCTCGGGCTCAAGCTCGAGTTCGAGATTCCAGAGCGGCGCACCTCGGCGGTGCAGGACGAGGAAGGCTTCACGTTGTTTCTCGCCGAGACGCCCGGGGACCGGGACGACCGAGCTGTGTGCTGACGTTCCAGGTGAGTGACGTCGAAACGAAGCACAAGCAGCTGGTCGCGGCCGGGGTGCAGTTCGTCCATCCACCACAGAAGACGTTCTGGGGCTACGGCGCGGATCTGAAGGACCCCGACGGGTATCACATCTGGCTGTGGGACGAGAAGTCGATGCGGGAGAAGGGCGAGGCGTAAAGGGAGGACATGGCCATGTGGGGATCGCGAACGAAGCTCGTGATGCCGTCGAAGGACAAGGCGCTGCCGGGCCGCACCGAGCGTATGAGGGTGCCCGCCGCGCATTTCGTGAATCGCCATCCGCTGACGGCGCCGTTCCCCGCGGGACTCGAGACGGCCATGTTCGGCATGGGCTGCTTCTGGGGCGCGGAGCGCAAGTTCTGGGAAGCGCCCGGCGTGTTCACGACGGCGGTCGGCTACGCGGCCGGCTTGACGCCCAATCCCTCCTACGAAGAGGTGTGCTCCGGCCTCACCGGCCACAACGAAGTCGTGCTCGTCGTCTTCGATCCCAAGCGCATCGGCTACGACGGAATCTCTGAAAATTTTCTGGGAGAGCCACGATCCGACGCAGGGCATGCGTCAGGGCAACGACGTGGGCACGCAGTATCGCTCCGGCATCTATGTCTACACGCCGGAGCAGCGCAAGCAGGCCGAAGCCTCGCGTGATGCCTATCAGCGCATGCTGTCGAAGGCGGGTTACGGCCCGATCACCACGGAGATCCTCGACGCGCCCGAGTTCTACTACGCCGAGGACTATCACCAGCAGTATCTGGCGAAGAATCCCGGCGGCTACTGCGGGCTCGGCGGTACCGGCGTCGCCTGCCAGACCGGCCTCGTCGAGGCTCCGCCGTTAGCGTCCCTTCAGCGCCTGCCAGACGCGCTCCGGTCGGAGCGGCATGTCGAGGTGTCGCACGCCGAACGACTTGAGCGCGTCGACGACCGCATTGACGATCGCCGGCGTCGCGCCGATCGTGGCCGCCTCGCCGATGCCCTTGGCTCCCATCGGGTTGCGGGGCGACGGCGTCACCGTCTGGTCCGTCTTGAAGAACGGAAGATCGTCGGCGTGCGGCACCGGGTAGTCCATGAGCGTGCCGGTCACGAGCTGTCCATCGGAGCCGTAGACCAGCTCTTCGATCAGCGCCTGCGCGATGCCCTGCGCGAGACCGCCGTGCACCTGCCCGGTCACCAATGTCGGGCTGATGCGCACGCCACAATCGTCGACCGAGATGAAGTCGCGCACGGTGACGTGTCCGGTGTCGCGATCCGCTTCGACGACCGCGACGTGGGCGCCGAACGGATAGACGAGGGCCGGAGGCCGGAAGAACTCGGTCGACTCGAGCCCTGACTCGATCCCTTCGGGCAGGCCCTCGCCGTAGGCGCGCGCCGCGATCGCGTCCATGGTGAGCGCCTTGTCGGGCACGCCCTTCACCTGATAGCGGCCGTCGTTGAGAACGACGTCGGCCTCGGCCGCCTCGAGCATGTGAGCCGCGAGGCGCCGCGCTTTCGCCTGCACCTTGAGCGCCGCGCCCATGATGGCCGAGCCGCCGACGACCAGGCTCCGGCTGCCACCGGTGCCGTTGCCCATCGGGGTGTTCAAGGTGTCGCCGTGGCGCACCACGATCTTGTCGAACGGCACGCCGAGATGATCGGACAGGATCTGCGAGAACGAGGTCTCGTGCCCCTGGCCGTGCGCCGAGGTCCCGGTGTACGCGGTGACGGTGCCCCCGGGCTCCACGCGCACGACCGCGCTCTCGAACGGGCCGAAGCCACACATCTCGACGTAGCAGGACATGCCGATGCCGAGAAGCTTCCGGTCCTGGCGCTGCAGGCGCTCTTTCTGCTCGGCGCGGAGCTTCGTGTAGCCCGACAGCTCGAGCGCCTTCGTGAGCGCGCGGTCGTACTCGCCGCTGTCGTAGTGCTGGCCCGTCGGCGCCTGATACGGAAACGCGCTCGGCGGGATGAAGTTCTTGCGCCGCACGTCTTCGGGCGCCCGTCCGAGCTCGGCCGCGATCACGTCGATCAGCCGCTCGAGGTAGTACGCGGCTTCCGGCCGCCCGGCGCCGCGATACGCGGCGACGCTCGTCGAGTTGGTGAAGACGCACGTGGACTGAAGATCGATGTTCGTGAACTTGTAGACGCCGACGCCCATGCTCAGGGTGAGATCGGGGATGAACGTGAAGACCGGATACGCGCCGATGTCCGCGGTCACCCGCATGCGGAGCGCGGTGATGGTGCCGTCGTCCTCGACCGCGGCCTCGAGATCGGTGACCTGCGCGCGGCCGTGCGTGGTCGCCATCATGTGCTCGAGCCGCGTTTCGGTCCAGCGCAGCGGCATGCGGTAGAGCCGCGCGAGCGCGGCGACGGTCGCGTCTTCCGGATAGCAGCCGAACTTCACGCCGAAGCCGCCGCCGACCTCCGGGGCGATCACCCGGATCAGGTTCTGGGGCATGCCGAGCGCCGTCGCCAGGTCGTTGCGCAGGCCGTGCGGCGCCTGGTTCGTCGCCCACACCATCGAGGCCGCCCGAGGTCGGATCGGGCGCCGCCAGCACCGCGCGGCCTTCCATCGGAACGCCGCAGAGCCGCTGGCTGACCATGCGCTGCTTCACGACGCGCTTGGCCTTGGCGAACGCGGCGTCCGGGTCGCCGGACTTGATCGTGGTCTGATGCTCGATGTTCCCGGCCGCATCGTCGTGGAGCTGGGGCGCGCCCTTCGCCATGGCCTGGAACACGTCGGCGACCGCGGGGAGCGGCTCCCAGTCGACGACGACGTCCGCCGCGGCATCGACCGCGACTTCTTCCGACGTCGCGATGACCGCGGCGACGGCCTCGCCGACGTGGCGGACGCGATCGACCGACAGGGGATAGTGCTTGCGCCCGATGTTCGCCGACGCATCGCTGCTGCCGCCCTCACCAGCACCGGCGATGGGCAGCGCCGCACAGAGCTTGCGGATCTCGTTGCCGGTCACCACCTTGAACACGCCCGGGCGTTTGAGCGCCGGCGCGACGTCGATCCGCCGAATGCGCGCGTGCGCGTGCGGGCTGCGGACGAACGCGACGTAGTGCATACCCGGCAGCGCCAGGTCGCCCACGTAGGTCGAGGTGCCCGTGATCAGGCGGGGGTCTTCCTTGCGTTTGACTTCCGCTCCCATCAGTCGTGGAGTCGCCATGGTCAGTTAGAATACCGCATGCACAGTCGTCGTCCAGGGCTCGTCGCCGTGGCGTTCGATCGGCCTCGCGCTGGCCGCGTGCGCCGCCGGAGGATCCGCGAGGTCCGAGCCGGGTCGACGGCACGCGTGCGCCGATCGATCACATCATCGTGCTGTTCCTCGAGAACCGCACGTTCGACCACCTCTTCGGCACCTATCCGGGCGCCGAAGGGCTCGCGGGCTACAGTGGACGGCAGGCCGACAAGAGCGGCGTCGCGTACGCGACCCTGCCGGCGCCGCTCGGGCGCGACGGCAAGCCGGATCCGCGCTTTCCGGCCGATCTGCCCAATGCGCCGTTTCGCGCTGCAGAAGTACGTCGCGCCGTTCGACCTGACCAACAATCCGATTCACCGCTTCTATCACATGCAGCGCCAGTACGGCGCCGGCGCCGACGGCGTGGCGATGGGCAAGTGGGTGGCGGAAGGAACGAGCGGCGGGACCAGCATGGGCTACTTCGACCGCTATGCGAGCCCGGCGCAGTGGAAGCTGGCCGACGAGTTCGTGCTCCTCGATCACTGGTTCCAGGGCATCCACGGCGGCTCGTTCGCGAATCACTTCTATCTGATCTCGGCGGGGCTCGCGCGGTACCCGGAGGCCCCGACCGAGGAGCGCGCGGTCGGGGTCGGGCCCGACGGTCGGGTCGAGAAGGACGGCGACGTCGACCCGGACGGCTCGGTCGTCAACAATCTCGACCCGCCGTATCCGCCGCAGCGGGTGAGTCTCATCCTCCGCACGCCGCAGACCGCGCCGACGATCGCCGATCGGCTCGACGCCGCGCGGATCACCTGGGCCTGGTACGCCACGGGCTGGGGCGGCGGCGCCGACGCGGTGAAGCAGGGGCTCGTGCCGCACCACAACCCGTTCCAGTACGTGAAGCGCATCATGGAGACGCCCGAGGGCTCGCGCACATTCGCGACGCGGCGGACTTCAGTCGGGCGCTCCGCGAAGGCGGCCTGCCGGCGGTCTCGTTCGTGAAGCCGCACGCCAAGGACAACGCGCACGCGACGTCCTCGACGGTCGGCGCGGGCGATCGCTGGATCGCGGACATGGTCCGCGAGGTGATGGCCAGCCGCTACTGGCCGCGCGTCGCGCTCGTGATCACCTACGACGAGGGCGGCGGGTGGTTCGATCACGTGAGACCGCCCGTCGTCGACCGCTTCGGGCTGGGGACGCGCGTGCCCACCCTGATCGTGTCGCCGTACGCGAAGCGCGGCTTCATCGGCCGTCGCGAGTACGATCACGCGTCCGTGCTGAAGCTGATCGAGTGGCGCTTCGGGCTCGAGCCCCTGACCGATCGCGACCGGCGCGCGGAAGCGCCGCTCGAAGCCTTCGACTTCGCCCAGGCGCCGCGCGCGCCGGTGCGGACTGCCGTGAGCCAGCTCGAAGCGATCGAGATCGAAACCACCGCGTCGCCCGGCGTCAGCATCATCTGGATGCACGGGCTCGGGGCCGACGGCCACGACTTCGTCGACATCGTGCCCGAGCTCCGCCTGCCCGCGCGGCCGGGCGTCCGGTTCGTGTTTCCCCACGCGCCGATGCGTCCGGTGACGATCAACGGCGGCTACGTCATGCGCGCCTGGTACGACATCCGCGACGACGGCGGTGTGCGGCGCGAGGACCCTGCGGGCGTACGCGCCTCCCAGAAGGCGATCGAGGCGCTGATCCAGCGCGAGAAGGAGCGCGGCGTGCCGGCCGCGTCGATCGTGCATCGCCGGGTTCTCGCAGGGCGGGGCGATGGCGCTGCACACGAGCCTCCGCCACGGCGAGCGGCTGGCCGGCGTCATGGCGCTCTCGTGCTCGCTGCCGCTCGCGGACACGCTGGCCGCCGAGGCCGCGCCCGCGAACCGCGATGTGCCGATCTTCATGGCGCATGGAACCCAGGATCCGATGATCCCGATGGCGCGCGCGTTGCGGGCGCGGGAGACGCTCGTGGGGCTCGGCTATCGCGTGGAGTGGCACGAATACCCGATGCCGCATTCGGTCTGCGCCGAGGAGGTTCGCGATATCTCCACCTGGCTCGGGGTGGTGCTCGGCGCGGCGTCCTCGACTCGTTGACAGACCACGCCCACGGCGGTTGACTGGATTCGACGGGAGGCTCGGCGCCGCCTCCTGGTCTGGGTGTTAACCCGACTGGAGTCAATCATGGAGACACCACCGGGCTCGAGTGGCGCGCCGTCGGGCGGTTCGCCGCAGGCAGCGCGCCAAACCTAGGATCGTAAACAAGTCCCGGCGCATGTCGGGACGCGCAGCCAATGCTGCGCAAAACCCACGGCGCTTGGGAGTGGAGCACCGGTCCCGCTCCCAAGCGTCCGCTAAGCCCGCGCGACTTTTCGCAGGTCCTCGAGCAGCATCGCGTAGAGCTCAGCCTGCTGCGTCTCGTCCTCGCCGCGGAGCACGGCCGAGGGATGGTAGGTCGCGATCGTCTTCGGCGCCCAGCGTGTCGCTTCGAAGCGGCCACGGTCCTTCGTGATCCTGAACTTGATCGCCGAAGATCGCGCGGGCCGCCGTCGCGCCCAGGCAGACGAGCACGTCCGGTTTGATCACGGCGAGCTCGGCTTCGAGCCACGGGCGGCACGCGTTGAGCTCGGTCGCGCGCGGCGTCTGGTGGATCCGGCGCTTGCCGCGCTGCTCGAACTTGAAGTGCTTGACCGCGTTGGTGACGTAGACCTTCTCGCGCTCGAGGCCCGGCTTCGGCCAGCGCCCGGTCGAACACCTCGCCCGCCGGCCCGACGAACGGCGCGCCCTGAAGATCTTCCTGATCGCCGGGCTGCTCGCCGACGAACACGATGCGCGCGTCTGGCCGGGCCGCGGCCGAAGACGGTCTGAGAGGCGTGGCGGTAGAGATCGCATCCCTTGCATCGCGCCGCGGCCGCGCTTTGAGCTCGTCGAGGCCCGCGCCGGCGGGAACGAACGGCGCGGCGCTGTCGGCCTCCGGCTCGGCGGCTGTCGGCGTGAGGAGCGCGTGGAGTCGCCGAACTCCGGGATCGTGCGCGTATCGTTCAAGAGCTCGCGGTCCTCGTGAACGAGCCGCCAGAGCGTGTCGTAGAGGATCTGCCAGCGCGCGGGATCGGACGCCGCCGCGGCCTGACGCGCCAAGCTCCAGGAACTGCCGCGGCACCTTGACCGTGCCGGCCGGATGCCGGGTGGCTCGTGGAGAGCAGCGGCTGCCGCGACGCTCGGCGCCTCGCGCCAGCGCACCTGCGCGGGTGGCGTTGCCGTCGCGCAGGAGCGCGCGCGCCGCCGCCTGCCAGCTCTCGAACGTCGGCTCGATCTCGACCGTCTTCATCGTGACGTCGCCACGAGCACTCCTACCGATCATGCTACCCGTTAGCGCTTGCGGTCGCGACCGAAGAAGCCGTCTCTGGGTCGCGCGTGCGCGTGGAAGTGGTCGGGGATGTTCCGCATGTGACCGTCCACCCAGAACTCCCCGAGCTGCGCCGTGGCGACCTCGCCCAGGCGTTCGCGCATGTGCGTCACGTGCGCCTCCGGCGGCGCCGTGCCGTGGAAACGCCACACGACCATCGGCGTCTCGCAGATCTCGCATTCGGCGATCCAGCAGATCTCGTCTTCGAAGAACCACGGCGTCAGCTTCAGGGCGCGGCACAAGTCGCAGCCTTTGACCTTGGCGAACTCGGGCCCGGGAAGGGGAGGTGTGCTCATGCCCCATACCCTACCGCAACGCCCGCGGGCGTGATCATCCGTCGTGGATCCGGGATGGCGCCGCCAGGAGGCCGACGGCCGCCAGAACGAGCGCTCCGGGCCAGCAACGAGCGCGATCTCAGCGGGCGTCCGCTGGCGCCGCGCGAAGGATCATGCAGGTGCTCACGGCGTGGGCCACGAGCTTGTCGCCGGTGTCGGTCACGTCGCACTCGATGAGTCCGAGCGTGCGCCCGGCGTTCTTCACACGGGCGCGCGCCGAGATGCGGCCGGCTCGGACCGCTCGCAGAAAGTTCACCTTCATCTCGACGGTCGTGTAGCTCTCGCCTTCGCCGAGGGTCGTCATGTACGCCCAGCCCATCGCGGCGTCGGCGACCGCAGCGAGGATCCCGCCCTGGACGGTGCCCATCGGATTGGCGTGGGCGGCGGTCGCGTCGAGCTCGACGAGCGCCTCGCCCTCGGAGAACGACGCGAGCCGCATGCTCAGCAAGGTGGCGGCCGCCGGCGGCGGGGCCTCGCCTCGCAGCATCGCTTCCATCCCGTCCAGCATCCTCGCCATCGCCGAGCCCTCTCTCGATGCGACTCGCCGCGGGCGAAGAGCGGTGCCCAGAGCCGTCGCGCCAGCAGGCGCGTCACTCTAGGCGCCCGCGCCCGTCGCCGTCAACCGTCGGCGCCGGACGTGCCCGGTGATACGATCGTGCTCGTGAAGGAGCGCGGGTTCGGCTACATCGAGATCGTCATCGTGCTGGCGAGTCGTGGCGGCGGCCGGCTACCTGCTGATGCAGTACTTCACGACGACGGCGAAGACGGTCGAGAAGATGCAGCAGGACCGTCCGCTCGCGCGCACCAAGCTCGTGGCCGATCAGGCGACCTTGACGTCTGTGCAGGGACTCGTGCGGAGCTATCAGGCCGAGAAAGGCCAGTTCCCGCCCGACAAGGCCACGGTGGTCGGCCTGCTGGCCTCGCCGCCCCGGTTCCAGTGCCCGGGCAACGACTTCGAGTACGATCCCGCCACGGGCGCGCTCAGCCTCACGATCGGCGACGACTCGCGCTGCTGACCGGACGCGGCCCGCTCGCCCGCCTCTCGTGACACCGGGAATCGGCGCGGCGCTTGCGTTACACTCAACGGGATGAGCGAAGAGCCGAGAGAAAAGCCCGGCAACTTCATCCGGGACATCATCGCGGAGCGACAACGCGCAGCGGGCGATTCGGCGGCGCGTCGTCACGCGCTTTCCGCCCGAGCCCAACGGCTACCTCCACATCGGTCACGCCAAGGCGATCTCGCCTCGACTTCGGCCTGCGCCCGGGAGTTCGGCGGCCGCTGCCACCTCCGGTTCGACGACACCAACCCGACCAAGGAGGAGCCAGGAGTACGTCGACGTCGATCATGCGATGACGTGCGCTGGCTCGGCTTCGACTGGGGCGAGCACCTCTACTACGCGTCGCGACTACTTCGAGCAGCTCTACGCAGTGGGCCGATGCAGCTGATCACGCGCGGGCAAGGCGTACGTCGACGACCTCGACGCCGGAGCAGATCCGCGAGCACCGCGGCACGCTCGACCGAGCCCGGCCGCGAGCAGCCCGTACCGCGACCGCTCGGTCGAGGAGAACCTCGACCTGTTCCGCGCGGATGCGCGCGGGCGAGTTCCCGGACGGCGCGCGCGTCGCTGCGCGCGAAGATCGACATGGCCTCGCCGCAACATCAACCTGCGCGATCCGGTCGCTGTACCGGATCCGCAACGCGTCGCACCACCGCACGGGCGACGCGTGGTGCATCTATCCGATGTACGACTGCGCGCACGGCCAGTCGGACTCGATCGAGGGCATCACGCACTCGATCTGCACGCTCGAGTACGAGGACCACCGGCCGCTCTACGACTGGTATCTCGACGCAGCTCGGCATCTACCACCCGCAGCAGATCGAGTTCGCGCGCCTGAACCTGACGCACACCGTCGCGTCGAAGCGCAAGCTGCTCGAGCTGGTCGAGGAGGGGCACGTCGCGCGGCTGGGACGACCCGCGCATGCCGACGCTCGCCGGGCCTCGCGGCGCCGCGGCTACACGCCGGAGGCCATCCGCGACTTCTCCGAGCGCGATCGGCGTCGCCAAGGCGCGACAGCGTCGTCGACATCGCGCTGCTCGAGCACTGCGTGCGCGAGGACCTCAATCGGCGCGCGCGCGCGCGCGTATGGCGGTGCTCCGGCCCGCTCAAGCTGGTGATCGAGAACTATCCCGAGGGGCAGGTCGGAGGAGCTCGAGGCGGTCAACAACCCGGAGGATCCGGCGCCGGGCACGCGCAAGGTGCCGTTCTCGCGCGTGCTCTGCATCGAGCAGCGACGACTTCCGCGAGGATGCCGCCGCCGAAGTACTTCCGGCTCGTTCCCGGGCAGCGAGGTGCGGCTGCGCTACGCGTACATCGTGAAGCTGCACGGGCGTGGTGCAGCGACGAGCGTACCGGTCGAGGTCGTCGAGGTGCGCTGCACGTACGATCCGCGAGTCGCGCGGCGGGCAGACGCGCGCGGGGCGGCGGGTGAAAGGGACCATCCACTGGGTCTCGGCGGCGCACGCCGATCCCCGCCGAGGTGCGGCCTCTACGAGCACCTCTTCACGCGCGCCCAAGCCCGACGACGTGGAGGACTGGCAAACGCCGCGCCTGAACCCGAGCTCGCTCGAGGTCGTCCGCGGCGCGCGCGCTGGAGCCCGCCCTGGCCGGAGTCGATCGCGGCTCGCGCTTCCAGTTCGAGCGCCAGGGCTACTTCTGCGTCGACGAGGCGCGATTCGTCGCCGTCGCGGCTGGTGCTCAATCGCACCGTCGGGCTCCGCGACACGGCGTGGGCCAAGATCGAGAGCAAGGGGTAGCGGACGCTGTAGGCTCAGCCGACTCGGCGAGAGGCCGCGCGACCGTCGTCCAGCCGCACGAGGGCGATTCCTTCTGGCAGCCGGTTCCCGCCAACGGCCACGCCGACCCGAAGCTCACGCCCGCGAACACGCGGCTACGGCGATCTCTCGATGGGCTACCAGACCATCGCGCCCGGCAGCCGCGTGCGCGAGCACTCGCACGGCGATCAGATCGAGCTGCAGATCTGCTTCCGCGGGCGTGGCCGCGTGGTGGTCGACGGCGTGAGCCATCCGCTGGTGCCGGGCACCGGCGTGCTTCCTCGGCTACGACGTCAAGCACGAGATCATCAACGAGACCGACGAGGAGCTCGTGATGCTCTGGCTGGTGTCGCCGGCCGGGGCTCGAGAACTTCTTCAAGGCAATCGGCCGGCCGCGCACGCCAGGCGAGGCCGGCGCCCGCACCGTTCGCGCGCCCGGTCGAATGGCGTCGCGATCGAGCGCGCATCCGGGGATGACCTACACGCCGCCGACCGCGCCGGAGCGCCAGCCCACGGCAACGTGGGCGAGACGCGGGTCGATCTCCTTCATCTTCTCGAGGATCTGCGCGACGCCTGTCCCGGTTCCTGACCGAGGCGACGATCCTCACTGGGATCGTCGCGAACTCGCTCGACTCAGGCGCGGCGACGATCGTCGCCATCTCGACCGACCCCATCGCCCCGGCGCTCTGCTCGTGGACGACGGCGCCGGCGTACGGCGGCGCGAGCTGGCGCGCTACCACGACCTCGCGCCGCCAGCCTCAAGACGCGCGGCGACGGCATCGACGCCGGCGTCAATCAGATCAGCCACTGACCTGCCTGCTCGGAGGTCTGTCACCGAGACGCGCCGGGGCAGGCATCACGTTGCCTCGTCGTGGCGGCTGGCTCTGGCGCGGGCGCCGCCAGCTGGTGGCGCCCGGGGGCCGCGTGGCGGCGCGCGGGACAGCGTGGCTGGTGTCCCCGAGCGCGCTCGCCTTTGGTCGATCAGGCTTCGTCGAGGCGTGCTGCGCAGAGCCTTTCAACCCCTGTTCGATCGGCGCTCTGGCTCCCTATTTTGCCCGAGCGATATCCCCGCGGCGTCGCCGTCGTCGTGAACGGACGTGCGCTCGACCTTCACGGCGCGGAGGCGCCCGACGATCGCCTCTCGCGATTCGCGTCGGGCGCAGGCGCAAGGCGGCTGCCGGGTATCTCATGCGGGCGGCGGAGACGCTGCCCGAGGAGCTGCGGGGTCGCTGCTCAGCACCTTCACGGCAAGGTGATCCCGTCATTGGCTGCAGGACTGGCTCGCTGGCGCCTGTGGCGCGGCGATCGTGTCGCGGAGTCTGATCGAAAGTGCCGGCACTCGCCGAGGCCTCGCGCTGAACAAGACCGACTACCATCCGCGCGGGCTTGCGGCGCGGTCTACCTCGCATGCAGGCGATTCCAGGGAGGCCGTCGCGCACCAGCTCTCTGAGGCGAGGCGGGCGTTAGCCGAAGGCGCCGCCGGCGCACCACCGCGTCCCGTGGAACCGTGATCTCGAGACGGTGCTCGCCGATCTGGCGGACGACTTCCCTTTCCTGGCGCCGCTCGTCGGCAGCGGGCCGGCGGCCAACGCCGGCTACCGGCGGCAGGCGCTGGGCCGGAGAACGCTCGGGCCGGGCGGTCCGTCTCGCGGCACGTGAAGCCGCCGCCACCGTCGCACCCCTCCGCACGCGACGCCACGCCGATCGAGTCGGCCGCAAACGGGACGAGCGCCGGCACAGCGCCACGGCGTCTGGCTCTCTCGCCGCGGGTGCGCGCGCATCCGGCTGATCCGCTATAGGCTGAGTATCGGCCAGGCGCGCGCGCCGACGACTCAGGCTCGGGCGGCTCGTCGAGTCCACCGTGGTAGTCGGGTGAAGCTCACACCCACGCGGCAGGCTGCCGCGTCGCTCCGGAAGGCTTCTGCACCGCTCGCGGTCGCGCTGGCTCTGGCCCCGCTCGCCGTCGATCCGGCGAAGGAGCACGCTTCATCACCGCGTTCCTCGCGAGCTGGGGCGCCGCCATCCCGGAGCGGCGGCGCAAGGGCCGCAGGCGGCGGTGAAAACTCAGCTAGGCCGGTGGAGCAGGTCCGCGACCGCGATGGACCGGTCCGGGCGCGGCGAGAGAGAGCGAGATCGTGGTGCCCGGCGCCGAGGCGCTGCGTGCTCGAGCGCCCCAGCCGCGGCTGGCCTGGACGCGCTCAGCTCCGGCTGCCCGGTAGATCGTCGAGCACGGCCTCACGCAGGTTCACGATCCGGTAATCCGGCGACCCCGCGCGCGGGCGCCAGGGGGCGCTCTTGTGCTCGCCAGTCGAGGCGTGAGCGAGGTCTCCGCTGATCTCGGAAGCGACGAGCTTACGGGCGCGGAGGGGTGGGAGCGGACATAGTCCCGCGGGCGCCTCCCCGAACGACGGCGACGTCCGGCTCCGGCTCAGAGCCATCGTCGAGCGCGAGAGGCAGATTGCGGGCGCACGTGGAAGCCGGCGCCGAGTGCTCGCGCCAGCGCCGCGCACAGCGCGGCGACGGCAGCTGTGCCGGCTGCCTGGCGGGGCTCCCGGACGGACCACCAGGAGTCCGTCGAGCAGCTCCTGAGTGCTCGTCTTCCCGGAAGATGCCGTGGTCCGACCAGCCGCTCATTGCTCCCGACAGAGTCCAGCGGCGGGCTCTGGGCAGAGTCTTCGACGTCGCCATGGGCTCATGATAGCCGGCGCCCGCCGAAGCCCGATCAATGCGAAGGAATGGATACCCGAACGGGAAAGGGCTATTCTCTCCCGCCGTGCCGCGAATCGACGCATCCCCGTGCCGGGCATCCCGCAGCCGCTGGCGAGACTACACGCCGGCCACGCGCGCGGGCGACCTCGTCTTCGCGGCGGGGCATCTCGCGAGCGACTTCAAGCACGGCGTCGCGCCCGAGGCGCGCCTCGACCCGGCGTTTCCCTACTACGGCTCGTCGATCAAGAAGCAGACGCGCTACGTCCTCGAAAACCTGGCGCGGACGTTCGAGGCGGCCGGCACCTCGCTGAATCACGTCGTGAAGGCGCAGGTACTTCTGACCGACCTCGCGCACTTCAACGGATTCGACGAGGTGTGGCGCGAATTCTTCCCGACGCCGCCGCCGCGGACGACGATCGGCACCAGCGGCCTGCTGGTTCCCGGCTGCCTGGTCGAGGTCGACCTGACCGCCAGCGATGCCGAGGACCGCGGCTCGCGTGGTGCGGTCCGAGGGGCCCGCGCCCGCTGGCGAACTACTCCGAGGCGGTCGTCGTGGGCGATCTCGTTTTCGCCGCCGGCCAGCTGGCCAGCGATTTCAAGACCGGCGTCCCGCGCGAAGCACGCCTCGATCCGGCGTTTCCGTTCTACGGGTCGGACATCAAGCGCCAGACGCGCTACATCCTCGAGAACCTGGCGCGGACGTTCGTGGCGGCCGGCACCTCGCTGGATCGGGTCGTCAAAGCCCAGGTGTTCCACACGGACCTGAACAACTTCTTCGCCTTCGACGAGGTCTGGCGGGAGTTCTTCCCGACGCCGCCGCCGCGCACGACGATCGGGACGACCGGGCTTCTCGTGAAGGACACGCTGGTCGAGATCGATCTGATCGCGGCGCTGCCCTCGGCGAAAATGCAGACGATCTCGGTCCCGGACATTCCCAGGCCGCTCGCGCACTACACGCCGGCGACGCGGGTGGGCGAGCTCGTGTTCGCCGCCGGCCAGATCGCGAGCGACTACAAGACGGGCGTGCCGCGCGAGGCGCGCGTCGACCCCGCGTTTCCCTTCTACGGCTCGGACGTCAAGCGCCAGACGCGCTACGTGCTGGAAAATCTGGCCAAGACGTTCAAGGCCGCCGGCACCTCGCTCGACCAGGTCGTCAAGGCGCAGGTGTTCCACCTCGACCTCGCGAACTTCGCGGGCTTCGACGAGGCGTGGCGCGAGTTCTTTCCCACGCCGCCGCCGCGCACCAGCGTCGGCACGACCGGCCTCGCTGGTGCCCGGCACCCTCGTCGAGATCGACCTCATCGCGGCCACGCCCTGAGCGGGCCGCGGGCGCGCCGCGCCCTCAGCGACCCTTGAACGACGGCGCGCGCTTCTCGACGAACGCGCGGATGCCCTCGCGCGCGTCCTCGGTCTCGGAGCAGACGTTCTGGGCGAACGTCTCGAACTCGAGCGCCCCGCGAAGATCCGTCTCCTCGCTGTGGTAGAGCGCGCGCTTGGCCAGCCGGATGGCGACCGGCGGGCCCGCGGCGATCTTGCGCGCCAGCTCGTACGCCGCCGGCATCAGCTCTTCCGGCGCGTAGACGGCGTTCACGATGCCGAGCCGCAGCGCTTCCTGCGCGTCGATGATCTCGCCGGTGAAGATGAGCTCGCACGCCTTGGCCATGCCGACCAGGCGCGGCAGGAAGTAGGTCCCGCCCCAGTCCGGATGGAGCCCGCGCTTGACGAACGCCTGGGTGAACTTCGCGGCGGTCGAGGCCAGGCGAAATGTCGCAGCCGAGCGCCAGGTTCATGCCCGCGCCGGCCGCGGCGCCGTTCACCGCCGCGATCACGGGCTTGGACGCATCCCGCATCGCCAGCAGCACGCGATCGCGCAGCGGGGCGACCTTGTCCTCGAGCGGGCGCGCCGGCGCGCGTCCTTCCTTCGAGTCGTTCATGGCCTTGACGTCACCGCCGGCGCAGAAGCCCCTGCCGGCGCCGGTCACGACCAGAACGCGAATATCCGGGTCCTGACTCGCCCGGAGGACCGCGTCGTAGAGATCGTCGCGGAGCGTGTCGCCGAGGGCGTTGAGGCGCTCCGGACGGTTCAGGGTCAAGGTGGCGACGGCGTCCTTCACTTCGTAGATCAGGCACTTGTAGTCGGGCATGATGGTCTCCTGTAAGGGCTTCTGAATATACCGCGGAGGGCACATGGACTTCTTCGATGTCGTGACCACGCAGCGAGCCATGCGACGGCTCAAGACCGACGCTATCCCCGATACCGTGTTGCAGAAGATCATGGACGCCGCGATCTGCGCCCCGAGCGGCGGCAACCGACAGAACTGGAGCTTCGTGGTGGTCCGGGACCAGGCCAAGCGCGCGCGGCTCGGCGAGCTCTATCGTGAGGCGTGGGGCGAGCTGCATGAAGGTGCCCGTACTACGCCGGCGCGTCGAAGGAGCCGGCGGACAGCCCGGCGGGCAAGATGCTCGGCTCGGCGCGCCACCTCGCGGAGCATCTCGGCGAGGCGCCGGCGATCATTCTCGCGTGCGTCACGCTCGATCCGGGCGTGAAAGCCAATCTGACGACCGGCGCGTCGATCTACCCGGCCGTCCAGAACATCATGCTGGCGGCGCGCGCCCTCGGCATCGGCAGCTGTATCACGACCATCCACCGGCTTTCGCGACGCGCAGGTCAAGGAGCTACTGGGAATCCCGGCCGAGCGTCGAGACAGCCGCCCTGATCCCCTCGGCTATCCTCTTGGAAAATTTGGGCGTCCGCCGCGCCGGCCGGTGCGCGAGGTAGCCTTCGCGGATCGTTGGGGCACGCGCGCTCTGATCCCTATAATCGAAATGTGGCCCGTATCGAGCGCGCAAGCCCCCACACGATTCGCACCGCGGCCGCGGCCGACGCCTCGGTCATCGCCGATCTCATCCGGCGAGCGTTCGCGGCACAGCCGCGTCCGACCAATCCGCCGTCGAGCGCCCTGAAGGAGACCGCCGCGACCATCGCGGCGCACCTCGCGCGCGGCGGAGGCGCGGTGCTGGAGCGGGGAGGCGTCGTCGTCGGCGCCGTCTTGTGGGAAGTGGAGGACGGCGCCCTCTACATCAGCCGCGTCTCAGTCGATCCGGAGTCCCGACGGCAGGGCATCGCCCGAGCGCTCGTCGACGAAGCTGAGCGCGAGGCGCGGCGCCGGGGTTTCTCCCGCATGACGCTCGGCGTGCGGCTCGAGCTCGTGGAGAACCGCGAGCTCTTCAGATCGTGCGGCTTCGTGGACGCCGAGTTTCGCAGCCACGAGGGCTTCAGCCAGCCCACGTGGGTCCTGATGGAGCGCCGGCTTACCTAGGGTCGTCGGCCCTTACAGATACTTCGTCGGATGATTGATCGTCCGCCACATGTGCGACGACGGGCTCTGATCGAAGCCCAGCCCTTCCTTCGGCTGCTTGAAGTGACGGCCGACGATGTCCGTGAACTCCTCGAGCTCGACGCGCACGTTCGGGTCGAACGAATAGAGGTCGTTCACGGTGATGAGGCGTGACGACTCGTACCACTTGTGCTCGCGCGCGCGCCGGTGGGCTTCCTGCAGGTGCGGCTCGGGCTGGTAGTCAGCGCCGAATAGCCGGATGTAGGAGTCGGGGTACTTGTACCCGTAGGCCTCGTCGGGGAAGAAGCGCAGGACCTGATGATGGCGGATCGCCCAGCTGACTTCCTCGTCGACGTAGGGCTCGACGAGCTGAGCGCCCCAGTAGCCGTGATCACCCGCGAATGAAGCCCATGGCCGAGATATCGTGGAGCAGGCACCCCAGCACGATCTTCTCGCTGACGCCGTTCTTCGTGGCCAGGCGCGCGCTCTGGAGCACGTGCGCGGAGGCCCGAAGCGCAGCTTGAAGAAGTCGAACAGCGTCGGCTTCTCGGGCATGAGGGGCAGCCGCGGATCGGGACCCATCATGTAGAGCTTGCCCTGGCTCTGCTGCGGCGGCAGCGGCTGTCGCGGATCGCGCTCGCCCGACGTGTAAATCGCCGACTTCACGACGATCCTATCGAGCTCCTGGCTCATCGCGTGCTCGGCGGCCTCGGCCCGTTCCATCGACGTCATCGCCATCGCGCCCCTCCGGGAAATCGAACGTTGCCACGATGATCGGCCCCGGGCCGTCGACTGTCAAGCTGCGCGCAGGCGGGCGATGAGCGCCTCCGCGAAGCGATCGGCCGCGCCGGGGCCAGGTGAAGCCCGAGGCCGGGCTCGTTGACCTCGACCTCCATGACGACGAACCGCTCCGCCGCGGCACGCCGTCGATCCTGGCGTAGAGCGGGGCGCTCGGGAGCAACCTGAGCACGCCGGCCATGGCGTCGATCGTCGGCGCCATCCAGAGACGCGGCTTCCATGCGCCCGCCGAACTGGCTGTTCACGCGAAATTCGCCCGCGGCTGGAACGCGCCGGAGCCCGTGGGAGAACACGCCGTCGAAGAAGACACTCCGGCGTCTCGCCCGCCGCGACTTCCGGAATGAACTCCTGCACGAGCAGTCGTCGGCGAGCTCGCGACGGCGCGAAGGCGCGCGCGACCGCGTCAGCTTCGTGCCCGCGCCGCACTCGCTCGACGCCCACACCGCTGGCCCCGACCGTCGGCTTGATCACGGCCTCCGCCAGCGCCATCGTGTCGAGCGCGCTCGGCGACCGTCGGCGGCATCGGCTTCGACGACCGCGGATGCGGGGACCGAGCGCCGCGCGCGGCGAGCCTCGCCGAGGTAGCTCTTCTCGAGGTTCCACCGCACGAGCTCGCGCGCGCTGAAGAACGTTCGCGTCGGCGTCGAGCCGGTCGAGCCACGCGCGATACTCGGTCGAGCGCTCTGGTGATAGTCCCAGCTTGCGCGGATGACGACAGCCGCCGCACTGCGCGAACGGCGCGAAGCGGGCCGTTCCACGGCGCGGCTTCGACACGGTAACCCTCGCCGCGCGAGCGCCTCGGCGAGACAGCCGGTCGCTCGACGCTCAGCTCGGGCCAAGCGCGGCATGTGGCGAGGACGATAGGATCCTGAGGCAACTGAATAGCCGTGCGGATGTACGAGTCGCTACTGAATTACGCGATCGGCGCGTTGCATCAGCGACCGGGAGATCACCACGCCGAGGGCCTCGGCTGTTCTGAAATTGATGATCAACCTCGAATTTGCTTGCAGGCGCTCCACTGGTAGATCGCCGACGTTCGCGCCTTTGAGTATCCGGTCGACGTAGCCGGCTGCCCGGCGGTAGATGTCCGGGGTGGTTTGGCCCGTAGGCCATCAGAATGCCAGCCTCCGGAAGCCACGTGAAGCGACTGATCGCCGGCAAACGGCGCTTGAGCGTCAGCTCGCCGATAAGTTTCCGGCTGACCGATATCACCGGAGATGTGAGGATGACAACGGCTTGAGCGCGGAGCTCGGACAGCGCGATCGAAGGCCGCGCGCGAAGTCCTCAGGGGCGCAAGAAACCGATCGGATCGAGTGAGAGCCCGGCCAGCTGCGCGGCGTCCCTGGTCGCCTGGAGCTGGGGCCCTCCAATGTCCCGTGTCCCAGAGGGACGGCGACGCGCGCGAGGCCCGGCACCGTCTCCTTGAGGAACTGGAGCTGCTTGCCGGCGAGCTCCGGAAGATCCACGAACACACCCGGTGATATTCCCCCCGGGGCGCGGAAAGCCGCGCGATGAAACCGCTCGCGACGGGGTCGCTCTCGAAATCGATGGCGACAATCGGAATGGTGCTCGTCGCCCTCTTGAAGGCCGCAATCATCAGGGCGCCGAGGCGACGATGACGTCGAGCTTTAGCGCCACGACTTCGGCGACCAGCTTTGGAATCTGCTCGCGTCGTCCGAGAGTCGTACGGCGCTCGACCACGATGTTCCGCCCGTTGATCCACCCGGCCTCGCGCAAGGCTTGCAGAAACACGTCGTAGAACGCATCGGTCCCTACGGTAATGCCGATTCGAGGCGGCTTCCCGGCCGGCTGAGGCGAGCGCCGGACGGACTCCAAAGGCCAGCGTGCCCAGCGCGCGAAGCGCCGTGCGACGATCGATCATGTCCCTCAGGCCATCACCCAGCCGCCGTTGGGCTGGAGCACACTGGCCGGTGAGGTAGTTGGCTTCTTCGGCGGCCAGAAAAACCGAACAGTAGGCGACGTCCTCGACCTGGCCGAGATGGCGCACCGGCAGCTCGCCGATGCGCTTGGCCGATACTCCAGCGTCATCATCGCGCGGCGCCCTGCTCCGGTCACCAGCGCGACGCGACCATCCAGGCGTCCCATGCGAGTATCCTCACGTTCGTGTTCGTCGTGCGATGCTTCGAGGGCTATACAGCGCGGACGAAGGAGGTGTCAAGACGTGCACGAACCCGGCGACGTCCTGATGAACGCTCGTATCGAGCTGGCGCGGTTTCCCCTGGTGCTCGACGCCGTGCTGAACGACCTCGATACCGCCGCGCTGGCGGGCCAGGCCGGCGGCCGCGGAGTGGGCGCCGATCGAGATCGTCGTGTCATCTTCGCGATGAGGAAGTGGAGGACTTCGGCGCGCGCCTCCGGGTGGTGCTGGAAGGCGGCCAGCGCTTCACGCCGATCGACCCGGAGCGCTGGGCGACGGAACGGCGCTATCTGGACGACGACGGCCCGCGAGCACTCACGGCCTTTCGCGACCGCCGGGCCGCGAGTCTCGACTCGCTGGTCGCCGTCGCGCCGTCACGTCTCACGACCGTGATCGCGCACGCGCGAACCGGCGGGCTCTCGGGCCTGGACATTCTGGCCGCCTGGGTCGAGCACGACCGCCTGCACCTGGCCCAGCTTGCGGCCGCGCTTGCCCGCACATGGGCGACGCGCTGGGCCCCGCTCCACACGGAGTACGCCGGGCCGATCCCCTACGCCGACGGTTGACTGCGCGTCTCAGAACACGGCGAGCGGATTCGCCGGCGAGCCGGTGCCGCCGACCACGCGCAGGGGCGACACGAGCAGCATGAACTCGTCGCGCTGCTCCTCCACACAGGCCTTCGCGAGCGGCTCGAGCAGCGCGTTGTCGACCAGCGCGACACCGTACGCGAAGATCGCCGCGTGGACCGCCCACGGGATGTCGTAGCCGATCGGCAGATGATCGAGCATGTCCCACACCAGCACGCTCACGTCGTGGTCGCGCAGGAACGGCAGGCACGACACGTGGAGTCCGGGACGCTGCTGCTGGGTCGGATTGAACGGACGACCGTAGGGCCGCTCCGGGTCCTGCGCTTGCCACGCCTCGCGGCCGGAGTAGACGCAGACCGCGTCGCCGGGCTCGAGCGTGATGCCGCGCTTGGTGAGGATATCGTCGAGCTCCCAGCCGTGCACCGGCCGGTCGTGCGTGACGCAGGGGACACCGCGATGCCGCGGCACGTCGAGCATGACGGCGCGGGTCATGATGCCCTCGGCCCAGTGCTCGACCGCGCCGAAGCGCGCGCCCTCGAACGTGATCTCCTTCTTCGGGTCGCGCCCGTTCCACATCGCGTCGTCGTCCCACGTATGACAGAGGGCGTCGATGTGCGTGGACGCGATGCCGTGATAGTAGATGCCGTAGTAGTCCGCCGAGAAGCCACCCTTTCCGCGCGGATGAGTCCGCATGAAGTGATGCGCCGGCAGCGGATTGTTCGGCCCGGGTCCTTCGGGAAAGGCCGGCTGAGCGAGAGGCTGCGCCCGGTGCGGACCAGGCGCGCGGCCGCCGCGCGCTTGGCCGGCGTGATGAGGTTGATGGCGCCGAGCTGATCGTCCTTGCCCCAGCGGCCCCAGTTGCGGCGATCTCGGATCCAGCCGAGCACTTCCTGCTCCGTCGGTAGCTTGTGTTCGGGCATCGCAGCCTCCCTGGTGAATGTTTCCTGACGGCGCGCTATGGTATCAGGCGTGGCGGGGAGCCCGGGGCGACGTTTTTCGCGCTGACCCCCGATCGCGTCCTGGACGCGGTCGAGGTCGGAGGTTTCCGCTGCACCGGCCGCTGCCTGCCGCTTCGCGCCTTCGAGAACCGCGTCTATGAAGTCGAGCTGGAGGACGAGCGGCGGCTGGTCGTGAAGTTCTATCGCCCCGGCCGCTGGTCGCGCGAGACGATCCTCGACGAGCACGCGTTCCTTTCCGACCTGACGGCCGCCGAGGTTCCGGCCGTCGCGCCGATCGATATCGGCACCGGGACCACCTTGAGCGAGATCGAGGGAATCTACTACGCCGTGTTCCCGAAAGTGCGCGGGCGCTCGCTCGACGAGCTCGACGCCGAGAATCGTCGCCGCATCGGTCGGACCATCGGGCGCATGCACGCGGTGGGCGCCTCGCGCGACGCGCCGCACCGGCCGCGCGTCGAGGTGAAGCGCTACATCTCCGAGCCGCTCGAGGTGCTCCTGGCCGGCAGCTTCATCCCCGAAGGGCTGGCGTCGCGCTACCGGGACGTGGCGGTTCGTATCGGTGAGGTCGCGGCCAAGGTGCTCGCGACGGCGCGCGTCCAGCGCATCCACGGCGATCTGCACTGGGGCAACATCCTCTGGACGCCCGACCCGCTGCTGGTCGATTTCGACGATTGTCTGGTCGGCCCGCCGGTGCAGGACATCTGGCTGCTCGCGCGCGGCAACTCTGAAGAGGCGAGAAAGCTACGGGAGGATCTTCTCGAGGGCTACGAGCTCTTCCGCGAGTTCGATCGCTCGAGCCTGGCGCTGTGCGAGCCGCTCCGCGCCATGCGGATCATCTACATGTCCGGCTGGATCGCCCGCCGCTGGTCGGATCCGTCGTTCCCGCCGGCCTTTCCGATGTTCCGCAACCACAACTACTGGAACCAGGAATACGAGGAGCTGGTGCAGATCGCCGAGGCGCTCGGCTGACCGAACGCCTCGGCGAGGCGAGAGGTCTTACTTGCCCTTGCCGTGACCCTTTCCGTGGCCGTCTTTGCCAGGGCCATCGTTGCGTCCGGGGCCGTCATTTCGTCCGGGGCCCGTTCGCCATGCGGAACGTCCTGGTGACCCCAGCCGCGGTCGTTGTTGCCGTGGTCCTTCCACGCTCTCTTCTCCGCCCAGCTATGCCCCACTCGTGCTCCCAGTGGGGCGGCGCCCCGCCTTGCCACTGCTTCCAGTGCCCGGGCGGGACGTGGTAGTAGCGCACCGGAACGAGCAGGACCGGGCGCGGGACGTACTGCGGAGCCACCTGAATCCACGGACCGTTGTACCCGCGGCTCACGTGCCAGCCGCCGTTGGTGAAGACCCAGTACTGACCGCCGTAGAAGAAGAAATTGTCGGGCGCACTCGGTGCGTACCGCACCGTCGCGACGCCGGGGACGACCACCAGCGGTGGAGGGGCCGGAAGGTGGATTCCGATGTCCACGTGGACCTGCGCGTTGGCCGGGCCCGCGAAGGCGAGCACCAGAAGCGCCAGCAGTGCATAGAGCATTGGCAACCTCGCTTTTGTTCGGTGTCGGCTAGAGAGCGCTTAGCACCGCGCGCGCCAGGCGCGGCAGGTCGGGATCGCGCGCGCCCATGATGAGCACGGTATCGCCAGGGTGAGCCTCGCTCGCGACCCACTGGCGTACGGCCTCGTGATCGCGGGCGTAGCCGCAGTTGAGCGCGGGCGGTAGGTCGTCGGCCAGCATGCGGCTCGAGATGTCCTTGGCGACGGTGCCGCCGGCATAGAAGATCTCGGCGTAGCAGAAGCGGTCTTGCGGTCGCAGCAACGTCGGGATCATCTCCCGGAGCTCGCCGCGCAGGAATCGTGCTGGGCCGAAGCCGTGAGGCTGGAAGACGGCGACGACCCGCGCCGACCCGGCCTGTGCCGTGGTCAGGGCCGCGCGAATCTTCTCGCCGTTGTGCGCGTAGTCGTCCACGACGTGGATGTCGCGCGCCGTGGTCCCGACCAGCTCGAAGCGGCGGGCGACACCCGGGAAGCGTGCGAGCAAGGCCCCGACGGTGTCGGCGTCGAGCCCGACCTCGAGCGCCACCAGCGCGGCCGCGGTGGCGTTCTCGAGGTTGTGGAGCCCGGGCTGCGGGATATCCAGGGTCAGATCACGGCCGCCGTGTCGGAGGACGCCGCAGGCCCGCCGGGGCCCGACGCTGGTGACGCGCAGGCGCGCGTCGGCATCCTGCGAGACGCCGTAGGTCGCGGCCTTGAACCGACGGCCGAGCGCCGCCGCCTCGGGGCAATCCGCGCCGACGAGGAGCTGTCCGCAGTTCCGCGCGAACGCGGTGAACTGTGGCCGCAGCGCGCTGAGCTCGTCGTGGTCGCGACTCACGTTGTGGATGACGCCGATCGCTGGGCGGTAGCCGACGAGCGTACCGTCGGATTCACACGCCTCGGCGACCGCGGGCCCCGCCGCCGGGCCGGCCACGAAGCAGCCGCCGGTGCCCTCGCCCACGAAATCCGCGCCGCCCAGCACCGTCGCGCGAACGCCGCCTTCACGCAGAAGCCAGCCGAGCATGCCGACGACGGTGCTCTTGCCGCTGGTGCCCGAGATGGCCACACCCGGCGTGGCGGTGTTGACGACTTCCGCGAGGAGCTGCGGCCGCGGCAGACACCTCGAGGCCGAGGGCGCGTGCCGCCCTCAGCTCCGGAGTGTCCGCCTCGACGGCCGCCGAATACACGACACGATTGATCGCGGCGGTGATCGCCTGGCCGTCCTGTGGCGCCAGCTCGATCCCGAGCTGGCGGAGCCGCGCCGCGATCTCCTGCTTCTTACCTTGATCGAACGCGCGATCCGATCCCTGCACCACGTGCCCGCGGGCCCGCATCAGGCACGCGAGCGGGCCCATGCCGGCGCCCGCGATGCCGGAAAAGTGATAGCGCTGAGGGGTCACAGACCGACCTGCTTACGCGGCTCCAGGTGCATCGTTGTCTCCATGTCGCGCGACTCCGTGACCTCCTTCAGGCTCCGGAACGGGAGGTTGAACACGGGCCGCGACGCCGTCAGGATCATCGCAAAGTTCAGCGCCGCCCCAGCAGATGCACCACCGGCAGCGCGAGCAGCTCAAGCATCTCATCGCTCTTGATGTGAAGCCAGTCCAGATCCCGCCGGAAGTCGTCCATCGCCAGCCGCCAGAACGGCTCCGACCGCATGCCGAACGACTGCGGCGCCTCGGCCTCCGTGAGCGGCCGCCGCGCGACGAGGGCCAGCAGCGGAGGCGTTCCGTACTGTCCGAAGAGGAACCACGTGAGCCCGCGAACGCCGATCCAGCCGGCGGCGGCGGTCGCCACCAGGGCGCCGTTGTTCTTGGCGATCCACGGCATCGTCACCTCGACCACGCCGCGATACAGGAACATGACCTCGAAGAAGATCGTGAACATCTCGACGCCGATGATCTGGGCGATGAATCGGCTGTCGCGCGTGCGCACCGCGTTGATGAGCGCCTGAACGCAGGCGAAGCTCGCCATGACCAGCGCCAGGACCAGCGCGTACAGGATCGGCACCGTGAAGCGCGCGTCGTCGGTGCCGGACAGATCGTTCACGAGCGTCGTGACCCGCGGCTCGAGCGTATAGGTGAACACCGCCGCCTCGAGCACGCACCATGCGAGGAGCATCACGAACGCGAGCCACGGCACGCCGGGCTTGAAGTAGCTGCGCATCAGCTTGCCCGACATCGCGAACGGCGTTCCGATGACGTCGCGGATGAGCCCGACGATCAGGCGCAGGGCCAACCGCGAGATGCCGAGCGCCCAGCCCAGCACCACGCCGGCCACGCGCACCATGCCGACCCAGTAGAGCCACACCGCCAGCGCGGCGTCCCACCACGCGAGCAGGACCAGCGACACGAATCGCGTGCGCGCCGAGCGGAACGGCAACGTGTAGACGGAGAGTCCGGTGCACCAGACCGCGACCACGCCCAGGAGGACGGGGAACAGCAGGAACACGTACTTCAGCGCCGCCATCCAGCCGGGCTGCGGATCGAAGAAGAAGCTCATCAAGGTTTGCTGCAGCACGGGAACCCAGGCAATAGGCGCCGCCACGAGCTCGGCCGGGCCGCGCCACGCCTCGGGAAGCTTACTAATGATTCGATCAATCATCTGACCCTCCTTCATACGCTGCATGCATGAGGAGCCAATTCCAAAACTATTCCGCGCGAGATTTGCCTGACCCTGCGGGCTGATCCGCTGAACCGCCGGGTGCGGGTTACGGGCCCTGAGTGGAGGCGCGGCCGGGCGACGGGACGTCCCGCGTGTCGCGCCCAGCCGGGAGCAGCCGGCGTGGCGGCGACACTGCGCTCGACCGTCGCGACCTTCGCGGCCGCCTGGTGCTCGAGCGCCTGGCGCTCGGCCCATGCCGACCGGGGCTGGCTCGGGCTGGGAGCCAGCGACGGCGGCGACAGCAGGGCGAAGCCCGGGTCGATCCGCGTGGTCGCTACGGGGATGACGGTTGCGTGCACGCCGCTGACCCGGCTGCGGAACGAGGTCCGGCCGGCCGATGCGCCGCAGGATGCGGCTCACGTACCGGCGCGTCTCCGGGTACGGCGGGACGCCGCGGTACACCATCACGGCCTGCTCGCCGGCATTGTAGGCGGCGAGCACGACGGGCAGGTTGCCGTGATAACGGTCCATCAAGCGGCGCAGATGGCGAACGCCGCCCTCGATGTTCTCGTACGGGTCGAACGTGTCCGACACCTGGAGAGCTCGACGCCGTTCCAGGCATGAGCTGCATCAGACCGTGAGCGCCGCGCCGCGATACCGCGCGCGGGTTGAACTCCGACTCGGCCTCGACGATCGCGGCCACCAGAATCGGCGGAATCTCGTACCGCACCGCGACTTCTCGGATGTGCGCCTCGATCTCCACGATCTCCGCGATTTCGACGCTCGAATCGGTCGCCTCGACGGTCTCGCGCGCCATCCGCATGATCTCGGACTCCGGCTCCGGCTGATTCGTCTTCGATCCGAAGTACCCGTACGCCGGGACGATCGTGAGCAACAACACTCCGAGCCCCAGCGCGTGGCGCGCGAGCGGCGAGAGCGGGTCTCGCTCTAGGCGTCGGATAGTCGCTTTCGGTCCGTCCAAGACATTTCCTCCGGGTTTGGTGCCTGGCGAACAGCATTCTGGATGGGTCTGTCAGCAGCACCCCCTAGAACGCAACCCCAATGCCAGGAGTCAAAAGTGACAAAGATCAGACTTATTGATCCGTTGCACGGCACCGAGCCGTCCGGGCGGTGACAGAGGCCGTAGCCATCCGGCACGGACGTGTCATCCGGTCCCCGTTGCCTTCCGGAAACCAATCGGCCCTAGACGCGGTTACGCAGCACGCCCGACTCTCGGCCGGGTTCGGCTCGACCCGCCCCAGCTACGCAGCCCGAGGTTTGCGCACTCGATGAAGCAATCCAGCGCCGTCGTCAGCTCGGCGCGGCTCTTCGGCCGGACGAGCTCGAGCGTGACGTCGTTGCCGTTGAAGACCGCGTTGGCCGCGCGCAGGACGCTGGTGCTCGCATGGCCCTTGAACGTGCTGATCCAGGTCTGGTCTGGAGCGCGGTTCACGCGAAAGCGGACGAAGACGCGATCGCTCGAGCGTTTCTCCTCGAACGTGGGATCGCTGATACGCATGATCGGCATTACGACTCCACGCCGTGGACTCGCCGGGGACGATGGAGCGCGATGCTCCGTCGCATCCCGCAGCGCGCGCGACGGCCGTGACGCCCGAGCCCTGCGCCCGGCAAGCTCACGACGTGAGAACCGCGAGCGCGTCCCTCACGCTGCGCCTGGATGGACCTTGCTGCGAACGGTCGAAGAAGACCTACCGGCTGGTAGGAAGCGCGAACACCGAAATCCGGAGCGTATGGAAACACAGGAACCGCAAGTGTGTCTGAGTGGCGCTTTCTTGATACGCTAGGGCGCCGTTTCTCACGAATGAGAGCGCACGGAGGGCTTCGATGAAGCATCGCATCGCGGCGATTCCCGGGGACGGAATCGGCAAGGAAGTCGTGCCCGAGGGCATGCGCGTCCTCGATGCGGCCGGACGCCGGTTCGGCTTCGAGATCGAGTGGACGACGTTCGACTGGAGCTGCGAGCGCCTACACGGAAACCGGCCGCATGATGCCCGAGGACGGGCTCGACCGGCTCCGGCAGTTCGAGGCGATCTTCCTCGGCGCCGTGGGATTTCCCGGCGTGCCGGACCACGTCTCGCTCTGGGGGCTCTTGATCCCGATCCGCCGCGGATTTCATCAGTACGTGAACCTGCGGCCGGTCCGGCTGCTCAAGGGCGTGCAGGTCGCCGCTGGCCGGACGCGGCCCCGCGGACATCGACATGCTGATCGTGCGCGAGAACAACGAGGGCGAGTACTCCGAGATCGGCGGGCGCCTCTACCGCGGAACGCCGGAGGAGCTCGCCGTGCAGCAGTCGGTCTTCACGCGCAAGGGCACCGACCGCATCATGCGCTACGCGTTCGAGCGGGCGATGAAGCGGCCGCGCCGCCACGTGACGTCGGCGACCAAATCGAACGGCATCATCCACAGCATGCCGTACTGGGACGAGCGCTTCGCGGCCATCGCGAAGGACTATCCGATCGGTGAAGACCGCCCAGTACCACATCGACATCCTGACCGCCCACTTCGTCCAGCACCCGGACTGGTTCGACGTGGTCGTCGGCTCGAACCTCTTCGGCGACATCCTCTCCGATCTCGGTCCGGCCATCGCCGGCTCGATCGGCCTGGCGCCGGGCGGCAACATCAACCCCGAGAAGGAGTATCCGTCGATGTTCGAGCCGGTTCACGGCTCGGCGCCCGACATCGCGGGCAAGGGCGTCGCGAATCCGGTCGCGCAGATCTGGACCGGCGCGATGATGCTCGAGCACCTCGGTCACGCCGACGCCGCGCGGCGCCGTCGTCGCGGCGATCGAGCGCCTGGTCGAGGAGGGCAAGACGCTGACCCGCGACCTCGGCGGCCGCGCCTCGACCAACGAGGTCGGGCAGGCGATCGCCGAGCGCCTCGAGCACGCGGTCGGTGAACTTCTTCGGTCACACCGTGCTGGCGGTCAGGCGGAGCGCGCGATCCGGCCTTCGTGCTCGGATGCGATGCTGCCCTGACTTCGCCACGATGATCCGGGCCCGCCCGCCGCACACCGAGCACGCCGCCATCGACTCCGGCATGCAGCTTCCACTGGAGAACCGACGAGGTGTTCCACCGATCACCGCGCATTCCTGACAGCTGACCCATCAGGCGGTCGATCTGGCTGTCGGCGCGGGGCGTGCCGCAGCGGCAGCGCGCTCGCGGCGGCGCACGTCGGCGTGGAAGTCTTGCTCGATGCGGCGCTGTCCGACGACGAGCTGCGCGCAGGGCGCCTATCGGGCCGCGCTGGAGGGCGCCGCGCCGAGTGATCTCGGGCGGCTACGTGGAGCTGGGCGTCCGACGAGCAGCGGGATCGCTTCGACCACGCTCCGCGGACGCGCCTGCTGGCGCGCGGCGCGATCACGGCCGACATCTCCCCGGAGACCGTCGCCGAGCGCCTCCGCTCAGCGCTGGCCGAGCGCCCGCGCCTCGCGCTGGACGACGCGTCGGTACTCGCCGTCCGAGACTGGGCTCCGCATCGCCCGCCCGGACGTCTCCGCCTCGCGCCGCCCCGCTGATCCAGGAACTCGCGGCCCAGCTCCTGTAGCCCGCGCTGCGCGGGCGCTGTCAGCGACCCGCGTTCGTTGGAGAGGACGAGCGTGCCCGCCGCTGAGAGCATCCCGCCCATCCCGTTGACCAGCGAGAGCTTGGCGTTCGGGCACCTGACGCGGCGCCGCACTTCGCCGCGAAGCTGGCGCGCCGCCTCGATGATCGGGAAGATGCCGTACATGCCGCTGTGCGTGTAGGAGAGCCCGCCGCCGTTGGTGTTGATCGGGAGCTTGCCGCCCGGCGTCGAGCGTCCCTCGGCGAAGAAGTGCACGCCCTCGCCGCGCTTGGCGAGGCCGAGCGACTCGAGCATGAGCGGCGGGCCCGAGGTGAAGGCGTCGTAGAGCATGATGTGATTGAAGTCGGTCGGCTTCACGCCCGCCATCGCGAACGCCTTCTCGCCGGAGCGCTGCGTGGCCTCGCTGAAGCGTGAGGTTGCGCATCTGCGTGAGCATGACGTGCTCGCTGCCCTCGCCGGCGCCGCGCACGTAGACCGGTTTCTTCGGCGCAGTCCTTCGCCCGATCGGCGCGCGTCAGGATGACGGCGCCGCCGGCGTCGGTGACGAGGCAGATGTTCAGGATGTTGAACGGCCACACGACCGGCCGCGAGTCGAGCACGTCCTTCACGGTCGAGGGCTCGCGGTTGCGCGCCTTCGGATTGAGCGCGGCCCACTTCCGCGTCGGAGACCGCCACCTGCGCCCACTGCTCGAGCGTCGTGCCGTACTCGTGCATGTGGCGCGTGGTGATCAGGCCGAAGTAGGTGGGCGCGCCGCCGAAGCCGTAGGGGAACTCGAACTGGCCCGGCAGCGCCGTGTCGCGCCGCGGCGAGACGCCGACGCCCGAGCGCCCGGATCTCGCCGTGGCAGACGACCGCCACGTCGCAGAGCCCGTGGTAGAGCGCCACCATCGCGTGGCCGACCATGATGATGAACGAGCACCCGCCGACGGTCGTGCCGTCCACGTAGCGCGGGACGACGCCGATGGCCTCGCCGATGCGTCGCGGGCGAGTGCTGACCGGCGGTGAAGATCGCCGTCGATCGTCGGACACCTTGAGGCCGGCGTCGCGCGACGGCGTTGGTGATCGCCTCGACGTGCAGGGTGAGCTGGCTCTTGCCGGGCAGCGTGCCGATCTCGTCGCTCTCGTCGACGCCGACGATGCACGACCGTGTTGCTGAGCTCGCGCATCTGCGCCAGGTCGCTCATCGCGCGCCTCCCGCGGGCCGGAACATCGGCAAGCTGATCTCGTCGGTGAGCTTCTCGAAGCAGACCTCGACCGGCATGTCGCAGCGGATCTGCTTGGGATCCGGCGCGATGCCGACCAGGTTGCTGAGGATGCCGCGGTCCTTCCTCGAGCTCGACCATCGCGAGCACCACCGGCGTCTTCACCTTGAACGCCTTGTTCAGGATCTGGTGCGCGATCTCGAACGAGAAGAGCCGGCCGCGCCCGGTCGCCTGCACCCAGCCGATGTCGCGCGAGGCGCAGAACGGGCACGACACGCGCGGGTACATGAACGGCTTCCGCACGCGCGGCACTTGGGGATCATGAGCTTGCCATCCCGCGCGCCTTCCCAGTA
>ERZ1370068.1848-contig-11799_pt1 | contig 162836 bp, 191 predicted proteins | sample MGYA00561227_ERZ1370068 | MGnify/ENA primary metagenome ERZ1370068 (study PRJEB38410, sample SAMEA6850437) | metagenome | study: Metagenomic assessment of the ecological functions of the soil: analysis of the soil microbiota associated with the... | reverse complement strand
GGCGCTTCGTTCAGTTACGTATTGCTAGGCGCTGCTCTCCCTCGGCTCTCGAGAGGCCCAGCGCGAGCGGGCTTGGTGCTCGGCGGCGAGCGGAGCGCAGGCCCGCTCAGCCGCCGCCAGGCTGCGTCTTTGCTCCCCGCTGCCCGATCGCCATCGACCGCTGCCGGACCGAGGTGCCAGACTTGAGAGATCAGGGCCGCGCATCGGGCGGCAGCCTGCTTAGCGACTCGAGACCGTCCGGTGCTCGATGCTGAAACCGCTCGTGCCGACGCTGGTTATCTAGCGAGACCTCTCGAGAGAGAATCAATGCGACGCTACCTGCTCATAGCCTCGGAATCGCCATCATCGCCGCCGCGCTGGCAAGCCCGGCGTGCGGCCCAGAACAAGCCCGATACGGTGGAGAGGCTGATCTTCGCGGTGCCGTCAGGCCGCACGTCCTACGACGCGCACCGCGAGGAGACCTTCGGCGTCATCCACCCGCTGGCCCCGCACTACAACACCCTGCTCCGCACCGACCCGAACGACCCGACGGCGTCCAAGATCGTCGGCGACCTCGCCGAATCGTGGACGATCTCGAAGGACGGGCGGACCTACACGCGTGAAGCTCCGGCGCGGGCGTCAAGTTCCACGACGGCAGCGAGATGACGTCCAAGGACGCCAAGGCCAGCTACGACAGATCATCTTCCCGCCCGCCGGGCGTCGCCTCCGATCCGGCAAGGGTGAGTATCTCGACGTCGAGGCCGTGCAGGCGCCGGACCCCTACACGGTCGTGTTCCGCCTCAAGTGGCCCTCCGGCGTCGTTCCTGATCGTCGCTCGCCTCGCCCTGGAACTGGATCTACAAGGCCGACATCCTGGCCAAGGACATGCGCTGGTACGAGACGAACGTGATGGGGACGGGCCCCTTCACGTTCGTCGAGCACGTGAAGGGCTCGCACTGGGTCGGCAAGAAGAACCCGAACTACTGGGACAAGGGCAAGCCCTACCTCGACGGCTACCGCGCCATCTTCGTCACGTCGACTCGGCGGCGCAGGTCGCGGCCGTCCGCGGCGAGCGCGCCCACATCCAGTTCCGCGGCTTCGCCCCGGCCGAGCGCGACAGCCTCGTCCAGGCGCTCGGGCCCGAAGATCACGGTGCAGGAGAGCCCGTGGGACTGCCTCATCCTCGTGGCGCATGAACCACGAGAAGAAGCCCTTCGACGACAAGCGCGTGCGCCGGGCGCTCACGCTGGCCCTCGACCGCTACCAGGGCTCGCAGGCGCTGTCGCAGCATCGCGATCGTGAAGGAGGTCGGCGGGCGTCCAGGTGCCGGGCACGCCGTGCGCGACGCCGCCCGCCGAGCTCGAGAAGCTGGCCGGCTACGGCGCGCGACATCAACAAGTCGCGCGCCGAGGCGCGGCGCCTGCTGAAGGAGGCCGGCGTGCCCGACGGCTTCTCGTTCACCTTCAAGAACCGCGGCGTCCCGATGCCCTACGAGCCGGTCGGCGTCTGGCTCATCGACCAGTGGCGCCAGATCGGCCTCAACGTCAAGCAGGAGGTCATCGAGGCCGCGGCATACTACGCCGGTGCTCGCGGCGGTGACTTCGAGGTCGCCGACGGACTTCCAGTGCGGCTACATCGTCGAGCCCGACCTGGACCTCTACAAGTTCCAGTCCAACGGACAAGAGCCCGCCAACTACGGCCGCTACACAGGACCGCGTCGCTCGACGAGCTCTACGAGAAGCAGAGCCGGGCGATCGACGCCGAGGAGCGCGAAGACGCTGCATCCGCGAGTTCGAGCGGCGCCTCCTCGACGAGGAGGTGCACTACATCTACACGCTGCAGTGGCACCGCATCATCCCGCACAGCGCGAAGGTGAAGGGCTGGACCGATCACGCCCGAGCCACTACCTGAACCAGCAGCTCGACGCCGTGTGGCTGACCGAGTGAGAGAACGATGACTCCTGGCCGATCCCGTTCGGTCCGACTCCGTCAGATGTCGTCGCGCGGCCGTCGCCGGCCTGATGCTGATCTGGCCGCCGATCCACGGCGCGGACGCTCAGGAGCGTCGCTACACGGTGGCGAGCTCGTGTACGTCGTCACGACGGAGCCGGCGTCCTACGACGGCCACCGCGAGGGCGTTCGCGCTGATCCACCCGCTCGCCCCGGTCTACAGCACCTTTGCTCCGGTTCGATCCCACCGATCGCACGGGCACCGAGGTGGTCGGCGACCTCGCCGAATCCTGGACGATCGCCAAGGACGGCCGCACCTACACCTTCAGCCCGGCGCGGCGTGAAATTCCACGACGGCAGCGATCTCACTCGAAGGACGTGTGAGGCGTCATACGACAAGATCGTCAACCCGCCCGCGGACGTGATCTCGTATCGCAAGGGCCAGTATCATCGGCCATCGAGGTCCACCGAGGCGCCCGGCCCGACGACCGTCAAATGTGTTCCGCCTGAAGTGGCCGGCGGCCTCGCTGATGACCGCGCTGGCGTCGCCCGCTTCAGCTGGATCTACAGGCGGCGGACGTCCTCGCCAAGGACATGCACTGGTACGAGACGCACGTCATGGGGAGCGGCGGCCGTTCCTTCGTGGAGCACGAAGGGCGCCTATTGGGCCGGCAAGAAGAACCCGAACTACTGGGACAAAGGGCAAGCCGTACCTCGACAGCTATCGCGCGCTGGTGGTCAAGGACGGCAACGCCCAGGTGGCCGCCGTCCGCGCCGAGCGGGCTCACGCGCAGTTCCGGGGTTCACGCCCGCGGAGCGCGACAGCATCGTGCAGGCGTCGGGGCCCGAAGGTGACGGTGGGAGAGCCCCTGGGACTGCGTGCTCCTGGTGGCATGAACCACGAGAAGAAGCCTTGGGACGACAAGCGCGCGCGCCGGGCGCTCACCTTGGCCCTCGATCGCTACCAGGGATCGCAGGCGCTCGCCAGAATCGCGCATCGTGAAGGAGCGTCGGCGGCGTGCAGGTGCCGGGCACGCCCTACGCGACACCGCCGGCGGAGCTCGAGAAGCTGGCCGGCTACGCGCACGACATCGCGAAGTCGCGGGCCGAGGCGCGCCGGCTCTCTGAAGGGGTCGGCGTCCCGGAGAACTTCTCGTTCAGCCTGAAGAACCGGAACGTCCCCATGCCCCACGAGCCGGTCGCCATCTGGCTCGTGGACCAGTGGCGCCAGATCGGCCTGCAAGCGCGCCACGAATTCATCGAGTCGACGAAGTGGGGCGACCGATCGCCGGCTGCTCAGCGAGGTGTCCGTCGACACGCAGTGCAGCTACGCGGTCGATCGACCTCGACCTCCACAAGTTCCAGTCGATGGGTCTCAGCGGCAGCAACTACGGCCGCTACGTCGACAGACCCTGGACGACCTCTATCGAAGCAGAGCCGCGCGCTCGACATCGAAGAGCGCAGAGAAGTGCTGCCACGCTCGAGCGGCAGCGCTCCTCGACGAGGAGGCCACACTACTTCTACACGCTCCAGTGGCACCGCATCATCCCCGCACAGCGGAAAATGCGCGGCTGGACCATCACGCCCAGCCACTTCGTCAACAACCGAAGCTCGACGGTGTGTGGCTGAGCGGAATAGTGGGCGCGTCCGCGTGATCAAGTACATCGTCAAGCGCTTGCTCCTGATGATCCCGACCCTCCTCGGCGTCGCGGTGCTGGTCTTCTTCTCTGATGCGCGATCGCTGCCCGGCGACATCGTCGAGCTGCGCTTCGCCGGGGAGAGCGGCCTACGCGCCAGAAGGAGAACCTCGAGCAAGGAGCGGGCGCAGGCTCGGGCTCGACAAGCCCATCTGGCAGTCAGTTCCTCACCTGGATGGGCGGGCCTCGTGCGGCTCGACTTCGGCGACGTCGATGTGGACCGGGCGCGCCGATCAGCGAGAGATCCGTCTGCGCTTCGCGCTCTCGCTCCAGCGCTCGCGATCATGGCGACGATCGTCGCGATCCTGCTTGGCCATCCCGCTCGGGGTCATCGCCGCGCTCCGGCGGGACACGTGGATCGACTACGCGGTGCGCATCATGCTCGATCGCCGGGCTCGCCACGCCGTCGTTCTGGCTCGGCATCGTGTTCATCCTGGGGCTCCTCATCGTCTTCAAGTGGCTGCCGCCGATGGTCGTCACACGCCGTTCTGGGTCGATCCCGTGCGCAGAACCTCGCGCAGCTCGATCTGGCCGGCGCTGGCCGTCGGCTACCGGTACTCGGCGGTGGCGACGCGCATGACGCGCTCGGCGATGCTCGAGGTGCTGCGCGAGGACTACATCCGCACCGCGCGCGCCAAGGGCTCTGGGAGAAGCTGATCCTCACGCGCCACGCGCTCAAGAACGCGATGCTGCCGGTGCTCACGGTGATCGCGCCTCGAGTTCGCCTTCCTCATCGGCGGGCTGGTCGTCACCGAGCAGGTGTTCAACCTGAACGGCCTCGGCATGCTCTTCGTGGAGGCGGTCGGCCACCGCGACTACACGCTGACGCAGGCGCTCGTCATGCTGGTCGGCGTTCGTCTTCATCTTCGTCAACTTCCTGGTCGACCTGGCTCTACGCCTGGCTCGACCCGCGAATCAGGTTCCGGTGATGGCAATCAGGCCGACCGGCCGAGGCCGCCGCGAGATGTCTCGAGACCACCGGGCGACGCGCCGGCTGGCCGTCGTCGTGGAGTTCTGTCGCCAGCGCCCGCTGGGCGCGATCGGCGCCGCTGTCGTCGTCGTCAACATCCTGGTCGGGATCGGCGCCGACGTGATCGCGCCGTACGACCCCCTGGCCACCGACTACGGCGCGATGCTGCGCGCGCCCGCGGCGACGCACTGGCTCGGCACCGACGCGTTCGGGCGCGACGTGCTCTCGCGCATCATCTACGGCTCGCGGACGGCGATGCTCGTCGGCATTCGTGCGCGTTCGCTGTCGGCGCCACCATCGGCGCCGTGATCGGCGTGGCCAGCGCCTACTTCGCGCGGCAAGGTCGATCTCCTGGTGCAGCGCGTCATGGACATCTTCCTGGCGTTTCCCGCTGATCATCCTGGCGCTCGCGGTGGTCGTCGATCCTGCGGCACCGGGCATCGGCCAACGTCATCGCTCGCGATCGCGATCCCGATGATCCCGCGCGCGCGCGCTTGGTCACGCGCGTCGAGCGCGCTCGCCGATCCGCGCAGATGCCGTACGTCGACGCGCGCGCGCCGCCGGATTCCGGCCATCGGCGCATCATCTTGCGCCACATGCTGCCCGAACGTGATGGCGCCGTACCTGATCATGCTCACGGCCTATCTCGGGCCAGGCGATCCTGCTGGAGGCGTCGCTCACGCTTTCTCGGACTCGGCGTGCCCGGAGCCGACGCGCGGCGTGGGGTCTGATGCTCGCGGCGCGGCGCGTCGAGTTCGCCGAGACGGCGCCGTGGATGAGCGATCTTCCCGGGCTCGCGATCAGCCTGGCCGTCTTCGCCTTCAACCTGTTCGGCGACTTCGTTACGCGACGCGCTGGATCCTCGTCTCCGGCGCCCAGTGAGACGGATCGTCGCGCGCGCCGAAATGGCCCCAACTTAGCGGAAAGCTTGCCACATTGCGAGGATTCGGGTACAAAGGCCGATGGCTTCGAAGGAATATGAACGTACGCGATCAGCGCTCGATAGCGGGAGGATCTAATGCCGTACATCATCGCCGAGCCGTGCATCAGCGTGAAGGACAAGGCCTGTGTGCGAGGTCTGTCCGGTGGATTGCATCTATGAGGGCGAGACGATGCTCTACATCCATCCGGACGAATGTGCATCGACTGCTGGAGCCTGCGAGCCCGTGTGCCCGGTCAAGGCGATCTTCGCTGAAGACGAGACGCCCGATCAGTGGAAGAACTTCATCGAGACTGAACAAGCAGTTCTTCAAGGACAATCCCGGAGTCAAGCCGCGCCACCAAGGCCTAGCTGCACACGTCCAGCGGCAGCGCGCCAGGCCCGCAGGGGCATTCATCGGAGTGCGGCGGGCCTGATTCATCTGCAAAATCGCCCATTCGTGACTGGCATGCCGGTTGCCGGTCTGCCGTGTCATGAACCCAATGCCTGGACCGATTCCGACAGCTACCGTCCTCCACGATCGGGTATCACGGTGCGGTCTCGACTTCAAGCGGCGGCTGACTCGAAGCGACGCTCCATCAGTCGCGCGGCAACCGCACGCACGCGGCGCGCGCCCTGGGGCTGCAGCGGACCTACTTGCCGCGGCTCATCCGCGACCTCGGCGTCGCGGCGCCGCCACCGCCGCCGCGCGGAGGAGGCCGGCCGCGTAGAAGCGACCTTTGGCGACCCGCCCGGCAATCTGTAGGCCGCCATGCGTGACGTGTGTGGATCGCCGGCGCCGACATGACCCGTGTGGGCCGGCTCCAGGAGCGCCGCTGCAGGACCTGATGGCCGTCGCGCGCCACGCGGCCTGCCGCGGCGCCGATCGAGATCGGCCTCGATGCGATCGTCGTCGCCGACCATGAACCCCGAGGAGTTTCTGGGCGACGGCAACTTCGCCTCCAACGTCGCCACGCACATGGGGTTCGCGACCGTCCCCGTCGTCCGGGTCGAGACGGCGACGTCGTCGGGGCGGCGGCGTTCTACGCGGGCTTCGCGCAAATCGCCTCGGGGCTGGCCGACACCGTCGTCGTGGTCGGCGGCGAGAAGATGACGCATCTCCCGACGCCGAAGGTGTCGGAGCTGATCGGGCGCTCGCTCGATCCGTACGAGCGCTCGTACGGCACCACGATGCCGGCCTTCGCGGCGCTCGTCACCCGCGCGCTGATGGCGCAGGAGTCACTGAGCGAGAAATCGCCCAGGTGGCCGTGAAGAACCATGCGAACGGCGCGCGCAATCCGCTGGCCCACTTCCGCGAAGCGATCACACCAGAAACCGTCCTCGGCAGCCGCATGGTCGCCGACCCGTTGCGGCTCTTCCATTGCTGTCCGATCTCCGACGGCGCGGCCGCGGTTGTATTGACGTCGGAACGGGCAGTCGTGCGCGGTGGCCGGCATCGGGCAGGGCACCGACGCGCTCGCGCTCCGACACCGCGAAAGCCTCACGAACTTTCGGGCCACCCAGGCCGCGGCGAGCGCGGCGTTCGCGATGGCCGGGCTTCGGCCCGGAGCGCGTGGACGTCGCCGAGATCCACGACGCGCTTCGCGCCGTTCGAGCTCATCTCGCTCGAGGACGTCGGGCTCTTTCCGCCGGGCAAGGCGGGAGCGGCCACGCTCGACGGCGAGACTGCGCTCGAAGGACGGCTGCCGATCAACCCGTCGGGCGGGCTCAAGGCGCGCGGCCATCCGCTCGGCGGCGACCGGGCTCGCGCAGACTCGTCGAGTGCGTCTGGCAGCTCACCTGGTCCGTGCCCCGGCGGCAGGTGCGATGCAACGTCGCGCTGGCGCAATCGATTGGCGGCCCGGGCACCAACAACTGGGTCACGCTCCTGGAATCCCGATGAGCCCCAGCGTAGCAACCAGCAAAACCACAAGCAAAACCACCAGCAAAACCACCAGGGTTGCTCGGGCGTGCGGAGCCACGCCGCATCTGTATCAGGCCACCCCCGGTCCAAGCCGGACTCACGGACCCCTACGACAAAATGATCGAGCATCTCGCCGCCTCCCGCTGTCCCGCAGTGCCGGCTCGTCGCGGCCCCGCCGTCGCGCTGGTGCTCCGCGTCATCCCGTCGAGATGACGCCGACCTCGGTGATGGGTGGCGGCGAGGTGGTCACGTTCACGACCTTGCTCGCCGCCCGCGGGCTTTCGCTCACCGCTCCACATCGCGCTGGTCGATCTGGTCGGCGGCGCCCGACTCATCTGCCATGGCGATGGGACCCAGGGGCTCAAGATCGGCTCGTGGGTGGCCATCGAAGCGGTTGGCAATGTCTACTACTTCGCACCTCGGCGCGCTCGACCGCGCGCGGCTCTTCGTCGGCGCCGGCCGGTCGCTGCCGGCGAGCGCATGAGCGCGATCGCGCAGAGCCTCGCGAAGCGACCCTGGAAAGGACGACTCCGTGGCGAAAGCTAAGGGACCGCTGGCCGGCGTTCGTGTCCTCGACCTCACCCGCGTCCTCGCAGGGCCCTTCTGCGCGATGATGCTCGGCGACATGGACGCCGAGGTCATCAAGGTCGAGGAGCCCGGCAAGGGCGACGACACGCGCAGCTGGCCGCCGTTCGTCGGGGGCGAGTCGACGTACTTCATGTCGGTCAACCGGAGCAAGAAGAGCATCACCTTGAATCTGAAATCGCCGGAAGCGTGCGACGTCCTCCGGAAGCTGGTGAAGAAGAGCGACGTGCCTGCTCGAGAACTTCCGTCCCGGCACGATGGACAAGCTCGGCTTGGGTACCGCGCGCTGGCGCGCCTGAACCCGCGCTTCGTATGCTGCTCGGTCTCCGGATCTGGCGAGTCCGGCCCGGAGGCGCACCGCGCGGCTACGACCTCGTGATCCAGGCCGAGTCGGGCGTCATGGATCTCACCGGCTTCGCCGACGGTCCACCGGTCAAGGTCGGCAACTCCATCGCCGATCTCGGTCGCCGGCATGTCGGCGGCTCACGGCGTCGTGCTGGCCCTGCTCGCACGAACCCGAACCCGTCGCGGCCAGAAGCGTCGAGATCTCGATGCTCGACGTGATGGCGGCACTCCTGACCTACCAGGCCGGCATCTACTTCGGCACCGGGGCGCGCCCGGTTCGCCGCGGCAACGCCCATCCATCGATCGTTCCCTACGAGGTCTTCCGCGCCGCCGACGCGTTCGTCGTGCTCGGGGTCGCGAACAACTTCGCTGTGGACCAGGTGCTGCGCCGCCCTCGGGCATCCTGAGCTCGCCACCGACCCGCGCTTCGACGCCGAGGCCAAACGGCGTCCAGAACCGCGACATCGCTCGTGCCGCTGCTGAACGAGATCCTGGCACGCGGGCGGCCGCGGAATGGATCAAGCAGTTCGAAGGGCCGGATTCCGGCCGGCCTCATCAAGTCCGTTGCCGAGGTGTGCGAGAGCGAGCACCTCAAGGCGCGCGGCATGATCGTGTCGCCCGCATCCGCGCGCCAAGAAGGTGACGGTGATGGGCGTGCCGGTGCGCCTGCATGGGACACCCGGCAGGCCGCAACGCCGCCGCCCGTCATCGGTCAGCACACGGAGGCCGTTCTCCGAACCCTGGTTGGACTCAAGAGGCCGGCGATCGCCTCGGCTCCGCGCCCAGGGCGCCGTCTGACGGAGCCGAGGCTGCCGGACTCTCTCTGCTCCGCTGACTCCGGTGACGCTGCGAGGGACGCTACATCGTCCTGGAGCCGCTCGCCGACCGGCACGCGCGCGACATCTTTGACGTGATGCAGACGAGGACGTCAGTCTTGCGCTGGCCGCCGGCCGAGCGACTCGACGAGACGCTCGCGCTCATCACGCCAGGCCGAGGGCGCTGATGACCCGCCGGGAGTCGGTCGTCTTCGCGCAGATCTGGAAGCGACGGGGCGCGCGATCGGCTCGACGCGCCTAGCTCGACGTACGCCCCGCCGACCGGCAGGGTCGAGATCGGCGCGACGTCTCAGGCGCGACTACTGGCGTACCGCGGCCAACACGGAGTCGAAGTTTCTCCTCTTGCGACATTGTCTCGGGAGACGCTCGGCTAGCGTGCGCGTCGCACTCAAGACCGACGGACGCAACGTCCGGTCGCAAAGAGGCGATCGAGCGGCTGGGCGCGGTCCGCGAGGGCACGCTCCGCAAGCACATGAACGTGCGGGGCTACCAGCGCGATGCACGATTCTATTTCTGATCCTCGACACCGAATGGCCCACCATCCGCACCGCGCTCTCGACCCCGCCTCTCCGCCTGAGCCCGACTACGCCTGAGGCTTGCGTCCGGGCTCGCTCCTGCCGCAGGGTTTCGCGTCGTGACGATGGCGCCGGCAGTCGGCGGCCGGTCTGGGGGTGTGCGGGCGGGGTCGAGCGACCACGCGGCACGCGCGTCCACAGTACCGCGCGCGGCTGGGCTCCATCCAGGCGCGGCTCGCCCATAGCTAGGCTCGGAGCGAACGGAGTCGCTCGACCCCGCCGCACACCCCAGACCGGTCGCCGCCTCCAAGCGGAGCGATTGTTGACCATCGTAACGACCACGGGAGCATGATCGAGATCTCCATGCGCGTCGACTGATCAAGATCTATGACACGACGCTCGCGACGGCACCCAGGGCGAAGGCGTGTCGTTCTCGATGGAAGACAAGGTCCGTCTCGCGACCCGGCTCGACGCGCTGGGCGATCCACTACATCGAGGGCGGCTGGCCCGGCTCGAACCCGAAGGACCTCCGGTTCTTTCGGCGCATGCAGGACGTCACGCTCAAGCAGGCCAAGCTCGCCGCCTTCAGCATGACCCGCCGCGCCGGGACCAGCCCTGGAGGCGGACGCGAACATGCAGGCGCTGCCTCGAGCCGGGCGCGCCGGTGGCGACGATCGTCGGCAAGTCGTGGGACTTCCACGTGACCGAGGCGCTCGGCACGACCTGTCCGAGAATCTCGCCATGATCGGCGACACGCATCGCGTTCTCTCGACCCCGAGATGGACGAGGTGCTCTTCGACGCCGAGCACTTCTTCGACGGCTTCCGCGCCAACCGTGACTACGCCCTGGCGACATTGGCGGCAGCCGATGACGTCCGGCGCCCACTGGCTCATCCTGTGCGACACCAACGGCGGCACGCTTGCCCGGCGCGAGCTCGTGGCGATCATCCGCCGAGGTGAAGAAACACGTGCGGGCGCCGCTCGGGATCCACGTGCCACAACGACGCCGAGTGCGCCGTCGCCAACTCGCTGGCCGCGGTGCGCCGCAGGGATCGGCCAGGTGCAGGGCACGCTCAACGGCTTCGGCGAGCGCTGCGGCAACGCCAACCTCGTGTCGATCATCCCGAGCCTGATCTCTGAAGATGGGGCTCGACTGCATTCCGAGGCCGAATCTGCGCGAGCTGCGCGCGGCGTCTCGCGCTTCACGCTCCGAGCTGGCAGCAACCGCAAGCCCTGGTCCGGCCGCAGCCCTACGTCGGCGACTCGGCCTTCGCCCACAAGGGGGTATGCACGTCTCGGCCGTGCTCAGAAGCATCCGGAGACCTACGAGCACATCGACCCGGGGTCGGTGGGCAATCGCCGGCGCGTGCTCGTCTCGGAGCTCGCGGGCAAGTCGAACATCCTGTGGAAGGCCCGCGAGTACGGCATCGACCTCGATCACGACGACGCCGGACTCCGCGACGGATCCTCGACCAGCTCAAGGCGCTCGAGGACCAGGGATTCCAGTTCGAGGGCGCCGAGGCCTCGTTCGAGCTCTTGATGGAGCGGGCGCTCGGGCCGTCACCGGCCGCACTTCGCGCTCGAGGCGTACCGGGTGATCGTGGAGGAGCAGAACACCGAGCCAGGAGCCGGTCGCGGAGGCCACGGTCGCGTGTGCGGGTGAAGGGGCATCCTGGAGCACACGGCCGCCGCCGGGCAATGGCCCGGTCGACGCGCTGGACCACGCGCTCCGCAAGGCCGCTCGAGGAGTTCTATCCGAACCTCAAGACCATGAAGCTCCTCGACTACAAGGTGCGCATTCTCGACGAGTCGAAGGGGACCGCGGCCAAGACGCGTGCTTGATCACCTCCGGCGACGGCGACGAGACCTGGGGAACGGTCGGCGGTCGCCGACAACATCATCGAAGCATCGTGGCAGGCGCTCGTGGACTCGGTCGAGTACAAGCTGCGCCGCGACGGAGAAAGCGACCCGCTAAGTCGGCGTCGTCATTGACGCCGACTGCAAACCCGCTCCGTTGTTGCGTTCACTCATTGTCTCGACTGGCGCGTCAGTCTCGGGTTCGCTGGGTCGCAGGGCGAGTGGGATCGTTCAACACAATCAGCACACGGATGACGGCGTAGAATCAGCCTCGCGAGGCTAGGGCCTGCCGCAGCCCGAACGGCGGTTTACACTCTCGGCCGCCTGCCCCGCGATTCAAGCCACTCCAGGAACGCCGCTCACCGACCGGCAGCGGGCGTGCTCGGGGAAGTGTCGGGCCGGCGCTGAGCCGTCGGCGGAGAACGGCAGCCCGCCGGCGGCGGGCCGGCGGCGGCGACAGATCACGCCCTCGCCGTGGCCGCCCGCCAGGCACTCGAAGCGATTGAGCGGCGGCTGGCGGATCCCGCTCGGCCACATGTGAAGGATAGTTCACCATGAGCCCGACTCCACGACAGATGCAGGGATGCGAATTCCGGACGTTCCGGGAAGCACGAAAGATGAGCCAGGGCGAGCTCGCGGAGCCCGGGCGCGGATCACGCCAGGAATACGTCAACAGAAAGCTCGAGAGGCGGGCGCGCTCGATGGTCACCCGACCGTGGGCACGCTGGCGCGGATTGCGAAGGCGCTCGGCATGAAGGTGACGGAGCTACTGAAGTGACGGCGGCGCTCAGCTCTTGGTCGGCGGCCTGATCGTTCGCTCGCGCTCGCGCAGCTGCCGGGCGATCTCGATCCGGTTCGCCGCTAAGCATCACGCTTCGCCTGCCTCGAAGGCCAGACCTCGTGCACCGCCGCTGAGCGGATCTCCGCCTCGATCGTTTCGATCGCCCCAGCTCCTTTCGGTGCGGCAGCCCGGCGATGCCGATACCAGACGCTCGTCGCACGTTCGTGGGCGTCCATGGCGTGTCCGCTCTTTATCAACCTTGCGCTCGACCTTCCACGCGGCGCCCAGCAGCGCTGGTGGAAATCGAAATCGGTCCTATTCCAGGTGTGCGAAATCGCCAGGGCGGTTGAGCTCGAGTTCGACGACTCCACCATCGGCCCGCGGCACTGTGCTTTTGCCACGGGCGCCGCGCAGGGCTGTTCGCTTCCCGGTCCGCCGAAGGAGAGGATGCGGTCATAAATTCGCGTGGGCACGAACTTTTCACAGCGCGAATTTGACTACTCGGGCCTGTTCACGCAGACGGCTCGCGCACTGTCCGCGTCACCTCCCCCAAGGGGGCGCACTGTATCGCGTTTGACGATCGGGAATACCATCAAACGTAACCTATCGGAAATTCCGGAAAGTGCGGCGGCACCCGACGCTAGCGCGCGACGCGCGCGGAGTGATAAGGCTAAGCCCAAGCCCGAGAAGAAGCGTGAGCCGGAAGGACCGGCGCCGACATCAGGTGCTTCCGATGCAGCTTCGGATTGAGCGACCGAGCCGGACGAGATCCGGCACATGCGGGGTCGTCGCGCGGCCAGCTGCACGCCCGCGGGCGGGAAAACTGCCGGGCGTCCGGAGTCAAGCGGGTCGGTTCGAGGCCACGATGGTCCCGCGTTTTGGGAGGCGCGCACGAGACGCGGTTGCGGCGAACCGGGCGAGCCCCGATGAAAGGGGTCATGAGTTACCAGATCGGCCGAGGAGTTGCTCGTAACATGTGCCGCGATATGGGCGACTCTCTCGGCCAGGTCTATAGCGTCATGTCCGACTATGCTCCTCATGGCTCCACGTGAAATGGAACTTGTACCGGCAGCTCTACAATATGCAATCCGCTTCAAATTCCGGAAATCAGTCAGCGATGCGCGCGACGTTCACGACCGGGATGGGCATTCGCCGACGAGCGCCACCGACTAGCCAGGCGTGGGGCGAACGCCGTGGCTCGCGACACAGCGGCAGCGTGGGAGGCGGTGCTGAAGAGGCGGAGCCAACTATGGCGTGAGCGGTCCCGGCCTTGGTTCGCTCGAATTCCCACGCCGCGAAGCGCGGTGGTGAAAATGATACGGGTCCAGTCCGGGCGTTGCCGTCCGGTTGGATTCGAGCTCGATTTCTGTTTCCTCAGCGCGGCAGGGGCGGTTTGCCGCAGACAGCGCAGGGCCTGCCCGCTCCACTGGTCCACCGTACCTGCGGTCGAAACGCCGCGATGGCGGCTTCCCACTCCGGATCGCTTGTCGAGCCTGCTCGAAGAAGGGTTCGTCGGGCGCGTCAGTTCTCCAGCAGGAACATGAGTCGTATTCGACGATCAGTGCTCAACGAACTATTGGAAATTACGGAAGGCGGCACCAGTTTGGGACCTCGGTAAGGTTAAGGGCGAGCTCTGGTCGGACGTGGCGTCGAACCACGCGGCGCGTTCTCCCGCGCGACACAGCACGTCGGGTGAAACCGATATCTCTGGATTTCGGTCGTCGCCTGCCCGCCGCGCGAAGCTCAGTTCGACTTCCATCTGGTCGGAATCGAATCGTCTGCTGCAAGTACACAGCGCTCTCCGCTCCCGCCCCCGCCGAGTGTGCCGGACCGGAGGTTGCCGACCGACAGCCAGTACGAATCGCTTCGCGGGCAATGATCTCGAAGAGAGCGTTCGTCGCGGCATTGCTATGCAGACTCGAGAGTGGAGGATGGCACAGCGGACGCACCGCTAAATACGAGAAACCCCTAAAGTGCGCGTCCCGGAACTTCCCGAGCGTATCCGTGAAGCGGCAACATGGCTAAACCGTCCGAGAAGAAGCCGCCTCCTCGAAGCCGCCAGAGCTTCGCGTCCTACCGATACGGCTTCAGATCGGCGACCGGCACTCACTGACGAGACCAGCGAGTACAAGGTGATCGGCCGGATGACTTGCGACACCAAGTAGCCGGTCACCGTTGGGCTTCCATCAAACAGCTGGGAGGCACAAGAAAATGAACTACCCTGGCGCGATCTATCGCATCTGGTCTCATCGGAGGCGCTCTGCTCCTCACTGGCCAGATCCAGCCACAGACGGCCGTGGCCGCCGCGAGGTTTCACTAGCCCATGATGCGGCCGCGGGCGCGGCATGGCGGATGGACACGACCAACGGATCGATATGGCGATGTGTTTTTATGACTCCCCGAGCGGTCAAGTGAAGTGCACTCAACCCGTCTTCATCACTCCTCGACCGCGGTTGATCGAAGAAGCGCTCGTCGCGATCTACTCCGCATGGAAGGAGAGACATTGATGGCCCAAGTCATTCAGCGAGTCTGGAGAAGTGGTCCGCGGAAGGTACGGAGGGTCGCATACGGCTTCACCTTCCAGGACCAGGACGGCAAGCAGGTTCGCGTGTCCGACGCCTCGGTGGGACCGCGAGGCCGCCGAGAAGGCGTTGGCGGCGCGGCTGCTGAACCTGACGGCGCCGACTCAGCCCGACACCGCCATCGTGACCTTCAAGGCGATGACCGAGCGGTTCTTGTTGGAGAAGGAAGCCGCGAAGAAGGAGCGATCAAGGAGCGATCGGCAGATCATCGCCCGAGCTGCTCGTGGCCTTCGGTCCGAGACGCCGTTGACGGAGAATCACTGCGCCGAAGATCGCGGACTATCGGCTCGCGACTGACCACGACGTCGCCGAAGATCAGAAACTGATCCAGCCCGGCACGCGTGAACCGGGAGCTCAAGTGATTCGAGGGCTGATGCGCATGGCCGCTGGCGAGGACTTTGCGGCTATCTGGAAGGCCCGACCGTGAAGATGGAGAAAGAGCCCGAAGGGGCGCCCGCGCTTCCTCACCGAGGACGAGGCGACGCGGCTGCTGGACGAATGCCGCAAGGCCGCCGAGCATCCCGACGAAGCGAAGCCCGCGGCTGCCGCGCCTGGCCGTCGTTGCCTTGCACACCGGGATGCGGCGCGCGGGCTCGTCGAGGCTCGTCGGGGCGAGGTCGATTTCAGCCGTGGCGTGATCCAGCTGGAGGGCAAGGCGTGGGCGCCGGCGGAGATCCCGATGAACCGGAGGCCGTCTACGATGCCCTATCGGCCCTGCCCAAGGCGGGCAGAGCGCGTCTTCCCGAGCACGTACCGGACCGCGTTCGACCGTGCCGTCGCTCGGGCCAAGATCCATGACTTCACCTTCCACGGGCTCAGGCACGCCTCGCGTCCTGGCTCACTATGAAGGGTCGCCGCTAAAGGGTTTCCGAGCTGCTCGGCACTCGTCGGTCAAGATGACGGAACGCTACGCCCACCTGGCGCCTGAGCGCCTACGTGACGCCGTGGCGGTTCTCGAGAATTTCAACACAACGTCAGCACAAGAGCCCGTGGCGCCCGCCCCGCAGCTTGTGACTGCCGATCGGCTGCGACGCGTTGAAAAGCGCGACGCAACCGTCGCCGCGACGGTTCCGCTCGCACGCTGACCCGCCGGTCAGGAACTGATCGATCGCCCCTCCGCAGTACCGATCACGAAGCCATCTGGATCGAGAGTGATCTAGGTGGTCAAATACCTACCAGGAGCGAATACGTCGCCATACCGTAAGTGCATTTAAATATAGAGAAAATGACTGTGCCTGAGACTCGGTATCGGAATTGCTTTTTCCGGTACCCAGGAGGCGTTCAGACATGTCGGTCAATGGAGCGGCGGTCAATGAGTCGGTCAACGGTGAGCGGGTCTCGCACGTGGCACCAGCCGCGTGGCGTAGGCCGCCCATCGACGGTGGCTCCGTTCGCACCTCAGATCGAGGCATGGCTGCGTGAGACACCTTCGATGTCGGGTGCAGAGGTGCTCAGTCGCGCGCGTGAAGTCGGCTACCGCGGCGGCAAGAGCGCGCTCTACGAGCTCGGTGCGGCGTCTGCGGATTCCCGTCGCGGCGAGCCTGTCGATCGTCCCGTCCAACGGCAGCCACTAGGTCGCCGATGGCGCCGGACCCGCACCGAGGATTCGAGCACGCTCGGTGCCGGGTCGGTTGTCGGCCGGCGGTGCTCCGCCGGCCCGCGGTCTGAAGCTCTAGTAAGGCCGCGTCGACTCCGAGAAGCGCCCGCGGCTAGTGCGATGCCCGGGCGGATCTGCTTGTAGAGCTGCTTGAGCGCGTCGGCGGTGAACGTCGGCGACTGGCAGACCGGAGATGATCTTGCGCTCGTCGGCCTCGACCTTTGCGACCGCTTCGGGGATCTTGCGCGGCGATGTCGGTCGGAATCGTAACGGCGCCGTGCTGGTCGGCGTGAACCAGATCGCCCGGCTTCACCCAGAGCCCGCCGACCTTGATCGGCAAGCCGAAGTCGACCATGTGCACGTACGCGTGGGAGACGGAGACGTGCGCGGCGGCGAACTGGAAGCCGAGCGCCCGCACCTCGTCGAGGTCGCGCACCGAGCCGTCGGTGATGACGCCGGCGCAGCCGAGCGCCCGGTGGATGTTGGCCTGCACCTCGCCCCACTGGGCGCCCTGGCCCGCGAGGCTCGTCGAGGTCGTGGACGACGATCACGCGAGGCGCCGGGATCGAGCGCACGTAGTCCCACCAGCCGAACGTGGAGGCGCGATGGCCCTCGAGCGGCTGGGGCTCGGCGCGGATCACCGCCGTGACCGCGTACCCGACCAGCGGCCCGAGCTCGGTGAACGAGCGTGCGGATCTCGGACGACATGTTGCCGTGATTGCGGGGCGGACGTTGAACGTCTCGATCGCGTTGGCCACGCTGGGGCTGGAGATCTTCTTGAGGGCGTCGATCATCAGATGGTGTCCTTTCGGCGCTGGATCAGCAGGGTTTTGAGCATCTCGATCGTCTGCCGGGTCGACTCGAGATTCGGGTTCACGCGGAGCGCGCTGCTCGAAGTACTCGAGCGCGATCGCCGGCTGGTCGAGCTGCATGTAGATCATCCCGTAGCCGCTGAGCGCGCCGAAGTGATACGGGATTGCGCTTCATCACTTCGTCGCAATCGGCGAGCGACTTCTGATACTCGCCCAGGAGGTAGTAGACGGTCGCCCGCTTGTTCCAGCCTTCGGCGAACTCCGGCTGACGCCGGATGATCTCGCTGAAGGTCTCGACGGCCTGCTCGCCCTGGCGCGCGTTCATCTGCTCGAGGCCGGTCGCGAAGAGCCGGTCGATGGTCGGGTCGCCCGATCGGCTCCACACCTGCCACATCGAGCTCTCCGCGTTCTCGCGGACGACCTCGGTCGTGTGTCGCGCAGCGCCGCGGCCAGCTGCGGCAGATCGCTCATGAGCCCGGTCTCGCCCAGCGCCTGAGCGCCCAGGCGGCGACTGTCGGCGCTGCCCTTGTCGGCGAGCGCCTTGAGCGCCTCCTCGCGCGTCGGGCCGGCGAGCAGCGGCGCCGGCCACAGGGCGAGCGCGCATGAGCACGAGGGTCCCGAGCCATCGGCGCCTCACGGCTCGTACGCCTCGTTGACCGTAGTCGTCGCGTAATCCAGGCTGGGTTCCGCCGCCCGGCACGTAGATGCGGCTGGCCGACCACCGCCGCGCCGATGCCGTGGCGCGGCGTGCGCATCGGGTCCTTGCCGATCCAGCGGTTGCCGGCGACTTCCGTACATCTCGTTGGCGCTGAAGATGCGCAGCGGCGCCTCGCCGCCGAAGACGTAGACGCGATCGCCCAGCACGGCGGCGGCGAGGCCGCCGCGGCCGGTCGGGAGCGGGACTCCGGTCGACCAGCTGTTCGTCGCGGGATCGTAGATCTCGACGGTGGGGAACTGGGTCCCCAGGAACGACGTACGCCCGCCGATCGCCCAGAGCTTGCCCTGGAACGCAACCAGCCGCGAGATGATCGCGCGCGGTCGGCATCGGAGGGCCATCGCTCCACCGGTCGGGCGTGGGCTCGTAGATCTCGTGCGCGGCGCTCGCGCTGTCGTCGCTGCCGCCGATCGCGTGCAGTCGGCCTCCCAGAGCCACCACCGCGAGGCCGCCGCGCGCCTGCCTCAGCGGCGCGCGGGTCGCCCACGAGCTCCGCGCCTCGTCGTACTCGTAGACGGTTCGCAGCGCGCTCGAGCCGAGTCGTCCGCCGCTGTAGCCGCCGACGACGAAGAGGCGGCCGTCGATGACGGCGGCCGCCGCATGGTGGGTCGGGGCGGGAAGCGGCGTGCGAGTCTCCCAGCGGTCGGAGGCCGGATCGTAGACCTCCACCGTGGCGACGGCCTCGCTGTCCGGACCGAAGCCGCCGATCACGAAGATGCGCCCATTGACCTCCGCGACGGCGACCTCCTGGCGCGCGGTCGGCATCGGGGCGAGCGGGATCCACTTTCCGGGCTCATGATGTCGACCGGCGCGGTCGAGTCGGTCGTCTTGCCGAGACAGCCGGCCAAGACCATCACCGCCAGAGCGAGCACGGCGCTCCGGCGGACTCACGAGCGCACCAGGTCGAGCAATCCGGCTTCGTCGAGCACTTGCACCCCCAGGCGCCGAGCGTCGTCCGCCTTGCTGCCCGGCGCCTCGCCTATGACGACGTAGCTCGTCTTCTTCGAGACCGAGGATGTGACGCGACCGCCGTGCCGCTCGATCAGCTCGCGCGCGGCCTCGCGCGACAGCGTCGGCAGCGAGCCGGTCAGTACGACGGTCTTGCCGGCGAGCGGCTGCGGACCCTCCGGGGCCACCGGCGCGCTCGTCACCACGCCCGCGCGATCGAGGCGCGCGATCAACTCACGGTTCGTCGGGTCCTGGAAGAACGCCGCGATCGAGCTCGCGATCTCGTCGCCGATCCCGTGGACCTCGGCCAGCTCGGTTTCGGAGACCGCGGCGATGCGCTCGAGGCTGCCGAAGCGGGTCGCCAGCAGCTGGGCCACGCGCTCGCCGACGAGCCGGATCCCGATGGCGTTGAGCAGACGCGCCGGGCCGCGCGTGCGCGACGCCGCGATCGCCGCGACGAGATTCTCGGCCGATTTCTCGGCGAAGCGATCCATCTCGCCGATCTCGTCTGCCGTCAAGCCGTAGAGATCGGCGAAATCCTTGACCCGCCCGGAGTCGACCAGCTGCTCGATCGTGCTGTCGCCGAGGTGCTCGATGTCCATCGCCCGTCGCGACCGAAATGCCGCAGCCGCTCCTTGAGCTGGGCCGGGCAGGCGCTGTTGGTGCACCGCCAGTACGCCTCGCCGGTCGACGCGCGCGGTGACGCCGCCGCAGGCCGGGCACGCCGATGGGAACGTGAACGGCTGCGTCTCGGGCGGCCGCCTGACCAGCACGACCTGGACGACGTACGGGATCACGTCGCCGGCGCGCTCGATCAGGACCGTGTCGCCCACCCGGATGTCCTTGCGGCGGATCTCGTCCTCGTTGTGCAGGCTGACGTTGCGGATCGTGACGCCGGCCAGCTCCACGGGGGTCAGCTTGGCGGTCGGCGTGAGCGCGCCGGTCTTGCCCACGTTGACCTCGATCGCCTCGATCACCGTCGTCGCCTGACGCGCCGCGAACTTGAAGGCGATGGCCCAGCGCGGATGATGCGTCGTCGAGGCCGAGCCGTCGCTGCTGATCGAGGGACTCGACCTTGACCACCGCGCCGTCCGCGTCGTAGCCGAGGGCGTCGCGATCATGCTCGAGCTTCTCGCACGCCGCGACGACCGCGGCGAGATTCGCGCAGCGCTCGGACCGAGGGTTGGTCTTGAAGCCGGCGGCGCGCAGGGCCTCGAGGACGTCCCAGTGGGAGGCGAAGCCGAGCGAGTCGGCGCGGCTCAGGTGATAGAGGAAGATATCGAGCGGCCGTCGCGCCGTGACCGATGGGTCCTTCTGGCGCACCGCGCCCGCGGCGGCGTTTCGCGGGTTCGCGAACGTCGGCGAGCCCGCCTCCTCCAGGGTTCGGTTGAGCTTCGCGAACTCCTCGCGCGGCATGAACACCTCACCGCGCACCTCGATGACCGGCACGGCCGCCAGCGAGCGCGCGCAGGACCATGCGGGATCGACCGGATCGTTCGCAGGTTGGGGGTGATGTCCTCGCCCACGCGCCCGTCGCCCCGCGTCGCCCCCGGACGAAGCGGCCCTGCTCGTACAGGAGCGCGATGCCCAGGCCGTCGATCTTGGGCTCGCACACGTACGTGAACGCGGCGCCCGGCACGGCGCGGCCGATCCGGGCCTCGAACTCGCGCAGGTCGTCCGGGCGAGGTCGCGTTGTCGAGCGAGAGCATCGCGTCGTGGTGCTCGACCGACTTGAAGACGTCGGTCGGCGCTCCGGAGACCCGCTGCGTGGGGCTGTCCGCGGTGACCAGGTCGGGGAAGCTCGCCTCGAGCTCGCGGAGCTCGCGCATGAGCGCGTCGTACTCCGCGTCCGAGACCTCGGGCCGAGCCTCGGTGTAGTAGAGATAGTCGTGATGGTGAATCTGCTCGCGCAGCTCGGTGATGCGCTGCGCGGCGTCCGCCCGCGTCATGCACGCAGCATAGCACCGGCGTTGAGCCTCGCGGACTGCCTTGCTGCTCGCGTGAGGTGACGTTATACTGCGGGACGATCGGTCGAGAATTCCCTTCGGTAGGATTGAACATGCCACGAACCCCAGTCCTGAACGTTGCGATCGAGACCCGAGACACGACGGCCTCGGTCCAAGATTACCTCGCGGCCATTTACGACCTGGCGGGCAGCGGCAAGCCGGTGATCGGCGCGCGGCTCGCGAAGCACATGGCGATCTCCGCGCCCGCGGTCACCGAGGCCATCCATCGGATGGCCCGCGGCGGATACGTGAAGATCGGGCGCGGCAAGGAGCTCGTGCTCTCGACCAAGGGCCGGCAGATCGCCGAGGTCATGGCGCGGCGTCATCGTCTCCTCGAGCGCTGGCTCACGGACACGCTCGGCCTCAACTGGACGGACGCCCACGAGGAGGCGCATCGACTCGAGCATGCCCTGTCGCCGCGCGTCGAAGACCGTCTGGCGGAGCTCTTGGGCATGCCGAGCACCTGCCCGCACGGCAACCCCATCCCCGGGATGTCGAAGCCACCCAAGGTCGAGCCGTTCCCGCTCGCCCAGGCGAAGGAAGGCACGACCGTCGTGGTCGAGCGCATCACGGAGGAGGCGGAGGCCGACAAGAAGCTGCTCGAGCATCTCTGGAAGAACGACGTCCGCCCGGGTCGGCGCCTGAAGATCACCGAGGTCGCGCCCTGGGCCGGGACGATCACGGCATCGGGCGACGGCCAGACCATCGCGCTCGGCCTGCCGGCCGCCGCGAAGATCTGGGTCTACCTCCCCGGTGCGGCTGGATGAAGGCTCTCGGCTGGGTTTTTGTCGCGATCGGCTGCGTCTACGTCTTCTACTGCGGTGCGATGGCCGTCTGGTCCTATCTCGAGGTCACCAGCGTGGTCGAGGAGGTCGTCAACGAGCGTGCCTCACGGACCGAGCGTCAGGAGCGCGCGACTCGCGTCAGGGACGACATCGTCAAGAAGATGACGGCGAGCGGTATCAACGTCGACGAGCGCGCCATCTCGGTGAGCGACGAGGGCAAGACGATCGACGTCAGCGTGCGGTGGAGCTGGCCGGTGATCGTCTACCAGGAGCGGGAATACCTGGCGGTTCCGATGAAGCACGAACGGACATTCCCGGCGCCCGAGCGGCGCTGAGTCAGCGCTTGGCCTGAGCCTCGCGGATCATCTTCGCGACCCGATCTCGGTCCTCTCCCGGCGGCGCCAGCGCGACGAACTTTTCCCAGGAACGAACCGCCCCGGCGACGTCGTGCTTGGCCTCGTAGAGGATCTGGCCTCGATAGAGGAGGGCCGGCAAGTAGCTGGGATCGATCGTCAGCGCGCGATCGAGGATCTCGAGCGCGCGATCGGCGTGCTCGGGGCCGCCACCGACCGCGAGGATCAACGCCAGATGAGTCGTCGCGTCCACGTTGTTCGGATCGCGTTTGAGGACGGCCTGGTACGCGGCGATGGCCTCGCTGTAGCGACCCTGGGCCAGGCTCGCGCGCGCCGCCTGCAACATGCCGTGAAGCATCTCGGGCGGTAGCGGTTTGCCGGGTGTCACGGCGGGCGCATTCCGGGCGCTCGGTGCTTCTTGCCCGCCGGGCGCCTCGCGCGGAAGCACGGCCAGCGGCCGCGAGCCGGGCTGCGGCTGCCCCGCCATCGGATCCGGTTCGGTGTACCGCACGATTCCGACGCCGACGGCGATCCCGAAGACGACCAGGAGCACTCCCGCGCCGCCGAGCACGGCCGGATGGCGCCACGCCGAGCGGCGAGGCTCACGCGCCGCGATGCGGGGCGCCGGCGGCTCGGCCGGACCCAGGCGGTCGAGCTCGGTCAGGATCGCGGCGGTCTCGCCTTCGTAGCGGGCACGAAGCTCGGCAAAGTCGGTGTCCGATACGTGGCCGGCCGCGTGCTCGAACTCGAGCTCGCGGATGGCGGCGAGGGCCACCTTCTTCTCCTCGTCGAGCTCTTGCCGCCGGTCGGGCGGCAGCGGAAGGAACGTGCGCCCGCGACGCTCACGGCCGAGGAGCGGCCAGAGCACGAACGACGAGGGCGGGCACTCCGATGACGGCCGCAGCGACCAGCGCGCCGGCCCCGATCACGAGCCGCTCTCCAGCTCGCGGCGAGATTCGCTCGCTCATCGCCGCGTCGACGGCGACCGGCGGTGGGCGAACGCCGCGCGAGCGGTGGGTCCAGCGCCACACCAACGCGGCCGTCGCGGCGAGCCCGACGACGACCGCGACGAGGGGAGGAGCCAGACGAGCAGATTGAATCCGCGGCGTGGCGGCGCCAGGAGGATCCAATCGCCGTAGCGCTCGACGAAGTAGCGCTGGATGTCGGCCGGACTCTCGCCGGCCGCCAGCCGCTCGCGGATGATCGCGCGCATCTGGGTCGCCATCTCCGAGGGCGAGTCGGCCACCGACAGGCTCTGGCACACGACGCAGCGAAGGTGCGCGGCGATGTCGTACACGGTCTGCTCGTTGACCGGCTTCGAGCTCTGAGCGGTCGCGGCGCGCCCAGCCGAGCCCAGCAAGGCCAGTACGGCGACCACGATGACGGCGATCCGGCTCATTGCGGCGAGGGCCTCGGCGAGGAGCCGGTCGACGGTCGTGCGGAAGACGTCGTCGGTGACGGCGCCGACGTGCTTGACGCGGATCCGGCCCTGGCGATCGAGAAAGAAGGTCTCGGGGACGCCGTAGACGCCGTAGTCCACCGACACCGTGCCCTTCAGATCCTGCGCGACGGGAAAGGTGAGACCGAAGTCGCCGACGAACTTCTGGGCGGCCTCGCGCTTGTCCTGGATGTCGACACCCAGCACGACCACGCCGCGCTCACGATATCCGCGCCAGTTCCGCTCGAGCACCGGCGCCTCCTCGTAGCACGCGGGATAGCACCACGACGCCCAGAAGTTCACGACGACGACCTTGCCTCGATGCGTCTCGAGGCCGAGCGGCGCGCCCTCGAGCGTGGCGAGCGTGAAGGCCGGCGCCGGCCGCCCGACGAGCGGCGACGGAATGTCGCGCGGGCTCACGCGAAATCCGTAGGCGAGCAGCGCCAGCACGGGGACGGCGGCGAGCGGGATGAGCCAGCGCCAGAGCCGCTTCACGCGGTCCGGTGCCGCTCCGGCAGGATGGCCAGCAGCGCCCCCAGGGTGAGTACCAATCCGCCGATCCAGATCCAGCTCACGAGGCGGTTGACCTGGAGCTTGATCGTCGCCTGTGAGCCGTCGCGGGCGAAGTCGCCGAGGACGAGATAGAGATCCTCGCGCAGGCCCAGACGATAGTCGACGTACGCGATGGGCGCCTGTTCTTGAGGATAGAACTTCTTGGCCGGGCGCAGCACGCCGAGCACGCGCCCGTTCGAGACCGTGAACGCCCCGATGACCTTGAAGTGGTTCGACTCCTCGACCGCGGTGAGCCCATCGAACCGGAAACGGTACCCGGCGAGCTCGGCCGACTCTCCGCGGTGCAACGTGGTCTCGGTCTGCACCGACCAGGCGTGCGATCCCATCACGCCGAGCGCGATGATCAGGATGCCCAGGTGCACCACGAAGCCGCCGTAGCGGCGGTTGTGCCGCAGGAGAGCCCGCCCATCGCCGGCAGGAGCGATTCGCCCACGCGGAGCCGCGCGCGGGTGGCGCGCGTGAAGTCGACCGCGATCGTGGCCGCGACGAAGACGGTCGTCGCGAACGTGAGCGCCGCCAGCAGCGAGCGGACACCCAGCGCGAACGCGGCGGCCGCCGCGACGATCCCGAGCGCGACCGGCCAGAGGAAGTTGCGCTTGAGGCTTTCGAGGGACGCCCGCCGCCAGGCGATCAGCGGCCCGACCCCATCAGGAAGACCAGCGACAGGAAGAGCGGCACGTTGACCTGGTTGAAGAAGGGCGCGCCGACGCTGACCTTGACGCCGCGCACGGCTTCCGAGAGCAACGGGAACACCGTGCCGAAGAAGACCGTGAACGCGGCGGCCACGAGGAACACGTTGTTCAAGAGGAACGCCGACTCGCGCGAGACGATCGAGTCGAGCTCGCCCTCGGACCGGAGCGCCTCCCAGCGCCACGCGACCAGGCCGAGCGCCGTCAGCAGCACGAGCGCGAGAAAGCTCAAGAACAGGATCCCGATGGAGCCCTGCGTGAAGGCGTGGACCGAGGCGATGACGCCGGAGCGGGTGAGGAACGTGCCGAACAAGGTGAGGCCGAAGGTCAGGATCACCAGCGAGATGTTCCAGAGACGGAGCATGCGCCGCCGCTCCTGGATCATCACGGAGTGGAGGAATGCGGTGCCGGTGAGCCACGGCATGAACGCGGCGTTCTCCACGGGATCCCACGCCCAGTACCCGCCCCAGCCGAGGACGTGGTAGCTCCACCAGCCGCCGATCAGGAGACCGAGCGAAAGGAAGTACCAGGCGACGATCGTCCACCGCCGCGTCAGGACGAGCCAGCGTGTCGCCGATGCGGCCCGGTGATCAGCGCGGCCATCGCGAAGGCGAAGGGCACCGAGAAGCCGGTGAAGCCGAGATAGAGGGCAACGGGGTGCGTGATCATGCCCGTGTCCTCGAGCAGCGGGTTCAGGCCGCGGCCGTCGGCGGGCACCGGCACCTGGCGCTGGAACGGCGGCGCGGCGACCGTCATCACCAGGAGGAAGAACGCGAGGATGCCGAGCATCGTCGCCAGCGCCCACGGGATACAGCTCGCGCGCGCTGACCCGGTGGCGCACGATCAGGATGATCGTGTAGAGCGTGAGCATCCAGGCCCAGAGGATGATCGAGCCCTCGAGCGCGCCCCACACTGCGGTGATCCGGTAGTAGAACGGCGTGCCGAGGTTCGTGTTGGTCGCGACGTAGCGGACCGAGAAATCGAACGTGAGGAAGGCGTACGTGAGCAGCGCGAAGCACGAGGTGACGAGGACGAACACGCCGATCGCCGCGTGCTGAGCCGACTCGATCAGCGCCGTCCGCCCTGACCGGGCGCCGACCCCGGCGGCGATCCCGCCGTACAGTGCGAGGCCGAGGGCGACCAGGGTCATGCCGTAGCCGAGGTCTGCGGTCACCGCCCTTCACCCCGGAGCGTCTTGAAGAGCTCGCGGTAGCCCGCCTGATTCGTGTCGTGGGGCGCCTTGTATTCCTCGGAATGCTTGGCCATGATCAGGGACGCCTTGAAGTAGCCGTCGGCCGTCCAATTTCCTTCCAGGACCGCGCCTCGGCCCTCGCCGAACAGATCGGGCGGCGTGCCCTTGTGTCGGACCGGAACCGTCGCGGTCCCGTCGGACAGGGTGAAGGACAGATCGAGCGAGCGCGGCTCCCACTTGAGCGAGCCGGGCACCACCATACCGCCGAGCCGGTAGGCCTTGCCCGGCACCGCGGCGCGCCCGCAGCTCCGACGGTGTGACGAAGTAGACCGCCGACTGCGTCACGCCTGCGTAGATCATGTACGCGAGAGCCCCGGCGATGACGACGCCGCCGATGATGAGCTTGCGCCTCGGGTCATTGTAGCGGGGACCTTGAGGCCGGCTTGGACGCCGGGGTGGCCTGAGATGGGTGCGGCGAAGCTCCGCACGCCCGATCTCTCCGTAGGTGTCGTTCGGCTCTGGTTCACGGTGACGGGCTCCGAGGCCGGCTGAGACCCGGGGTTGGCTGAGATAGGCGCGGCGAAGCTCCGCACGCGCCGATCCCTTCGGCTGCGTCGGACGGCTCTGGTTCACGGTGAGGGCGCCTGGAGGCTGGATTTGTCTGGGGCTGGCCGGGCTCTGCTGCTCGCGAGGCTGTCTCAGGTCGCGGCGGATGGCGGTGGCGTCTTCGAGCTCTTTTCGCGGCGGAGAGGAAGCGCCAGTAGGCGATCAGTACGATGGCCGCGAGGCCGTAGGCGGCGAGGACGAAGCCCCAGTTGTCGGGCATCACGCTTCGGCCTCGGCTTCCAGGCGGAGCAGGCGGGCTCGCCTGGTGACGAAATAGACGTAGAGGAGCGTGAACGCTGCGAAGTTGACGAGGAGCGCCGCCACGATGATGCCCGGCATGGTCCCGGTCCCGGCTTCATCAGGGACGGGGGCTGGTGCAGGGTGCGCCACCAGTAGACCGAGAAGTGCACGAGGGGAATGTTGAACGCCGCGACGATGCCGAGCACGGCGGCGAATCGGGCGCCGCGCTTCGCGGTCGTCGATCATGCCGCGAAGCAGGAGATAGCCCAGGTACATGACGAACAGGATCGAGACGCTCGTGAGCCGCGCGTCCCACGTCCACCAGGTACCCCATGTCGGCTTGCCCCAGATCGACCCGGTGGCGATCGTGAGCCCCGTGAAGAGGACGCCGACCTCCGCCGAGGCGTGTGCGAGCCGGTCCGCGGACTCGGCCCGCCGGACCAGATAGGCGATCGAGGCGACCAGGACGACGCCGAACGCCAGATAGGCCACCCAGACGCTCGGCACGTGCAGGTACATGATGCGCTGCACGTTGCCCTGGGTCGGTCTCACGCGGCGCGATCCCGAATCCCATCACCAGGCCCGCCAGAGCCCCGCCAAGGTCACGCCACCGAGGAGACGTCTCACGTCGCCTAGGCCTCCAGCACGAAGTCGAACGTGAGGACGCCGACGACGACGTACACCACGTCGGCGGCCGCGAGGAGCTTGAGCCAGTGGGCGACGCTGCCAAGGGGCTCGCCGAGCAGCACGGCCTCGGTCGCCTTGACGGTGGCGAGCAGTACCGGCAGCCTCGACCGGGAGCAGCAGCACCGGGAACAGCAGCTCGCGGGCGCGCACCTGCGCCGTCATCGCCGCGAACAGGGTGCCGACGCGCGGCCAGGGCCACCGTCCGAGCGCGATCACCACGGCGAGGGCCGGCAGGACGCCGGCGATGTCGAGGTTGAAGAAGAAGCGCGAAGAGCACGAGGAGAATGGTCTCGATGACCAGCATCAAGAGCAGGTTGCCGGCGAGCTTGCCGACGTAGATCGCCGACTTGTCGCCCGGCGCCAGGAGGAGGCCCTCCCAGCAGTCGTTCTCGCGCTCGACGACGAACGTTCGGCCGAGCCCGAGGAGACCGCTCAGGATGAACCCGAGCCAGAGCAGGCCGGGGAGGGTGCCGGCCAGGCGCTCGCGGTCGGGCCCTAAAGCGAACTGGAAGATGAACAGGAGCAAGAGCCCGAAGAAGAAGAGCGCGTTGAGCGTCTCCTTCGACCGGCGCTCGACGAGCAGGTCCTTCCACACCACGATCATCGCCCGCCGCGCGAGCGTCAGGATGCGTCCTCCGCGTGCAGGGTGTAGAGCCGGTGCACATCGTCGGCGGACAGCGCGCCGCGGGGCGTGTCCAGAGCGATGGCGCCGCCGGCGAGGATCGAGATCCGGTCGGCGACCGCCAGCTCGCGACCGAAGCTGTGCGTCGTCATGACGATCGCGCCGCCGCCCGCTTTGAACGATGCCAGATGCTCTTCCAGCCACTTCTTGCCACGTTGGTCGAGCCCCGTGAACGGCTCGTCGAGCAGCAGCACCCGCGGCCGGGCCAGGACGAACCGCGCGAGCGAGAGCCGGCGCTTCATGCCCGCGGAGAACGTGCGGACGCGCTCGCCGGCGGCGCGATCGAGCTCCACGGTCGCGAGCGGCTGGCGGCGCGGTCGGCCGCCGACGGTCGAAGGCCCGCGAGCGTGGTCCAGAAGGTCAGGTTCTCGGCGGCGGTCAGGTCCTCGTAGACGTGCGAGCTGTGGGCGACGAGCCCGATCTCACGGCGGACGAGCTCGGCGTTCTTCGCGCAGTCGTAGCCCGCGACGATCGCGGTGCCGCGCGTCAGGCGCACCAGGGTCGCCAGGACCTTGAGCAAAGTGGTCTTGCCGGCGCCGTTGGCGCCTAGCAGCCACCGCCTCACCGGCACGGACGTCCAGGTCGAGCCCGTCCAGCACGCGATGGTTGCCGAAGGTCTTGCGGAGACCGGTCACTCGGATGAGTGGCTCGGAGGCCATAACTGGGAACCGGCCAATTCTCGCGCAGCCGCCGGGAAGGGTCAAGGAAGCGGGAACTTGACTCGGTCGGGCGACCTCCTGCCAAATAGAGGCGGTCGAGCCGACCGTGCGACCGCCGGAGGGTCTGGATTGTTCCAATTCGTGGTGACGCGTGTGCTGTGGCTGGTCCCGACACTCCTGGCCATGGCGCTCGGTGACCTTCCTCGTGATGCACGCGACGCCGGGTAGCCCCCTCGATCCCGGTGGCGGAGGGCGCGAACCCGCTGTCGCCGGAGGCGCAGAAGAACCTCGCCGCTCACTACGGGCTCGACCGGCCGCTCTACCAGCAGTTCGCCATCTTCGTCGGCAAAGCGGTCCGCGGCGACTTCGGCAACTCGTTCGTCTACAAGACGCGGACCGTCCGCGAGATCATCGTCGAGACGTTTCCGATCTCGCTCCTGCTCGGCTCGATGGCGCTTGGCGCTCGCGATCGTCGGCGGCCTCACGCTCGGGATCCTGGCGGCGATCTACCAGAACCGGGGCTGGGACTACGTCTCGGTGAGCGTGGCGACGGTCGGCGTCGCCGTCCCGAACTTCGTCCTCGCGGTCTTCCTCATCATCCTCTTCTCGTTCGTGGTGCCGCTCTTCCCGACCGGCGGCTGGGATTCGCCGCGGAACTGGGTGCTGCCGACGGTGGCGCTGGCGCTGGCGCCCGATGGGGATCATCGCGCGCTTCACGCGCGCCAGCATGCTCGAGGTCATCCGCGCCGACTACACGCTCACCGCGCGCGCCAAGGGGCTGGGCGAGATGCCCGGTCATCTTCAAGCACGCGCTCAAGAACGCGTTTATCCCGGTCGTCACTCTGCTCGGCCCGATGTTCGCCGCGGTCGGAACCGGCTCGTTCTTCGTCGAGTCGATCTTTCGCGTGCCCGGCATGGGGCGCTTCTTCGTCCTCTCGATGACCGGCCGCGACTATCCGATGATCATGGCGGTGGTGCTCACGTACGGCGCGTTCCTCGCGGTCATGAACCTCGTCGTCGACCTTCTCTATGGCGTCCTCGACCCCCGCATCCGGTACTGAGCTCGCGGCCGTGGCGGCTCGCGGTGGCGAGCGGCGCGCCGCGGAGTTCGCTCGTCGAGCCTCGTGGCGGGATGGCGTTCGGCGGCTGCGGCGCAATCGCCTGGCGGTGGCCGGCGGCGTGGTGATCGCCGTGCTCTGCTTCGTCGCGATCTTCGCCGACTTCCTCGCGCCGCTCCCGTACACCAAGATCGAACTTCGGGCGCCTCAACGAGGCGCCGTCCGCGCGACTACCCGCTGGGGACCGATCAGCTCGGCCGCGACCTCGCTGTCGCGGATGATCTACGGCGCGCGCGTGTCGATGCTGGTGGGGCTCGGGGCCCAGGTGATCGTGGTCCTGATCGGCGTCCCGATCGGGCGCCCTGTCGGGCTACGCTCGGCGGCCGGGTCGACATGTTCCTCACGCGCTTCGTCGACGTCATGTACGCGTTCCCGCGCCTGCTTGTTCGTGATCCTCGTCATGTCGATGCTCGGCGCGGGGCTCACGAACATCTTCATCGCGATCGGGCTGACCGGCTGGGTCGGCATCGCGCCGCCAGACGCGCGCCGCAGGTGCTCGCGATCAAGGAGAAGGAGTTCGTCGACGGCGCCCGGGCGCTCGGCGCCGGCTTCAGCCGCCTGCTCGTGCGCCACATCCTGCCCAACGCGCTCACGCCGATCGTCGTCGCGGTCACCTTCGGCATCCCGGAGGCGATCTTCACCGAGGCCGCGCTCTCGCTTCATCGGCGTCGGCATCAACCCGCCGACGCCGTCGTGGGGCCAGATGGTCGGCGAGGGGCAGCAGTACATCCGGTCCTACTGGCACCTGTGCGTTTTCCCGTCGATCGCCATCGCGGTTACCATGCTGTCGTTCACGTTCTTCGGCGACGGCGTCAGGGACGCGCTGGACCCGCAAACTGAAATAGCAAGGAGACTCGCTCATGCGAGTCCCGCGTATCTCGGACCAACAGCTCGATCTGCTGGCCAGCTCGTCTCGGCGCCGATCGGCGTCGGACGCCGCGATTTCCTGCAGGTCGCCGCCGGGCTGGCGGCGATGGGCGCGGCCGGCTTCAACGCGCGCCCGGTGTCCGCGGCGCCGACGCTCGCGCCCGGCGAAAAGCTCGCCAAGGAGCAGCACCTCCGGTTCGGCGGCGGCGGCTGGTACGAGCAGGACCCGTCGAGCCACGACTTCAACAAGGACCTGTACTGCAGCGGGACGCCGCAGCTGTTTGCCGGGCTCATGAAGTTCAACGTCGAACTTCGAGGCGGTGCCCTACGTCGCCGAGAAGGTCACGCTCGAACAAGGACGGCTCGGTGTGGACGTTCGCGATCCGCAAGGACTCGAAGTGGTCCGACGGCTCGCCGTGCTCGGCGCGCGATTTCGAGTGCTCGTGCAAGCGCCAGCTGGATCCCGCGACCGCGCGCCCCGTACGCGTCGCTTCCTCTACGACATCAAGAACGGCGAGGCGTTCAACAAGAAGCAGGTGCACCGACGCCGAGCCAGGTCGGCGTTCGGGCCAAGGACGACTGGACGCTCGAGGTGACGCTCGAAGGGCCGCGCGGTTACTTCCCGTCCTGTCGGCCTATCTGGCCGCGCTGCCCGGCGCACCGCGCCTCGATCGAGAAGTACGGCGACAAGTGGACGGAGGCCGCGCAACATCGTCTGCAACGGGCCCTTCGTGCTGGAGGCGTGGGAGCACAACAAGGCAGATCGTCCTGAAGAAGAACCAGCACTTCTTCGGCGCCAAGGACATCACGCTCGAGAAGGTGATCATCCCGATCATCCCGATCGCGTCCGGCGCCCTGCCGTACGAGAACAACGAGATCGACCTCACGCGCCTGCAAGCCGCGGATCTGAAGCGGTTCCAGGGCGATCCCGACGATGTCGAAGGAGGTGTTCCGCTATCCGTATCCCGGCACCTGGTACTCTGCTCCCTCAGGTGACGAAGCCGCCGTTCGACAACCTCAAGGTCCGCAAGGCGGTCGCCCACGCGATCGACCGTGAGAACGTCGTCAAGGTGAGTCAGGGCTTCGCGATCCCGGCCCACGCCATGATCCCGCCGGGCTTCCCGGGTGCGCTCGACGACAAGAAGATCCGCGACCTCCAGCGCTTCGATCCGAAAGCTCGCGATGGTCGATGCTCAAGGGCACGCCGTTCGAGGGCGGGAAGAACTGGCCGAAGATCACGCTCGCCGATGCGCGACGAGGCGCTCGGCAGCAAGCCGCTGGCCGAGGCGGTCCAGGCGGTCCTGCTGGAGAATCTGAACATGAAGACCGAGCTCGAGGTCCTCGAGCAGCGCGTCTTCCGCGAGCGGCTCTGGAAGCAGGATCTCCAGTTCGTGTGGATCCGCTGGTTCATGGACTACCCGGATCCGCACAACGAGTACTTCGACACCTTCTACGGCAAGAAGACGACCGGCAAGCGTCAGGCGTGGGTCCAACGAGGCCTTCGACAAGGAGCTCGAGGCCGGGCGCGACACGCGCGACCCGAAGAAGCGGCTGGCAGCACTACGCCGAAGGCCGAGGAGATCATGCAGAACGACGTCGGCTACGTGCCGGTCGCGTGGGTGGTGAGATACGCGAGCGCGAAGCCGACCGTTCGCGGCCTCGAGAAGAACCGCCAGGGCGAGCTCGTCGTCGACGGCAACATCTACTTCGACATGCTCACGCACATCTACATGGTCGAGAAGAGGCCTGAAGACGACAGCGCGCCGGGGGCGACCCCGGCGCGCTTGATAACTCGCGTAGTAGGCCGGGCTAGACCTTCATCGCCCGAAGGCGGGCGACTGCGCTCCTCGAGGGGCGGGTGAGTCGAGAACAGGCGCATCAGGGTGGCGCCGCTCAGCGGAGGTTCACGATGAACAGGTGGGCGGTCGCCGGTGTCGCGTCCGCCATCGGCATCTGCTGGTTCGCCATCCTGAAGCTTCTCGAGCGCCTTCATCAAACCCCAGGGCCGCCCGGCGACCTTCGCGCCGGTGGCGTCGGCCTGGAATTCGCGGGAGCGTGAGACCGCCATCTGGACGAGCAGCGCGGCGATCGGCGCCAGGACCGCCAGCAGGATCATCGCGATCGGATTCGATCCACCCTCTTCGTCGTCTCGGCCGCGCCCGCCGAACATCGCGGCCCACTGCGCCATGTGCGCGAGATAGGTGATCGCGCCGGCCAGGGTCGCGGCGACCGTCGAGATCAGCACGTCGCGGTTCTTCACGTGCGAGAAGCTCGTGTGCCAGAACACCCTCGAGCTCTTCTTCGTCGAGGATCCGCATGATTCCCTCGGTCACGGCCACGACGGCGTGCTCGGGGTTGCGGCCTGTCGCGAAGGCGTTCGGTGTTTCACTCGGGATCAGGTAGACGCGGGGCATCGGGATGCCGGCGCGGGTAGCCAGACGGTGCACGATCGCGTAGAGTCGGGGCGCTGCGGCCTCCTCGATCGGCTGCGCCCCATAGGCGGCGAGCACCATCTTGTCGGAGAACCAGTAGCTGATGAAGTTCATCGCGACGGCCACGAAGAACGCGACGAGCATGCCTTGGCGGCCGCCGATGGCGCCGCCGATTAAAACGAGCATCACTGTCAGGACGGCCAACAGGAGCCCGGTCTTGAACACGTTTGACATGGTCGAAGCCTAGCAGAGGGTCCTATAGTGGTCAAATGAGGGGTCAAATGCCTTGACTTGCAGGCATATCGGCCGATATACTGACCCGACTTGAGTAAAAACACGTTTGTTAATGATGATGTTAGCAAGCATGATCGTCCGGGTTCCAGATATCCCGACCGAGGGGCTGAGCGTCACGGACGCGAGTGCGCTGGGGAGGTCTATCGCGATCCCGCCTGGCGGCTCCTGGATGTGAACCTTCGCCTGGAGCGCGACGGCTTGGACGTCTTCGTGACCGGCGAAGTACGCGCGGTGGTGTCGCAAGCCTGCGGGCGGTGCCTCGAGCCGTCTCCTCGGAGGTCACGGCGAACCTGGACGTGCGGCTCGTGCCGCGTCCGTCCACGGCGGACAACGTCGAGCTCGCGGCCGATGACCTCGACGTGGATTTCTACGACAAGGACGTGATCGACATCGGCGCCTTGATCGACGCCGAGACGACGCTCGCGCTACCCATGAAGCCGCTGTGCCGCGAAGGCTGTCTTGGGCTCTGTCGGGTTTGCGGCGGGAACCGGAATGTGGTCAAGTGCGAGTGCCCCGAGCGCCCGCCGGATCCACGGCTGGCCGCCCTCAAAGACCTGGCCTCGCGGCTTTCCCACTAGGAGAATCCGATGCCTCTGCCGAAACGACGCCACTCGAAGACGCGCGGACGTAAGCGGCGTACCCACTACAAGCTCGCGGCTCCGACGCGCTCCGTGTGTCCGCAATGCCGTGAGACCAAGCTGCCGCACCGGCGTCTGTCCGCACTGTGGCTACTACAAGGGGCGGGAGATCGTGGCGGTCGAAGGGGCCTAGCCGGCCCGTCACGGCGCCGGCCACATGCCGATGACCAACGGAGACGGTGCGCCGTCCCGCCTGAAGGTCGCCGTCGACGCGATGGGCGGCGATTACGGTCCTCGCGTCGTGGTCGAGGGCGCGGTGGCTGCCGTCCGGAGTTCGGGGCCGCCGTGATCCTCGTCGGTGATCGATCCGCGATCAACCGCGAGGTCGTCCGGCTCGACGCCCAGAGTCTTGCGCTCGAGATCCGCCACGCTTCACAGGTCGTCGGGATGGCCGAGAGCCCCTCGCAGGCCCTCCGACGCAAGCGCGACTCCTCGCTGCGCGTCGCGGCAGACCTCGTCAAGGACGGTAGAGGCCTCCGCGTTCATCTCGGCCGGGAACACCGGCGCCGCGATGGCGATCTCGATGTTCGTCATCGGCGTCCTGCCCGGCGTGGACCGCCCGGCGATCGCCGCGGTGCTCCCGAATCTGCGCAAGTTCACGATCCTGATCGACGCCGGCGCGAACGTCGACCCCAAGCCGATGCACCTCTTGCAGTTCGGCGGTCATGGGCCACGTCTACGCCCGCGACATCCTCGGCACTCGACAGCCCGCGCGTCGGGCTCCTGTCGGTCGGCGAGGAGAGAGGGCAAGGGGTAACGAGGCTCACGAAGGAGGCGTACGAGCAGCTCCGCGAGTCGTCGCTGAACTTCCGTGCGGCAACGTGGAGGGCCGCGACATCTACAACGGCCGATGCGACGTCGTCGTCACCGACGGCTTCACCGGCAACGTCGCGCTCAAGATCTCCGAGAGCTTGGCCGAGATGATCGGCGCCATGATCAAGGAAGAGCTGCTGCGCGACGCGCGGTCGAAGCTCGGCGCGAAGCTCGCGATGCCGGCCTTCGAGCGATTCCGTAAGCGGATCGACTACGCCGAGATGGGGGCGCGCCGCTACTCGGCATTGACGGCGCCGCCATCATCTGTCACGGTGCCTCGCCGGTGAAGGCCATCAAGAACGCGGTGCGCGTTGCGCAGGAGTGGGCGAACGCGGGACTGAACGACCACATCAAGGCCGCTCTGGAGGCGGAGGTGCAGCGCGGCGGTCGAGAAGGGGACGATGAGTGACTCGAGCGAGGATTACCGGGAGTCGGCGCGTTCACTCCGAAGCGGATCCTGACGAACGCCGATCTCGAGAAGATGGTCGACACGAACGACGAGTGGATCGTGCAGCGGACCGGCATCCGCGAGCGCCGCATCGTCGACGAGAACGAGGCGACGTCCGACCTGGCCGTGCGCGCGGCGCAACAGGCGCTCGAGCGAGCCAATCTCCTCCCGGAAGACGTCGAATTCATCGCGGTCGGGACGACGAGTCCGGACATGATCTTCCCGACGACCGCGAACATCGTCCAGCACCGGCTCGGCTGCCGGCGCGCCGGATCCGTGGACATGCTCGCGGCGTGCGCGGGTTCGATCTACAGCCTGTCGGTCGGCTCGGCGTTCATCCAGTCCGGGAAGTACAAGCGCGTGCTCTGCATCGGCGCGGAGACACTCTCGCGCATCACGGATTTCACCGACCGCGGGACGTGCGTGCTGCTCGCCGACGCCGCGGGCGCGGCGGTGCTCGAGGCGTCCGAGGACGAGCGCGGGATCATCGACTTCGACCTCTATTCCGACGGCCAGTACTGGGACCTCCTGTACATGCCGGGCGGCGGCTCGCGCCATCCCGCGACGAAAGAGACCGTCGATGCCCGGATGCACTTCGCCAAGATGAAAGGGCAACGAGGTGTTCAAGGTCGCCGTCCGCCTGTTCGTGGACTGCGCCGAGCGAATCCTCGCGCGCAACGGATTCACGGCGAAGGACGTGAGCCTGTTCATTCCGCATCAGGCCAATTTGAGGATCATCGAGGCGGCCGCCAAGCGTGTCGACCTCCCGATGGACGCGGGTCTTCGTCGAACGTCGACCGCTACGGCAATACCGGTGCGGCATCGGTCTACGTCGCGCTCGAAGAGGCCAACGCGCGCTGGACGACTGAAGCGTGGCGATCTTGTGCTCATCAGTGGCCCTCGGGGGCGGTTTCGCCGTGGGGCGCCGCCTCATGCGGTGTGTAACGGAAATCACACCGACCATCGCGTTTCTCTTCCCCGGCCAGGGCTCGCAAACCGTCGGGATGGGCAGGGCTTCTACGAGATGTCCGCCGGCGCCAAAGCCATCTTCGAGGAAGCCAACGATTCGCTCGGCTTCGATCTCGCTCGTCTCGCATTCGAAGGCCCGGAGGCCGAGCTGGCACTGACCGCCAACACGCAGCCCGCGGTGCTGACCGCATCGGTGTGCCGCCGCGACGGCGTGCGCCGAGCGGGGCTCGGCACGAGCTCCTGGCGGCCGGCACAGCCTCGGCGAGTACACTCCGCGCTGGGTCGTCGCGGCGCGATCCGCTTCTCGGATGCGGTACGCCATCGTGCGCAAGCGCGGCGAGATTCATGCAAGAAGCGCGTGCCCGTCGGGACCGGCGCGATGGCCGCCATCATGGGGATCGAGCTCGCGGCCGTCGAGGAAGGTGTGCACGCCGACGCCGCGCAAGGCGAGGTGGTCGAGATCGCGAACGTGAACTCGGCCCTCCAGATCGTCATCGCCGGCCACCGATCGGCCCGTCGAGCGCGCCGTCGCGCTCGCCACCGAGCGGGGCGGGAAGATGAGCGTCATGCTCCCGGTGAGCGCGCCCTTCCATTGCTCGCTCATGGCGCCGGCCGGCGCCCGGCTCGCGCTCGAGCTCGCCGCGCCGCGTGACGGATCCGCGCGTGCCGGTCGTCCGCAACGTCGACGCCGGGGTCACGCGCAAGGGCCGATGACGTGCGGCCGTTCCTCCTGCGCCAGGTCGCGAGCCCGCTGCAGTGGACTGAGTGTCGTCCAGCGGCTCGCCGCCGGAGGGGCGCGACCGCCTTCGTCGAGGTTGGGGCCGGGCCGCGTGCTCTCGGGACTGCTCCGACGCATCGTCAACGCGCGCGCGCGGGCAGTCGGTCGAGGATCCGGCCGGCCTGAGAAAGCGCTGACCGCTGTCGCCGGCGGCAGTGCCGAGTCGGCGCGCGTGAAGGGCCCTCTCGACGGCAAGGTCGCGATCGTCACCGGCGGCAGCCGCGGGATCGGCGCCGAGGTCGGCGCGCGGCTGGCGCGAGGACGGCGCGGCCGTGGTAGTCTCGGGACGCGACGGCGACCGGCTGCAAGCATACCGTTCGCGAATGGGAAACGCAGGGCCGGGCGGTGCTCCGGTGTCGTCGCCGACGCGGCGAGCCGCGAGGATTGCGAAGCGGCTCGTGAGCACGGCGAAGCAGCATTTCGGGCGCATCGACGTCCTCGTCAACAATGCCGGCATGACGCACGACCAGTCTGCTGGTACGGATGACGGACGAGGACTGGGACCGGTGATGGAGAGTCAATCTCCGCAGCGCGTTCTTGATGACGCGGGCGGTGAGCAAGGCGCTGGTCAGACAGAAAAGCGGCGGGCGCGTCATCAACATCGCCTCGACGGCGGGCGCGATGGGCAACGCCGGTCAGGTGAACTACTCGGCGGCGAAGGCCGGGCTCATCGGGTTCACCAAGGCGGCGGCCCGCGAGCTCGCGCACTGGTCGATCCTCGTGAACGCCGTCGCCCCGGGCTGCATCGAGATCCGACATGACCAAAGATCTGTCGGCGGCACGCCCGCGAGGCGACTGCTCGCCCAGGTGCCACTCAAACGCGGCGGAACCGCCCGTGAAGTGGCCGAGATGGTACGATTCCTCGCCGGAGACGGGGCGACCTACGTCACGGGTCAGGTCTTCCACGTCAACGGCGGACTTTACATGTAACTCATCCTTTCCGTGGAGGTAACGGGTTCATGGCTGAAGTCAGTCGATGAGAAGGTGAAGGAGATCATCGTCGAGCAGCTCGGGGTGGAGGAGGACGACGTCACTCCGTCGGCGAAGTTCATCGAAGATCTGGGCGCCGATTCCCTCGATACGGTCGAGCTCGTGATGGCCCTCGAGGAGCACTTCGACATCCAGATCCCCGACGAGGACGCCGAGAAGATCGCGACCGTCGGCGACGCGGTCCAATACATCAAGGACAACTCGTAGCCGGTGAGCTACGCGAAGGGTCGTCGTCACCGGTCTCGGGACCCTCTCGCCGGTCGGCAACACGGCGGACGAGTTCTGGGACCGTGCTCGTCCAGGGACGCTCGGGCGTCGGGACTGATCACGAGGTTCGACACCGCCGGCTATCCGACGCCGTATCGCCGGTGAGGTGACGGAACTTCGATCCGCTGAACTTCGTCGACAAGAAGGAAGCGCGCGGCGACTCGATCCCTCATCTGCAGTTCGCGATCGCGCCGCGGTGCTCGGCCGTCCAGGATGCGGCGCTCGACACCGGGCAAGGTCGACTGGCACGCGGTTCGGCGTCCTCATCGGCTCCGGCATCGGCGGCATCTCGACGCTCCTCGAATCCCACCGGAATTCATCGAGAAGGGCCCGACCGGGTCTCGCCCTTCTGTCATTCCGATGCTCATCGCGAACATGGCGTCGGGTCTCGTGTCGATGCGCTTCGGCGCCAGGGACCGAACTCCGCCGTGGTCACGGCGTGCGCCACCGGCAACCACGCGATCGGCGACTCGTTCAAGATCATCCAGCGCGGCGGACGCCGACATCATGATCGCGGGCGGCTCCGAGGCCATCATCATCCCGCTGACGATCGCCGGCTTCTGCTCGATGAGGCCATGTCCACGCGCAACGACGAGCCGACGAAGCCATGCGGCCGTTCGACGCCAACCGCGACGGCTTCGTGGCCGGAGAGGGCGCCGGCATCCTGGTGCTCGGAGTCGCTCGAGCACGCGCTCGCGCGGGACGCGCGATCTACGCCGAGATCGTCGGCTACGGGATGACCGGCGACGCCCATCACATGACGGCGCCCGATCCGGAGGGCGACGGCGCGGCCGCGGGCGATGGCGCTGGCGGTCCGAGACGCGGGGCTGGACGCCTCCGACGTCGGGTACATCAACGCCCACGGGACGTCGACGCCGTACAACGACAAGTTCGAGACGATCGCCATCAAGCGGGTCTTCGGGAGCATGCGCGGCGCCTGGCCGTCTCCTCGACCAAGTCGATGACGGGCCACCTGCTCGGCGCCGCCGGCGGCGCATCGAGGCGATCGCGACCGTGCTCGCGCTGCATCACGGCGTGCTGCCGCCGACGATCAACTACGAGACGCCCGATCCCGACTGCGACCTCGACTACATCCCCAATCAGGCGCGCAAGCAGGACGTCGAGGTGGCGCTCTCGAACGCGTTCGGCTTCGGCGGCACGAACGCGACGCTGGCCTTCCGCGCTTACCGCAAGTAGGTGGATCTGCTCCGCGTCGCCGAGCTGGAGCGACGGCTCGGCTACCGGTTCCGTGAGCCGCGGCTTCTCGAACAGGCGCTGACGCACGCCTCCTACGCCAACGAGCATCCGCCGGCGGCGGAGCACGCACGCCTGGCGTTCCTCGGTGACGCGGCCCTCGCGCTGGTCGTCGCCGACCGTGTGATGGCCGGCGACGCGTCCGCGCCGGTCGGCGCTCTCACATCCCAGCGCGCGGAGCTGGTCGCCGAGGCACGGCTCGCGCGCTGGGCCGCCGATCTCGAGCTGAGTGCCCTTCGCGTCTGGGCCGCGGCGAGGACCAGTCGGGCGGGCGCACGCGCGACTCGATCTTGGCCTCCGCGCTCGAGGCCGTCCTCGGCGCGATCTATGCGGAGGGCGGCCTCGAAGCCCTGCGCGACACGGTGGGGCTTCTGGCCGCGTGGTAGCCTGAAGCATGCGCTGGTGGCCGATCCGGCGCGGGCGCGGCGTCTTCCGCCGCCGCCTCCGCCGGACGAGATGCTCGTCATCGAGGACCGCCTGCGCCGGAACGTCGAGGACGTCCTGTCGATCCGCGACCGCCAGATCCGCGGCGGGATCGTGGTGTTTCGCGGTGACCTCACGACCGAGCCCGCGCGCGCGCTCGATCTGCTGATCGGCGCGCTTCCGCCCGTTCGGCTACACGCCGTATCTGCGAGAGGAGGCGGCGGCCGTCGCCGTCCAGGCCTGGCCGGTGGCCGGACACGGCGCCGCGCTGGCGGATCGGCGTGAACCTGGCCCTGTTCGCGCTCACGTGGTGTCGACGCTCGTCGCCGGGCTCTCGTTCGTCGGCTCGCCGACGTTCGATGCTCTGCGGTCGATCCGTCCGCCGGCCCGATTCTCGCCGGAGCGCCGTTCGCGTTCACCTTGCTGGCGATCCTCGGCGTCCACGAGCTCGGTCACTACTTCACGGCGCGCCACTACCGAGCGTCGGTGAGCCTTCCGTACTTCATCCCGGCGCCGTTCCTCTTCGGCACGCTCGGGGCATCATTCTCATGCGATCGCCGGGCGCGTGACCGGAACTCGCTGTTCGACATCGCCGCGGCCGGGCCGCTGGCCGACTGGCCGTCGCGCTGCCCGCCTGCCTCCTGGGCTTCGCGTGGTCTTCGGTCGTGCCGGTGCCGGCGGGTGGCTGCATGGCGTTCGGCGACTCGCTGCTCACGTGGGGACTCGCCTACCTGCGCTTCGGCGACATCCCGCCGGGGTACATGCTCTTCACGCATCCGATGGCCGACGCGCGTGGGCCGGATTTCTCGTCACCGCGCTGAACCTCTTCCCGGTGGGGCAGCTGGACGGCGGCCGGATCGCCTACGCGCCTTTCGGTCGGCATCACCGAAAGATCGGCAAGGCGACGGTCGTGGCGCTGCTGCTCCTCGGCGCGTCGGTCGTTCGTCTGGAGCCTCAGCGCTCCGGGCGCCGACACCCTCTCGGCGCTGGCCGCGTCGCTGAACTGGTTTCGTCTGGGCGGGCCTGATCTCGTTGCTCGTGGGCTTCCACCACAGCCCACCGCTCGACGACCTGTCGCCGATCTCGCCCGGCCGTCGCGTCGTGGGCATCGCGTGCCTGGTCCTGATGGTGCTGCTGATTCCGCCGCCGATGAACCCGCTCGTCGCGATTCGCCAGCAGGCTGCGCAAAAGGTCCGAGCTTGGCAGCCTGCCAACCGTGACACGTGCCAGCCCGGTACGCGCTACTATCCGCGTCATGCCGGGACGGCTCGATCGCAAGCGACTCGCGCAGCTCATCGAGAAGGGCGACGTCGACACCGTCCTGACCGTGTTCCCCGACGCGCTCGGCCGCCTCATGGGCAAGCGCGTCGTCGGCCGCTACTTCCTCGATCACGTCGTCGACGACGGCGCGCACGCCTGTATCTACCTCTTCACCGTCGACATGGAGATGGAGCCGCTGCCCGGCTTCAAGCTCACCTCGTGGGAGCGCGGCTACGGCGACATGAAGATGGTCCCGGACCTCGCGACCGCGCGGCTGATCCCGTGGCTGCCGAAGACGCGCGCTCGTGTTCTGCGACGTGTTCACCGAAGAAGGCGAGCCGATCGAGGAAGCGCCGCGCTGGATCCTCAAGCGGCAGATCGAGCGCGCGGCGGCCCTCGGCTACGTCGTCAAGACCGCGGCCGAGCTCGAGCTCTATTGCTTCAAGGAGTCGTTCGAGGAGGCGCGCCGCAAGCGCTATCACGACCTGACACCGGTGTCCGGCTACCTCGAGGACTACCACATCCTGCAGACCTCGAAGGAAGAGCCGCTGATCCGCGCGATCCGCAACGGCATGGAGGCCGCCGACGTTCCGGTCGAGACCTCGAAGGGCGAGTGGGGCCGCGGACAGGAAGAGATCAACCTCCGCTACGCGGAGGCGCTCGAGATGGCGGATCGCACCGCGCTCTACAAGCACGGCGCGAAAGAGATCGCGCACCAGCAGGGCTCGGCGATCACGTTCATGGCCAAGTACGACATGACCGCGGCCGGCTCGTCGTTCCATCTGCATTCGTCGCTCTGGGACCAGAGCGGACGCAAGGCCCTGTTCGCGTCGGCGGGGCGAGGCGCCAAGACCACCAGCACGCCGCTCTTCGGTCAGTGGCTGGCCGGCCAGATGGCCGATGGCGCGGGAGTTCGCCGTACTTCTATGCGCCGGGCGTGAACTCGTACAAGCGCTACCAGTCCGGGTCGTTCGCGCCGACGCGCATCGTGGCCGGCTGGGACAATCGCACGTGCGGCTTCCGGCTCTGCGGCGAGGGCGGCGGCTTTCGGGTGGAGAACCGAATCCCCGGCGCCGACGCCAATCCCTATCTCGCCTTCGCGGCGACGATCGCGGCCGGGCTGCACGGGATCGCGAGTAACTCGAAGCCGCCCAAGCTCTACGACGGTAACGCCTACGAAGACGCGACCCTGCCCCAGGTGCCCAAGACGCTCCGCGAGGCGATCGCCGAGCTCGAGCGCTCGAAGGTCGCGCGCGCGGCGTTCGGAGAGCGCGTCGTCGATCACTACCTGCACGCCGCGCGGCTGGAGCAGCAGGCGTTCGACCAGGTCGTGACCGACTGGGAGCTCGGGCGCAATTTCGAAAGGATCTAGCGAGCGTGAGCGACCGAGAGTGGATTCTCCTCAATCCGGGCCCGGCCAACACGAGCCGCGAGGTTCGCGAGGCGCTGGTGATGCCGGATCTCTGCCACCGCGAGCCGGAGTTCTTCGAGGTGATGCGCGACTGCCGCGAGCGGCTCGTGCGCGTCTCGCTGAGGGCGGCGACGGCTTCGCGGCCGTCCTGTTCACGGGCTCGGGCACCGCGGCCGTCGAGGCGGCGGTGTCCTCGGCGGTGCCGGCCGACGGCGGCCTCCTCGTCATCGACAACGGCGTCTACGGCGATCGTTTACTTCGCATCACGCGCGCCCACGGGATCCGGGCTCACGCGCTGTCCTACGACGTGGCCACGGCGGCGCGTCCCGACGATGCGCGCGGCGCTGCGCGCGGACCGCCAGCTGACCCACGTCGCGGTCGTGCACCACGAGACGACCACGGGCGTTCTGAATCCCGTGGCCGAGATCGCGCGCCGCCGCGGCCGAGGGACGCCGCGTCCTGGTCGACGCGATGAGCTCGCTCTTCGGCGAGCCGCCTGACGTCACCCAGGACGGGATCGACTTCGTGATGGCCAGCGCCAACAAGTGCCTGCAGGGCGTGCCGGGCATCTCGTTCGTGCTCGCCCGGCGGCAGGCACTCGACGCGCTCCGGGCCAGCCGCCGCGCAGCGTCTATCTCGATCTCGCCAACCACTACGTCACGCAGGAGCAGGACAACACCCCGTTCACACCGGCGGTCCAGGTGCTGCACGCGATGCGACAGGCGCTGCGGGAGCTCGAGAAGGAAGGCGTGCCGGAGCGCATCGCGCGCTACGCGCGAGAACGCGCGGGTCCTGCGCCGCGGGCATGACGGCGCTCGGCTTCGAGATGCTCGTGCCCGAGGGCGCCCGCTCGAGCATCCTCACGTACGTTCAAGCTGCTGCCGGGCATCGGCGTACGACCCGCTCCACGACGCGATGAAGCGCCGCGGCTAGCATCATCTACGCCGGGCAGGGGGACATCCGGAAGTACGCGTTCCGCGTCTCGAACATGGGGACGCTCACGCCGACGGACATGCAGGGCGTCGTCAAGCGCGTTCGGGGAGAGCGTCGCGGAGCTGCGGCAGGCCGGAGGCACGCGATGAGCGGCCGGCTCGCCGGGAAAGTCGCGCTGATCACCGGCGCCGGCATGGGCATGGGTCGCGAGACCGCGCGCGCTCTTCGCCGAAGAGGGCGCCCGGATCGTCGTCGCCGACATCGACGCCGAGGCGGCGAAGGGGACAGTCGCGCGGGTCGAGAAGGCCGGCGGCCAGGCGGTCGCGGTGACCGGCGACGTCGCGGTCGAGGCGGACGTCCAGCGAATGGTCGAGGAGGGCGTGCGCCGCTTCGGCGCGCTGCACGTCCTGCACAACAACGCCGGCGTCCTGTGGAAGGATCGCGACCGCTCCGTGCTCGAGACCGACGATCGCTGGTGGGATCGCGTCATGGCGATCAATCTGAAATCGGTCTTCTGGGTGACGAAGTACGGAATCCCGCATCTGCAGCGCGCGGGCGGCGGCTCGATCATCAACATGGGCTCGGTCTCGGCTCTGGCCGGCTTCACCCGGGCGCAGGACGCCTATACTGGCGGCGAAGGGCGCCATCATCTCGCTGACGAAGTCCCTGGCGATCCAGTTCGCCCGCGACCAGATTCGCTGCAACGTGATCCACCCGGGCATCGTGGACACGCCGCTCCAGGCGCCGTACCTCACCGACGCGATCCGGAAGGAATTCGAAACGGGCATCCCGCTCGGACGGATCGCTCAGCCGCGCGAGATCGCCTACGTCGCGCTGTTCCTGGCGAGCGACGAGTCCTCGTTCATGACGGGGGCGGAGCTGGTCGTCGACGGCGGCTTCACCGCCGGATAGCGGGCCTCCGCCCATCGATCCCGCCCGCGTCGTCATCATCGGCGGCGGCGTCGCCGGCTGCAGCATCGCGTATCATCTGGCGGTCGCGGGCTGCCGCGACGTCCTCGTGCTCGACCGGGGCGAGCTCACCGGCGGATCGACGTTTCATTCCGCGGGCCTGGTCGGGCAGCTGCGCTCCACGATCGCGCTGACTCGAATCAACATGGCGAGCGTCGAGCTCTATCGGCGGCTGCGCGACGACACCGGCGTCGATCCGGGCTGGCGCGAGGTCGGCAGCCTGCGACTGGCCTCGTCGAAGGCGCGTCTCCTCGAGCTCCGGCGCCAGGTCGGCTGGGCGCGAACGTTCGGGCTCCCGCTGAGCCTGATCTCCGCGGACGAGGCACGCGAGCTGTTCCCTGATGAGCGTCGACGGTGTCGAGGGGGCGGCTATCTTCCGACCGACGGTCGCATCGATCCGGCGTCACTCGCCGGGGCGCTGGCCGCGGGCGCGCGGAAGCGCGGCGTGACGATCCGGACGGGCGTGAACGTGCTCGGCATCCAGGTCGACGGTCGCAAGGTCACGGCCGTGCAGACCGACCACGGCGCCGTGCCGTGCGAGGTGGTCGTCAACGCCGGGGGAATCTCGGTCCCACGAGCTCGGTCGCATGGTCGGCCTCACCGTGCCGGTCATCCCGATGGCGCACCAGTACCTGGTCACGAAGCCCATCGACGGCGTCACCCGCGACATCCCGACGATGCGCGATCCCGACCGGCTCGTGTACTTTCGCGAGGAGGTCGGCGGGCTGCTCATGGGCGGCTACGAGCGCACGCCCGCGCCGTGGGGCCTCGACGGAATCCCGCGAGACTTCACCAGCCAAGCTGCTCGCGCCGGACTGGGAGCGGTTCGGGGACCTGATGGAGCTGGCGACTCCGCGCGTACCGCGCGATCGGCCGCGCCGAGGTCATCACCTTGATCAACGGCCCCGAAGCGTTCACGCCCGACGGCGAGTTCATCATGGGCGAGCGCCGGACGTTCGCGGGTTCTTCGTGGCGGCCGGCTTCTGCGCTCACGGCATCGCCGGCGCCGGCGGAGTCGGCAAGGTCGATGGCCGAGTGGATTCGTCGACGGGCGTCCCTCGATCGACGTCTGGCGGATGGACCTGCGCCGCTTCGGCGCCCACTACGCCGACCGCGGCTACGCGCGCGCGCGGCGTTCGAGACGTACTCCACGTACTACGACATCCACTATCCCGGCGAGGAACGGCGCGCCGGGCGCGGCCTCGAGCGTCTCGCCCGTTCACGCGGGTCGAAGCCCTCGGCGCGCGCGTTCGGCGAGAAGGCGGGCTGGGAGCGGCCGAACTGGCTCGAGGCGAACGCGGCGCAATCGCCGCGGCGGTGGACGCCTCGAGGCTGGTCGGCGCGCCACTGGTCGACGGCGATCGAAGCCGAGCACCGCGCCGCGCGTGACGCACGCGGTGCTCTTCGACGAGACCTCCTTCAGCGAAGCTCGAGGTGTCGGGCGCGGGCGCGCTCGGCGTGCTGCAGCGGCTGGCCGACAACGACCTCGACAAGCCGGTCGGCGCCGTCACCTACACGCAGCTGCTCAACGAGCGCGGCGGGATCGAGTGCGATCCTGACCGTGACGCATGTCGGCGCGGACCGCTTCATGCTCGTGACCGGGAGCGCCTTCGGGCTCCACGACCTGTCCTGGATCCGGTCTCACGCCGCAGACGATCGCGCCGTCGCGGTCGAGGACGTGACGGCGCGCTACGCGTGCCTCGGTCTCTTCGGGCCCAGGGCCCGCGAGATTCTCTCGCGCGTCACGCGTGAGGACGTGTCCGATCGCCGCGTTCCCCTACATGAGCGCGCGTCGCCTCACGGTGGGGAGGCGTCCGTCCTCGCGCTCCGGGTCACCTACGTCGGCGAGCTCGGCTGGGAGCTCTACGCACCGATCGCCGTACGGCCTCGCGCCTCTGGGACGCGCTCTGGGCGGCCGGCAGTCCGCTCGGCATGGTCGCCGCCGGATATCGGGCGATCGACTCGCTGCGTCTCGAGAAGGGCTACCGCTACTGGAGCGCCGAGGTCACGCCCGAGCACACGCCGCTCGAAGCGGGGCTCGGGTTCTGCGTCCGCCTCGACAAGGGCGACTTCATCGGCCGCGACGCGCTCGTGAAGCAGAAGGCCGAAGGGCTCACGAGCAAGCTCGTCTGCCTCACCCCTGGCCGAGCCGACCGTGGTCGCGCTGGGCGGAGAGCCGATTCTCGCCGAGGGGCGTACGATCGGGCGGGTGACCAGCGGCGGTTACTGGCTACACGGTGGGCGCCTCGATCGCGTACGGCGTACGTGCCAGCGGTCGCGTCCACGCCGGGCACGCGCCTGGCGATCGAGCTTTTCGGCGAGACGGTCACGGCGATCGTGAGCCGCGAGCCGCTGTACGATCCCAGGGGCCAGAAGATCAGGGGGTGTCTGAGATGCGGATCGAAACGGTCGCGGTCCACGCCGGCACGCACGTCGATCCCGGCACCGGCGCGGTCACACAGGCCATCCATCCGTCCACGACGTTCGAGCGCGACCCGGACGGCTCGTACCCGCGCGGCTTCCTCTATTCGCGCAACAACAACCCCAATCGCGAGGCGCTCGAGGAGTGCCTGGCGGCTCTCGAGGGCGGCGCGGCCGCCGCCGCGTTCTCGTCGGCCTCGGCCGCGACCTCGGCGGTTCTCCTGGCGCTCGAGCCCGGCGATCACGTGGTCGCCCCGATGGACGCCTACCACGGCACGATCGCGGCTCCTGCGCGAGACCTTCGCGCGCTGGAAGCTCGACACCACGTTCGTGGACATGACCGACGTCGCCGCGGTGCGGGCGGCGATGCGGGCGAACACGCGGCTCGTGTGGGTCGAGACGCCGTCCAATCCGTTGTGGAAGATCACCGACATCGCGGCGATCGGCGAGATCGCCCGTGCAGCGGGCGCGCGCTACGTCTGGCGACAACACGACGGCCACCCCGGTGCTCCAGTCGCCGCTCAAGCTCGGCGCGGATCTGGTCGTGCACGCGACGACCAAGTATCTCGGCGGTCACGGCGACGTGCTCGGCGGCGCCGTGGTGTCGCGGGTCGCGGACGAGCTCTTCGAGAGGATCCGTGGGGTGCAGGCCTCCGCCGGCGCGGTGCCCTCGCCCTTCGACTGCTGGCTCGTGCGGCGCGGAATCCGGACCTTGCCGTATCGGGTGCGCGGCCACTGCGAGAACGCGCTACGGGTCGCGACGTTCCTGCACGGCCACCGGCGCGTCGAGGCGGTGCACTATCCCGGGCTGCCCACGCACGCGGCGCACGACGTCGCGCGCCGGCAGATGACGGCGTTCGGCGGCATGGTGTCGGTCCAGATCCGCGGGGATCGGGCGCGCGCGATGGACGTCGCGGCCAAGCTTCGCGTCTTCACCCGCGCCACGAGCTCGGGGGACCGAGGCCTCGTCGAGCACCGCGCGTCCATCGAGGGCGCCGGTTCACGCACGCCAGGAAAATCTCTTGAGGCTGTCGATCGGCCTCGAGCACCACGACGATCTGATCGAAGATCTCGAGCAGGCGCTGTCATGAGCGGGGCCGTGGCGGCGGACGGCCGGTGAGAGGAACCGATGAGCCTGAGTGGACAGGTCGCCCTGATCACCGGAGGGGCGCGCGGGATCGGCCTTGCCATCACGCGGCGGCTCGTCGCCGACGGCGCGCGCGTCGCGCTCGTCGACCTGGACAAGTCGGCGGTCGAGGCGGCGGCGGGCGAGATCGGCGCCTCCGCGATGCCGCTCGTGGCCGACGTGACGCGCACCGACGACGTGGAGCGGGCGGTCGGGCGGCCCACGCGCGCTGGGGTCGGCTCGACATCGTCGTCAATAACGCCGGGATCACCGGCGGCTCGAAGCTCACCTGGGAGCTCACCGACGAGGACTGGAATCAAGTCATCGCGCTGCGATCTCCACCAGCGTCTTCCTCGTCTCACGGGCGGCGGTGCGGCTCATGCTGCCGCGGCGCAGCGGGCGCATCGTGAACATCCGCGTCGATCGCCGGCAAGGAGAGGCAATCCCACGCTCGTGCCCTACTCGACGGCCAAGGCGGGCGTGATCGGCTTCACCAAGGCGCTCGCGAAAGAGGTGGCGACCCACGGGATTCTCGTGAACGCGGTGGCGCCGGCCGTGATCGGGACCGACATGGTGAAGCAGATGTCGAAGGAGACCGTCGACTACCTGGTGGCCAAGATCCCGATGGGCCGCGTCGGGCGCCCCGAAGAGGTGGCGGCGCTCGGTCGCCTGGCTCGTGTCCGACGAGTGCTCGTTCTCGACCGGTGCCGTCTACGATCTCTCGGGCGGCCGCGCCACATACTGAAGCAAGGTCAGCTTCGAGACCGACTCCGTGATGTCGCCCTCGATCGCCATGCGGATGGCCTCCTCGAGAGGCACCACCCGCCGCTCGAGAAACTCGTCCTCGTCGGCGGGCAGGGGATCGAGGGTCAGCCCGTAGGCGGCGTAGCAGTACGCAAACTCGTCCAGGTAGGCGTTCGAGGGGTAAAAGCTCGTCAAGAGCTCGAGCCGCTCGGCGCGGTAGCCGCCCTCTTCGCGCAGCTCGCGCTGGGCCGCCACCACGGGATCCTCGCCGGGCTGCGCGCCGCCCCTGGAAGCTCCCACGAGATCTTGCCGACGAGATGGCGATACTGGCCGACCAGGAGGACCCGCGCCGGCTCGACGAACGGGAGCACGCCGACCGTCACGCCGACCGCCAGGACCGGATAGAGACGATCTCCTGGCCGTCCGGCAGCCGCCAGGCGTCTTCGCGGAGCGTGAGCTTGCCGCGCGTGTAAGCGCCGCCGACGACAGGCGGGTCCAGGCTGCGTTCACCGCCCTATGATATCGTAGGGACGCGATGGCTCGAGATCGACAGATCGATACCCTGCTGAAAAAGCTTCTGCAGACGATCGAAGCGTCTCTCCGCCGCCGACGCGGCCCGGGACGCCGTTCGAGCGAGATCCTTCGTCGTGGCGCGGACACCGGATCTTCTTCGCCGGCAGTAAGAAAGGCGTGCACGGTGTCATCCGAGCTGACGACCCAGGACAAAGAGTTCCTCCGGGCGGTGTCGATCAAGCCTCGACCGCTGAGGTCGTATGCGGCTTCTTCCGATTCTCCTGTTCCTGGTCGTCGCCTTCGTGGTGCTGCTCCCGCTCCTGCGCCGGATCCGGCTACCCGCTCCCAGCGCCCGTCGCACCCTGCCCGACGAGCTCGTCAAGGATCCGGTGCTGCCAGACCTACGTCGTGAAGTCGCGGGCCGTCCGCCGCGCGGATGCCGGTCGGATCCGATACTTTCTGCAGCGAGCAGTGCGCCCGGCTCGACACCGGCGCCTGACCCGCCCGCGTGAGCCGCCGCGAATCCGAACGCTCGACGCTCGCCGGCCGTCGCGCGCGCGCAACGGCGTCGCCATCCGGATCCGTGGCGAGACGCCGACGCCCAGACGAACGTCGACGAGATGGCGAAGAGCCTCGAGGCGCGCGGCCGGACGCCCGCGCAGGCGCGGCTGCGCCGGCGCTTTTGAAGTTCGTCCCGGTCAGACCCGCGCGCGCGGGTCCTCGAGGTGGGATGCGGCACGGGCGTCGTCGTTCGCGACCTCGCCGCGCTGGTCGGGCGCCGGGGCGAGGTCGTGGGTGTCGATGCGAGCCGGCAGCTGCTCGAGCGGGCCCGGGCTCTCTGTCGTGAGACGGCGCGTCACGCGCGCATCGCGTGCGCGTGTCGCGGACGGCGCGAGCCTCCCGTTCGCCGCGAACCGCTTCGACCGTGCGCTGGCCATCACCGTCGTCCTGCACGTCGCCGACCCGCTGCGCGTGGCGCGCGAGATGGCGAGGCTGACGCGGCCGGGTGGGCGCGTGGGTCTGCAGGATCAAGATTTCGGCGTGGTGGCCGTCACCCATCCGACCGGGCGCTCACCGAGCGCATCATGCGCGGCGTGGCGGAGCGCGTCTACGAGGAGCCGCACAGCGGGCGCCGCCTCCGGGTCTGCTCCGCGCCGCCGGCCTGGTGGATCGTGCGGCTGCTGACCGACGTCTACCAGGACACGACGCTCGAGCCGTGGACGAAGACCTTCCTCGAGCGCCGTGCCGAGCGGGCCGTCCGCTTCGGCATTGTGGACGTGCGACCGCCGAGCACTGGCTCGACGCCTTCACGGAAGTCGTCGCCGCCGACGCCTTCGTGCTGACCTTGAACTACTACGGCGCCGTCGGAGTGAAGGCTCGATGAGACGAGCGGGTATCGGCGGTCACTCGTCGTCGTGATCCTGCTGGCGTGGCTGCCTGCCGCTGGGCGCGCAGGACACGCGGCTTCCTCCGGTGTTCGACGGCGCCGCCGCGCTCCGGCATGTGGAGCGACTCGTGGCCATCGGTCCGCGGCCGGCAGGATCGCCGGCCGCGGCACGGGCGCGCACGTACATCGTCGACGAGCTCCGCAAGGCCGGCGTGCCCGCCCGGGTCGAAGCGTTCGACGCGGCGACGCCACACGGCCGGCTGCCGATGGCCAACGTGATCTCCGTCCTGCCGGGGCGGCGCCGCGACACGATCGTGATCGCCGGCCACTACGACACGAAATGGTTCAAAGACTTCCGCGTTCGTGGGCGCCAACGACGGCGGCTCGAGCGCGGCGCTGCTGATCGAGCTGGCGCGTCGTCTGCACGCACGGCAGCACGAATACACCTACTGGGTCGTGTGGCTCGACGGCGAGGAGGCGCGCGAATCGTGGACCTCGACCGACAGCCTCTACGGCTCGCGGTGGATGGCCGCCGAGCTCAGCCGGTCGCGCCAGCTGCCGAGTGCCGTGATCGTGGCCGACATGATCGGCGACCGCGAGCTCGGCATCCGGCGCGAGGCGGCCTCGACGCCGTGGATGACCGACGTCATCTGGGCGAGCGCGGCGCGGCTCGGGTATTCCGCGTACTTCCTGCCGGACTCGATGGCCGTCGAGGACGACCACGCGCCGTTCATGCGCCTGGGAGTCCCGGCGGCGCTGCTGATCGATTTCGACTTTCCGCCCTGGCACACGGCCCAGGACACGCTCGACAAGGTGTCGGCCCGGAGCCTCGAGATCGTCGGCAAGGTGATCCTCGACGCGCTGCCGGGGATCGAGGACGGCCTGAGCCGCTCGCGCGGCGGGGCGGCCCTGAGCCCGCGCGACCGGTATAATCCGGCCATGCCACGAATCAGAGAAGTCGAGGACCCCGGAGACGATCCCCGTCTTGAAGGAAGTGTTCGCGAAGGAGACCGAGGCCTTCGGCTTCGTTCTGAACACGACGAAGATCCAGGCGCACACCCCCGGGATCATGAAGGCCGCGAAGCAGCTCGTCGGCGGCGGTCGAGCGGTCCGGTCTTCTGCCCGCCGAGCCCTGGCGCTGGTCTACCTGCGTGTCGCGCTGATCAACGGGTGCCCGTTCTGAATCGATATCAACGCATCCCGGGGATGCGAGCGGGCGCGTCGGAGGCGAAGATCGCCGAGGTCCCCACCGCGCTCACCAGCAAGCTCTTCGACGAGCGCGAGAAGGCGGCCATGGAGTACGCCGAGGCGATGACGTTCAGTGACCGGAAGGTCGGCGAAGATCTGCTCAGTGCGCGTGCGCGCGCACTTCCGACGCGCAGATCGTCGAGCTGACCGCCGCCGTGGCGCTCGAGAACTTCCGCTCGAAGTTCAACGTGGCGCTCGGATCGAGCGCAGTGGGTTCTGCCTCATCGGGCAGTTAGCCAGCATTTCCGGTTGTCGGAGCCGCAACTGCCAGGGCGCCGGTTGCGCCCGGGGTTGCGGAAGGCTTGTAGCATCCACCGCGCGTAGACCCGGAGCAGGACAGACGCCGAACCGTTTCTTCCACCGGTAGAAGCTCTGCTCGCTGACCCCGAGCTTGCGACAGATCTCGCCGACCGGGGTGCTGGCCTCGGCGTGGCGCAGCGCCAGCGCGATCTGTTCATCCGTGAACTTGCTGGTCTTCATGACGGCCCTCCAGCGCCCCTTGCGAGGAGCAGCGGTGCGGACCGCAGCCTAGCTCAAAACGAGAGCCTGGGTGGACTCCAGAATGGGAGGAGCGCCGAACTAATTTGGAATAACGCGTGACGCAGCGCCCCCGATCAGCCGCATAGACACCAGGTGGAGGATGGCTGGCGGGAGTCTAGCAGGACTGAACTATTGGCGGTCCGGTCGTCAGGAGCTGGCCGCGTTGGTCGAGCATGGGTTACTCGATTACCTGATTTGCTCGGACCAGCAGTGATTGCGGGATCGTCAGCCCGAGGGCTTTGGCGGTCTTCAGGTTGACGACGAGCGCGAACTTGGTTGGGCTGTTCCACGGGCAGATCGCCGGGCTTGGCACCCTTGAGGATCTGATCGATGTAAATCGCCGCGTGTCGGAACATGTCTAGACGGTCCGGTCCGTAGGCCATAAGACCGCCCACCATCCGTGTACTCGCTGAGCCCGTAGACCGCGGGAAGGCGGTGCCGGGCCGCGAGCTCTGTGATGCGCTGCTCGGTTGTTTTGGAGCACCGCGTCCACCAGGACGATAGCCCCGCCGGCGTGCTCGCGGGACATCGCGGTGAAGCGCGCTAGTCGATGTCGCCCGGGCCTTCGCTCCCAGGATTTGAACCCGCAAGTGGAGTGCCTGCGCGGCATCCTGGGCGTGGCGCACCTGCGGGACGTTGCCCGGATTGGCAGGGTTGTGGAGCACGGCAACGCGGCGAAATCTTCGGGACGGCCTCTTCAGGATCTCGAGCTGCTTCTCCGCCAGATCGGGCGACATCATCGACTGGCCGGTGACATTACCGCCAGGCCGCGCGAGGCTCGTCACGAGCCCGCGCTCGCGACTGGATCAATGATCGCCGCCATAACGATCAGGGATCGTGTCTGTCGCTCGCTTTGCCGCCTGACTCGCCGGCGTTCCGTATGTCACGATGACGTCCATTTTGAGACCGACGAGCTCGTCGGCGAGGCCGGGAAGCCGCTCGTAGTTTCCTGCCGCCCATCGCGACTCGATCTTGATGTTCTGATCTTCCACGTAGCCCCGCTCCCGCAGGCCGACCTCGCAGGGCCTTGAACAGAACGGCCAAGTCACTCGGGTTGCCACTGGCGTCCGGAAGGAGAGCTGGGCGCCAGAAAACCCATTCGAGCGACCTTCCCGGCTTGCTGCGCCTCGGCGGCGAGCGGCGCAAGCGTGAGGCTGACAGCGAGAACGACCGCGAGCCCGATCAGCCGCATGGGCACCTCGGTGGAGGATGGCTGGCGGGAGTCTAGCCGAACGCCGCGACGCGCACCAGCACGGCGCCGCACGAGCACGTCATCCAGACAGCGGGGATGGTCGCCAATGGCTACATGCGACAATAGCGCGCCCTGTGATTCCGGAAATTTCTCGTTGTGATACGCCTTTCATCTTGACGCTGCGTGCTCGGAAGAGGATGATCGCGCACCGCTTCGAGAAGCGGAAGGAGTTGCACCATGATCTCAATGCGGCGGACGTAGGGTCGTGCCCCGGAGGATGACGAGGACGAGGAGCGGCTCGAGAGTTTCCAGCGCCAACGGTCAAGCATGCTGATCGAAAAGCTACTCAGGTGTTGAGCGGCGCTGACGCTGGCCGCGCTCGTGCTGTCTACTAGTGGGACCGATTACTGGGCGGAGTCTCTTAAGACAGCTTTCACGGGACCGCCCTCGGGCGGACCAGACCAGGCGCCACGGCCAGACCGACGAGTTCTACTCCGGCGCAATTGCCGGCGGTCACCGAAATGCCCGTGGTCGCCGACAGGCTGACTCCTAGGCAACGCGAGACGAGCGGTCCTTCCGAAGTGACCGGCACCGCGTCCCGGGAGCCCCGCATCACGTCCAGAAAGACCAGCCCCCACCCAGAGACCAGCAGCCGCCTCCGGCGCTAGCACTCCAGCCAATGAGACCGGTGCCCGGCCGAAAGCCGGAACCGGCCAGGGCGCGAGCGGCGGCCGAGCCAGACTCAGCGCCACGGCCCGACCGAGTCCGAGTGCTCCGGCACCGTCCAACCAGGTCGCCAGCGCGCTGTCGCCTGAGGCGGCGACGCCGAAAGCCACGCCTCCGCAGCTCGTGGGCTCGCATCGCGCCGAGCTCGTGCGCGGGCCGGTATCGCGGGGATGGGGCGATTCTTACGCCGTGCGCCTCTTGGACCCTGCGGGCAAGCCCATGGTGGTCGCCGACGTCTTGCTCGTCGCGCGCATGGCGGACGGCACCGTGGAGAACGTTGCGATGGGCGCCCTCCCCGAGCCGGGAACCTACCGTGGAACGGTGCCGACCGGCCGCTCGACTCCGGTCGATCTTCGAGTCCGCGTGAGTACGGGCGACAAATTCGTCGAAGTTCCCGTGAGGCCGTAGCGACGCTCCGGACTGGGCCGCCGCCGTGTTTGAGCACGCGTTGTCACAAAGGGGCCGTTGACGGCTCATCCTCGGACAGTAGCCAGTCTCGGCGGACCGTCCCGGACCCCCGTCGGTGGTAGCTGTAGGGAGTCTCCTGATGAAGTGTCCGCGATGCCCGCAGGAGAATCCCGTTGGCGCACAATTCTTGTGCCGGCCAACGTGGGGCGCGGGCAGCTTCGACATGTTGTGCTTCGCCTGCCACGCATTTAACCTCTCCTGAAAATGGGTTCCGCCGCCGAGTGCGGTCAACGGTTAACGACTGCCGCCGGGCCGGGTTTAACTCCCACGGTCGGTGCGTCGCACACGACGCGCTGTCGGTCGCCCGTTCCGGGGACGGAACCGAACGCTATGGGTCCACTGTCCGGCGACGATCTAGAAGTGGAGGAGATGCCGGATCAGGATCAAGAGCCGGATGACGTCGGATCGGGAGCCCAGGCGAAACCCAGCCTCCGCCGGCTCGACGGCGCAGAGGAACCTGGCCATTCTTCGCTTTTCCAAGAGCGGGTCTCGCCCCCGAGGACCTGGCAGAGGAACAGCCGCTCGAGGCGTCCCCGCAACTTCAAGCGCAAGGGGGCGCGCGTGCTCACCACGTACCGCCGATCCTCGCTGGACTCTACGGGCCTGGTGGTAGTCATGGTGGCCTGGTCGGCACCGGTGAAGATGCTCGTGAGCCGGGCTCGCTCTTCGCCGCTGGAGCGCCGCTATCAATCAGCAGCGTGAATCCCGCGATCGTTCAGCCTTCCGGCCTCCCCGAGGCTTCGCCATCAGTGTGCCGAGAAACTTCCGACGGGATCGCCACTGGCAGAGCCACTTGGCGACCGGCTACGCCTTCAGGAGCCCACGCTGTCCGTCCCGGCGCGCATCGCGACTTTCACTACGGTCACGGGGCGAGCGCCAAAGGCACGCACCGCGGCCAGAGGAGTGCCCAATCCGCGCGCACCGTACCGGCGCCGCCGAGACCGACCGCCGGGCGAATCCCGGACTCAGTCCCGTGGCCAGCGCCCTCTCACCACCAGACCTCGTGGATATCGCGATCACGGCACCGCGGTCCCCGCGTCCTGACCAGAACCCGACTCTCTGGCCATCACTTGACTGGCCGCTTCAGGAGAGGAGATGGCGCTCCCGGCGCTCACGAGCCAGCCGCCAGCGCCGGCGTCGCGGTCCTGACCTTCCTGCACCGCTGCGTCACGGGATGAAGCGCAAGGCCCGGCGCCGGGACCGGTTGCGGGCGCTACGTCCCCAGCTCGTAGTGACTCGAGGGAGTCGGGAAAACCGCGCCGATCGACCTTAGCGCGCATGTCCGCCTCTCCGTTTCCGATCGATCGCGCGCGGGCCCAACTTTCGATCATCGTGACCGCGAATCTCCGGCGCGACTGGCGGACCTGCGGGAGACTTCGTCATCGCTCCTCGCGCTTCCACGAAAGCTTGAGACCAAGAGGGGCGAACACCTTGTTAATTCGAGCTTCACTGGTCCCTAACGCCAAACGCGACGAGGCCCGACGGAAACGGGGACCAATCAAAAGCGTGCTCAGATGTTGCCCGCCATCGAACCGAACGTCCATCAATTTCCCAATGTTGCGCTTGGTGAACTGATGCAGCGCTGCGCTGCAGCGGGGCGATGCGGATGATCGCTCGATAGTCGCTACCTCCCCGCTCGACAATCACCGACATGATCCACACTCGAATGCGCAGAACGCAAATGGCGAGTCAACGGTCCGAGTGTCGTAACGCCGAGTCCCGGCGCATGCTCGGGACGCGCAGCCGTGAGCGCGGCGCACGACGCATGACGCTCGGGAAGCGGACACGGTCCCACTCCCGAGCGTTCTCGAGACGCGCACCCTGATCCCGCGTTGCAGAATGCCCCTCTGGTTCACACGTCGGGCTGCGCCATGGATAGTCACCAACCACCTGATCGCGCCGCAGCGATCCTGCGGCGCAGGGGGATCCACTGAATAAGCTAGATTCCTCGCAGGCCTCGTCGCAGTGCTTGGCTTCGCCCCGGCGTTCGCGCTCGGCCCAGGCGCAAGAGAGGATGCTGGTCGGTCAGGTGCAGAGCGCTGACGAAACAGGAACTAAGATTACCCCCACAGACGGCTACCAAACTACTGACACCGCGGGATCGGTAATCCGGCCCAGAGCGCTCCAAGAGGGCACGATGGTGGTCGCGATGTACCTGGAGTGAAAATGGCGACAAGATCGTGACTACAATCTTCCCTGAAGCCAGCGCGCGCCAGCCCTTCAACGCCCAGCGACTCGCCGAAGCGGTGATCGAGACCTGCTGAGCACGACCGAAAGTCCTTCGATGATCTCGTAGCCCTTGAACGTCAACACGTCCCGGACGAGCTTGCGGTTCTTGTCGTTGTCCTCGACGACGAGGATCAGCTCATTCGCCACGGCGCACCGGGATCGTGAACGTGAACGTCGAGCCCGCGCCCACCTGGCTCTTCACCCAGATCCGCCCGCCGTGGAGTTCGATGAACTTCCGGCAGAGGGTCAGCCCCAGCCCGGTGCCTTCCGCCTTCTTCTCCGCCGTCCCCACCTGGCGGAACTCCTCGAACACCGCCTCCTGATCCTCCGGCGCGATGCCGACCCCGGTGTCGCTGACCGATACCTCCACGGACCCGTCCTTTGGCACTGCCGCGACCTCGATCCGCCCGCCCTCCGGCGTGAACTTGATCGCGTTCGACAAGAGGTTCAGGACGACCTGCCGGATCTTCCGCTCGTCCGCTCGAACCTCGCCCAGCCGCTCATCGACGCTCATCTGCAACGTGATGCTCCGTCGCCCCGCCCGCTCGCGGACCAGGGTCAGGGCGTTGTCGAGCGCCGTGGGGAGATGGAAGTCCGTCAGCTCCAGCTCCATCCGCCCGGCCTCGATCTTCGAGAGGTCGAGGATGTCGTTGATCAGGGACAGCAGATGCGTGCCCGACGCGTAGATGTCCTTCAGGTACTCGTCCTGCTTCTCGTTCAGCTCGCCGAACATGCGGTCCGTCAGCACCTCGGAGAAGCCGATGATCGCGTTGAGCGGCGTCCGCAGCTCGTGGGACATGTTGGCCAGGAACTCGACTTGTGCTGGCTGGCGACTTCGAGCTGCCGGCCCTGGTCCCGCGATCTGCCTGAAAGAGACCGCGCGTTCTGGATGGCCAAGCGCCGACTGCGCCGCAAACGGTCTCCAGCAGTATCGACCACTTCGGTCGGGAATGCCTCCGGCGGCTCTTGCGGCGGACGACGAGGCCGCCGACGATCCGCTCCTCCCGCAGCGAGCGGCACTGGCGAGGGAGTGCGTGACGCCGAACGCGGCAGCGCCCACGCGCCCGGCGTCATGCGCCCCGCCGTCAGACGGCGATGTCGAATCTGGACGACCTCCCAGGTCACGGCCATACGTCCACGCCGCCCCCTCGCCCTTACCTGACGCGCGTGTGCCGTGTGGCCGCGACGCACGTCCTCCGACGCTCATTGCTCGCGCGTGGCTGACACTCACTCAGAACGCTCACCTCAACTCGTCATACTCGAAGATCGTGCCTCCCATCGGCGCCGTGACGTTGCACCGCCCGGATCACGATGCTGTTGAGCACGGTGTCGAGGTCGAGCGTCGAGCTGAGCGACCCGGCTGACCTCGGCGAGCGCGGTCAGCCGTTGGAGCGCCTCCATCAGGTCCCGCGTGCGCTCGGCGACCTTTCGCTCGAGGTTCGCGTACGACTCCTCAAGTCGCGCCGCCGTCCGGTTGAACTCGTCGCCGAGCGTCTCCAGCTTCGTCGCCCGTCCGAACCTCGATCCGATGGCTGAGATCCCCAGCGCCGATCCGGGCTGCCCCGGCCTGGAGAGCACGAATGGGGGTCACGATTTTCCGGGCGAAAACGAGACTGGCCAGGACCGACAGGCGCGAGTCCCGCCACGAGGAGCAAGACGCTCCGGAGAATGGACGCGTAGACCGGCTCGGAAGGCCTCCAGCGAGCGGCTGCTCCAGGAACACGAGCCACCGAGCGGGGCGATGCCCGCGTAGGCAGTCAGAACCCGCCGTCCGCGGACGTCCTCGGCGATCGTCGCCGGCTCGGCGGAGTCGGGCGCACGGTCAGCGCTCCGTGCAGCACGGGACCTGGGCTAGCGCGGCGAGATTCGTCTTCCGCAGGACCATGCTGATGTCCGGGTCCGCGATGAGATTGCCGTTCGCATCCACGACATACGCATGCCCGGCGGGTCCCACCTTGATGCGGGAGATCACCTCCCAGATGAACTTGAGATTCAGCTCCGCGACGATGACTCCCGCGTCCGGACCGCTCCCGCTCACGGAGACCGTCATGTACGGTTCCGACTCTTCGCGAAAGGACACCGGACCGAGATAACTCTTCTTGGACTTCGCTTCGAGGAACCTCGGGTCGCGAGAGAAATCCTCCTGGCTCGCCATCACGTCCAGGGCCAGGCGCGAGACCCGAGCTGCTCCTTCCCCGTGGCATCGAGATAGCTCACGTCGGTGACGGCCGGGAGCTGGCGGAGAAGCCGCAGGTAGTCGAGCGTCTGCTGCTCCAGAGGGGCGTCCCACTGAAACTCCGCGATCAGGCCCACCTGGCGCTCGACCTCGGTGATGAACTGCTCGATCTTGGCGGCGGCCGCCAGGGCCTCGCCCTTCTGGATGCGGAGCAGGGCTTGCTTGTTCGCCTGATAGGAGGAAGTACATCTCGACGAGCGAGCCAGCGACCAGCATGATGCCGAGAAGGCTCACCAGAAGGAGCGCATACTTGCGAAAGAGCCGGCCGCGAGGCGCGACTCCGGCGTCCCCGCGTCGCGCTGGCTCACCGAATGACCCGGTCTGTGCGCACGAGGATCACCTGGGGAAGGGTGAGGCCGAGGACCTTGGCGGTCCCCAGGTTAACGACCAGCTCGAAGCGGATCGGTCGCTCTACGGGGAGGTCAGCCGGCCTGGCCCCCGCACGATCTTTGTCCACGTAGAACGCCGCACCCTGGAAGATGTCGACGAGGCGGGGCCCGTACGCCATCAGGCCCGCGGCCGCGGCGAACTCCCCGTAAGTCGAGATCGTCGGGAGCCGGTGCCGCAACGCCAGGAGTGTCAGTCTGCCCGCCGTGGGCATAGAGCATGGGATCCCAGAGCACGAGGACGGCGTCCCCGAGCGATTGGCGGACCGTCACGAATGCGGCGTCGAAGTCGTCCGGGCCTCGCACCTCGACGGGATGGAGCCGAACCTTCAGGATCTGCGCGGCAGTCTTGAGGTCCCTCAGCACGGGCGCGTGGCCGGGATTGGCCGGGTTCCAGAACACGGCGACGCGAGTGGCCTGGGGGTCGCCTTCTTGAGCAGCTCGGAGCTGCTTGCCGGCCATGGCCCCCAGGGAAAGGACAGGCCCGTGATGTTGCCGCCCGGGCGCGCGAGACTCGCGACTAGCCCGAGCTGGACCGTGTCGGCGGAGGGCCATCATGACAATGGGGATCTTCGCGGTCGCAGCCTTGGCGGCTACGACCGCGGCCGAGTCTCCCGCGGCAAGGATGACGTCTCACCTTGAGCGCGACCAGCTCGGCTTCGCGAAGTCCGGGAGGCGATCGTAGTTCCCCTCCGCGTATCGGGGCTCGAACGCGATGTTCTGGCCATCGACGTAGCCGAGCTCGAAGAACGCCCGGCGGACGCGCCTCGGGTACGGACCAAGAATCGAAGGGCGTCGAGGCCCGACCACAGGAGGCCGACGCGCAGGACCCTCCCGCCGCCGGGTCCGGAGGGCACCGGGACCGTCTTGGTCTTAGCCGCTACGGCGTCCCCGTGAGACGGCGCGATCCGGATGTCCACGCGTGCTCGTGCCGACAGCCACGGGGTTCTTGGGATGGGCCCCTTCGAGTCGGCCAGAGGCCAGCGGATCGCCCCGGCTCGATGCGAGCGGTGACGTACAGCTTGCCCTCGAAGGTCGATCCGACGAGGGTGATGTCCTCCTCGGTGAGCTTGTACTCGTAGGGCAAGACCACTCCGGGGATTCGTTTGACGACGATGGGGGGCTTCTTCGGGTCCGGCGACTTAGAGGCGACGATCAGCAGCAGCGGCTCCTTCGGCAGCCTGCCCTTGAGCGATGGATCGAGGGTGATCGTGCCGGAGATCGCCGCCTCTTGAGCCTCGGCCGGAGACGGTGAGCCGTAGGCGAAGACCGGGAGCGCGACCAGCAGCACGCACAGAGCCAGCCTGTGCTGTTGATGCCGTCGGGCCACACGAGTCATCCGCCGTAGATCGCCTTGAGGCTGGCCCTCGCCCCACTTCAACGACTCCTCCGGCGACATCTTGCCCGTCGCGACGTTCCCCAGCATGTCGATGAGGATGTAGTTCAGGACGACCCGTGCCGCTCCAGCATCAGCGGGCCCCTTCCAGCCCACGTGCTGTCCCTCAAGAAGGTGATCCCGGTACGGCTTCAGGGCCGGGAACATGTCCCACATGGCGTCTTTCAGGTAGATCTTGAGGGGTCCGGGCCGAATAAGCCTGGCCGCGTTGCAGGTACTTCGAGAGCTGGTCCTTCTCCATGCGCACCGCAGAAAGTCCTTGGCCGCCTCGACGCTCTTCGAGTACCTGGGGATCGCGGAGCTGCTCGGTGTAGGAGTAGTGGAGAGACGCCCGCCGGCCCCGCCGGATTGGGGAAGTGGTCGATGTCGTTGATCAGCGGTTCTCCCTTGCCGTCCAGGACAACCTGATTGGCGGCCGTGAGATAGATGCTCGCCCCGTTGCTGGTGGCAGCGACGGCGCCCGGACAGGAACGCCTCGATTGTTGCTCGCGCCGTCCCACCCCACGGACACCGGCCGGGTCCAGTGGCATCGTCCCAGAGCGCCTTGAAAAACCGGAGCGCCTCGAGCGTTGCCTTGCTGCCGATGGTGACGCGCCCCCTGTCGTCCCGCTCGGTGGCACCGAAGCTCCAGAGATAGGGGTACGTGAAGTTGACGGCGTCGCCGTACGTGTGGCCCACCGTCTGGCCGATGGGATGCCCTGCAGCCTTCCACTTCTTCCCCTCGCGGCGCAGATTCCTCCCAGGTCTTGAGGCCACCGCTTGGGTGCCCGCGGCTTTGAGGTACGACCTCCGCGCGAGCAGAACAGGTTCGGGTTGACGATATGGGGGCACGCCGGTGAACCGCCCTTGGAGCGTCGCCTGCGCCTTGCAGTAGTCGATGTAGGCGCCGTACTTGGCCTCAAGCGCGGTGCAGAGGTCCGTCACGTCGACCAGCGCAGCGGCGTACTGGTTCTGCCAGTTGTGAATGAACTGCAGGATGTCGGACCTTGCTTGCTCTCAATGGCCGCCGCGGCCCGTGCCGGAGGTCGTTGATGGGGATCTGCTCGATCTTCACAGTGACCTTTGTTCTGTTTCCCCACTCCGTGCCCTGACGGACGAATCTCCACGCCGGCCGGCGGGGAGAAGTTCGTCCCGAGTAGCAAGTGGAGCGATGTCCCCGGCGCGTAGGCGGGCGCCTGTCGGGCGGCCAGGATGCTCTCGATCCCCAAGCCCGCAACGGCGAGGGCCGGAAGCACAGCCCGCCTCCGCATGAACTCGCGCCGACTGGATGCTCGCCGCGGTCCCACGACTCATGAGTGCCCTCCGTTGGGCCGTCACTGGGTCCCCTTGGGCCGGCATCTACAGAGCGCGCGCACTCGGGGAGAACTTTGCCGTCGCCGAGAGCTGGGGACCGCCAGTTCGAGCGGGTCCGGAGCCCACCGGGGTGGCGCACTCCGCAGAACTTCGCCTCGGCGGAGTTCTCGCGCTGACATCGGGGGCACTTCATCCATGGCCCTCACGAGCCAGGCCGGTGACGGTCAGAACCGCGGGCCGAGACTAGACTGTTGCCTGCCCGATGGTCAAACAGATGCTGGGGGTTAGTTCAGCGACGCCGCCCGGAGCAGGTCCAGCGGCATCCTCCGGCGTGCCCCACCGCTCAAATACCACCCGACATCGACAGACACGCCACCGTGAGCAAGTCTGGGTCACCGGGCAGCCGGAGCAAGATACTCCCAGCGACATGCTCGGCCCGGCCCTCTTGGACGGCGGCCACGGAGAAGTCGCTTTTGCCACCCGCGCCGAAATTTTCTCGGGACCCCTTTCGCGGCAGATGGGACCCGCCTCGGGGGTGAGGCTCACGCCCAAGCCAGAGTAGGGGAGAGACTCCGGCGACCTTCGATCCGACCCACCGGGGCCTGGCCGGTTGCGCCGGGGTTGCGTCCGGATGCAGCGATCTGCCCGCGATCTGCAGCGGCTCAGCGTCTCCCAGCGCGTAATCGGCCGATGCGATCCGCTCCAACAACCGCTCGAAGTTCAACGTGGCGCTCGGCATCGACGCGCAGGGATTCTGCATGATCAAGGCGCACCAGGCGCCGGGATCGTGAACGTAAACGTCGAGCCCGCGCCGAGCTGGCTGTGACCCAGATCCGCCCGCCGTGGAGCTCGATGAACTTCCGGCACAAGCGTGAGACCCAGCCCTGTCCCTTCCGCCTTCTTCTCGGCGCGTCCCGACCTGGCGGAACTCCTCGAACACCGCCTCCTGATCCTCCGGCGCGATGCCGACGCCGGTGTCGCTGACCGACACCTCCACAGATGCCGTCGCGCTAGCACGGCTCCGACTTCGATCCGTCCGCCCTCCGGCGTGAACTTGATCGCGTTCGACAGCAGGTTCAAGACGACCTGCCTGATCTTCCGCTCGTCCGCCTCGAACCTCAGCCCAGCCGCTCATCCACGCTCATCTCAAGGTGATGCCCCGCCGCCCGGCCCGCTCGCGGACCAAGAGTCAGGGCGTTGTCGAGCGCCGTGGGCAGATGGAAGTCCGTTAGCTCCAGCTCCATCCGCCCGGCCTCGATCTTCGAGAGGTCGAGGATGTCGTTGATCAGGGACAGCGAGATGAGTGCCCGAGGCATGGATGTCCTTCAGGTACTCCTCCTGCTTCTCGTTGAGCTCGCCGAACATCCGCTCCGACAGCACCTCGGAGAAGCCGATGATCGCGTTCAGCGGCGTCCGCAGCTCGTGGGACATGTTCGCGAGGAACTCGGACTTGTGCTGGCTCGCGACCTCGAGCTGTCGGCTCTTGTCCTCGATCTCCAGGAACAGCCGCGCGTTCTCGATGGCGATGACCGCCTGGTCGGCGAATGTCTTCATGAGCGTACCTGCCGGTCGCTGGTGAACGCGCGCGGCTCGACGCGCCACGACATTGGATCACGCCGATGGGCTCGCCGTCGCGCAGCATGGGCACGGCCAGGAATGCGCGATAGCCGAGCTCGAGTCCCAGTTGCTGAGAACGCGAGGCCGTCTCGGGACCCGGAACGGTGACGTCGGTCACGTGGATCACTTCGCGGCGCAAGAGGGCTCGTCCGGACATGGACTCGGGGCCGGGAGGAGCCGGGTAGGAGCGAGCGATCTCCTCGACGGCCCGCGGTGAGAACGCGTGATGGGCGATGATGCTGAGCTCGTGCCCATCGTACCGGAAACGCGATACCGAAGAACCCGTCGCACAGCCGGACGGCATTCCGCACGATCGTCTCGAATACCCGCTGGATGTCCGTGCGGGAGCGGCTGATCACCTGCAAGATCTCACTGGTGGCCGTCTGCTGCTCGTGGGCCTCACGCAGGGCCTTGGCGACTTCCGCAAACGACGGCGTACGGGAGCCGCCGGACGTGGACCGACTCGAGCGGCGTCCGCATTCGTCGCAGAATTTCGCGCCGGCGCGCCGATCCCGCTGGCACTGCGGACACTGCATGTCGCCCTCCGGAGTCCTCGCGCTGACGGCTGAGAACCGCGGGGCCGAGACTAGACCGTCGCCCGGCCGGCGGTCAACAGACGCGGCCGGGGTTGGCTCCCTCGGTGCCCCGGAAATGCCGATCGTAAATAGATCGCCGGCCGCGCATTAACCGTGCCACACTGGGAGAGTCTGGTCGCGGCGCAGGTCCATTGCGGATCCTTCCTTCACCAGACCATGACTCTGGCGCAGTCTTCCGCGTACCAGGGAGTGCCGTCAACGCGCGGGAGACCTGTGGGAGGTGTCTCATGGCCCAGAAACTCTTCATCGGCGGCCTGCCGTTCTCGACGTCCAGCGAACGGTTGCGTGAGGTATTTGCCCAGGCGGGGGTGGTCGAGTCGGCGCAGGTCGTGACTGACCGGGACACCGGCCGTTCGCGCGGCTTCGGGTTCGTCGAGATGGCGACTCCCGAGGAAGCCGATCAGGCCATCAGCCGCTTCAACGGCACGAATCTCGACGGCCGGTCCATTCAGGTCGAGAAGGCGAAGGCCCCAGGGTCAGGTGGCGGCGCCTCTCGCGGCGGCGGCGGCGGCCAGAGCCGGGGCGGTGGTAAGCCCGTGCAGGTCGGCGGCGGTCTCGACGCCGCAGGATGATTCCCGCTGGCGGTGGCGCATCGTCAACTACGCTGGTGAGGTCGTTGAAGAGTCACGCGACAGCTTCCCGACGATTGCGCAGCGCTGTCGAGCACGGCTCGAAGCGGCTCAAGCAGATGGACGCCGTCGACAACTCCGTCCCCTACCAGCCCCATCGCTCGACACGACGTCTACGGGTGCCCTGAGTGAAGATCGTCGTTTTCGACAACCAGGTCGACGCGGCTCTGAAGCATGCTCAAGAAGCAGATGCTGAAGGACGGCCTCTTTCAGGAGATGAAGCGGCGGGAACACTACGAGAAGCCGCTCGGTGAAGCGGAAGCGCAAGTCGGCTCAGGCCCGGAAGAAGAGGCGGAAGGCCCTCAAGCGGATGGCCCAGCATGAGTCGGACTAGAGGGCCGGTGCGGAGGTAGGAAGGGCCGACGCGTTCCGATCGGCCGGAAGCAAGGTCGGATGGTTGCGGGTGGGCTGGGCGTTGTGCTTGAATTGTCGCCGAGATGCAACCCGCAGCGATGAGGCGCACGGCGTAGCGTGATTCCGCGTTGAGGCTGTCCGGGCCTCATCTTCTCCCCGTCTCGATGTTCTTCGGCTCGTTCGCGTGGTCGTTCGTCTTCGTGAGCCTGCCCTTTCACATCCAGCGCGTCAGCACCCTGGAGCCGACCGCCACGTTGCGATGGACGGGGTGGATCGTCGGGATCACCTCGCTCGTCACGGTGCTGACCGCACCGATCTGGGGTCGCTACGCCGCCCGCGGCAACCCGAAGGCGTGCTACGTGGCGGTCGAGGCGCTGCAGGGCCTCGGCTTCTTCGTGATGGCGCTCGCACGTACCTTGCCGGAGCTCTTCTTCGCCCGGCTCATCCTCGGCGCCATGGGCGCGGCATCGACGCTCGGCTTCATCATGGTCGGGCGCGGCGCGGAGGGCGGGGAGGTACGCCGCCGGGTGGCCGCTCTGCAGTCGTCGATGACGGTCGGGCAGGTGATGGGGCCTCTCTTCGGCGCGATCGCCGCCGCCCGGCTCGGCATTCGCGGCTCGTTCGTGCTGGGCGGCATCATCTTGATCGGCTGCGCGGCGCTCGTTCACTGGGCCGTCCCGCGGCCGCCGGACGCGCAGCAGGCAGGAGCCGCCGCTCGGCCCGTCCGGCCTCGGGAAGTCGCGGCGGTCACCATGGTCGTGCTCGGCGGGTCGATCCAGGTGTTCTACTTCACGTCGATCCTGCCGCACGTGCTGCCCGGCCTCGGCGTCGAGGCGGAGCGCACCTTGAGGTCGGAGGCGTGCTGATCTTCGTCTCGGGTGTCGCGGCGGCCCTCGGCGCCCTGGCGGTGCCGCGGCTGGGTGAGCTGTTCCCCGAGCGACGGCTGATCGGAACTCTCCTGGTCGCCTCGTCGATCTCGGTCGCCGCGCTGGCGGCGGTGGCGGTCCGTGGGCCTACGGCGGCCTGCGATTCGTGCAGGTGCTGTCGATCGCGCCCGTGTTCCCGCTGGTCGTGTCGCGAGTCGTCCAGCACGCGGGCGGCTCGGCGATCGGCGTGATCAACGCCGCGCGCATCGGCGCCGGCTTCATCGGTCCGGTGGCCGCCACCAGCTTGCTCGCGTGGACGTCGCCGGCGGTCGTCTATTGCCTGCTGGCGTCGATCGGGCTGGCTTGCCTCCCCTCGTCCGGATGCGCGAGAGCGGGGCGCGGACGTGAACGGCGGCGAGCGCCCGCTCGTCGATATCCGACTCGACGAGCTCGACACGCGCGGGGGAGTGCCGCCCGGCGTATGCGGGATCACGCAGCACGTCCGCTATGGCGAGTTCTTCACGTTTCTCGGTCCGCCGAAATCCGGCAAGTCCGACGTCCTGCGCGCGATCGCCGGGTTCCTGCCGATCACGCGGGGGCGCGTCCTCGTCGACGGCCACGACATCTCGGCAGTACCACCGCGTCTTCGCGGCGTCGGCTACGTCTTCCAGGACGGCGCGCTGTGGCCCCACATGGCCGGTGCGGGGAGCACGTGGCGTTTGGTCTTCGGCAGCAGGGCGTGCCCGCCGACGAGATCACGCGACGAGTGGCGACCGTGCTCGGCCGGCTTCGCCTCGCGAGCGTGGAAGCGCACAAGCCGGCGGAGCTCAGCCTGGAGCAGCGCCGCCGTCTCGCTCTGGCGCGCGCGCTCGCCGTCGAGCCGCAGGTGTTACTCCTGGACGAGCCGCTCGCAAACCTCGATCCGACGGCGCGCAAGTCGCTCCGGCTCGAGCTGACCAAGCTCCACCGGGACCTCGCGGTGACGACCGTGCACGCCACGCGCAACGCGGCGGACGCGCTGGCGCTCTCCGATCGCCTCGCCGTGATCGACGGTGGCCGCGTCGTGCAGGTGGGCGATCCGGCCGAGGTCTACCATCGGCCCCGAAGCCGGGCCGTCGCCGAGGCGCTTGGGCCCGCCAACTTCCTTCCGGTTCGTGTGATCGAGCTCCGTGACCTCGGCGTCGTCGTGGAAACCGAGCGCGGCGACCGTGTGCCCGTCGCCGGCATGGGCACACACCGGGTCGGCGATCGCGGCCTCCTGGTCCTCAGACCCGAAACCCTGTCGATGACCGAGGCCGCGATGGCGCGAGGCCCGAGCATTCCCGGGCGGATCTCGCTCCGGGTCTTCGAGGGTTCCCGTCACCTGTACGAGATCGAGATCGGCGCCCAGGCCCCGGTCCAGGTCGAGCTCCCGGACGCCGGCGAAACCCGCATCTTCCGCCTGGGCGACCAGGTCCGCGTAGAAATCTCCACCGAAACCGTCGTCCTGATCCCCGACAGCTGCCCAGAATCGGCTAGCTCAAGAATCCCCGCGCACCACCCCGCCGACGCGAACCGAGCAGACTGATTCCGACACTCTGATCCCGAAGCTAAGCCACTCAGCATCGATCCGACGCGCAGCGATCTCGCGGGCCCTCGACGTAGACCATCTGGCCGACGGTGTGTGAGCGCTGGCAGACGGGCGGGGGCGAGGGGGCGGGGGCAGCCCTCGCGACCTGTGTAGCTCAGGCCTGTCCCGAAGCGGCGCTCCCGAAGAGTGCCAACCCGCGCAGGCTGGCTACCAGGTCGCGGAGGGCTGCCCCCGCCCCCTCGCCCCGCCCGACTCCCGCGCGCGCCAACGCCAAGCCTAGATGGTGTAAGTCCGATCCTGTTCGAGAAGAGAAATGCGCGACGAATCGATGCGCGCGAGCTCCTCGCCAACTTCCTCGTGAAACTGCGGCTTCACGTGGAAGATCCAGACCGGGACGTCGGGCGGCAGCTTGTCGAGCTCGCGACGGATCAGCGCCGGCGTCATGTGCTTGGCGACCTGAGCGAGCGGCCCCAGCCGATTCGGGAAGGCGCACTCGAGAATGATCGCGCAGAGGCCGCGTAGGCTCCGCGCCGTGTGCCAGAGCGCTTCGGTGGGACCCGTGTCTCCCGAGTAGATCAGGCCGGTCGAACCGTCGTGGACGATGAGTCCCGCCGCCGGCACGGAGTGGCTCACGGCGACCGGCGTCACCCAGAGATCAGAGACCCGCTGCTCGACGTCTTCGATCAAGGACCGGAACTTCACGACCGGCACGTCGGGGTGGGGAATCTTGCTGAAGTCGGGCCAGAGCGCATTGTTGAAGACGTTGGAACGGAGCGAGGTGATCACCGGATCGATGCTGCTGATCGTCACCGCCGCGCCGACCTCACAGAACGCGAGCGTCTCGGTCAGGTAGACGAGCCCCGCGATGTGATCGAGATGCGCGTGCGAGATGATCGCGTGCTCGATCGCGAGCTGTTGTGGAACGTTCAGGGCGCCGGTGACCGAGCCGCCATCGAGGAGGGATCTTGTCGTTGATGAGGAAGGACGACGGGCGATGCCCCAGCCTTCGCCTCCGAAGGCGCCGAGCACGCGAATTCTCATCGCCTCGATGATACTAACACACCGGAATCGTTGTAAGATGGCGCGAAGCGCATGGGCGACGAAACCTTCGATTATCCGACGATGGCGCGCGCGTTGATCGTGGGCGACAAGGACACGGTCGCCCGGAAGACGCGCGAGGGCCTCGATCTCTCGCTCGATCCGAAGGCGCTCATCTTCAAGGGACTCATTCCCGGCATGGACGTGGTCGGCGAGAAGTTCCGCCGCAACGAGTACTACGTGCCCCAGGTGCTCGCTGTCGGCGCGCGCGATGTACGCGGGGCTCGACCTGCTCAAGCCGCTCATCACGGCCTCGGCGCGCGGCGGCGACTACCTGGGCATCGTCGTGATCGGCACCGCTCAGGGCGACCTGCACGACATCGGCAAGAACCTCGTCGCGATGATGCTCGAGGGCGCCGGCTTCAAGGTGGTGAACCTCGGCCGCGACGTGGCGCCCGAGGCAGTTCGTGGCGGCGGTCGGCGAGCACGGCGCGAACCATCGTCGGCATCTCGGCCCTGATGACCACGACCATGCCCGCGATGAAGCGCACGATCGACGCGCTCATCAAGGCGGGCCTGCGCGAGCGCGTGAAGGTCATGGTCGGCGGGCGCGCCGGTGAGCCAGGCGTTCGCCGACGAGATCGGCGCCGACGGCTACGCCAGGGACTCCACCCTGGCCGTCGTCAAGGCCAAGGCGCTCGATGGCGGCGCGCGCCGAGGTCGCCTCGTGACGGCGCGCGGGTGGCAGGTCGTCGAGCGCGTGCGCGGCGGGCGAGACGCTCGTGTTCGACGGCGGCTACGGCACCATGCTGTTCGCGGCCGGGCCTCACGAACGGCGGCGTGTCCGGAGCTGTGGAACGACACGCACGCCGACGTGGTGCAGGGGATCCACGCCGGGTACTTCGACGCCGGCAGTCGACATCGTCGAGACGAACACGTTCGGCGGCACGCGGCTGAAGCTGAATGAGTACAAGATCGGCGACCGGACGCGCGAGCTGAACGAAAAGGGCGCGCGGCTGGCGCGCGCCGCTGCGCCGGCGGCGGGCTACGTCGCCGGCTCGATCGGGCCCACGAGCCGCCTGCCGCATCGACTACGCGCTCGACGACGGCGTCACCGACGAGGAGTACGTCGAGACGTTTCGCGAGCAAGCCGAGGCGCTCGCCGAGGGCGGTGTCGATCTCTTCGCGGTCGAGACCATGATGTTTCCGCAGGAGGCGCACCGCGGCGATCCGAGCCTGCAAGGCGGTCGCCGATCTGCCGGTCATGGCCACGATGTTCTTCCAGTACGAGGAGCTCCACGACCGCGACCGGACCATGTGGGGCGAGAGTCCCGGCGGAGGTTGCCAAGAATCTCCTCGCCGCCGGCGCCGACGTCGTCGGCATGAACTGCGGGCGCGGGCCCGATCGCGCGCATCGTGATCATCCGCGAGATGCGCGGGTCACCGACGCGCCGCTCGTCGCCTATCCGAACGCGGGGCTGCCGGTCACGACGCGGCGACACCGTGACGTACGAGCTCGGGCCCGACGAGATGGCGCGCGAGTACCCGGCGCTCCTGGACGCCGGATGCAACATCGTCGGCGCGTGCTGCGGCTCGAACCCCGAGCACATCCGCCGTATCGCCGAGGTCGTGCAGGCGCGCCAGCAGCATCGGTAGTGGCCCAGCAGCTTCCCACGCGGCTCCCGCGTCTTCACGACGCTCCCGCTCGCGATCGACCCGCGACGAGGTTCTGCGCTTCCAGGGCTACAAGAAGTCCGTCGACGCACCCGGTCCCGAGGTGCTGGCGCTCTTCGATGAAGCGCTGGCGCTCGGCCGCACCTTGATCGCCCCGCGTGCCGTCGTGCGGTGGCTTCCCGTCACGCGCACCGGCGCCGACACGATCGAGGCGGGCGGCGTCACGTTGACGATTCCGAACGTCGAGCGCTCTCTGGGGCTCGATCGAGTGGCTCGCGGCGGCCGTGTGCACGATCGGCGATGCGGCTCGAGCGGCGCGCGCGCCGAGCTGTGGGACATGCGCGAGCTGCCGCTGGCCGCCATGCTCGACAGCGTCGGGTCGGGCGCGGTGGAGAGCCTGGCGGAGTACGTCAACGATCTCTTCTGTCAGGAGGCGATCCCGCTCGGGCTCCCGGTCACGAACCGGGTGAGCCCCGGATACGGCGCACTGGGACGTGACCCAGCAGGCAGGCGCTGTTCAGGATGTGCCCGGGCGACACGATCGGCGTGACCCTCAACGAGGCCTGCTTCATGAGCCCGGTGAAGATCCATCTCCTTGCTGGCCGCCGCCGGCGGCGCGCGCGAAGGTCGACCACTACTTCAGCCAGTGCTCGCGCTGCTGGATGCGCGACTGCGCCTACCGCCGCACCCCCGCCCGCAACACCGTCCACCGCTAGCCCCGACCTCGAGCGGTCCTTTCAGTCCGCGAAATCTATCGACCGCTAGGCCTCAAAGATCTCGCCGCGCCCTCGGACCATCGATCGGCGGATGACCTCGTCTGTACGCACTCGAGAGTGCGGATCGAGCGAGCGGGTGACGCAGCCGCATCGCGTGGGTGCGCCCCCGGTGCCAGGCCCCGTTCGTCGCGCACGACCGCCAACCCACATCACCGACGAGCGCAAGGGTGATCTGATACGATGCGGGATGCGGCGAGATAATGTGATTCTCGTGGGGTTCATGGGCGCCGGAAATCGGTGTGCGGACGCCTACTTGCCCGTCGTCTCGGGCGCTGTTTCGTCGAGACCGACGACATGATCGTCGCCGGCGAAGGCCGCTCGATCCCCGAGATCTTCCGCGAGGCCGGCGAGGCCTGATTCCGCCAGCTCGAGGCCGACACCATCGAGAGCCTCAAGCTGAAATCAGGTGACGTGATCGCGACCGGCGGCGGCATGCCGTGCCGTGACGGCCGCCATGGAGCTCCTGCGCGAGCTCGGCACCGTGGTGTGGCTCGACGGCGACGTGCGCGAGCTGCACGAGCGCGCCAGCCGGATCGGCAACCGGCCCATGCTCGAGAGCCGGTCGATGACCGAAGTCGAGGAGCTCTATCGGTCGCCGGCAGCCGTACTACCGCCGGGCGCACATCACGATCGACACGACCGGGATCGGCGCCGATCAGGTTGTCGCGCGCATCTTGAGCCGCATTGCGGGAGGCGCATGCCGTACGAGCTTAGCCGTCGCCTCGACGCGGGGCCGCTCCTCTGCGACGGCGCGATGGGCACCTTGCTCTACTCGCGCGGGGTCTCGCTCGACGCGTGCTTCGACGTCCTCAACCTGAACAATCCTCGGGTCGTCCAGTCGATCCACGCCGACTACATCGCCGCGGGCGCCGATTGCATCGAGACCAACACGTTCGGCGCGAACCGGTTCAAGCTCGCGGTCCACGGCCTGGAGCACCAGGTGCGCGAGATCAATCGGCGTGGTGTCGCGCTCGCGCGCGACGTGCGCGAGAGCTCGGGCCGGGACGTCTTCGTCCTCGGCTCCATCGGTCCGCTCGGGAAGTACCTGGCGCCGCTCGGCACGGTCACGCCCGACGAGGCGCGGGCGGCGTTTCGTGAGCAGGCTGAAGCCCTCCTCGAGGGCGGCGTCGACGCGTTCGTGATCGAGACGTTCTCCGACCTGGAGGAGGTCGCGCTCGCCGTGGCGGCCATCCGCGCGATCACCGACGCGCCGATCATCGCCCAGATGGCGTTCACCGACGACGGGGTGACCTTCACCGGGCGCCCGGCCGCCGAGGTCGCGCGAGTCCTGCGGCGCGTTGCCCGTTCAGGCGCTCGGCGCCAACTGCTCGGTCGGCTCGAGCACGCTCTACGAGGTTCCTGGAGCAGATGCACGCCGAAGCCGGCCGCTTGCCGCTCTGCATCCAGCCCAACGCCGGCCTGCCGAGCCGGATCGGCGAGCGCCTCATCTATCTGTCCTCTCCCGCGTATATGGCCGAGTACGCCCAGCGCATGGTCGACGCCGGCGCGCGCCTCGTGGGCGGATGCTGCGGCACGACGCCCCAGCACATCGCCGCGATGCGCGAGGTGCTCGATCGCCGGCGGCCGGCCCGACCCGAAGCCCGACACGCGACGGTCACGGTCAGCCCGGTCGCGACGGGCCGTGCTCCCGGCCTCCACGTGGCCCGTCCGCCGACCGTGCTCGGGCGCAAGCTCGCCGCGCGCGAGTTCTGTCGTGACGGTCGAGCTCGATCCGCCGCGGGGCCATACGGTCGAGAAGCTCGTGCAGGGCGCGAAGCTCCTGCGGGAGCGGGGCGTCGACATCGTCGACATCAACGACGGCTCGCTCGGCCGGGTCCGCATGGCGGTGCTGCCGACCGCGCTCCTCGTGCGGGACGCGACGGGACTCGACATCAACATGCACTTCACCTGTCGCGACCGGAATCTCATGGGCATCCAGGGCGATCTGCTGGGCGCCCACGCGCTCGACGTCCGCAACATCCTGGCGATGACCGGCGACCCGCCGCGCGCGGGCGACTACGCCAACGCCACGGCCGTCTTCGACGTCGACGGGGTCGGACTCATGGAGATCCTCCGCCGGATGAACGAGGGGCAGGACGCCACCGGGAGCAGCATCGGCGAGCCGACCTCGTTCTACGTCGGGGGCCGCGCTGAACCCGGCCGCCGAGGACGTCCCGCGCGAGATCGACCGCTTCAACCGCAAGGTCCGGGCCGGGGCCCGATGGATCCAGACCCAGCCCGTGTACGATCTGGCGCAGCTCGATCGTTTCCTCGAGCTCGCGGGCGGCTTGCCCGTTCCGGTCCTGGTCGGCATTCTTCCGCTCCACAGCGCGCGCCACGCGAGTTCCTGCGCAACGAGGTCCCGGGCATCACGATTCCTGAGGACGTCCGCCGCCGGCTGCGCGAGGCCGGCGACGGCGCGCTCCGGGTCGGCATCGAGATGGCGCAGGAGCTGGTGCGTGCGGTACGGACGCGCGTACGCGGGTGCCTATCTGATGCCCTCGTTCGGCCGATTCGAGGTCGTCGCGTGAGATTCTCGATGCGATCCGCTGACCTCGTCGTCGCTCGGCGCTCGCGAAGCGGCGGAGGCGGTGCGCACGGGTCGCGTGAGCGCGGTCGAGCTGGTCGAGGCGTGCCTGGCGCGGATGCGCGCGCTCGACCTCGAGCTCAAGGCGTGGGCCCACGTCGACGGAGAGGCGCGCTCGCGGTCGCGCGCGAGCGGGAGTCGGAGGCACGCGCGGGACGGCTGCGCGGTCCGCTTCACGGCGTTCCGATCGGCGTGAAGGACATCTTCGACGTCGCCGGGATGCCGACCACCGGGGCGCAAAATCCTTCGCCCACACGCGGCCGAGCGCCGATGCCGCGTCGGTGGCGAGGATCCGTGCCGCGGGCGCGATCGTGCTCGGGAAGACCGTGACGACGGAGTTCGCGTACCGCGATCCGGCGCCGACCCGGAACCCGTGGAACCACGGCCACACGCCCGGCGGCTCGTCGGCGGGCTCGGCCTGCCGTCGCGGCCGGATGACCCCGCTGGCGCTCGGCTCGCAGACGGTCGGCTCCGGTGCTGCGCCCGGCCGCGTATTGCGGCGTCGTCGGGTTCAGGGCACGCACTGGCCTGGTACCGGTCGCTGGTGTCATCCCGCTCGCGTGGTCGCTCGATCACGTCGGCGTGCTCACCCGTTCGGTCGGCGACGCCGCCCTGGCGATGTCCGTGCTGGCCGGTCGCGACACTGAGCCGTCGGCGGTGAGCGCGCCGCGACTCGCGCTGGCTCCCGAGCTGCTCGGCCGTGCCTCGCGGAGAGCGCACGGCGCACATCGAGGCCGTCGCCGACGCGTTCGCCCGCGCGGGGCGACCGTGTCGAAGGTCGAGCTGCCGGCCTCGTTTCGTGATCTCGCTGCGGCGGGGCTCACGGTCCTCGAAGCCGAGGCCGCGGCCTATCACGAGCCATGGTTCGGCAAGCACGCCGATCAGTACGGATCGGAGATGCGCAGCCTCATCGAAGCCGGTCTCCGTGTGCCGGCGATAGCCTATGTGAGCGCCAACCGGGCGCGGCTCGCGTTTCGCGACGACGTGACGCCGCTGCTGGCTGCGCACGATGCGCTCCCGTGCCCGACGGCGCCGGCGCCTGCGCCGGCGGGGCTGGGCTCGACAGGCGACGGGTCGCTGTGCTCGCCCTGGAGCAACGCGGGTGTCCCGGCGATCACCCTGCCGAGTGGTATCGCCTCCTCTGGGCTGCCACACGCCATCCAGCTCGTGCAGGCGGCGGGCGCGTCGAGTCGTCTCCTCGGCGTCGCCGCGTGGTGCGAGCGCGTGCTCGGCTTCACCGGGTTCCCGGAGGCTAGCGCCGCCGCGTGCTGGACCTGAAAATCGAGGGCGCACAGCTCATCGACGGCACCGGGCGACCGGGCAATCGCACGGACGTCGGTATCAAGGACGACAAGATCGCGGCCATCGGCGACCTGCATCGCGAGCCGGCGGGCCGCAACCTGCACGCGTCCGGCAAGGTCGTGGCGCCCGGCTTCATCGACATGCACTCGCACTCCGACTGGCGGCTCTGGGACAACCGCCGAGCCGAGTCGAAGGTGAGGCAGGGCGTGACCACCGAGGTCGTCGGCAACTGCGGCTTTTCTCCGGCGCCCGTGTCGACCGAGTTCCTGGACGATCTCCGAGGCTTCGCGCTGCACGTCCCGGCGAGCATGGATTTCCGCTGGCGCTCGGTCGGCGAGTACCTGAAAGCGTTCGACGCCAGCGGACGGCGCTCAACGTGATCCAGCTGATCGGCCACGGCACCCTGCGGATCGCCGCGATGGGTTTCGCGCGGCGTGAGCCGACCGCCACCGAGCTCAGCCGGATGCAACGCTATATCGCCGACGGGATCGAGGATGGGGCCTGGGGCTCTCCACCGGCCTCATCTATGCTCCGGGCTCATACGCCACGACCGACGAGATCGTCACGCTTGGCGGCCACCGCCTCGCGCCATCGGGGCTTCTACGCGAGCCATATTCGCGGGGAAGGCGCGACCTTGCTGGACGCCATCCGCGAAGCGATCCACGTCGGGCGCGAGGGCGACCTGCCGGTCCAGATCAGTCACGTGAAGGCCGCGGGACGGCCGAACTGGGGCAAGGTCGCCGAGGCCCTGCAGCTCATCGACGAGGCGCGGGCCGAGGGACTCGACGTGATGGCGGACGTCTATCCCTACACGGCCTCGAGCACCACGCTCCGGACGCTCTTGCCGGACTGGGCGCTCGAGGGCGGGATCGACGCCATGCTCAAGCGTCTCGCCGATCCGCAGGAGCGTGAGCGAATCCGCCGCGACATCGAATCGCCCGAGGTTGGCCAGGGCCTCCTCGACCGGATCGGCTGGGAGAACATCATGGTGGCCTCCTGCGGCGGCGCAAGGACGCGGAGGGCAAGCGCATCTCGGAGATCGCGGCGAGTCGCGGGATCGACCCGCTCGACGCCGCGATCGAGCTGATCGTCGCCGAGGGCGGCAAGGGGTATATGATCCTCTTCCAGCTCGACGAGCGCGATCTTCGCCGTGCGCTGACTCACCCCGCGGTGATGATCGGATCCGACGGTTCGGCGCTCGCGCCGTACGGCGAGCTGGCGGTCGGCAAGCCGCACCCCAGGAGCTATGGCACGTTCCCGCGCGTTCTGGGCGAGTACGCACGTGAGCAGCGCGTGCTGAGCCTGCCCCAGGCGATCCACAAGATGACTCAGCTGCCGGCCCGCCGCCTCGGGCTGAAAGACCGCGGTGTCGTCACCGTGGGCGCTCGCGCCGATCTCGTCGTGTTCGACGCGCGCAAGGTCGCCGACCGCGCCACCTACCAGGAGCCGCACCAGTACCCGTCGGGCATCGAGCACGTGCTGGTGAACGGCACGCTTCGTCATCAAGGACGGCCAGCACACCGGAAGCCTCTCGGGCCGATTGCTGACGCCGCCATGACGTCGTGAAGAACGAGCGGGCGCTCCGCGATCTGGTGACGCCGATCTTCTCGGCTCCCACGGTAGCCGACGGCCTCGTCACGACTCTGCGCCGCGTGGTGGAGCTGACCGGCGCGACGGCCGGCGCGATCGCGTTCAGGCCGCGATGCCAGGAGCCGATCGTCGTCACGGCCGGCGCCAAGCGCTCGCCGGCCGCACTGCGGGAGTGGCTCGACGACGGTCGCGGCGACGCCCGCGGCTCGCCCGCAGCTCACGCGCGTCGTTCCGCCGGGCGCGCCGCCGAGTGGCGGGTCGGCGTTGCTCCGGACGCCGCTCGGCCCGCGAGCCGCCGCGTCGGCGAGCTGGTCCTCGTCGGTCGCGTCGGCGGCCTCGAGGCGACGGCGCTGCCCGCGGATCTGCCGCAGGAGCTCGGCGCGGCGCTCGAGCAGCTCGGCGAGCGCGAGCAGCGGGTGAGTCGCGAGGCGGCGGTCGCCGAGATCACCCGCGTGCTCACGGCGCGGCACACGATCGACGACCTGTTCGCCGCCTTCGCCGTGGGCGCGGCGAAGCTCGTGCGATTCGACTCTGCTCACCGATGGCGCAGCTCGACGCCGAGCGCCGTGAGTTCGAGCTCGTCAACGTGACGCCGCGCACGCTCGGCGACGCCGAGGCCGCGCGAGCGGTGGATGCCGCTCGAGGGCACCCTGCTGGCGCGCGTCGTGGCCGACGGCGCGCCGATCCGGATCGACGACGTCGAGCGCGAGCAGGTGCCCGAGGTGAGCCGCCGGATTCTCGCCGCGGGCGCCTTCCGCGCGGTCGTGTTCGTCCCGCTGGTGTGCGGCGGCCAGGTCCTCGGCGCGCGTCGTGCTTGCCGCGAACCGGCCCCGCGCCTTCGCCGACGCGGACGTCGAGACGATCGCCGACCTCGGGCGCCCGCTGGCCCTCGGGCTCGAGCAATGGCGTCTGGCCGAAGAGAGCCGGCGCCGGACCGACGAGCTGGCGGCGCTGCACGCGACAAGTCAGCTCATCACCGCGCGCCTCGACGTGGCGTCGGTCCTCGATCGGATTAGCCTGTCGGTCCCGGCGCTGATCGGCGCCAGCGGGTGCGGGATCGCGCTCTTCAACAACGAGCGGACGCACGTCGTGCAGGCGGCCGCTCACGGCGTTCAGAGCGAGGAGTGGCGCACGCTCTCGGTGCCGAGTCGGCGAGGGGATCATCGGCCGCGTGGCGGCCGAGGGCGTCGCGATCCGCGTCGGTGACGTGCAGACGACGCGCGCTCCGCGCCAGCGCGAGGTGGACGACGCGCGAAGGGATCCGCGCGCTGCTGTGCGTGCCCCTGAAGGTCGTGGGCGCGGTCATCGGCGTGGTCTCGGCCTTCTCGACGCGGCCCGCAGCTTCACGGCGCATCACCAGCGCGTCCTGGAAGCGTTCGCCGAGCACGCGGGCATCGCGATCCACGGCGCGCGGCTCTTCGACGAGAGCGTGCGCGGCGCGCGCGGAGACGCGCGCACTCCTCGAGGCCGGGCGCGCCGTCACGGCGAGCCTCGACGTCGGCCGAACGATCCGGATGATCCTCGAGGAGGCGCGAGGAGTGCTCGGGCGTCGACTCGTGCAGCGTGTCGACCTTCGATCCGCCGACCAACGAGCTGGTCATGGTCGCCAGCCTCGACGTTCCGCAAGAGCTGGTGTCGACGGTCCGCCTGCCGTCTGGGCGAAGGGGTGGCCGGGCGTGCGGTGCAGGAACGGCGTCCGATCCAGAGCAGCGACCTCTGGCTGGACTCAGCTCAGCAGATATCCGTCATCTCGCGCGAAAGGGCGGGTTCCGCTCGATGCTCGTCGGTCCCGCTCTGATGCGGCGAGCAGGCGATCGGCGCCATCAGCGTCTTACGGCGCGACGTCCACGAGTTCTCGGCGCACGAAGAGGAGCTCCTGGTGGCGCTGGCCGACCAGGCGGCGATCGCGCTGGAGCACGCGCGCCTCTACACCGAGCTCGAGGCCATGGTCGCCGACCGTACCCGGGAGCTCGACACCCAGAAACGGTTCGTCGAGGTGGTCCTGGAGACGCTTCCGCTCGGCGTGTTCGTCGTGGACACCGATCTGAACGTGGTCCGGGTCAACTCGGCGGGTGGCCGTGCCCTCGCCGGCGACGCGAGCATGCGCGGGCCGCTGGCCCGGCTGCTGCCCACCGACAAGGTGGAGCCGATCGAGAGCCTGCTGCGGGACGCATTCCGGATGCGGCGTGTCGGCTCGATCGAGGAGGAGATAGTCGTCGCGGGCGACGCCAAGATCTTTCGCCTGACCGCGGCGCCGGTCGAGGCGGCCAGCGATCGCGGCGCCCACGCCGGTGCTCCTGGTCGAGGACGTGACGCTCGCGAAGCGGCTCGAGCGCCAGATGCTGCTGACCGAGCGGCTCACGACCGCCGGACGCCTCGCGGCCGGCGTCGCGCACGAGCTGAACAACCCGCTGGCGACGATCGCCGGATGCGCGGAATCGCTCCACGGGCGGCTGGACGAGGGCGATCCGGCCGGGCTGTCCGAGCCGGCGGACTTCCGCCACTATCTGCGCCTCATCGAGGAAGAGGCGTATCGCTGTAAAGAAATCACCGGAAGCCTGCTACAGTTCGTCCGAGATCCCGGGAGCCAGCGGAGCGCGACCGATCTGAACGGCGTCGTCCTGAAGGCCGCGGAGCTTCTGTCTCATCAGTCCCGCTTCGCTCGGAGCCGGGTGGTGACCGAGCTCGACGCCGACCTGCCGACGGTCGCGGTGAACGAAGGCCAACTCCGTCAGGTGTGTCTCGGGCTAGCCTCGAACGCGCTCGAAGCGATGGAGGGCCGTGGCACCTTGATCATCCGATCGCGTCGGACCCGCGACGAAGTCGAGATCGAGCTGGAGGACGAAGGCCCGGGATCCCGACCGAGAACCTGGGTCGGATCTTCGATCCATTCTTCACGACCAAGCCTCCCGGGCAGGGGACGGGCTCGGCCTCGCGATCGCCCAGGGCATCGTGAACGATCACCGCGGTCGAATCGAGGTCAGCTCGGTCGTCGGCAAGGGCAGCGTCTTCCGCGTGGTGCTGCCGCTGTGAGCCGTCAGATCCGTGTGCTGGTCGCCGACGACGAGCGGAACCTGCGTGAGCTCATCGTCCGCGAGCTCGCCCGCGGCGCGGCCACGACGTCGACGGCGCGGAGGATGGGATCGCCGCCCTCGAGCGCATTCGCGAGACGTCGTACGACGTCGTCATCCTGGACATGCGGATGCCGAAGAAGGAAGGGCTCGACGTCCTGCGCGACCTCTCGACGGTCCCCGAGGCGCCCCAGGTCATCATGCTGACCGGCTTCCAGGAGGTCGCGGCCGCCGTCGAGGCCATGAAGCTCGGCGCCTACGACTATCTGACCAAGCCGACCAAGATCGAAGAGCTCGACGTCGATCGTGCGCAAGGCGGCGGAGAAGGGGCAGCTTGTCCGCGACAACGTGGCCCTTCGCGCTCACGCCCCCGGCGCCGCCCCGTTCGGTGGTCTCTGACCCAGAGCGCCCGGATGCACGAGGTCTTGAGAATCATCGATCGCGTGGCCCCGACCGATTCGGCGGTGCTGGTCCTCGGCGAGAGCGGTACCGGCAAGGAGCTCGTCGCCCGCGCGATCCACGAGCACTCGACGCGCGGCACGCGGGCGTTCGTGCCGATTCACTGCGGCGCCCTGCCGCGTGAGGTCTTCGAGTCCGAGCTGTTCGGTCACGAGAAGGGCGCGTTCACCGGCGCGGTCGGGACCAAGCCCGGCCTCGTCGAGCTGGCGGACGGCGGCACCCTGTTCCTCGACGAGATCGGCGAGATGGAGCCGGACAGCCAGGTGAAGCTCCTGCGCGCGCTCGAGACCGGGACGTTCTTCCGCGTTGGGGCCACGCGGCCGCGGCCGGGTCGATGTCCGGCTCGTGGCCGCCACCAACCGCGATCTGGCCCAGGCGATGAAGATCGGGCGAGTTCCGGCAGGACCTCTACTATCGCATCAATACGATCACCGTGAACCTGCCGCCCCTGCGCGAGCGCCGCGACGACGTGGCCCTTCTGGCCAAGCACTTCGTGGAGACGAACGCGAAGCTACGGTCTCAAGCGACTGGCCGCCGCCACTCATGGCGGCGCTCGAGGCCTATGCCTGGCCCGGCAACGTCCGCGAGCTGCTCCACGCGGTCGAGCGGGCCGTCATCCTGAGCAAGGGCGACGAGATCTTCCCTCGGATCTCCCGCCGGAGGTCCTCGGACCGAACGCCCCGACCGCGCCCTCGGAGGGCGGCAGCCTCGAAACGATGGAGCGACAGCACATCGTGGCGGTCCTTCAGGCAGGTGAGCGGCCACCGCGGCAAGGCGGCCGCGCTGCTCGCGATCGATCCGAAGACGCTCTATCGCAAGATCAACACGTACGGCATCGCTCGCCGCCGAGTTCCGGTGACGGCCGGCGGGTGACGCGCGGCGGCAAAGCGCGTCGTCTAGTTGCGCGTCGGCCTCAGCCTGTGTACACTGAATGCGTCCGCCGCTTTGGGCGGACCTCGCCTCCGATGAAAGTGACCTTCCGCGTTCGCGGGGCGTGCAAGAGAGCGGAAGACAGTCCGAGGGGGTTCCGATGGCATCTAAACTCTACATAGGCGGTCTTGCGTACTCCACGACCAGCGAAGGGCTCCGGGAGTTCTTCACACAGTGCGGTAACGTTCTTTCCGCAACCGTGATCACCGATCGATTCTCCGGGCAGTCACGGGATTCGGCTTCGTCGAGATGAACACGGCAGAGGAGGCCACGGCTTCGATTTCTCAGCTCAACGGGCGCGAGCTCGATGGCCGGAGAATCACGGTGGAGATCTCGAATCCGCAGGCTGCCCGCACGGGTGGCGGCGGTGGCGGCAATCGGCCGGGAGGCGGCGGCGGCCGCCCGGGCGGTGGTGGACGGGGACCCGGTGGCGGCGGCGGGCGGGACAGCGGGTACGCGCATCGGCCGTCCAAGCCCGTGAAGTGGTAAGACCAGACACGATGAGCGGGAGCCTCGGTCACGACCGAGGCTGCCGCAATCGTAGGCACAGCGGGGGTCAGCCAACAGGCTGACCCCCGTGTCGTTTTTGCCGACCGGCGTGCCTCGAGCTCATGGCGGCGAGCGCCCGAATCAGGCGGTCGTCGCGGGCTCGGCCCCGTCGAAGATCCGGTCGTAGCGCCCGTACTCGCGGGCGGCGTCCATGAACCACTTCACGATCTCGGCGTCGGAGCGCGGCGGGATCTCGCAGGACGTCGACAGGATGAAGGCGGACTGCTTCGCCGCCGCGTCGATGCAACGCCGCACGTCGGCGACCATCGCCTCTTTCGTCGAGCGCTCGAACTTCGTCGCGTCCACGTTCCCGATCGCCACCGCCCGCCCCTTCGAGACCTCCATGAACCGCGTGAGCTGGTCCACGTAGAGGGTTGGATCCCCTGCTGGTCGAGGTCGAACGAGACCGTCGTGAAGCCACAGCGGAGCAGGTCCTCGTAGATCGGATAGGTCGTGCCGCAGATGTGCGTCGTCACCCCGACCTTCTTGGCCTTGAAGTGATCGACGAGCTCCTTGTGATACGGCGCGACGAAGTCCCGGTAGTTGTCGGGGAGATCAGGCTGATCGACGCGGTCGGCTCCGAGAACGAGAGGCCGATCCCGGTCTTGGCGATGGCGTCGCCCCACAGCTTGCAGAAGTCGGTCGCGACCCGCATCAGGTCATGGATGAACTGCGGGTCCTCGAACGTGTCGAGCAGCATCGTCTCGGGGTTGCGCAGCAGCATCGCGATCGTCCACGGACCGACGGCGACCGCCCCGATGGCCGTCGGCGGCTTCGCTTTCACCAGCGCCTCGCACTGCTCGAGAAACCCGGGAAGCCGCGCCGGTCTTGTAGGGGTCGGGCATGGTGAGCTTCGCCAGCTTGCTCTTGTCCTCGTGCAGGACGTGCTGGTCGATCGACGGCACGACGTAGTCCGAGTACTTCACGCGGCAGCCGAAGGCTTCCGCTTCCTTGGCGAGATCGTTGTAGGCCAGGACCACGTCGGGCTGATAGCGCTCGTAGTAGTTCAGCATCGCCGTGATCGCCTTCGGCACGTTGGTGCAGTACTCCTCGATCGACAGGCCGTCGAGCGTGCCGGCGAACGAGGCGACGATCGGATAGACCGGCACGCGATCCGCGAACGACCGGCGATAGGCGGCCACCACCCGATCCCGGTTCGTGAACGTCGACCGGCCGTGCTCGACCTCCCAGATCCGGCTGGCTTCCATGTACTTCGGCGGCAGCTTGGCCTCGTACTCCATGAACTGGGTGATCGGGTAGCGGATCCCGCCGTTGTGGGTGCCCTTGAGGCCCTCGATGATCTCTTCCATCTGACCCCACGGAATCGTGAAGGCCATCTCGTGGTCCTGCGTCTGGCCGAAGATCCGATCGCCCGAGCACGGCAGGATCACCTGCGGCTGGTCGGTCCGCATCGTGGTGACGATGATCTCCGAGCAGTCGATGCGGCCCCCGAAGGAGGAGGTCAGCTTGCCGCCCCGCTTCCAGAGCGCGGCCTGGGTCAGGCGCATCACCTGCGCGGGGTTGGCGTAGATGCAGACCAGGTGCGGCTCGAACGTCGTGCGATCGAGCGGCGCTACCAGCAGGGTCGAGTACTCGCCCGGCGACGAACTTGTCGACGGCGGCCTCCGAGCGCTGGCCCGCCGACTTCGTCTCGGTGTACATGCCCTCGCACAGGGTTCCCGAGTTGTGCAGGTGCGTCGGCTTCTCGAAGCCGAGCGCCGCGATGCCGAGCGAGCAGATGTGATCCTCGCGCGTGAGCGCGATCATCCAGCCGTAGCGCCGGGCCATGTCGATGACCTGGCAGTTCATGCTGAGCTTCTTGAAATCGCGCGCCGGCCGCCGGGCTTTCTCGGGGATTTCCTCCCCGGCCGGAGCATCCGGATCGCCACCGGGAACGTCTGCGGGCGGATGTAGAGCTGGAGCTCCCGGTCAGCCGTCTTGACGTCGATCATGGGCGCCGCCTCCGGGTGCAGCGTACTACACTTTTCCGGCGCGCCTCGGCCGGCAGGGCCCCAGGCCCGCGACGGCCGGCGCCGCTCAGTCCTCGCGAAATCCTCTGCAACAGAGGTAGAATACGCGCGCTCCAGCGGGGAGTGCCCGCCGCCGCGGCGTCCTGGGTCCGGCTACACCGGCCGGGGCGCGGCAGCCGACCACTATCAGGGAGGGTCCACATGCAGTCGCCCAGCGCCAGTTACAGCCTCACGGTTCGGCTGGAGATCACGAACAAGCCCGGCATGCTCGGGCAGGTCACCTCGGCCATCGGCAAGGCCGGTGGCGATATCGGCGCGATCGACCTCGTCCAGGTCGGTAAGTCGACGATCACGCGCGACCTCACGTTCAAGGCGCGCGACGAGCCCCACGGCCAGCAGATCGTCGACAAGATCCGCGGCGTCCGCGCGGTCAAGGTCGTCAACGTCTCCGACCGGACCTTCCTGATGCACCTCGGCGGCAAGATCGAGGTCCGGGGCAAGATGTCGGTGAAGACGCGCGACGACCTCTCGATGGCGTACACCCCGGGCGTCGCCCGCGTGTGCATGGCCATCCACCACGATCCGCAGAAGGCCTACGCGCTGACGATCAAGCAGAACTGCGTCGCGGTGGTGACCGACGGCACCGCGGTGCTGGGGCTCGGCGACATCGGGCCGTCCGGCGCGGCGCCGGTGATGGAAGGCAAGGCGCTCATCTTCAAGGAGTTCGCCGGCGTCGACGCGTTCCCGATCTGCCTGGCGACCAAGGACGTCGACGAGATCGTGTCGATCGTCAAGGCGATCTCGCCGATCTTCGGCGGCATCAACCTCGAGGACATCTCCGCGCCCCGCTGCTTCGACATCGAGACGCGGCTGCAGCGGGATCTCGAGATCCCGGTGTTCCACGACGACCAGCACGGGACGGCCGGTGGTCGTGCTCGCCGCCATGATCAACGCGCTGAAGATCGTCAAGAAGCGGCTCGCCGACGCGCGGATCGTGTTCATCGGCGCGGGCGCGTCCGGGATCGCGACGGCGAAGCTCCTCATGAAGGCCGGCGCCAAGAACATCATCGCGCTGCGACCGGGCCGGCGCCCTCTATCGCGGGCCGTACGGACAACATGAACTCGATGAAGGAGTGGTTCGCCAAGCACACGAACGAGAAGCGGTTGAAGGGCACCGCCGCCGACGCGCTCAAGGGCGCCGACGTGCTTCATCGGGCTGTCCGGGCCCGGCGTGGTCTCGCTGAAGGACATCAAGGCCATGAACCGCGACCCGATCGTCTTCGCGATGGCCAATCCGGTCCCGGAGATCCAGCCCGAGGAGGCCGGCCCGTACGTGCGCGTGATGGCCACCGGGCGCTCGGACTATCCGAACCAGATCAACAACTCGTGCTGCTTCCCCGGATTCTTCCGCGGCATGCTCGACGTGCGCGCCCGGCGCGTGAACGACGAGATGAAGCTGGCGGCCGCGCAGGCGCTGGCCGAGATCGTGACCAAGGAGGAGCTCGGCGAGGAGTACATCACGCCGTCGATGTTCGACAGCCGGGTCGTGCCCGCCGTCGCGGCGGCCGTCTCGGAGGCGGCCATCAAAACCGGGGTCGCGCGGCGCAAGTCGCGTGGCGCCACCACCGGGGCGTCACGATAGCCCGCAGGGGAGCCATGGCTCAGCCCAAGGTGAAAGCGGATCTTCCGATCGAAGCGCTCCTCAAGGAGAAGCGCAAGTTTCCTCCGTCCAAGGCGTTCGTGAAGAACGCCGTGATGAATAAGAAGGCGATCTACGCCGAGGCCGCGCGGAATCCCGTGAAGTTCTGGGAGCAGCGCGCTCGGGAGCTCCACTGGTTCAAGCCGTGGAAGAAGGCGCTCGAGTGGAAGCCGCCGTACGCCAAGTGGTTCATCGGCGGCAAGCTCAACGTGGCCTACAACTGCCTCGATCGCCATGTGGCCGGGCCGCGCAAGACGAAGGCCGCCCTGATCTGGGAGGGAGAGCCGGGTGATTCGCGAGTCCTGACGTACTGGGACCTGTACCGCGAGGTCAACGTGTTCGCGTCGGCGTTCGAAAGCGCCACGGCGTCCGCAAGGGCGACCGCGTGACGATCTACATGCCGATGGTGCCCGAGCTGCCGATCGCGATGCTGGCCTGCGCCCGGATCGGCGCCGCCCACAGCGTGATCTTCGGCGGATTCTCGCCCGAGGCGGTGCGCGAGCGCATCCACGACGCCGAATCGACGCTCGTGATCACGGCCGACGGCGGCTGGCGGCGCGGGTCGACGGTGCCGCTCAAGAAGAACACGGACGAGGCGCTCCGTGGGGCGCCGGACGTCAAGACCGTCATCGTGCTCAAGCGCACGGGCCAGCCGATCGACATGCAGAGCGGTCGCGACATCTGGTGGGACGACTTCGTCAGGGCGCGCGCCGCCCACTGCCCGGCCGAGCCGATGGATTCGGAGGATCTGCTGTACCTGCTCTATACGTCGGGGTCGACCGGCAAGCCGAAGGGCATCATCCACACGACCGGTGGCTACCTCACGGGCGTCGCGGCGACGCACCGGTGGATCTTCGATCTGCGCGACGAGGACGTCTACTGGTGCACCGCCGACATCGGCTGGGTGACCGGCCACTCCTACATCGTCTACGGACCCCTCGCCAACGGCGCCACGACCGTGATGTACGAGGGCACGCCCGACCATCCCGACAAGGACCGGTTCTGGCGGATCGTCGAGAAGTACGGCGTCACGATTTGCTACACGGCGCCCACCGCGATCCGGACGTTCATGAAATGGGGCGAGGAGTATCCCAAGCGGTGCGACCTCTCGAGCCTGCGCCTGCTCGGCTCCGTCGGCGAGCCGATCAACCCGGAAGCCTGGGTCTGGTACTGGAAGGTCATCGGCGGCGGCCGCTGTCCCGTCGTGGACACGTGGTGGCAGACCGAGACCGGCCACATCCTCATCACGCCGCTGCCGGCGCTGACGGTTCTCAAGCCGGGATCGGCGACCTTGCCGTTCCCGGGCATCGACGCCGAAGTGCTCGACGAGAAGGGAAGCCCGCGAAGGCGGGCTATCTCGTGCTCAGGAAGCCGTGGCCCGGGATGCTCCGCGGCATCTGGGGTGACCCGGACCGTTTCGTGAAGCAGTACTGGTCAAAGTACGACAACATCTACTTTACGGGCGATGGCGCCAAGCGCGACGAGGACGGCTACTTCTGGCTCCTCGGACGCGTCGACGACGTCATGAACGTCTCCGGACACCGGGTCTCCACCATGGAAGTGGAGTCGGCGCTCGTCGACCACAAGTCGGTCGCCGAGGCCGGCGGTGATCGGCAAGACGCACGACATCAAGGGACAGGCGATCGCGGCGTTCGTCACCGTGAAGAGCGGAGTCGAGGGCTCGCCGCAGCTGATGGACGAGCTCAAGGCGCATGTGGCGAAGAAGATCGGCTCGCTGGCCCGGCCGGACGACGTCATCTTCTCGGCCGAGCTGCCCAAGACCCGGAGCGGCAAGATCATGCGCCGGCTTCTGCGCGATATCGCCGAGGGCCGAGCGCTGGGCGATACGACGACCCTCGCGGACCCAACGGTCGTCGCTCAGCTCAAGACGAAGTACGAGGAGCAGGGAGGGGTAGCGGCGGCTGACGGCAAATTGCTTACGTGGCGGGCACCTTCGATATGATGGGCCCGCCGGAAGGCGGATCGAACCAACCGATCACAGAGGAGAGGCCTATGCGGGCGTCTAAAGTTCCACTTAACGAGCTCCGACGCGTTGTCATCGCGGCATCCGTCGGCAACATCATCGAGTGGTACGACTTCTACATCTTCGGGAGCCTGGCCTCGATCCTCGCGGTCAAGTTCTTCGAGAAGGGCCACCCGGTGGCGGCCTTCCTCAGCACGGTGGCGATCTTCTCGGTCGGCTTCCTGATCCGGCCGCTGGGGGCGTTCGTGTTCGGCTGGCTCGGTGACAAGGTCGGCCGGAAGTACACCTTCATCGTCACCCTGAGCGGTATGGGCATCGCGACCGCCCTCATCGGCTTCGTTCCGACGTTACCAGGCGATCGGTCTCGCCGCGGCCTTCATCCTCTTCGCGCTGCGCCTGATCCAGGGCCTCTGCCTGGGCGGGGAGTACGGCGGCGCCATCACGTACGTCGCCGAGCACATCGAGGACGAGCATCGCGGATACTACACCGGCTGGCTGCAGACGTCGCCCACGCTCGGCATCGTCGTCTCGCTGGCGACGATCATCGGCATCCGGACCTATCTGGGCGTCGAGGCGTTCAACGACTGGGGCTGGCGGCTGCCCGTTCATCATCTCGCTCCTGCTCGTCGCGATCGCGATCTGGATCCGGCTCTCGCTCGGTGAGACGCCGATCTTCCAGGACATGAAGGCGAGGGGCCGCACCACCACCAATCCGTGGCGCGAGGCGTTTCTCGAGCAGCAACTTCAAGTACGTGGCCATCGCCAGCGTGGTCGTGCTGGGACAGGGCTGCGTCTGGTACAGCGGGCAGTTCTGGGCGCTGTACTTCCTCCAGACGGTCAAGAAGCTCGACGTGCTCGACCTCGAGCTACATCGTCGGCATCGCGCTGCTGATCGCCACGCCCACGCTGATCTTCTGGGGCTGGCTCTCGGACAAGATCGGCCGCAAGCCGATCATCCTGGGCGGCATGGCCCTGGCCTCGCTCACCTACTATCCGCTCTATATGGCCCTCGGCAACTACGCCGATCCCGAAGAACATCAACTACACGATGTCCATCCTCATCGTCGTGATCCTGGTCAACTACGTGGGCATGACCTACGGGCCGATCGGTGCGTTCCTGGCCGAGTTCTTCCCCGAGCCGCATCCGCTACACCTCGGTGTCGGTGCCCGTACCACATCGGCAACGGCTGGGGCGGCGGTCTGGTCCCGATCGTCACGACCTCGATGTACCTCTCCACCGGTAGCGTGGGATATGCGCTTGATCTATCCCATCGCGGTACCGGCGATCATGTTCCTCATCGCCATCTTCGTGATGCCGGAGACGCGCAAGCACAGCATCTGGGAGGAAGGGGCCATCGAGGCGGCTCGCGTCGCGCGCCTGAGCGCCTGCACTAACTTCTCACCTAGAGGCACCGATACAGCGGGCCCTGCCTGGCAGTCGAAGTCGGCCCGGGAGGGGCCCGTTTTGCGTTAGCTGGCGCGAATTTCCGGAAGTGGGCGCGTTCCGCCCGACTCGGTGGGCAAAATGTGCCCATCTTGCCGCCAAAAATGACAGGCCAAGAGGGGCAGGCCGCCCGAGCGGTGCCAGTCCTCTCGGAGCTCCCAAGCCCACACGATCGTTGGTGAATCAATCCATCGGGTCCCGCGTCTCATCTCAGGCATAGGGTTGCACCCGTATCCGGCCCAGTTAGAGGGTAGGTGCCGGGAGGCCCACACCATGGAAACGATTCGCGAGCGGTTAGAAGAGGACCTTAGAACGGCTGTCGGCCGGCTCCGCATGATGGGTGGAGCGGTGGCGGTCGAGGAACTTGCCTGGTGCGATCGGCGATAACTCGCCCTACGCCGGACGAGGTCGACGAGATCCAGGAGAACGAGCGGCGCGAGATCGGATTCGCCACCCGCGAGCTTCTGGTAGACCGGGTCAACCGGCTCTCGGCGGCGCTCGACCGCTTGAAGAGCGGCGACTACGGAACCTGCATGGAATGCGAAGAAGCTATCTCGCCCGCGAGGCTTCAGGCGCTGCCTGAAGTCACGACGTGCGTTCGATGCCAGGACCGGATCGAGCGCCACGGGCGCCAGTTCGTACCGGGCCGAGGACGAGCTCGAGACGGCCGACGACGACTAAGAACTGACTCACTGACGGTCAACCTGACTGCCAGCGGGGCCGGAGCGATCCGGCCCCGCTCTTTGTGTAGTCTAGAGCGCCGTGCGCACGCCGCTGCTCGATCTGGTCCGACCCGGATTCCACCGTCTCTGCCGCGCGTACTTCGGTCTCGAGCTGTCGGGCCTGCACAACATTCCCGCCGAGCGGCCCGCTGATCATCACGCCGAACCATCAGACCTACGCCGACCCGGCGCTCGTCACGATCCCGGTGCGGCGACGCGTCTACTACATGGCCTGGAACCGGCTGTTCGAGATCCCGGTCTTCAGCTGGATGATCCGGCGGCTCCGGGCGTTTCCCGTCCGGATCGATGCGGCCGATCCGTCGTCCATGCGCGAGGCCGTGCGGCTGCTCACGGCAGGCCACGTGCGTGATGATCTTCCCGGAGGCCGAGCGCACCAGGACGGGGCGGGTCGAGCGGTTCAAGCTCGGCGCGTTTCGGCTGGCCGCGAGCCTGCGGCGTGCCCGGTCCTCCCGGTGACGATCGCCGGCGGGCACGAGGCGTGGCCGCCCGGGCAAGTGCTCCCGCGCCGAGGGCGGATCGCGATCACGTATCACCCGCCGCTCGAGCCCGACCCGTCGCTCGAGCCGCGGCAGGCGGCCACGCGACCTCGCGCAGCGCGCCCGCGCGATCATCGCCGACTCGCTGGGCGATGCCACGCCGACAGCGGCGAGCTGACGTCAGCCGCGGCGCTCTTCGACCTGGTAGCCGGACTCGATCAGACGCCGCTTCACGATGTCGATCTGCTCGCGCCCCGAGGTTTCGAGCGTCAGCTCGACCTCGGCTCTCGCCGATCGCCGCAGCGCGCGAACGCGCGGTCGTGCTCGATGTGCAGGATGTTCGCGCGCGCCTCGCCGACGAGCGCCGTGCAGCCGCGCGAGCGCGCCGGGCTGGTCGCGCAGGATGACGCTGAGCTTGACCAGGCGCGCGTCCTTGACCAGGCCGCGCTCGATGATGCGCGAGATCATCGTGACGTCGATGTTGCCGCCGGAGAGCACGAGCACGACGTTCTGCGCCCTCGAGGCCGAGCCGCCGATTCAGGAGCGCGGCGAGCGGCGCGCGCCCGGCGCCCTCGACGACGGTCTTCTCGATCTCGAGCAGGAGCAGGATCGCGTTCGCCAGCTCCTCCTCGGTCACGGTCACGACGTCGTCGACGATAGTGCCTGGGCCAGGTCGCAGGGTGATCTCGCCGACCTGGCGGACCGCGATGCCGTCGGCGATCGTCGATGCGGGCGGCAGGGTCGTCCGCGCTGCCCGTCGCCGAGCGCCTGCTTCATCGCGTCGGCAGCGCCTCGGCCTGAACGCCGATCACGCGAACCTCGGGGCCGCGCGGCCTTGATGGCCAGCGCCGACGCCTCCGACCAGTCCGCCGCCGCCGATCGGGACCACGACCGCATCCATGTCCGGGCATTGCTCCGAGAGCTCGAGGCCGAGCGTGCCCTGGCCGGCGATCACCCGCTCGTCGTCGAAGGGATGGACGAAGGCGAGGCCTCGCTCGGTCGCGACCTGCCGCGCGCGGCCGTACGCTTCGTCGTAGTTGGCGCCGGACAGGATGACCTCTGCGCCGTGCCGCCGGGAGGACGTCACCTTGATGAGCGGCGCCCACTCCGGCATCACGATCACGGCGCTGACACCGAGACGCGCCGCGTGGAAGGCGACCGCCAGCCCGTGGTTGCCGGCGCTCGCCGCGGCGACACCGCGCGCGCCGCTCGGCGGGCCCGAGCTGCAGGAGCAGGTTGGCGGCGCCGCGCTCCTTGAACGAGCCGGTCATCTGGAGGTTCTCGAGCTTGACGAAGCAGCGGACGCCGCTCAGCTCGGAGAGCGTCTGCGAATAGGCGCAGGGCGTCTGGTAGATCGCGCCTTCGAGCCGCTTGCGCGCGGCGGCGACGTCGACTCGCGTCGAGCATTCGTCTCAGAAGGCGGACCTGCGGCTCGGCGAGTGTGGGCGACATGATCGCGACCGGCATCAGTCGGGTCGAGGTCGCGTACCCCGGGCGGCCGCGCCAGTCGATCAGGATGAGGCCGCCCTGGCCGCCGCCCTCCTCGACCAGCAGATCGACGGCGACTTTCGCCGCGTAGTCCGGATCGTCGGCGTCCTTGAGATACCGGAGCGCTCGATGGCCGAGGACGACACGGATGATCGCCTCGCCGTCGCCCGTGCACGAGACGCCGCCGAGGGGAGCTGTCGGCGTAGGTGCCGCAGCCGATCAGCGCGCTGTCGCCGACGCGTCCGGGAGCTTGCCGGGAGTGCCGCCGGTCGAGGTGGCGGCCGCGGTCGTGCCGTTGCGATCGAGGGCGACCGGCGCCGACCGTCCCGCCGCCGGGCGGGATCGGCTTGCGAGCGAGCTCCACGTGACGCTTTCGCTGGCGATCGGTGACGAGCGATGCCGGATCACACTCCGGGATCCCGACGGAGCGGGAGAACGCGAGCGCGCCGTCGCCGACCAGCAGGACGTGGCGGCGCGACTCGAGGACGCGCCGGGCGACGCGTGACCGGGTTCGCGACGCCGACCAGCGGCCGCGACGGCCCCGCACTGGAGGCGGTCGCCTTCCATGATCGAGGCGTCCATCTCGATCGTGCCGTCTCGGTTCAGGACCGAGCCGCGGCCCGCGTTGAAGCGCGGGTCGTCCTCGAGCGCGCGCACGGCGCTCTCGACCGCGTCGAGCGCGGTGCCGCCCTCCGCCGAGCACGCGCCATCCCGCCAGCACGCGGCGGCACGCACACCCTGGCGCGAAGCTCGGGTGCCTGGGAGGGATCTGCGCCGGCGCCGCCGTGGACGATGATCGCGGGCACGCGGGTCGTCGGAGCACGGCCGGCGGATGGCGCCATCGCCTTCACCGTGTCACAATCCCGTCGGATTGCAAAATCCTCGCTCGATCTCGCGCTGAACGCGCGCATCGTCGCGCTGCCGTCGCTGTCCGCGTCTCGTCGCGCATCGCGAGGCGGTCGCGGCGGCGCCGCCGCGACGCTATCGTCGGCCAGCGCTACTGGGCGCGGCCGCTGCCGGGCTTCGGCGATCCGCGCGCCCGGCTGCTGCTGGTGGGGCTGGCGCCGGCGGCTCACGGCGGCAACCGCACGGGACGGATGTTCACCGGCGACCGCAGCGGCGACTGGCTCTTCGACGCGCTGCACCACGCGGGCTTCGCCAACCAGCCGACCTCGGAGCACCGCGGCGACGGTCTCGCGTCTGCAGCGACGCGTACATCACGGCCGCCGTGCGCTGCGCGCCGCCCGCGCAACAAGCCGACGCCGGCAGAGATCGCGCGCTGCCGAGCCGTATCTGCTGGACCGAGCTGCGGCTGCTCGACGCGCGTGCGCGTCGTCGTCGGGCTCGGGCGCATCGGCTGGCACGGCGTACCTGCAGCGCGCGGCGCGCGCTCGGCGCGCCTCGCGTCCGCGGCCAGCGCCGCAGCTTCGGCCACGGCGCGCTGAGCCGGTTCGACGACGGGATGACGCTCGATCGGCTGCCTATCATCCGAGCCAGCAGAACACGTTCACCGGCAAGCTGACGCGGCCGATGCTGCGCGGGATCTTCGAGACGGCGCGCCGCCTGCCTGGAGCGACGGAGGTCGCGCGGTAGCTAGTCCGCGTCCAGATCCGGCGGGCAGGCGAGGGCGCTCGGCGACGGTGAGCGTGAGCTCGCGGCGCTGACCGTCGCGGATGATCGATGAGCCGCGTCCGCTGGCCGGGCTTGAGCGTCTTCACCTTCGCGAGGTAGTCCTGATGGGTCCGGACCGGCGTGTCCTCGATCGCGGTCAGGATGTCGCCGCCGACGAGGTACTCCTCGCCCTGCACGACCACCGAGAGGCTCCCGCCGCGGACGCCCGCGCGCTCGGCGGGACTGCCGTCGTACACGACCTCGACGAGGTAGCCCGGCGCGAGCGGCAGCCGGAGGACGCGACGAGACCTGGGTGTCGATCTCGCGGCCCTGCAGCCCGAGCCACGGGCGCGACGACGCGGCCCGTCTCGCGCAGGTCGCGCAGGATCGCCTTGCCGGCGTTGATCGGCAAGCGCGAAGCCGATCGAGTCTGCGCTTCTTCCGAGATGAACGTGTTGATGCCCGACGACGTGCGCCGCAGCGGTCGACGAGCGGGCCGCCGGAGTTCCCGGGTTGATCGGCGCGTCGGTCTGGATCATCGGCTGCTCGGCGAGGCCGGGCAGGATGCGGTTGAGGCCGCTCACGATGCCGCGGGTCATCGTTTGCTCGAGGCCCATCGGGTTGCCGATCGCGACGACCTCGTCGCCGACGCGCAGCGCCGACGGAATCGCCCAGCCGCGCCACGGGCAGCGGCGACGAGCGTCTCGATCCGCAGGAGCGCCAGGTCGGTCACCGTGTCCATGCCGAGCACGCGGCGCCGGCGCTGCGTCCCCGAGTCGAGCGTGACCGACAGCGAGGCGGCGCCGTCGACGACGTGCGCGTTGGTCAGCACCTGGCCGTCGCGCTCGATGAGCACGCCCGGAGCCGACCACGGTCTCGAACCGCCGCTGCGGCTTGGCCTTGTTGATCTTGGTGACCTGGATCGACACGACGCTGGGCGAGACTCGTTCGAAGAGCGAGGCCAGCGACTCGGTGCACGGTTGCTGGGCGAGGCGAGTCTGCGGGATCGCGATCAGCGACGAGAGCAGCGACGACGCGCATCAGGCAGGATGATACACCGGCCAGCCTGCGGCGGCTGGGCGGTATAATCAGACGGTGCGCATCGCGCATCCTCCTCCTGCTGATCGTCTCGCTGCTCGATTCCGTCAGGCGCCCGCGCCGCCGACCGGCGTCGTGGCCGCGACGCTCGACAACGGGCTGCGCGTGCTCCTGCTCGAGGATCAGCGCGAGTCCGATCGTGTCCTTCCAGGTGTGGTACCGGGTCGGCTCGCGCAACGAGCACCGGGGCGCGACCGGCATCGCCCATTTCCTCGAGCACCTGATGTTCAAGGGCACGCCGAGCCACGGCCCCAAGCAGTTCGCGCGGCTCGTCGAGCAGAACGGCGGCCAGGACAACGCGTTCACGTCGCAGGACGTCACCTCGTACTACGTCGACATCGCGGCGGACAAGCTCGACCTCGTGATCGATCTCGAGGCGGACCGCATGCAGAACCTGCTCCTCGATCCCAAGGCAGATCACCTCGGAGCGCGAGGTCGTCATCGAGGAGCGGCGGACCCGCACCGAGGACGATCCGAGCGGCTTCCTCGGCGAGGAGGTGAGCTCCATCGCCTTCAAGGCGCATCCCTACGGCGTGCCGATCATCGGCTGGATGGAGGACATCAAGCGGATCACGCCCGGAGGAGATTCGCGCCTTCTACCAAGACGTACTACGTCCCGAACAACGCGATCGTCGTGGCGGTCGGGGCGTTCCGGGCCGCCGACGCGCTCGAGAAGATCACGCCAGCGCTTCGGACGGATCCCGCGCGGCAAGGTCCCGCCGCCGGTGCTGGCGGTCGAGCCGCTCCAGAACGGCGAGCGGCGCGTGATCGTCAAGCAGCAGGCCGAGCTGCCGATCGTCTACCTGGCCTGGCACGTGCCGAACCAGCGGTCCGACGACGCGGTGGCCCTCGAGGTGCTCTCGACGATTCTGTCGGGCGGGCGGGCCTCGCGGCTCTATCGCGATCTCGTCTATCAGCGCGCAGCTGGCCCTCGAGGCCGGCGGCGACTACTCGTACTTCTCGATCGACCCCAACCTGTTCTGGTTCTGGGCGACGCCGATGCCGGGCCAGACGCCCGAGAAGCTCGAGGCCGAGCTGAGCGCTCGCACATGGAGCGGCTCAAGACCGAGCCGGTCACCGACGAGGAGCTGGCGCGCGCGAAGAATCAGATCGAGGCCGCCTTCGTCTACCAGGAAGATTCGGTCCACCAGCGCGCTGCGCTGCTGGCTCGCTTCGAGCTGATCGGCGGGTACGCGCCTGAAGCGACTCGTTCCTGGCGAAGGTCCGCGCGGTCACGGCTCGCCGACCTGACGCGGGTGGCGCGCACCTGGTTCGTCGCCGGACAAGAAGAGCGTGGGCGTGCTCTTGCCGAAATCCTGATGCGGACATCTGCCGAGCGGTCGGCTCAGTCCGACGCGGGCGTGGCGCAGCGCGGTGCCGTGCCTGCGGTCTGGCGTGCTGTCCTGGCGCGCGGGCCGGCTGGCAGCCGCGCCGCTCGCCCACCGTGAGGTCCTGCCGAACGGGATCGTCTTGCTCGTGGCCGAGCGGCCCGGCCGTGCCGATCGTGGCCGTTCGTGTCCTGATGCGGGCGGGCGCCGTCTACGATCCGCCGATCGGGCGGGGCTCGCCAATCTGACCGGGGCGGTGCTCGACGCGGGGACCGCGAAGCGCACGGGCCCGAGCTCGACTCGGCCATCGAATTCGTGGGCGGCAGCGTCGAGGCCGGGGCTGGTCGCGACACGCCTCACCGTGTCGACGACGCGCGCAGAAGAAGGACCTGGCGCTGGGGCTCGATCTCGCGTCCGAGGTCGTGCTGACGCCGACCTTTCCCGACGGCCGAGGTGACTCGCAAGGTCTCCGAGATCCAGGCGGCCATCAAGCGGTCCGAGGAGGATCCGGGCACCGTCGGCTGCCCGCGCGCTCGGCACGGCTCGTGTTCCAGGGCCACCCCTACGGCCGTCCGGTGGAGGGGACGCGCGAGTCGGTCGGCGCGGCTCACGCGCGACGACGTCGTCAAGTTCTACCGGGAGCACGCGCGGCCCGACACGACCATCATCGCCGTCGTCGGGGCGGTCACGGTCGACGAGGCGCGTCGCGAGATCATGGCGCGGTTCGGATCGTGGGCGCGTCCGGCCGAGCACGCCCCGACGGTGCCGGAGGCGGCGCGCCGGTTCGATCACGCCGCGCGAAGAGACGGTCAAGCGCGAGCTGACGCAGACGACGATCATGCTCGGTCGTCGGGCCGATCGCACAGACCGATCCGGACTACTTCCCGCTGGCCGTCGCCTCGTACGTGCTCGGCGGCGGCTCGGCTTCGCGGCTGTACACCCGAGTGCGGGAAGAATCCGGTCTCGCGTACGCCGTCTACAGCTGGGTCGCGCCCTGGCGCTACGGCGCGTCCGTTCGCCGTCTCCGCCCAGACCCGGACGGCCGAGGCGCCGAAGGTGATCGTCATGATCCGCGAGGAGCTCGCGCGGATGGGCCGCGAGCCCGTCGCCGAGCGCGAGCTCGCGCTCGCCAAGCAGTACCTGATCGGCAGCTTTCCGCTGCGGCTCGACACGTCGGGCAAGGTCGCCGACTTCCTGGTCGCGGTCGAGGACCGCGGACTCGGGCTCGACTACGCCGATCGCTACAAGGAGCGGATCGGCAGGGTCACCGCTGCCGACGTCCAGCGGGTGGCCGCCAAGTACTTCACGCCGGCCGCCTTCAACCTCGTCATCGTCGGCGAGACGCAAGTGAACGCGTTCACGGCACCCGTGCTGGCGTTGCTCTCTGGCCGGCCCGTCGGCGGCCGGCGCCGCGTCGTTCACCCTCGAGCCCCGAGCAGCGAACCGACGCGCTCCGGGTGGGCGCCCGAATCGATCACGCGCGATTCGTTCGACACCGAGTGGCGCGTGGCGAACCAGTCGGGCGAGACAGCCTCACGGTCATCACGCCCTTCCATCGGCTCGTCCTCGCGGCTCGCAACGCGGCGTTCAAGAACGAGCGCATGAAGGACACGACGAGCCGGAGAAGCTCCTGCGCGAGCCAGCAGGACCGGCTGGTGATCTGGGCGCAATCTCCGCGGGCGCGCGAAGACTTCGCGCGGTTCTACGCCCCGCGGATTCTCCTGGGCGATCGCGAGATCGAGCCGAGCCTTCGTCCAGAACGAGCGCACCGCGGCTCGGACGGACAGCGGCGGCCTACCTGGCGCGCTGCGTCTACGGGTTTCCCGTCAAGGAGATCTGACGCCGAAGTCGCGCGTGGTGCTGGTCGTCCGCGACCCGGATGGCCGCGACGTCAGCCGCTTCACGATCGACCTCGCGTCGATGCGTGAGGCCGCGCGTCGCGGCCCCTCGTACGCCGCGGCAGTCGCAGGCGCTGCGACATGCGGCGCACGGCTGGGCCGGGCTCGGCGTCGTCGGCGCCGCCGAGGTGCTCCTCTTCGCGCGCGAGCCGACGGTGGCCGGCTGGTTCACGCCGATCGTCTGGACCGGCTACGTCCTGTTCATCGATGCCCTGGCGGCGCGCTTCACCGGCCGCTCGTACCTCACGACCGACCGGGTCGAGGGCTTCTGGTCGCGCTCGCGTCGATCGGCTGCTGGTGGCTCTTCGAGCTCTACAACGCGCCGCGCTTCTGGCGGGGCGGCGCCGACGCGGAGGGGCTCTGGTGGCGCTACCACGGCCTCGAGCCGAATCTCTTCCTGCGACGCGTCGGCTACGACTGGTCCTTCGCGACGATCTTTCCCGGCGCTGTTCCTCACGGCCGCCGTTCTTGCGAGCGACGGTCTTCCGCCGCGCTCGCGCGTCGCCCCTGGCGCCCGTCGCCACGCGGCCTCAGCGCTCGCCGATCGCCGCCGGGGCGGTCGAGCGTCGTCTTGCCGCTCGTCGTCGTCTCGACCTGGCTCGTGCCGCTCGTCTGGATCGGCTGGGTGCTCCTGCTCGAGCCGCTGAACTACCGGCGCGGCCGGCCGTCGTGGCTGGCCGACCTGGCACGCGGGTGACGCGTCGCGGCCTGCTCGGCGCTCCTGGCGCAGCGGCGCGGTCTGCGGCGTGCTCTGGGAGTTCTGGAACTACTGGGCGGCGACCCGGTGGACCTACGCGGTGCCCGTACCTCGGCTGGCATCAAGATTTTCGAAATGCCCGTGCTCGGTTATCTCGGCTTTCCTCCGTTCGCGCTCGAAGCCTTCGCGATGTACCACTGGCTCCGCGGGCTCCTCGACCGGACGGCCGCCGGCCGCCGGTGCTATAATCCCGGCCGCATCGAGCCGAAATCCCACTGGAGGAGTCTTCATGAAAGCGATTCGCGTCAACGCGCCCGGCGGTCCCGAAGTCCTGCGCTACGAGGACGTGGCGGATCCCACGCCGAAGGCCGGCGAGGCCACGGTGAAGGTCGACGCCGCCGGCATCAACTACATCGACGTCTACCAGCGCTCGGGCCAGTACAAGCTCGACGCTGCCGCTGACGCTCGGCCTGGAAGCCGGAGGCACGGTCACGGCGGTCGGCCCGAACGTGACCGAGGTGAAGGTCGGCGACAAGGTCGCCTACACCGGTGTCGCCGGGCGCGTACGCGCAGTACGCCGCGGTCCCGGCCGCGCGTCTGGTGGCCTTGCCGGCCGGACTCAGCACCCGTCAGGGCGCCGCGGCGATGCTGCAGGGCCTGACCGCGCACTATCTCGCCTGCTCGACCTATCCGCTCGAAGAGCGGCGACACCTGCCTCGTGCACGCGGCGGCCGGCGGCGTCGGGCTGCTGCTCTGCCAGATCGCGAAGATGCGGGCGCGCGCGTCATCGGCACGGTGTCCACCGAGGAGAAGGCTAAGCTTGCCGCGCGAGGCTGGGGCGTCCGACGTGATTCTCTACACGAAGCAGGATTTCGAGGCCGAGGTGAAGCGGCTCACCGGACGGCAAGGGGCTCCAGGTCGTCTACGACTCGGTCGGCCAGACGACGTTCGACAAGGGGTTCAACTGCCTGGCGCCGCGCAGGCATGATGGCGCTCTACGGCCAGTCGAGCGGCCCCATCGGCCCGTTCGATCTCGCAGACGCTCAACGCCAAGGGCTCCGCTGTTCCTGACGCGGCCGAGCCTGAACCACCACATCATCACGCGCGCCGAGCTGCTGCGAGCGCTCGAGCGAGCTCCTGGGCTGGATCCGCGACGGCAAGCTCAAGCTGCGGACCGAGTTCGAGTTCCCGCTGAAGGACGCGGCCGAGGCGCACCGGGCGCTCGAGGGGCGGAAGACGACGGGCAAGGTGCTCCTCATCCCGCTGAGTTGGCGGCGCGTCGATCCGCGCTCCAAACGGAATCAGGGTCGTCGCGATGGAGTGACCCGGAGGTACCATGCGAACAAGAGCTTTCCCGCTCATATTCGGGATATGCACTCGTTTCGCTTCTCGTTGCTCGACACCGCGGCCGTCTGGGCGCGCGCCACGAGCGGCGGAAGCCGCGGCTCACGTTCGTACTCGTCGCCGGCCTCGCCGTCGACTCCGTCGAGCCCCTCGCGCGCGACGGCTCCGGCGCCGGCCTCCAGCCCAGCCGATGCAGCTCAGCCTGCAGCGGCCGGGCATGTTCGGCGGCTTCATGGGCGGTCATCGCCGGTTTCGCCCTCGGCGGGCTCCTCGGCTCGCATGCTGTTCGGCGGCATGGTATGGGGGCGGCTTCGGCGGCGGCCTCGGGCTCCTCGAGCTCTTGCTCGATCGGCGGCGCCGCGTTCTTCTCGTGTTCCGCATGCTTCGCGGTCGCAGCCAGGCCCAGCACCGGCGTACGCCGGCGCCGACGGCCGTAGCGCCTCGAGCGCGGCGGGCCAGGGCTGGTCGACCGGCGGCGGCGCGGTAACCGTGATGGAAGCGCCTGCGGGCGAGTCGGATCTCGATCGTGGAATCGAGCACATTCGCGGCATGGACGCGAGCTTCGATCCCGACGGCCTTCGCCGAGCTGGGCGAAGGCGACGCTTCAGTCGACGTCCAGGCAGGGATCGCCAAGCGTGACCTGAGCGCGCGTGCAGCGATCGGCTCACGCCGCAGGAGTTCGCGCGGCTGCAGGCGCAGTGCGATCAGCTTCGCGGCGCCCGTCGCACGAACCGGATCGAGCGGATCCGAGATCGGGCGGGCCGAGGTGACGCGAGGCCTGGCAGGAGAGCGGCCAGGACTGGGTGACGGTGTACTTCGCCGTCTCGCTCGTCGACTACACGGTCGACGACGCGACCGGCTCCGTGGTCGAGGGATCGACCACGCCGGTCGATATCCAGGAGTACTGGACCTTCACGCGCCCGGTCGGCCCGAAGCCCTGGCGGCTGTCGGCGATCCAGACCGCGTAGTCAGTCCGGAGGTGGCGCGTTGAGGCGCGCCCTGAAGTGGCTCATCGGGATCGGCGCGGTCGTCGTCGTGCTGACTGATCGTCGCGGCGATCGCGCTTCCCGCGTCTCGTCGACACGCCTGCGCGTCCAGGCGATGATCGCCAGCGGCGCGGCGCAGGCCGATCGGACGGCCGGTGAAGTTCGAGTCGCTGTCCGTCTCGACTCTTCCCGCTGCCGGCCGATCGAGCTCCACAAGCTCGAGGTCGCCGAGGACCCGCAGTTCGGCACCGCGCCGTTCCTGACGCTCGAGACGGGCCGGGTCTATCTCAAGCTGCGCCCGCTCCTGACCGGCCGCGTCGAGTTCGGCGACGTCACGCTCGAGCGGCCGCGCATCGCGCTCATCCAGAACGCCGACGGGCGCCTGAACGTCGCCAGCCTCGCGCCGCCCAGCGAGTCGCAAGCACCGCGGCGCAGTCCCGGGCGCCGAGCGGCGGCGCCGCCGGCGGCGCGGCCGCGGCGGTCGTCGTCGTCGCCGGTGAAGATCAGCGAGGGCATCATCACGTATGTCGCGCTCGGAAAAGGACCGCGCCGAGACGCCCGTATCGCGTCGAGAGACCTCGATGTCAGCGTGATCGGCCAGGCGTCGCAGCTCGCCTTCAAGGGCGCGCTCCGTCGTGAGGCCGGGCGATCTGCTCGTCAAGCTCGCCGACGGAGTCGTCGCGCTGAACGGCGCCAAGACGCTCGCTCGAGGCGCCCGTCGCGCGCCAAGATCGGCATCGAGGGCAAGGACATCGAGCAGCTCGTCGCCGCCGCGGCGGGCCCGCGCCCGACGATCGCCGGTCCGATCAAGGGCGACTTCACGCTCGGCGGAACGCTCGGCGTGCCACGCGATCTCCGGCAACGTCGAGCTCGCGAGCCTGCGAGGTGACGCAGGCGAATCGAGGCCTGTCCGGAGCCGAAGCGGCGCACGCTCGTCGCTGGGTCCCCTGAAGCTGAGCGGGGCCTCCTGGGACGGCGGACGATTTCAGAGCCGGCCCGTCACGACGTCGATCGGCGACGGCGCGATCAGCACGAATCTGACGTTGACGCTCGAGCACGGCGCCCGCGTGCAGCTCAGCGACCTGGCCATCAAGTCGGTGCCCGCCGAGAAGGTGCTGGTCGACTTCCTGTGCGAGGGCTACGCCGTGTCCGGACCGCTCGACCTCACCGGCGCGCTCTCGACGAACACGTCCGATCTCTTGAGCACGCTCGACGGCAGCGGGCCAGCTCCGGATCGGCCCGGGCAAGGTGGTCGGCCCGCAGGCGCTCGCACTCATCGGCGTGGTCACGCAGCGTGGCCGGCGCGGCGTCGTCGGTGCTCGCCGCCGATGTCCCGCAGGGCGCTGACGATCGAACGCCCGTCGATTTCGAGTCGATCACCGGGAACTACCAGATCACCAACGGCGTGCTGAGCACGAAGGACCTCCTCTACACGAGCCAAGACCCTCAAGGTCGGGCGTCGTCGGGAGACTACGGCCTTCCGACCGGCCGCATGAACCTCGATCTGCGAATCGATCACGGACGCGGCGAGATCCGGGCGAAGGTGACCGGGAACGCCGCTTCGCCGTCGGTCGCGCATCGATCCGGCGTCCGTCGTCGACCGAGGCCGGCCGACGAGAAGATCGAGGGCGGGCTTCAGGATCTCCTGAAACGCTTCCGCTGCCGCTGAGCGCTCAGCGAGTCGCCGTGAAGCGCCCGCCGCCGAGCTTGCCGGCTTCGATCGAGCTCCACGAAGAACGTGTGGAGCTGGTCGTATTCCAGGTACCGCTCGACTGCCCAGCGCGCGCTTCCGCTGCGGGCGCAGCGCCCGGTGTAGCTCGATCCGCTCCCTGACGATCGCTGCGCCACTCCGAGGACAGATCCTCTGCCTCGACCGATTCGTGAAGCCCGAGCGCCCCGAGCAGCACGCGATAGCCGTCGAGGGTCTGCAAGGTCGTGGCCGCCATCCACTCCCAGAGCCGCTGCGCGCTCGCGATCGGCCGAGGCTGGGAAAGGCGATCCAGTCGGTGAACGCCAGCCGACCGCCACGGACGAGCACGCGGTGGCACTCGGCGAGCACGGCCGGCTTGGCGGCGATGTGCAGGAGCGCTTCCTGGCTCACGCAGGCGTCGAACGCGCCCTGGGCGAAGGGCAAGCGTCGTCGCGTCAGCCCGGACGACTGTGACGCGCGTCTGCTCGACCAGCCGGTTGAGGCGAGCCGCTCCGGCCGCACGGCCCGCGTGCAGCTCGAGCGCCACGACGGCGGAGCCTCGGCGGCTGGCCAGAAACCGGGCAGGGCCGCCGAGACCCGGCGCAGAGGTCGAGGACGCGGCTCGACGGCGCCGACTCCGGCCCGGCGCGCGAGCGTGTCGACGGCGGCCAGCCCGCCGTAGTGGTCCTGGTCGAACTCGAAGAGATCGTCAGCGGTCACCGGGCCGGTGCAGTCCTTGGCCCGGCGGGACCGGCCGCGAGCACGTGGGCTTCGCTGATCGGATGCTCGTCGTAGTAGTCCCGCACGCGTCCCGGGGTGCCTTGAAGCATGGCCGGGGGTATGGTAAAAGCAAACCGGTTTCATCACACCTTTCGGCGAGGGAAGACCAATGGGTACCGGGGGTCGCGGCGGTCTCGAAGACATCGTCGTATCGACGTCGGACATCTGTTTCATCGACGGGAAGGAAGGCCGGCTCGTCTATCGAGGCTACGACGTCAATGACCTCGTCGAGCATTCCTCCTTCGAGGAAGTGATCTTCCTCCTGTGGCACGGCGGGCTCCCGAGCAAGAAGGAGCTGGTCGCCCACATCAAGGCGCTCAACTCGACCGCGAACCGGAAGCTGCCGCCCGGGATCGTCTCGCTCCTGAAGGCGCTGCCGAAGAAGACCACGCCGATGGAGGTCCTGCGCACCGGAGTCTCGGCGCTCTCGTCGCGTACGACCCGGACGCCGCCGACAACTCCAAGGACGCCACCGCCCGTAAGGCTCTGCGGCTGACGGCCCAGATGCCGACCCTGGTGGCCGCATGGGAGCGAATCCGTCAAAGGCAAGGCGCCCGATGGCGCCGAACCCGAAGCTGAGTCTGGCCGCGAACTTCCTCTACATGCTGACCGGCAAGAAGGCGAGCCCGCTCGCGGTGAAGACGTTCGACGTCGCCCTGATCCTCCATGCCGATCACGAGTTCAACGCCTCGACCTTCGCCGCGCGCGTGACCGCCGCGACGATGTCCGGACCTGCACTCGTCGATCGTCTCGGCGATCGGCGCCCTGAAGGGCCCGCTCCACGGCGGCGCCAACGAGCAGGTGATGCTGATGGTCAGAAGATCAAGACGCCGGCAAACGCCGACGCCTGGATCCGCAAGACCCTCGCCGACCACGGGCGCGTCATGGGCTTCGGCCACCGCGTCTACCGGGTCGAGGACCCGCGGGCCAAGCACCTGCACCGCCTGGCGCAGGAGCTGGGCAAGCAAGCCGGCGACACGAGCGCGGTGCAGATCCTGGACACGGTCGTGCGTGTCGTCGGCGAGCAGAAGAAGATCTTCCCGAACGTCGATCTGTACTCGGGCGCGGCCTACTCACTCGATGGCGCATCGCCGACCGACCAGTTCACGCCGATTTTCGCGATGAGCCGGATCGTCGGCTGGGCGGCGCACGTCATGGAGCAGCACGCCAACAACCGGCTGATCCGGCCGCGCGCGGAGTACACGGGCCCCACGCACGCCACGTACGTCCCGATCGACAAGCGCTAGCCCTGGGCTGTGCGCGCAGCACCGCGCGTCAGCCTCGTGATGGCCGTGTTCAACGGGCTCGCGCACACGCGGGCCTGCCTCGAGAGCTTGCGCGGCGACCACCGGAGCCGTTTCACCTGGTCGTCGCGGACAACGGCTCGACCGACGGCACGCGGGACCTCCTCGAGCGCTTTCCGTATCGCGTATCCGCTGACCGTCGCGCGGAGTGACGTCCAACGGCAACGTGATCGCGGCGCTCAACCGCGCCTGGCGTCTGACCGACACCGAGTTCGTCTGCTCTGATCCACAACGACACCGAGATGGTCGAGCCCGCATGGCTCTCGCGCCTGCTCGCCGCGCTCGCCGAGCCCGGCGCCGGCCTCGCGGGCCTCTACGGTGCCAAGCGGCTGCGAGCCGAGTGGTCGTCTCGTGGGGCGCACCGTCGTGCACAGCCTGCTCCCGAGCCCGACGGTCAGGGCGCCGTGGGAAGACGTGGCCTTCGTCGACTGCGGTGTGTCTGTGCATCTCGCGCCGGCTGCTCGACTCGATCGGCGGCCTCGACGAGGGCTACGGGTTCTATCACGGTCATCGACCGCGATCTGTCGCTGGCGGTCGCCGATCGCGGCCGGCGATGCCTGATCGTTCACGCCCCGTTCTGGCACCACGGCGGCAAGACGCGCACGCGCGGATTCGACGAGGATCCCGAGCTCGAGCGGGGCGACCGCGCCGCCGCGACTCTGCCCTGGCGCGCTTCACCGAGAAATTCCGCCATCGGCTGCCCTGTGACGTCCGCGGGCGGCGCGAGCGGGTGCGCGACTGGCTGAGGACGCGGCTGGCGTGAGCGCCTTGCGGATCGGCATCGTCGGCGCGCGGTTCGCCGCCGAGCTGCACGCGACGAACTACCGGCCCGCTGCTCGGCCCGCGCGTCGAGCTGGCGGCCGTCTGCTCCCGGACGCGCGGCCAGGCCGAAGACTTCGCGCGGCGTCATGCGATCCCGCGTGCTTCACCGACTATCGGGCGCTCGTCGAATCGCCCGACGTGGACGTGGTGGATATCTGCGCGACGACGGACAGCCACCACGAGATCGCGGTCGCCGCGGCACGGGCCGGCAAGCACGTCATCGTGGAGAAGCCGCTCACCGGCGCCTTCTGCGAGGCCACCGAGCCACGGGAAGCCATGCTGGCCACCGCGCTCGCGAACGCCGACCTGGTGCTCGAGGCGGTCGCGAAGGCCGGCGTGATTCTCTGCTACGCGGAAGACTTCGTGTATGCCCCACCGGTGGCGAAGATGAAGCGCCTGCTCGAGGCGAGCGGCGGCGCGATCCTGGAGCTGCGGGCCGAGGAGAGCCATTCCGGCTCGCACGCCGCGTACGCGAGCCGCTGGAAGAGCGCCGGCGGCGGCGCTCTCTGCGAATGGGCTCACACCCGATCGGCGCCGTGATCCACCTCAAGCACTGGGAGGGCCTGCGAGGTCGCGGCCGCCCCATCAGGACGCGGGCGGTCTTCGCCGAGGTGGCCAACCCTCACACGGCTCCCGTCCGTCGCGGGGCTCAAGCGCTACATGTCGACGCGGGCCGTCGACGTCGAGGACTGGTCGGTCGCCGTGCTCACGTTCGAGGACGGCACGATGGCGACGATTCATTCTGAACGACATCACCCTGGGCGGCGTGCGCAACGTGGTGACCGCGTACGTGACGAACGCGGTGATCCAGGCGAACATCAACCCGAACAACACGCTGACCGTCTACGCCCCCGACGCCGCCGTCTGGGGCGACGAGTACCTTACCGAGAAGGTCGAGACCAAGGCGGGCTGGCAGTTTCCGAGCCCGGAAGAGGACTGGATGCGCGGATACCCTCAGGAACTGGAAGACTTCGTCGGCGCGATCAGCGAGCGGCGCGAGCCGCTGTCGGGCGGCGCTCCTGGCCCGCGAGGTGGTCGAGGTGATCTACGCGGGGTATGTCTCGGCGGCGACGGGCCGCCGCGTGGAGCTGCCGCGACCATGATCCCCTTCGCGAAGGGCCACGGGCTCGGCAACGACTACATCGTGATGGAGGAGAAGGATCTCAAGGCTCCGCTTTCCCAGAAGGCGATCGAGCGGATCTGCGATCGGAACTGGGGCGTGGGCTCGGACGGCATCCTGCTGCTCGTCCCCAGCCAGCGCGCCGATTTCGGCTGCGCATCTTCAATCCCGACGGCAGCGAGGCGGAGAAGTCGGGGAACGGGCTCCGGATCTTCGCGAAGTATCTCTGGGAGCGCGGCCGTCCGAAGAAGCCGACCTTCACGGTCGACACGAAGGGCGGCATCGTCGGAGTGCCAGTGCCGGGTCGAGGGCGGGCGCATGGGCTTCGTCACGGTCGAGATGGGGCGAGCGACCTTCCGAGCGCCGGAGATTCCGATGAACGGCCCGGATCGCGACGTCGTCGCGGTCCCGCTTCAGCTCGGCGACGGCACCACCGTGTCCGTCACCGCGGTCTCGGTGGGCAATCCTCACTGCGTCACGTTCTGTCGAGCGCCTCGACGAGGCAGACTGCCGGCGACTCGGGCCGCTCATCGAGAACCATCCGTCGTTTCCCAACCGGACCAACGTGCAGTTCGCGCGGGTGGTCTCGCGCGAAACGCTGGAGATCCTCATCTGGGAGCGGGGGCCGGCTGCACCCTGGCGTCGGGCACATCGTCGTGCGGCGCGGCCTCCGCGGCCGTCAGGAACGGGCTCTGCGCCCACGGACGGGTGCAAGTCCGCATGCCCGGCGGCGAGCTGACGATCGAGGTCCGGCCGGACTGGTCGCTTCGCCTGGATGGTCCCGTCGAGGAGGTGTACCAGGGCGCTCTGTCCGCGGAATTCGCGGCGTCACTATGAAGCGGATCTGCGTCTTCTGCGGCGCTGCGGAGGGAGCGCGGCCGGCCTACGCCGAAGCGGCGCGTCGCTTCGGGGCCGAGCTGGTGTCGAGGGGCCTCGGTCTCGTGTATGGCGGGTGCGCGATCGGGATGATGGGCATCCTCGCCGACACAGTGCTGGCTCGCGGCGGCGAGGTGATCGGTGTCATCCTCAGCGGCTCGCGTCCCGCGAGCTGGCCCACACGGGTTTGACCGAGCTGCGCGTGGTCGACTCGATGCACGAGCGCAAGGCGACGATGGCCTCGCTCGTCGACGGGTTCGCCGTGCTGCCGGGCGGGCTGGGCACCCTGGACGAGACGTTCGAGGCGCTGACCTGGTCCCAGCTCGGCATCCACGGCAAGCCGGTTGGCGCCCTCAATGTCGAGGGCTACTGGGACGGCCTCCGCGGGTTGATCGAGCACGCCGTGCGCGAAGGCTTCGTGAACCCGCGGTACGCCGGGCTCTTGCTGTTTCGCCGACACGCCGGCCGCGCTGCTCGACGGCTTCGCGGCCTGGAGAGCGCCGGAAGTGCTGCGCGCCTGACTCACGCGCGACGAGCCCGGCCGCGCGGCCGCCTGGGCGCGAGCTTTGCCAATGCGGGCATCTCCCCGAGCTGCTCCGCCGAGAGCTCCGTCCAGAAGATCGCCGCCGGCTTCTTGCGCTGGCGCCGAACCCGGATCACACGGTCCGGGGTGACGACGAGGTCGAGCGGCACGTCGTGCGCGGTCATCGGGATCGCGTCGTCGACGACCTGGAGCTCGTGCACGGTGGAGACCACCGGAGTGTCGTCGTCGACGAGCCCGAGCGAGTGTGCCAGGGCGAATTCCAAATCACTGTAGCCGCCGCCCTTGCCGAGCCGCGCGCCGGTCCGATTGACGGCGACGCTGCCGGCCACGACGAGATCGATCCGGCCGATCTGCCCGGGCAACACCGGGACGCCAAGGGTCGAGGCCCCCTTGATCGTGGCGGCCTGCGTCAGCTTCCCTCCGAGTGCACGCGGGTCCAGCCGCAGGAAGCAGCGCTCGGCGCGCAGGCGCGGCACCGCCATGACAACGGTCTTGCCCTCGCGCAGGGCCGCCAGCCTGACGGCCCGCTGGGGAGCATCCGGATTGCACTTGATTCGGCGCGCCGCCTTCCACTCCGGTAGCTCGGTCAACCGCTGCGCCGCCACCTCGGCGCCTGCGAAGTTCGGGATGCGATCGTGCAGAGGCAGGGGAAAGCGGCCGACCCGACGCTCGGTCAGGAGCGCCCAGATCCGGTCGCGGATCTCCTGCTTGTCGTTCAGGTCCTAGCTCTTTGCGGCAATGGGCTCGAGCCGCTCGAGCCGCACCGCGTGCTCCGACGTCGCCCGCCTGAAGGCATCGGTGACCTTGACGCGCGCACCATCCGGACGCGAGCGCACACCAGCGCGGCGACCAGCGCGAGCGCAAGGTCAGCCGCAGACGGAAGCGCGTGACTCAGTGCGGGCACGCGGCCGAGCACGGCCGCCGAGGTGGCGACCAGGGCCAGGCCGAAGACCGCGGAGCCGAGCCGCCAGCGGCGCAACGTGTCCGCGAAGGCCATCAGCGCCGCCGGCACGATTGGAATCAAGCGAAGGATCATCCGATCGCCCGGGCACGCTGCCGTTGCGGCGCGCCATCTCGTGGGCGATGGCGACAGGCGAGGTCGGATCGGCGGCGATCGCCTCCTCGATCGTCGAGGTCGGCTCGAGCAGCGCGAAGCCGAGGTCCCCGATCAACGAGGATCGAGATCTGCACGAGCAGCGCTCCGACGGTCAGGGCGAGCGGCATCCCGCGACTTGTCGCCGAGCCGCGCGACCAGGACCAGCGCGAACGTGAACGAACGAGCGCGCCGAGCATCGCGGAAGCTGAAGAAGAACACGCGAGCCTCGACGAAAGGCCGTCTGGACCGACTGATCCACGGCGATGTAGAACGTCCCGGAGCAGGAACACGCCGCTCGTCACGAGCGCCCACCAGCGCGCTCCATCCGGCCGCGTAGACCTCGAGCGCGATCAGCAGCGCGCCGAGGTTCGAGACCTGGGAGCCCGCGAGGCCGAGCAGGTGGGGCGGGCTCCAGAGGGTCACGTCGAGCCCGAAGAGGCGGTGCCACAAATCGTCGACGGGCGCGGCGAGGATGACGATCGCCATACCCCACCACGCCAGATGGAAGCCGCGCGTGCCGCGGAGCCCGGCGATCGTCACGCGTGCCGGCCGACGCCGCGCCGCCTCGCGCCCGCCACGTCTCGACGACGAGGACGCCGAACGAGATCAGCGCACGCGACGACGACGGCGAGCGTAGGTCATGACGTGCGGGGCGATCCAGAACGAATCGCGCCCGATGATGAGGTGCCAGCGGATGTCCCAGCCGACGCCCCAGCCTCCGACCAGCTTCGCGGCGAGCAACGCCCAGAGCGCGCGGCGCCGAACGATCATCGGCACGACGCCATGATACACTGCGCGCCGCAGTGATTGCCTCGTGGTGCTGGGACCTCATCGAGCCGTATCTCAAGCGCAACCTGCTCAATCGCGGCGTCGAGCGCCCGAGCCGCCGCGAGATCCTCGAAGAGTTCGCGCGGGTCTGGCCCGAGTTCACGGCGACCATCGGCGTGCAAGAGCCGTGGGCCGGAACGATCCGCTTCAAGTGGCTGGTACGCTTGCCCTCGGGAGAGATGGAGTCGTTCCTGGACGATCCGACCGGCTGGATCGGCCATCGCTACGGCGGCGGCAAGTTCAAGATGAACCTGCACCACGGCCTGCACTTCGTGAACACGCGCAACTTCAAGCCCGAAGGCGATCCCGCTGTGGCAGAGCTCGCCGGCGCTCGACGTGGACGCCTGAACGCGGCCCGGCAGGGAGGAGACGACGTCGATGCCGAGTGACGAGACGCAGCGGCGTGCTGAAGCTCTTCGGCGTGGCGGTGACCAGCCTCGAGGAGGCGATCGACAGCCGCGCGCCGATGGACGAGGTGATGAAGTGGGATCAGCGAGGTCGCCGATCGGACGCGCGAGGTGCTCGCCCTCGTCGAGCGCCTGCGGAGCCGGCGGATCGGCTGATGGCGGCGCGGGTCGACGCCTCGGGCGTGCGCCGTGGAGCTGGCGCGGCCGCCCCGGCGAATCGTGTCGCTCGTCCCGAGCATCACCGAGACTCCTGTGCGGCCTCGGGTTGGCCGACGCGCTGGTGGGGATCACCGTCTACTGTGTCGAGCCGCGCGACGTCGGTCAGCACGCAAGATCCGAATCGGCGGCGAGAAGAATCCCGACCTCGAGAAGATCCGCGGGCTCGAGCCCGATCTCGTCATCGCGAACATCGAAGAGAACCTGCGCGACCACGTCGATCACGCTCCGCTCGTGGTCGATTCCAGTGTGGGTCACCTATCCGCGCACGGTCGCCGAGGGCATCCGGCTGATCGCCGAGCTGGGGTCGGTGACGGGCACCGAGCGCGCGCGCCCGCGCCATGCTGCAGCGAGCATCGAGCCGCTCTACGAGCGCGTCGTGACGAGCGCGGCGGCGGCGGCCGCCGGTCGCCGTCTTCTACCCGATCTGGCGCGGGCCGTACATGACGATCAACCGCGACACGCTACATCCACGACATGCTCCGCGTCTGCGGGGACGAAACGTGTTCGCCGATCGCCCGGAGCGCTATCCGACGGTGACGCTGGACGAGGTCGCGGCGCAGCGGCCGGCGGTGATCCTGCTCCCGGACGAGCCGTTTCGATTCAGACGCGCGCACGTGGCCGACTTCGCGGGATATGCCGGACGTTCCTGCGGTGCGCGACGGGCGGATCCACCTCGTGGACGGGAAGCCCTTCTCCTGGCACGGGCCACGGATCGCCGGACGCGCTCTGCGCCGGCTGCCGGGCCTGATCGATCCGGCGGCTACGACTTCTTGAGCGGCAGGATCCAGTCGAGCCAGGGCGCGGCCGCGGCCATGAACAAGCCCGGGATCGCGACGCCGGCGACGAGGCCGACGATCGACAGGAAGACGAGCGAGATGAGCATGCATGCAGAGGTCGAGCAGTAAGCGCCATGGCCTCACTCTTCACCTCGAGGACCATCTCGATCTCGACCGGAATGTTCACGGGTAGCCCGCCCATGCCCGACCGCCGAGCGCGCGTGCTTGCCGATCGCCTCGCCGAACACTTCGACCATCAGGTCGGAGAAGCCGTTGATCACCTTGGGCTGGTCGCCGAAGCCGTCCGCCGAGTTCACCATGCCCAGCACCTTGACGACGCGGCGGACCTTGTCGAGGCTGCCCAGGTTGGCGCGCACCGTGGCGAGAAGCGCGAGACCGACCTCGCGCGCGACCTGATAGCCCTGCTCGACCGTGAGATCCTTGCCGACCTTGCCCTGCGAGGTCGCCTTGCCGTCGCGAATCGGACCCGTGGCCCGAGACGAAGAGGAGGTTGCCCGTCCGCACGGCGCCCACGTAGTTCGCCAGCGGGCTGGTCGTCTTCGGCAAGGTGATGTTCTTTCTTTCAGTCGCGCTTCGGCGCTCATCGACGTTCCTCCACGAAGTGCATGACAGCGGCCGCGTCATCGTGGCACACTACCTCGTGTCCGTCAAACCTGCGCCGGTGACGCCGGTCCCGGCCGCGACGCTCGTCCTTCTCCGAAATCGTTCAGCGGGCGCGTTCGAGGTCTTGTTGATCCGCCGTCACACCGCGAGCAAGTTCGCCGCCGGCGATTTCGTGTTTCCAGGCGGCAAGATCGAGGTCAGCGACGGCGCCGACGATGCCGCCGCCTGGTGCCGGAGCATCGACGCCGCTCAGGCCGCACGCCGGCTCGGTCTCGCCGCGACGCCGTCGGCGGCGCTCGGCCACTGGGTGGGCGTGATTCGCGAGACCTTCGAGGAAGTGGGAATCCTGCTCGCCTACGCGGCCGACGGCCGGCCTGTCCGCCTCGACCGGCGAGCGGTACGCGGCGTATCGACGCGCGTGTCAGAGCCGATCATCGCGCGTTCTGGGAGATGCTGCGCGCCGAGCGCCTCACCCTGGCGACCGAGACACTCGTGTACTTCGCCCACTGGATCACGCCGGAGGTTCAGCCGCTGCGCTTCGACACCCGGTTCTTCGCCGCGATGATGCCCGAGGGGCAGGAGGCCATCGCCGACGAGCGCGAGATCACCGAGGTGCGATGGCTGACACCGCGGCGAGGCGATCGAGGCGAACGCGCGCGGGCAGCTTTCGCTCCGCAATCCGACCGTGAAGAATCTGCAGCTCTTCGACGGCGCCGCGACGACCGCCGCGGCGCTCGAGCGACTGAACGGGCGAGAGGTGCGCACGATCCTCCCGCGGGTGATCATCGAGGGCGACAAGCGACGCGTGATCCTGCCGGGCGAGCCCGGCTACTTCTGATCGCGCGCGCGCACCCTGCCGCTATCGCGTCGCGCCTCTGTCCCGGCTGACGCGCGTTCACCAGCACCGCCATGTTGCCGTAGGGGTGCTTGTTCTCGAGCATCAGCTGGTGGCATTCGGGGATGTCGTCGTACGCGTAGGTGTGACTGAGGCACGGATCGACCTTGCCCTCGCTCACGAGCTTCGTGACGTCGGCGGCCTGCGGGTCGTTCGAGAGATGGCTGCCCTGGAACCGCTTCTGGCGCATCCACTGATAGCGCAGGTCCATCGTCGCGGTATAGCCGGTGGTGCCGGCGCAGATGACGACCATCCCGCCCGTCGAGCACACGAAGACCGACGTCGGTAAGGTCGACTCGCCCGGATGCTCGAAGACGATGCGCGGGCTGACCCGCTCGCCCAGACCGTCCCAGATCGCCTTGCCGAACGCGCGCGCGCCCTTCGCCCACTCGCCGTAAGCCTTCGTGTCCGCCGTGTTCGGCATCGCGCCCCAGTGGCTGAACTGGTTACGGTTGATCACCGCCGCCGCGCCGTGCTCCTGGCAGAACTTCCGCTTCGCGTCGTCCGAGACGATGGCGACCGCACGGCCGCCGACGGCGCGCGTGATCTCGAGCGCCATGCTGCCGAGTCCGCCGGCCGCGCCCCAGACGAGGACGACGTCGCCCGGCTCGATGACGTGGGGCGGCCAGCCCATGAGCATCCGATAGGCGGTCGAGGCGCAGAGCAGGAAGCAGCCGGCTTCTTCCCAGGTGAGCCGCTTCGGCTTCGGCACGCACTGATGGGCCTGGCAGCGCGCGAACTGGCAGAAGCTTCCGTAGTTGGTCTGATAGCCCCAGATGCGCGTGCTCTCGGCGAGCATCGGATCCTTGCCCGAGCGGACCCACGGATCATCGGGCCGCCACCATCCGCTGTGCACGATCACCTCGTCGCCGACCTTGACCGTCTTCACGTCGCGGCCGACCGCCCACACGATTCCCGAGCAGTCGCTGCCGCCGGCGTGGAAGTCTTCGGGCTCCCCGGCGCGCTGCCGCTCGGCGATCACGTCGACGGGCGTGCCGAGGGCGGCCCAGACGTTGTTGTAGTTGATGCCGGACGCCATGACGTAGACGAGCACCTCGTCGGGTCCGAGCGTCGGCGTCGGGATCACCTCGCGGCGCCACGCGTCGCGGGGCTGGCCGAATCGATTCTGGCGGACCAGAAAGGCGTGCATGCGGGTGGGAACTTCGCCGAGGGGCGGCCGCTCACCGAGCTCGCAGAGGTCGATCATGCGTTGAATTCCTTGATGAACCGGGGGAGCCGAGGATCATCGAGCCCCGGCTGATAGGGTTGATAGAGCGCCGTGCTGTCGAGGAGCCCGGTGTAGCGGGCTTTGAGCTTGGCGCCGACCGTATCGTAGCTTCCGGTGACCGCGAAGGTGTCGAGCATCTCGTCGGTGATCAGGTCGGCCATGCCGGCCCAGTCGCCTTCGACCGATTTGCGGTGAAGGGCCGGCGTCAGATCCTGCCAGCCGTGGGTCGCGAGCACGGGCTCGTAGGTCCGCGTCGAGGCATAGAAGGCGATCTGCTGCTTCACCGCGCGGCGATTCTTCGCCAGCTCCTCCTCGGTGTCGCCGACGACGACGAAGCTCGAGGTCGTGTAGGTGAAGTCCGAGCGCTTGCGGCCCGAGGCGTGGAGCCCTTCTTCCACGGCCGGGTGGACGTACTCGCGCAGATACTTCGGGCTGTTGAACGGGTGCACGTGCAGGCCGTCGCACACCTCGCCGGCGATCCGGCACATGTAGTGATTGACGCCCGCGATGTAGATCGGCACCTTCGGGTTCGCGATCGGCCCGGGATTGAAGAACGGCGTCATCAGGTCGAAGCGATAGAACTGGCCCTTGAAGGCGAGCTTGGTCCCGTTCTGCCAGCAATCCCAGATGTGCCGGAGCGCCAGGACGATCTCGCGCATCTTCGGTCCGGGTGACTCGAACTTCACCGAGAAGCGCCGCTCGTTGTGTCCCTTGACCTGCGTGCCGAGGCCGAGGATGAACCGGCCGTCGGAAGCCTTCTGCAGGTCCCATGCGATGTGCGCGATGATCATGGGACTGCGCGGAAGGCCACGGCGATCGCGGTGCCGAGACGGATCGACGAGGTGACCCCGGCGGCGACGGCGAGCGGAAGAAACGGGTCGTGCTGCGTCTCGGAGGACCACAGACAGTCGTAGCCGAGCGCCTCGACCTGTCTCGCGTACGCGGGGATCGACTTCAGATCGTGCGTCAGCATGCCGACGTCGAGCTTCACGGGCTTCTCCTCTCGAGGGCTGTCCGACGCCATTGTAGCGGACTGCGTGAAACCGCGACAGGTGCTGCGCCGGCGATGGAGCGCCTCAGCGCCGTCCGGTTTCCCAGGCGCCCAGGCGGATCGCACCGGCCAGGGTCGAGCCGAAGAGCACGAGCGCCAGCGCCATCACGGCAAAGAGCGCGGTGAGCTCGCCGGGCAGCTGGTGGAGGATCAGCCAGCCGCCCGCCGCCGCGCTGACCAGACGCAAGCTGCCGGCGAGAAGCGGCCACAAGAGGCGCCCGGCGCCCTGCGATGCGAAGTACAGCGCGAGCCCGAGGCCGAAGAACCCGTACGCCGGGCCGACGACGCGCAGGTATGCGGATCCGGCCGCGAGCACGGCGGGCTCGTTGCTGAACAGTCCGAGCCACGCGTTGGGGAAGAAGGCGGCGGCGAGCCCGATCGCCTCGGTGGCGCCGGCCGCGATCAGGGCTCCGGTCCACGCCACGCGCCGGGCGCGCGCGCGCTGGCCCGCTCCGAAGTTGGTGCCGACCATCGTGACGAGCGCGGAGCCGAAGCCGAAGACGAACGGGATCAGAGAGGTACTCGAGGCGCACGCCCATGCCGTAGCCCGCGAGCGCGAACGTGCCGAATGGCCCGACGAGCGCGGTGAGGAGGACCACGGTCAGGTTCGTCATGACGTTGTTGACCAGGCTCGGCCCGCCGACGCGCAGGATCTGGGCGAACAGCCCGCGCTCGAAGCGCAGAGTCGGCGACAGCCGAATGAGGCTTCGCCCCGAAAGCGAGATAGGCGAAGAGCACGAGGGTCCCGGCCACGTAGTACGCCACGACGGCGAGCGCGGCGCCCGTCACTCCCAGATGCGGAAACGGCCCCCAGCCGAAGATCAGCGCGGGCGAGAGGCTGACGAGAAACGGACTGCCGCCCAGGACGACGGCGGCCGGCAGCAGCATGTTGCCGGTGCCGCGCACCGCGCTCGCCAAGGTGTTGAAGAGCCAGACCGCAGCGGCGCCGGCGAAGATCACGTTCGAGTAGGCGAGCGCGGCGGCGAGGGCACCGTCGCGCGCGCCCATCGCGTAGTAGATCGCGTGTCCGGCGCCGAGCACGATCACCGTGAACGCCGCCGCCATGGCCAGCGCGATCACGATCGCGTGCGTCACCAGCCGGCTCGCGTCCGCTCCGCGGCCCGCCCCGAGCGCCCGCGCCACGGCCGAGGCGACACCGCCGCCCATACCGCCGGCCGACATCGTCTGCATCAGCATGACCAGCGGAAAGGTGACCGAGACGCCGGCCAGCGCGTCGGCGCCGAGCCAGCCGACGTAGTAGGCCTCGAGGATACTGATCGCGACCTGCGCGACCAGCATGACCACGTTGGGGGCCGCCAGGCGCAGGAGCGTCGGGGCGATGGGCCCTTCGAGCAGCCGTCGAGTCGAGGGATCCATACTGACTAGCTATTTTATAGTGACTAGCTTTTCTGTCAACACCCGCGATACACTGAGAACGTGCCCAAGCGCTATGGTCAGGCCTGTCCGGTCGCGAAGTCGCTCGACGCTGGTCGGCGACCGCTGGACGCTTCTGCTCGTACGCGACATGCTGCGCGGCGCCCGGCGGTTCCAGGATTTCCAGCGGAGCCTGCCGGGAATTCCACCGAACATCCTCTCGGATCGGCTCAAGCTGATGGATGAGCACGGCCTCGTGACACGCCGGTTCTACTCGGACCATCCGCCGCGGGCCGAGTACGTGCTGACCGACAAGGGGCGAGAGCTCGGGGTGGTGGTGGGGGCGCTGGCGGCGTGGGGCTCGCGGCACGTCCATCGGCAGACCGCGCTGGTGCACGCCGAGTGCGGCCATCCGGTGGAGATCAAGTACTTCTGCCCGCAGTGCGCCGGTCGGGTGCGCGGCGCGACCGTCGAGCTGCGGCGGCGATCCGCGCCCGCGAAGGCGGCGAAGCGGTCCTAGATCTGTCTGATGCGCTGGGGTAACGCGCCCAGCACGGCCCGCGCTTCGCGGATGACGGTCGTCACGACCTCGCCGGCACCCGGAAGGTCGCGGATCAGCCCCACGCTCTGTCCGGCCATCATCGGATAGTAGTCGGCATCGCCCTGCTTGAGCGCCGCAACGAACACGTCGTCCGCGGCCGCGCGCTGGACGAGGGGCGGCAGCACGGGCGCGCCGGACTCGGCGTACTCGCGAGTGAAGCGATTGGCGAGCGCGCGCGCCCAGAGCCCGCTCAGCTTGTCCGTGAGCGTCGTCGCGCCGCTCTCGCTCTCGAGCAGGCGCTTCTTGTAGAGCTCTGGAGCCATCGATTCGCGCGTGGCCACGAACCGCGTTCCCAGCAGGACGCCGCTCGCGCCGAGGGCGAGGGCGGCGACCAGCCCTCGACCGTCGGCGACTCCGCCCGCCGCCACGACGGGGACGTTCACGGCGTCGACCACCTGGGGCAGTAGCGCCATCGTCCCGATGGTCGTGGATTCGGGAGACGCGGGCTTGCCGTCGATCGAACGGTGGCCGCCGGCTTCGCCGCCCTGAGCCACGATGACGTCGGCGCCGTCGGCGGCCGCGGCGCGTGCGTCCTCCACGTTCGAGACCATCGCGAGCACCTTGATCCCGCGCCGGCGGCACTCTCGACGAGCGCCGGCTCGAGCCAGCCGAGCGCGGCCGAGAACACTGCCGGCCGCTCGTCGAGCACGACCTCGACCGCCGCATTGACGACGTCGGGGGCGCGCGCGGGCCGAGCCGTCGTCGCCGGAACGCCGAGACGCTGGCGGAACTGATTCAGCATTTCCTGCGCGCCCCGCAGGGTCTCGTCGCCGATCCCATCGGGATCGATCGGCGGCCTGAGCGCGCGGTGGAGCCACAGATTCACCCCGAACGGGCGGTCGGTCAGCTCCCGGACTCGGCGGATCATCACGCGCAGCCGGTCGGGCGGCACGTTGAGTCCGGCGAGGATGCCGAGCCCGCCCGCGCGGCACACTTCGGCGACGAGCTCGGGGCCGGCGATAGCGCCCATGCCGGACTGGACGATCGGATAGTCGATGCCGATGAGATCGCACAGCGCCGTGCGAAAGATCATCTCGCGCACTCCTCGTCCTCGAGGGCTACTGGAGCCGGTAGAGCTTCACCGCGTTCCCATGCGCGACGCGCGCGGCGACGTCCGGCTTGAGCTCGCCCAGGACACGACGGGTCCATATGAAGAGCCGATCGAGCATCTCGGGCTCGAAGAGCCGGGCGGCCCCGGCGTCCACGCCCATCATGAAGCGGTCCGGCGCCTTCTCGATCAGCGCCTTCCAGCCCGGGTCGATCGGCCCGGTCTCGGAGGCCAGCGCGGGCGTGCGCTGGAAGTGCATGCCGGAGAGATCGATGAACAGGTTCGGGTTGCGCAGCAGGAGCCTGTCGAGGCGGCCGGGTGGCCCTTCGCCGCCGTGCGCCAGAACGATCGTGCTCTTGCGGTGGGCGGCGAGCGCGCGATCGAGCGCGGTTTCAGCCTGATCGGTCAGCTCGTAGTGGATCACGATCGGCACCGCGAACTTCGCGGCCGTCTCGAGGATCTTGCCGAACACGGCAGCGTTCGGGTCGCGGTCGATCAGGCGCCGGCCCACCTGGCGCATGTGGACTTCGCCGATCACGCGCGGCTTGCCACGGTCGAGCTGGAGCTCGAGCTGGCTCACCACGCTCTCGAGGTCGGATCGGGCAGCGGCAGGCCGGGGATCACGCGCTCGGGATACTTCCGGCTTGCAGCCGTGAGCCAGGCCGTGTCGTCCTTCTGGAGACCGCCGGCACCGAGGAGCACGACCTTGAGGACGTTGTGACGCTTCATCGCCGCGACGTACGCGTCGATCGCCGTCGAGCTCGGCAGATGGGAATGCGCGTCGATCAGGGGACCGTTGTAGTCGGCCGCCCAGCACCGGTGCGCCGCAGACCAGCAGGCCGACCACGAGGCCCGCGAGGGCGCCCCGCGCGAGACGTGGCCGCATCAGATGATCCCGTCCCGGGTCAGCGCTGTCGAGCTCGGCCTCGTCGAGGCCGAGTGACTCGTAGACTTCGCGGTTGTGCGCTCCGAGCGCGGGGCCGGTCGAGCGGATCGCCGCCGGTGTGGCGCCCAGGCGAGGCGTGGGCGCGGTCATGCGCACGCTGCCCAGCTCAGGATCGGGAACGTCCACCAGGATTCCGCGCGCGACCACGTGCGGATCCTTCGTGATGTCGGCGATGTCGTAGACCGGCGACGCGGTCAGATCGTGGCTCTCGAAGAGGCGCGTCATCTCGTCGAGCGTGCGTGACGCGATCGCGCCGGCGAGGGCCGCGTCCACGAGGTCGTTGTGCGCGACGCGCGCGTCGTTGCTCGCGAACCGCGAGTCTTTCAGGAGGTGGCCGAGCCCGAGCCCCTCGAAGAGCGCCGCCGCCGAGGCGGGGGTCGAGGCCGACAGCGCGACCCACTTGCCGTCGCGCGTTTGATAGGTCCCGCGCGGGCTCGCGTTGTCCGACTGGTTGCCGTGACGCGTCCTCACCGTCCGATCGAGCGCGTATTCAGCCGCGGCCGGGCCCAGGACGGACAGCAAGGGCTCGTAGAGCGAGATGTCGACCACCTGACCGCGTCCCGAGACGTGATCTCGGTGCCGCAACGCGGCCAGGACCGCGGCCGCGCCCGACAGCGCGGCGACCATGTCGGCCATCGGAAACGAGGGCAGCGTCGGCGGCCGGTCCGCCGAGCCTGTCGCGGACGCGAATCCGCTCATCGCCTCGACCATCGTGCCGAAGCCGGGCCGGTCGCGATAGGGGCCGTCCTGGCCCCATCCGGACACGCGGGCGAAGACCAGCCGGGGATTCTCCGCGGAGAGGACACTCCAGCCGAGCCCCCATTTCTCGAAGGTCCCGGGGACGTAGTTCTCGATCAGAACATCGGCGTCGCGGCAGAGCCGCCGCAAGAGCGCCTGCCCGCGGGCCTGAGTGAGGTTCAGGGTGACCGAGCGCTTGCCGCGCGCGTAGACCTTCCACCAGAGCTCGCCGCGATCGCGGAGCCAGGTCCGCAGCGGATCTCCCCGCGCGGATTCTCGACCTTGATCACGTCGGCGCCGTGGTCGCCCAGAATGGTCGCGAGCACGCCCCCGGCGATCAGACGGGAGCAGTCGATGACGCGGAGACCAGCGAGCGCGCCGCTCACTTCTGTGGCGAAGTCTTGAAGTGGCGCGCCAGTGCTTCCATCAGCCGGGCGAGCGCCTCGTTTTCGCTCTGTCCCGTGGCCTGAACATTCCAGGCCACGGCGACGGCGACCCACTCGCCGAGCTTCGTTCCGATGCACCTCGACCTCGACTTGCATGCCCGCCACTTTACCTCAGAAGAAGGACCCGCCGAGGGCTTGTCTAGTGACTGCGGGGAAGGGTCGGATGGCCGGCGGCGGCATCGGCGATCGTGTGGTCGTTGTCCGCGGGGACGGCGCCGCTCACCCCCACCGCGCCGACGATCCGGCCGTCTTCGACGAGCGGCACCGCGCCCTTGCCGAAGACGAATCGATAGTCGCCGAGGGTCGCGACGTTGTCGGCGAAGAGCTGGCGTTTGGAGAATCGCTCCTCGAGATCGAGCGTGGTCGCGTGAAACGCCGCGGCGGCGTTGGCCTTGGCGCGCGCGATCTCCGGCGTGACCCAGAGGGCGCCGTCCATCCGATCGCAGACGACCAGGTGACCGGCGTCGTCCACGACGGCGATCGCCACCTTGAAGCCGAGCGCCTGCGCCTTAGCGAAGCCGCGCTCGACGCTTTCGCGCGCCCGCTCGCGAGTGAGCGCCATGTCAGGGCACCTCGACCCACACCTCCGCCGGCCTCGATCGTCACCGGATAGGTCACGATCGAACCGCCCCGCGACGGCATGAGACACGTCCCGGATTTCAGGTCGAACATCCAGCCGTGCCACGGGCAGGTCAACCGCGTGCCCGTGAGGCGGCCCTCGCCCAGCGGCCCGCCCTGGTGGACGCACTCGTCGCTGCACGCGAAGACGTCGTTGTTGACTCGCGACAGCACGACCCGCGCGCCCTCGGTCTCGACAACGGTCGGCTGGCCCGCCGGGAGATCGTCCAGGCGGGCGACGCGGCGCCGGCTCACAGCTCCTCCTTGGCCACGAAGGCGCGATGCAGGCCGGTCATGTACTGCCAGCGCATCTCCGTCGCCTGGCGCACCGCTTCGATCGCCTCGGCCTGCCGTTCCGGGGTCGTGCAGTGCCGCTCGACGATCTGATAGCCCCGCTCGCCGTGGACCTCGTCCGCCTCGATGTGGATCGCGAAGAACTCGACCTCGTGGTCGGTGAAGCCGTAGTGCGTCTTGAGCGGCGGGAGGTTGCGCTGGTAGATGCCGGGTACCTGGGACTCGAGGCCGACGAGCAGGCCGGCCGCCGCGACGTGGAAGGTCTGGTGCGACATCTCGAAGCACCACGCGGTGAGCCCGCGCGTCGTCGGGAGCTGCTGCTTCGACTCGACCTCGGCCCGCGAGACACCGCACGCTTCCGCGAACCGAATCAGCAGATCGACGTGCTTGGTGCCCGACTCCTCCTCGATGATGTTCTCGAGGAGGAAGTCGCGCGCGTCCGGGTCCGGGCACTGCCCGTACACGGTGGCGCACCAGCGCGCGAACTGCGAGACGTACTGGTAGTGCTGGGCCGCCCACGCGCCGAGCTGGGCGCGGTTCAGCTCACCCTTGACCCACTTTTCCGTGAACGGATTCAGGCGGCTGTGTCGAGCGATGACGGCGGCTTCGAGCCGCGCGCGGAACGGGCTCTTGCTCATGGAATCCTCCTCGTCGATGCGGAACCTAATGACATACGATCCCGACTCAAGTCAAGCAAAGGTCGAGGACCGCGACGAACGAAAGGACTTAGAGCGCGGTGACGCGGTTACGGCCGAGACGTTTGGCGTCGCCGAGCGCGCGGTGAGCGGCCGCGATCAGATCGTTGGCCGAGGCCGCGTCGGCCGGCAGGCCGGCGACGCCGAAGCTGGCGGTGACCGGGCCGTGAGCGAAGGGGTGCGCCGCGATGACCCCGCGGATGCGCTGGGAGTAGGTGACGGCGCCCGCCTTGGGCGTGTTGGCGAGCAGCGCCGCGAATCCGTCGCCTTCGAGGCGCGCGATGATCGTGAAGCTCCGGGAGTGCTTGACGAGCAGCCGCGCGACCTCCCTCAGCACCTCGTCGCCCGCGGCGGAGCCGTGATCGTCGTTGAGCTGTTTGAAGTGGTCCACGTTCAGCACGACCAGCGAGAGCGGGTGGCCGAAACGCGTGTGACGCTTGACCTCTTCGTCGATCCGCAGCGCGAAGTAGCGGTGGTTGTAGAGCTCGGTCGAGGCGTCCTTGAACGAGCGATCCTCGAGACGCGCGTTGCGAATCGCGACGGCCGCCTGGGAGGCGAGAGCGCGGACCACTTTCTCGTCGTCGGGATCGAACGGCACAATCGCCCCCGATTCGTCCAGCGCGTTCAGGAGCTCGAGCACCCCGACGTTCCCGCCGGTCAGGTCTTGCAGCGGGACCGCGAGGACCGAGCGGGTCGAATACTCGCTGGCCGCATCGAACCGGCGGTTGAGCGCGCGCGTCTCGTGCACGCCGATCGCGTACGCGTCGGCCACGTTCACGATCTCGCCCGTCTGGGCGACGTGGCCGGCGAGGCTCGGCTCGGTCAGCCGCAGGGGCTCGGACTGGAGCCGTTGCTGCATCGCGACCGCTCCGAGCTTCTGCTGGAGGAAGTCGTTCTGCACGATCGCGAAGCGGAGGTGATCGCCTTCCCGGAGGAACAAGGTGCCGCCTTCGGCCCGCGTGAACCGGCGTGCCGCGTCGAGAATTCGCTCGAGCAAGGCATACAGGTCGTGCTCCGTGGTGAGGGCGAGACCGATGTCGAGGAGCTCCTCGACGAGCTGGCCGCGATCGGTCATCGTCTGTGGACTCACTGAACGGCGACTCGATTCCGGCCGAGACGCTTGGCGTCGTAGAGAGCCTGATCGGCCGCGACGATGAGATCGTCCACCGTCGTGGCGTCCTCCGGGAGGCTGGCGATGCCGAGGCTGACGGTGACCGGGCCGTGCGGGAAGGCGTTCTGCTCGACGACGGCGCGGATGCGTTCGGCGTACGTGAGGCCACCCGCCTTCGCGGTGTTGACGAGGATGATCGCGAACTCGTCACCGCCGTACCGGGTCACGATGCTGAAGCTCCGCGAATGTTTCACGAGGATCTGGGCGACGTCGCGCAGGGCTTGGTCGCCGGCACGATGGCCGAATCGATCGTTGACCTCTTTGAAGTGGTCGAGATCCATCAGGGCCAGGGAGAGCGGCTCGCCGAAGCGGCAGTGACGCTTGAACTCCTCCTCCATGCGGATCGTGAAGTAGCGGCGGTTGTACACGTCCGTCAGGGCGTCCTTGAAGGAGAGATCTTCGAGCCGGGCGTTGCGAAGCGCGACGGCCGCCTGCGATGCCAGCGAGCGCACGAGGCCCTCGTACTGAGAGTCGAAGGGGACGACGCGGCCCCGGTCGAGCGCGTTGATCAGCTCGAGCACACCCAGGATATTGTTCGCCGGATCCTGCAGCGGGACCACCAGGATCGACTGCGTGCGATAGTTCAGCCGGGTGTCGACCCGCGGATCGAACGAGTAGGGCCGATCGGGCGGGATCATGTACGTGTCATGCAGGTTGAGGATGTCGCCGGTGAGCGCGACGTGCCCCGCGAGGCTGAGCTCCCGGAGACTGAGCGGGTCGGATTGGAGGCGGCGGCGCATCTCTTCTTGACCGAGCTCGCGCGCGAGCTTGTCGTTCTGGACGACCGAGAAGCGAAGCTGGTCCCCTTCGCGCAGGAACAACGTCCCAGCCTCGGCGCGCGTGAACCGGCGGGCCTCGGTGAGGATGCGCTCGAGGAGGGTTCCCAGGTCTTGCTCGCTGGTCAGAGTGATCCCTATCTGGACGAGCTCTCTGAACGCCTGGGTCATGTTCAACGTCGGTCACTCCGGTTGCTGCAAGGCTCTGCGCCCGCCATCGTGTCCGCCGTCCGCATCGGCCGCCTCCAGGAACTCCACCATCGAGAAACCGCGAGCCACACCAGTACGATGTACAGCTAAGCAATCGCGATGCCAGGAAGGCCGCGAATCCTCACATACGTAAACGCGTTTTAAATCATAAACATCGGAAAGCGTGAAGTCGACCCTTCGAAGCTCTTGGTAACTCCCTGACCAAGTAAATTCTCATCGTTGACAAATAAGTTGTCGCCACCAGGCACGGCAGTGACAGGTCGGCGGTAGGAAGTGTCAGGCTGGCTCGTGGGCGACTTCGACGTGACTACAACGTCCCGTTTTCGTTGCAGTGAATGCTAGTTCTACGCTGGCACACCCGTTGCTCGATCGGTTGGGGATGCTCCGATGAAGCTGACATTCAAGCGCCGCGAAGTTTCAGACCTGCAGCATCTCAGGTCCCTCGTGTCGGACAACTCCGACGCGATGGAGCCCGGTCTCAAGATCCTCGCGTCGAATCTGAATCTCGGTCGTACGACGGTCGATCTCGCCGCGATCGACGCCCAGGACCGCCCGGTTCTGTTCGTGCTCGGTCTCACCGCGGACGACGCCATGCTCGTGCGAGCCCTCGAGGCGTACGCGTGGTGCCTCGAGTATCCCGAGTCGATTCAGCGCCTCGTGCCTGCGAGCGTGCGGCCCGGCTGGCCGCCGCGCATCGTGTTTGTCGCCGAGCGGCTCCTCGAGGCGTTCGTTCGAAAGATGCGGCTGCTGAACTTCTCCGCGGTCGATTGTTTCGAGTTTCGCTACGTCGGAGGCCAACGGCACCGCCGGGTTCTATCTCGATCGCGTCGACTGGGCGCCGGGCGTCGCCGAGACCGCGACGGCGCGGTCCGACCGAGCCGCGCTCCCCGTGGCCGAAGAGCGGGTCGAGCTCCGCGAGGAACCGAGAATCGCGCCCCGCCAAGAGCCGCGCGTCGCGCCGCGAGTAGAATCCAGAGCCTTGCCGCGGGAAGAATCGAGAGCGCTGCCTCGCGAAGAACGGGTCGCCGCGCGCGAGGAGCGAGTGGTGCCTCGTGAAGAACCGAAGGTCGTGCTCCTGCGCGAGGAGGTTCGCGACGACGACCACGTCGAGCTCGACGAAGCGCCGCTCGAGGACGAGGTCGTCGAGCTCCGCGACGAGCTCGAGGAGGAGCCGAAGGTCGCGCCCCGTGAAGAGCCGAAGGTCATTCCGCTCGTCCCGGTGGAGGAGCCCCGAATCGTCATGCTCCACGAGAGCAAGCCGGCGCCGCGGAGCGTCGAGCCGGCGTCGACGAACGGCGCCCGCAAGGCCGACGCGAACGACCGGCCGGAGCTCGAGCGGCCGGGCGCGCCGGTCCTGCTGAAAGGGTTGCGCCCACCTTCCGAGGCTCCGCCCCGCCGGCGCTCGCGCGAGGTGCCCGATCTGCTTCGGCCCTCGACCGAGCCAAGGCCAGGCGCACGCGAGACCCCCAAGCCGCCGGCACCCGCCGCGCCCGCGGCCTCTCACGCTTCGCATGTCGAGCCCAGGGTGACACCGGCGTCCAACTCCCGCGTGTTGCAGCCCGGCGTCGAGCCGCGCGCGAAGAACGACGCCGCTCGAGTGGATGCGTCGAAAAACGGGTCGAAGAGCGATGGCGCGCGCCCCGACCTGCCCAAGGGCGACCTGGCTCCGACATGGCGGAAATTCCTCGATCGGCTGACGAGCACGTTCGATGCGCGGACGGCCCCGGCAGCGGAGCCGCCGCGGGCCGGCGCGCCACCCTCGACGCCCGCCGCCCCGCCGCCGATGACGCTCCAGCCCTTCGCCGCCGACATCGAGGTCCAGGCCCACGAGGTCGCGCCCGACGAGGTGATAGACGAGTCTCGGAGTCGGTCGCGGAGGTGTCCGAGCAGCAGCGCCGCGTCCTGCAAGGGCATGACCATGCCGGACAACGGCGAGCTCGCACCGCAGTGGCAGAGGTTCCTCGATAACCCCCGGCTCGACGAGACAAAGATCGGGGTGGTTCGCGGATATCTCCAGCGTGAGTTCCCGCTGTGCACCGTCTACGACTTCTACGACTTCCAGCGCAACGCTCAGGTCTTCCAGCTCCAGGACAACCACGGGAAGGTCACGCAGCTGATCACGATGACCGCGGAGTTCTTCGATAGCCATCGTGATCTCGAGATCAGAGCGTGGATCGAGAAGCACCGGCTGGCCCAGGCGATGCGGCAAGCCGGCCAGGCCGGCGTGCTGGTCTCGCAGGCCGGTCTTCAGATCGAGAAGCGGTAGGCGGTCCGGCCGCCGCTAGCTTTCCCACCTCCAGCAGAGCGCCTTCTCCGGAGCGATGCGGATCACCGTGGCGGCCTCGCGATCGAGCCCCATCACGCGGTACTGCGCGTATTTGGCCAGCAGGAGATCGACGGCGCCCGCCCGCTCGGGCCCTTCGGTGAGAATGTCGGCTCGTCCCTGGACGATCACCCAGCAGAGGTGTGACCACTCCTCGTCGTAGCGGTCGACGGTGAGAGACACGCGCGGGTTCTCGGCGATGTTGCGGATGCGCCGAAGCTGGCTCGCCTCCAGACGCTTGGGCTTCGCGTCGATCGCGGAGAAACACGCCTGCCCGTCGAACGCGTAGCACACCGGGACGACCAGTGGCTGCCCCGCCCGGTCCGCCGTGCCGAGCCGCGCGACGCGGCTCTGATAGAGCAGCTCGGCGGCGAAGGCGGGGAGGTCGTTCACCGAATCAGCTTGGCGTACTGGTCCAGGAGCGGGAGCACCGCGTCCCGGCCCTCCGACGGCAGTCGCAGGATCGCCCGCGTGATCCCGGCCCCGGCGTACGAGTCGAGCGTGGCGCGCTCGGCCTTCGCTCCGAAGACCGAGACCGAGATCTTTGCCGCGTCGCGACCGGCGCGCGCCGCACGCGCTTTCAGATCGGCGAGCCCCGGCAGAATCGCGTCGGCATTGCGTCCGCGCGGGAACCACCCGTCGCAGAAATCCACCACGCGCTGCAAGGTGTGACCGCTCTCGCCGCCCAGCAGGATCGGCGGGTGGGGCTTCTGCGCCGGCTTCGGGTACGACCAGATCGGATCGAAGCGGACGAACTCCCCGTGGTACTTCGCCTCGTCCTTCGTCCAGATCTCCTTCATCGCGAGGATCCGCTCGCGGAGGAGACGAAACCGCGTCTTGAACTCAGTGCCGTGGTTCTCCATTTCCTCGGCGTTCCAACCGGCTCCGATGCCGAACAAGAAGCGCCCATTCGAGAGCAGATCGAGGCTGGCGATCGTCTTGGCGAGCGTGATCGGGTCGTGCTCGATGACGAGACAGATGCCGGTCCCGATCTTCAGATTCTTCGTGACGGCCGCCGCGGCCATGAGTCCGATGAACGGGTCGAGCGTGTGCGAATACTCCTTGGGCAATGGGCCGCCGCCCGCGAACGGCGAGCGCCGGCTCGTCGGAATGTGCGTGTGCTCGGTCACGAACAGGGACTCGAACCCGCGCTCCTCGGCCGCGCGCGCCAGCTCGTCGATCCGGATCGAGTAGTCAGTCGGGAAGATGAACACGCCGTGGTGCATGACTTTCTCCTAGGGGTGCCGCGCGAGCTCGGGGCTCACGCGAAGATGGTTTCGGGCAGACACGCCGACACGATCCAGTTCGGCGCGTCGACGATCTCGCTGATCTTGAGGTCGACCGCGACGCTGCAGAGGATATAGGCCTCCTCGCGGCCGAGCCCGCGCTCCTCGACCAGGTGGTCGATCATGTAGCGGATCGCCTGCTGCGCGTTGGCGAAGAGATCAGGGCCGTTCGCCGTCGTCACGTAGCAGGGTCCGCGCTCGAGCCCGGAGAGGATCGGCCCGCGTGTCCGGAATCGAGGCTCGCGGAAACTTCGCCCGGACTCGAGGCCGAATCGCAGGGTGACCTGCGCCATCATCTCGATCGCGGTGACACAGACCTCGCCGTCGCCCTGCGCCGCGTGGCATCGCCGACACTGAACAGCGCACCGTCCACCCACACGGGCAGGAGCAGGGTCGTGCCCGCCACCAGCTGCTTGATGTCCATGTTGCCGCCGTTCTTCCGGGGCGGCATCGTGCTGTGCCCGCCGGGCTCGTCGAGGGCGACGCCCATCACGCCCGGGAATGGCGCGATCGGAACGCGGACTGGGATATCGCGGCCCATGCGCGCATGGCTGCCCTCGGTCAGATCCCAGATGTTCAGGAACGGCTTCGGGAACTCGGCTTCCGGCATCAGACCTCGTCCCGGGCGAATCGCGGTCCATCCGAACGCAGCCGCGGGCTTCACGTCGAGGATCTCGACCGTGAGCACGTCACCCGGACGGGCGCCCCGGACGGCGACGGGTCCGGTGAGGGGATGACCACGAAACGGCCCCCGCGCGAGGACATCGGAGTGCGTCGACTTCGGCGAGTAGTAGCCGTCGGCGGCATCGCGGGTGTCGAACACCACGGTGTCGCCCGGATCGATCGTGAGCCGCGGGGCCAGCGAGTTGTTCCATTCACGGTGAACGGTATCCCGATCGAGATGATGCGTGGTCGCCATCGGCTCACGTTCCTCCTGTCATCGCACCATCTCGTTCCACACGACCATGCCGGTCCCCGACCGCCACGCGACCGCGGGCATGTAGGCGAGGACGTCCGCCGGCCCGCGTGTGAAGGCCATCACCAGGACCCAGGCGAGTAGCTCGGCGGTGCCGCCCGAGCCGGCTTCCTCCATGCGCTCGAGCGTGCACTCCCGGAGCAGCGTCGCGTGGTCGCCGCGCTTGAGCAAGTCGAGGAACCACCGATCGAACTCTTCGTCGACCCAGAAATAGCGCGGGCCGCCCGGCTCGTGCGAGAGCCCGCCGGTCGCGACGACCGCGACGCGCTCGTTGCCGGGATAGTCCTTGAGCATGTCGCGCATGATCGTGCCGACTTGATAGGCGCGCTCGGGCGTGGGTATCGGGGGCACCGTGCAGTTCATCGTGACCGGGACCAGTTGGAACTGCGCGTCCGGGTTCAGATAGTGGGTCGGCACGGAGATGCCGTCGTCGTATTGCATCTCACGCAGGTAGGAGAGCGCCAGCCGGCGGCGCGCGCCTTCGTTGACGAGCCAGCGTGCGATTCCGGGGTGGCCGGGCACGCGGTACTTTTCCATCGCGAGCCACTCGTCGAACCATTCGGCGGGTCCGACGTGCTCCTCGGCGATCCCAACCGTGTACTCGGGCACGTTGTTGATGGGCCAGTTGAGCAAGTGGTCGTTGCTGAACATCACGACGACATCGGGTCGAGCGGCCACCAGCCGGCGCCGCATCTCGGCCGTGGCCTGGAGCGCGAGCTGCTGATACTCCTGAGAGGCGCGCGAGAACCACCCGGTGAGCCCGGGCGAGTGCGTCATGGCCATCGCGGCGACGATCTCCGCCATTACTCGACCTCGCTCGAGCCGGGCCTGGAGTGCCATCGCCTTCGCCGTCTCCTCCGGGAATGCGCGCTGGTAGCACTCGAGCGCGGCGCTCGCGTTGCTGTTGTGCGCGGCGCCGAAGAACAGGCGGAGAATCTGCGGGACGTAGTACTGATGGACGCCGAGGTCCATCATTCGCTTGGGATCCTTGTCGCGGACGGCCTCGTATTCGGCGCGACTCAAGCCGAACTCACGGGCGATGCCCTCGAGGTCGGTGAGAAAGCGTGCTCGCAGGGCGGCATCACGCCGGACGTGATAGATCATCTCGTTCGTCGGCAGGGTCTTGTCGCAGCGCTCGACGTTCCCCATTCAGCTCCCTCCGGCCCTGAGCACCTTGGGGTTGATCTTGAGAAACATGATCACGCAGCGCTCGCGGCCGAGGTTGCGGACGTCGTGCGGCACGTTGGCGGGAAACTTTACGATCGCGCCGGCCGGCACGACCACCTCGTCCCCGTTGATGCTCATGTTCGCGGTGCCCTCGAGGACGTAGATGGCCTCTTCCTCGCGCGGATGACTGTGCATGACCGTCGACTGGCCCGGCTCGTAGCAGGCGATCTCCGACCAGAGCTGGTCGGTCTTGAAGAGCATCTTGCGGACGCGCTTGTCGGAGGCGAACGCCTTCAGCGCGTTGAGATCGAAGACCTGGGCGACGCCGGTCGTCGTGGCAACCGCGGTTTCGTCCATCGGCAACCTCTCCTCGAAGAGACTGGTGGACGACAGTTTACCTCGGATCGGGCGACCGTACCCTTGACTTGGCGCGAGTTTGGATCGACAGTGCCTCGTCGATTCGACCGACACGAAAGACATGGAGATCAGGCCCCTTCGAGGCTATCGCTACGCCGGCAGCGAGGCGCGTGACATCTCGGCGGTCGTGGCTCCCCGTACGACCAGATCAGTGCCGAGATGCAGGACCGTCTGTACGCGATGAGCCCGCACAACATCGTCCGCGTGACCTATCCGAAGGATGCGGCCGACAAGTATCGTGACGCCCGCGAGGTGCTCGAGACCTGGTTGGCCGGCGGCGTGTGGGCTCGTGATGAGCGGCCCGCGATCTATCCGTATCACCAGACGTATACCGTGGACGCCCGTTCGGTGACGCGCATGGGCTTTGTCGCGCTCGGCGAGGTCAGCAACTACGAGCACGGCGCGGTGGTGCCCCACGAGCGGACGCACGCCGGGCCAAAGCGGGACCGGATGCAGCTGCTCGAGGCCACCGCCGCCGACGTCGGCCTGCTGTTCATGCTGACCGCCGATCCAGGCGGCGAGCTTCGGCGCGCCACGACACCCATCGGCGACCCGATCGCCGAGGCGCGCGATCTCAGGGGGAGCTTCATCGGCTGTGGCGCATGACCGAGGAGGCGGCGGTGAGTCGCGTTCGAGATCTGATGGCGACGCGCCCCGTGATCATCGCCGACGGCCACCATCGATACGAGACGGCGGTCGCCTACGCCGAGCGCCACCGGGACGCGCGCCACAAGCTCATGGCGTTCTTCACCTTGGAAGCCCCTGGACTGACGATCCTGCCGAATCATCGTCTCGTGCACGACATCAATGGCTTCGACTTCGAGGATTTCGTCCAGATGGCTTCCCGCTGGTTCGACGTGTCGCCGCTGGCCGATCCGTCGACCGTCGAGCTCGAGAACCGATCGATCGCCGTCGTGAGCGGACCCGACGCGGCACTGCTGCGCCTCAAGCCCGGCGCGCGTGATCACATCGCGTGGCCCGAGAAGAGGTCCGCGGCCTGGCGTGGTCTCGCCGTGTCGATCCTCCACGAAGGGCTGCTGCGCCCGTTGCTCGGCATCACCGACGCGAAGCTCGACGCGAAGACCCACGTGGACTACACCGCCGACCGGGCCGAGGCGATCAAGCTGGCGCGTGAGGGCAAGTGTCAGGCGGCATTCCTGATCGCCCCCACGACGGCCGAGGAGCTTCAGGCGGTCGTCCGGGGTGGCGAGCTGCTTCCGCAGAAGTCCACGCACTTTTACCCGAAGCTCCTGGACGGCCTCGTGTTCTATCGGCTCGGCGAATGAGCGCCGGCAACTCTCCGCCGCTGCGCTATACCGGCATGCGCATCAAGCGGCTCGAAGACCCACGGCTCCTGACCGGCCGCGGACGATACCTCGACGACCTGGCGCTCCCACGCATGCTCTTCGCGAGCTTCGTGCGGAGCCCGCACGCGCACGCGCGCATCGTCCGGATCGACGCCGCGGCCGCACGCCTCCTGCCCGGAGTCGTGGCCGTCATCACCGCCGACGATCTGCGAGCCGTGACGAAACCGCTCGCGCCACGGCTCGATGGCCCGGGGTTCACGCCGACGGCGTGGCCCGCGCTGGCGGACGGCGTCGCCCGTTTTTGCGGCGAAGCGGTGGCAGTCGTGGTGGCCGCGAACCCGTACGTCGCAGCCGACGCGCGCGATCTGGTCACCGTCGAGTGGGAGCCGAGACCGGCCGTCGCCACGATCGACCAGGCGCTCGCGTCCAACCAGATCCTCTTCCAGCGTCGGCACCGGCAAGGCGACGTGGACGGCGCCTTCGCGCGCGCATCGATCGTCGTCCACGAGACGTTCGAGCACGGTCGCTGTGCGCCCTCGCCGCTCGAGGTGCGCGGCATTCTCGCCGACTGGGACGGCGAGGCGCTGACCATCTGGTCGGGCAACCAGTCTCCGTCGTTGATGCGCACGGCGCTCGCCGATGCGCTCAGCCTGCCGCAGGCTCGCGTGAGGATCGTGTGCCCGGACGTCGGCGGCGGCTTCGGGCTCAAGATGCAGGTCTTTCCGGAGGACGTCGCGGTCGCCGCGCTGACGCGTCGCCTCGGCCGCCCCGTGAAGTGGCTCGAGGAGCGCCGCGAGAATCTCACCGCGGCATCTCAGGCGCGCGGTCAGCGCACCACGGTCGAGGTTGCCGCCGCGGCGGACGGCACGGTGCTCGCACTGCGGTCGCGGGTCATGTCAGACAATGGCGCCTACCATGCGTACCCGACTACGGGAGTCCTCGAGCCACTCGGGACCGCGAGCATCATGCCTGGACCCTATCGAATCTCGGCGTATGAGTTCGAGGCGCTGGCGCTCGCGACTCATAAGCCTCCGCTCGGCGCCTATCGAGGCGTCGGAATGACGATGGGGGCGTTCGTGGCCGAGCGGATGCTCGATCTCGTCGCCGAACGGCTGAGCCTGGATCCAGCCGAGATCAGGCGGCGCAACCTCATCCCGCGCGAGGCTTATCCGTTTACGTCGGTCGCCGGCTACACGTACGACAGCGGTGATTTCCCCAAAGCGCTCGAAGAGGCGCTGGGCGCGATTGACTACGACAAGCTCCGCCACGAGCAGAAAGCCGCGCGCGCCGCCGGACGACTCGTCGGGATCGGGATCGCGTGCTACACCGAGTACACGGGGATGGGATCCGCGGGCTTCCGTCGTCGCGGCGCGGTCGAGATGCCCGGCATCGAGGCCGCGACCGTCACCGTGGACGCCGACGCCACGGTCCGGTGCGCGTTGAGCTTCCCGACACAGGGCCAGGGCCACGCGACGACCATCGCGCAGATCGTCGCCGATCGCCTGGGGCTCACGCTCGAAGACATCCGACTGCAGCGCGTCGACACGGCCGAGTCGCCGCCGGGTAGTGGTACCTTCGCGAGCCGGGGAACGGTCGCGATGCTCGGGAGCGCGGCGGTCGCCGCCGATCGTGTGAGCGAAAAGATGAGGACCCTCGCGGCGCATCGTCTGGAGGCGGCGGCCGCCGACGTCGAGCTGGCCGGCGGCCGGGCCTTCGTGCGTGGCTTCCCCGATCGCTCGATTGCCCTGGCCGAGATCACTCGGCTCGCGTACTCACCGCCGCTCGGCGGGCTCCCCGATGGTCTGGTACCCGGTCTCGAGGCCACCGTGTTCTGCGACCTTCCCGGGCCGACCTTTTCAGGCGCGGTCCACGTGGCGGTCGTCGACGTCGATCCGGCGACAGGGCGTGTCGCGGTGCGCCGCTATGCGCTCGTGGAAGACTGTGGACGCGTGATCAACCCGGTCATCGTCGAAGGACAAATCCACGGAGCGGTCGCCCAGGGTATCGGCGAGGCGCTGCTCGAGTCCGTCGTGCACGACGACGACGGCCAGCTGCTCACCGCGACGCTCATGGACTACGCGCTTCCCAGGGCGGACGACGTGCCCTTGTTCGAGATCGCTCACCTCGAGACGCCCTCGCCGGTGACACCCGGCGGCGTCAAGGGATGGGCGAGGGCGGAACGATCGGCGCCCCCGCCGCGATCGCGAACGCGGTCGCCGACGCCGTGCGCCATCTCGGCGTGCAGATCACCAGGCTCCCGATTCGTCCGGAGTCACTCCTCGGCGGCTCCAGGACTCGCGGAGCGGCCGACATGAGGATCCCGTAATGGGCAAACAAGACATCGACATCGCACGCGCCGTGAAGCTCCAGCCGATCCAGGCGATCGGCGAGACGCTTGGACTGAACGGCGGTGACCTCGAGCCGTACGGAACCTACAAGGCGAAGATCCGGTGGGACGTCATCGATCGTGTCAGCGGCCGCCCCGACGGAGCCCTCGTCCTCGTGACGGCGATGACGCCGACCCCCGCGGGCGAAGGAAAGTCGACGACGACGATCGGGCTGGCCGACGGGCTCCGGCGCCTCGGCAAGCGCTCGGTCGTGGCGATCCGCGAGCCCTCGCTCGGCCCCGTGTTCGGCGTGAAGGGAGGCGGGACAGGCGGCGGCCATACCCAGATCGCGCCGATGGAAGATATCAATCTGCACTTCACCGGCGACATGCACGCGGTCACAGCCGCGCACAACTTGCTGGCCGCGATGCTCGACAATCATCTGGCGCAGGGCAACGCGCTCGGGCTCGACGTAAGGCGGATCCTCTGGAAGCGCGTCCTCGACATGAACGACCGCGCCCTCCGGCGCGTCGTCATCGGCCTGGGCGGATCGGCGCACGGGGTGCCGCGCGAGAGCGGGTTCGACATCACGGTGGCGTCCGAGGTCATGGCGATCTTCTGCCTGGCGCGCGATCTCCAGGACTTCAAGGCGCGGGTCGAGCGCATCATCGTGGCCGAGAAGGGTGAGGGGACGTTCGTGACCACGCGCGATCTCCGCGCGGCGGGCGCGATGGCCGTCCTCATGAAGGACGCGATCAAGCCGAATCTCGTCCAGACGCTCGAGGGCACGCCGGCGCTGGTCCACGGCGGGCCGTTCGCGAACATCGCGCACGGCTGCAACAGCCTCATCGCGACGCGGCTCGGACTCAAGCTCGGCGAGATCCTCGTCACCGAGGCCGGCTTCGCGAGTGACCTCGGGGCCGAGAAGTTCATGGACATCAAGTGCCGCACCGGCGGCTTCGTGCCCTCGACGGCGGTCATCGTGGTCACGACGCGGGCGCTGGCGATGCACGGTGAGGAGAATCTGGCCAAGCACGTCGAGAACATGCGGCTCTTCGGCCTGTCGCCGGTCGTCGCGCTGAACCGCTTCACCGACGACACCGACGCGGCGGTGAGCGCCGTGAAGGCCAGCTGCAAGACGCTCGAGGTGCCCTGCGGCGAGTCGCGGGGCTGGGAGCTCGGCGGCGCCGGCGTCACCGACCTGGCCGGCCTGGTGCTCGATGCGGTGCGCGGAAGCGAGCGCTCGCGCTTCCAGTACCTCTATCCCGACGAGCTCGGGCTCGCGGGCAAGCTCGAGACGCTCGCCAAGAAGGTGTACGGCGCCGACGGGGTGACGTTCACGCCGGCGGCCGCGGCCAAGCTGAAGCGCTACGAGTCGCTCGGCTACGGGCGCCTGCCGGTCTGCGTGGCGAAGACGCAGAACTCGCTCAGCGACGACCCCAAGCGTCCGGGGCGTCCCCGAGGCTTCACGATCACGGTTCGCGACGCGGCGCTCTCGGCCGGCGCCGGGTTCGTCGTGGCCTATGCGGGTGACATCCTAACGATGCCCGGGCTCCCAAAGGCGCCGGGCGCGGAAGGCGTCGATATCGACGCGAACGGCAACGTAATCGGGCTGTTCTGAACAGGTCGGGACCGCCGCGCAGGCATGCTAGTATCCGAAGCTAGATGCGCGCGGTTCTGCTCGGTACGGGAAGTCCACCGCCCAACCCGAAGCGACGAGGCCCCGCGACGCTCCTCTCGCTCGGGGACGAGCGGTTTCTCGTCGACGCCGGCTCGGGCGTCGGTGCTCAGCTGGTCCAGGCCGGAGTACGGCCGTGGGATTGGCCTCCCGTGTTCATCACGCATCACCACTCGGATCACACGATCGATCTGGGTCATCTACTCGTCACCCGATGGATCACCGGCCAGAATGCGCCACTCGAGATCTGGGGCCCGGCCGGAACGCAACGCCAGGTCGACAAGCTCCTCGATTATCTGAGCTGGGACATCGAGGTCCGCCGGTCGCACATGCACGAGCGGCGGCCGCCGGACGTGCGCGTCACCGAGATCGAGGAGGGGAAGATCCTCGACACCGGCGCGGTGCGGGTGAGCGCGTTCCTCGTCGAGCACGATCCGGTGAAGCCGGCGTTCGGCTTCCGGTTCGAGGGCGGCGGCCGATCGATCGTGGTCTCGGGTGATACGCGTCCGTGCGAGAACCTCATGCGCTGGAGCCGCGGCGTCGATTGCCTCATCCACGAGTGCTGCGAGATGTCCAAGACCTCCTGGTATCCGGGCTGCGGCTGGGCGACCATCGAGGAGAAGATCCAGGATCTGGCCTCCTACCACACGCAACCCGCCGACATCGGCCGCGTGGCGCGCGGCGCCGGCGCCAAGAAGCTCGTGATCACGCACTTGATGCCGGGATCGGTACCCGCCGAGCTCCGCGGCGGCCGCGGGCGAGACTTCGCCGGAGCGGTTGCGGTCGGCGAGAGACCTGGCGGAGGTGTGAGGTGGTGGACCGTGCGGCCGAGCGGCCCGTCGATCTCGCGGTGGCGATGCGCTGGCTCGGCGGCGATCACCGGCTCCTCTCCGAGCTCGTCGGGATCTTCGTCGACGACGGCCCCAAGCGCCTTCAGGCGATTCGTTCGGCCTTGACCGCGTCCGACGTCCGGCAGGTCGAGCACGTCGCGCACAGCCTGAAAGGCTCCGCGGCGATTCTCGGCGCCACGCGTTTGCAGACGGCCGCGCTGGCCCTCGAGGACGCGGCGCACGACGGCCACACCGAAAACAGTCCCGACCTCGTGGCGGAGATCGCGCGCGAGCTCGATCGCGTCATGGCGTTTTTCGCGGATCCGACCTGGAAAGACCGGCTCGATCTCGAGGCGACTTCGTGAGAGTGCTGATCGTCGACGACGAGCCGATCGTTCGCCGCCTGCACGAAGCGTCGTTGACGGGCTGGGGCTACCAGGTCGTGTCGGCCTCGGGCGGCGAGCAAGCGTGGGAGATGTTCCAGAGCGAGGATCCGCCGGCGCTCGCGATCCTCGACTGGACGATGCCGGGCATGGACGGCCTCGAGCTCTGCACGAGGGTCCGCACCCTGGGCCGCGAGCCCAAGCCGTATCTCATCTTCGTCACCGCGAAGGCCCGGACCCAGGACATCGTGACCGGCCTCGGCGCCGGCGCCGACGACTACATCGTCAAGCCGTTCGAGCGGGAGGAGCTTCGCGCCCGCGTGCAGGTCGGCTTCCGCATGCTGGCGCTTCAGGCCGCGCTCGCCGAGCGCGTACGCGAGCTCGAAGAGGCGCTGACACGGGTCAAGCAGCTGCAGGGACTCTTGCCGATCTGCTCGTACTGCAAGAAAGTCCGCGACGACCGTAACTACTGGCAGCAGGTCGAGACCTACATCGAGGGCCACTCCGACGCTCAGTTCACCCATGGAATCTGCCCGGAGTGCCGCGAGAAGTATGTCGAGCCCGAGCTCGAGCGGCTGCGGCGGATCCGGGACGCCGGCCAGTCCGGAACGCCGCGGTGATCACCCGCCGCGCGCGGCCGATCGAGGCCACTTCGATTTCGGCTGGCTCGACACGTCGCACACGTTTTCGTTCGGCGAGTACTACGATCACCGTCACATGGGGTTCCGCACCTTGCGCGTGATCAACGAGGACCGCGTACAGCCCGACCGCGGCTTTCCGACCCACGGCCACCGCGACATGGAGATCATCAGCTACGTGCTCGAGGGAGCGCTGCAGCATCGGGACAGCCTGGGCACCGGCTCCGTGATCCGGCCCGGCGAGGTTCAGCGGATGAGCGCCGGGACCGGCGTCACCCACAGCGAGTTCAATCCGTCCCAGAGCGAGCCGGTCCACTTCCTCCAGATCTGGATCGTGCCTGACCGCCGTGGCCACGAGCCGAGCTACGAGCAGAAGACCATCGCCGACCCGGACAAGCGCGGCGTCCTGCGCCTGATCGCCGGTCCTCGCGGCGGCGGCTCCGCCGTCACGATCCATCAGGACGTGCGGCTCTACTCGGTGCTGCTCGAGCGCGAGCAGGAAGTGGTGCACGAGCTGAATCCCGAGCGTCACGCGTGGGTGCAGATCGCGCGCGGCGCGATCACGTTGAACGGCCAGCCCCTGTGGCAGGGTGACGGCGCGGCGATCAGCGCGGAGCCGGCACTGCGACTGATCGGTCTCGAGCCGGCGGAAGTCCTGGTCTTCGACCTGGGCTAGCGCCCGCGCGTCAGCGCGCGTGTCAGGATCGTCTGCGGGGAAGGCGGGCTCGGCCGCAAGAAGGTCCGCGCGCGCTCCCGGCCGGCGCCGAGGGCATGCCGGGCCACGATGCTCGCACAGCGGGCAAGGCTCAGCGGGCGGCTGACGACGCTGACGTGCCCGGCCTTGATGCCCGCGACCACCGATTCGACCGTCGGCGACGCGTCGATCAGCGAGAAGGTCGTCCCGAACTGCTCGTCCAGATGACTGTCGGACGTCCCGATCAGGGGCAGCCCCACCGCTCGAGCCAGCTTGACGGCCGCTCGATTGAAGTCGATGCGCGGCGTGTAGAAGTGGCTGAACTCGATGGCGTCGAACAGCTCGATTTCCTGCCAGAGCTTTTCGCGCAGGCAGTAGGCCGCCGGGAAGAAGGGATGCGGCGCGACCACCAGCCATTCGGGCGTCCGGTAGCGCTTGAGGCCGGCGAAGGTGGTGATCTTGTCGACGTCGACGTCCGCGTTGTAGACGAGCACGTGCCGGCCCTCGACGGTGACCTCGACACCCGGAATCAGGACGATGCCGTGGTCGCGAGCGAACGCGGAGAGCTCGGCGTTGAAGGTCTGGGTGTCGTGGTTGCTGATGCTGAGGACGTGGTAGCCCTCTCGGGCGGCGCGGGTGATCACTTCGCGGGCGTCGTACGTGATGAAGGGCTCCGCCTCCCGCGTGTGGATGTGGAGGTCGGCCCGGAGCCCGACGTTCATGTCAGGCTTTTATCGGAGCAAGGCGGGTACCAAGTCCGGACCACGCGCAAGTCAGCGTCGTTCCTGCAGTCGAGTTTTCGGACTGCGCATTCGCGAGTAAGTTCGGCGCGAACTTTCTTCCAGATCGGTGGTTTGTAGCTGACCGTCAAATTGCCGGTGGTTCGACCAGCTGTCAAAGAACTTGCCGGTTTGTCTGGGCGTCGAGAACATATGGGCCTTGTGGATCGTCTGTAATATTAGGAGCTTCCGGATACGGCAGGTGGTGGCAACTCGATTGCTGACAAGGTTGTTACAATTGAGGCGTACATGAACATCTTCAGGCGCGTAGTCGGGCGCTGGCGGTCGCGACGGCCTCGCTACGCACTGGCCCTGGCGGGTCGGCGGCGTCATCGGGGGCATGTACGAGGTCGGCGTGATCGCCGCGATCGAAGAGCGGCTCAACGGCGCCGGCGACTTCGATATCTACGTCGGCTGTAGCGCGGGCTCCGTCGTGGCCAGCCTCCTCGCCAACGGCGTCCGGGCCTCGGAGATTTACCGGATCATCGACCAGGATCTCGAGCACCCGCTGAACTTCAGGCGCGGCGCCGTGTACGCCTCGAACTCGTTCCGCCACGCCGCCGGGTCGGTTCGGCCGGCTGCTCTGGGCGGTCAGCAAGAACGCGATGACCGCCGTGCGCGGCTCGGTCCCCGACATGCTCGCGGCGGCGGAGCGCGATCTCCCCGCCGGGTTCTTCTCGCTGGTGGCGCTCGAGCGGTACATGCGCGAGACGTTCGCCACGGTCGGGCTCCAGAACAGCTTCACGGCGCTGGAGCGCGTGCTGCTGATCCCGGCGATCGACCTCGATCGGGCCCAGCGCGTGGTGTTCGGCCGCGACGGGCTTCGCGACGTCGCGATCAGCGAGGCGGTGGCGGCGTCATCGGCGATTCCCGGATTCTTCGAGCCCTACACCTTGCGGGGCCGAGACTACGTCGACGGTGGAGTCGGCTTCAGCGGCCACGCGGATCTGGCCGCCGAAGCGGGGGCCGACGTCGTGATCGTGGTCAACCCGCTCGTGCCCAATCCCGACGGCGGGGTCGTGCCGCTGCGCAGCCGCGGGTCTCTACACGATCATGGAGCAGGCCGGGCGCATCTACAGCCAGAACCTGCTCCAGCTGGGTCTTTCGACGCTCCGGATCAAGCATCCGCATACGGAGTTCCATCTGATCCAGCCGACGCGAGACGAGACGCCGCTCTTCGGTCCGTCCATGGGATTCGAGGCCAGCCGCGCGGCGCTGCGCTACGGCTACGAATCGACGAAGGAATGGCTGACCGACCAGGGACTGCCGCTTCTGCGCCGACTTCAGGCCGCGCCACAGCCCGTGTAGCTCGCAGAGCGTCTAGCGCCGCCCGCCCGCCAGCTTCGACCGCTTCAGGCATCGCGCGTAGTCGGCCCATCGCGAGCACGCCGAGCACCGGCCCGATCGCCAGGGTCGCAAAGGCCCAGCGCCAGCCGGCGCGAGCCACGAGCGGGGAACGAGCCAGATCGAGACCATCGTCAGCGCGAAGCCGACGCACGTCTGTGTCGTGAGCGCGGTGCCGACGTACGCGGCCGGCGAGAGCTCGGTGATCGCGGTCGAGAACTGCGCCGAGTCGGCGATGATGGTGACGCCCCACACGATCGCGACGAGCAGGGTCACGAGCGGTGGGCCGCCGAAGGTCAGGCCGATCGTCGCCGCGCAGGCTCCCGACAGCGCCATCGCGACGATCGTGAGCGTCGTCCGTCCCCACCGGTCGGATGCGAGACCGCCGACCCAGCAGCCGAGCGCGCCCCAGGGCGATGACGACGAAGGTCGCGGCGCTCGGGTTGAGTCCGGCGTAGCTCCCGCCGCCCCGCGCCTCGAGACTGGCCGCCAGGAAGACGGCGATCCACGCCCACATCGCGTAAAGCTCCCACATGTGGCCGAGGTAGCCGAAGCACGCCAGCCGCGGCGCGCGGTCGCCGAAGACGGCCGCGGCCATCCTGATGTCGAACCTCGCCGCCGGAAACTGGTACGGACCGTCGGCGACCCAGAGCTGGACGACCACGGCACCGGCGACCGCAAGGGCCGAGGCGATCAGCGAGGTTTCGCGCCAGGGCAGCGCCGTCAGACCCGACACGAGGTGCGGCGCCGCCGAGCCGACGGTGAGGGCGCCGACCAGGATCCCGATCGCCAGTCCCCGGCCTTCGCGAAACCACGTCGCCATGATCTTCATCGCCGGGGGTAGGCGCCGGCCAGAACAGACCCGTCGCGAATCGAAGGGCGAGCGCCGGCCCGAGGCTCGAGACCCAGAGCGCGAGCGCGGCGTTGGTCGCGGCCGCGAGGACGATGCCGACCTTCATGACCGCGCGAGCCGAGAAGACGTCGGGCAGGTTCGTCAGCGCGCTCAGGAGCGTGCCGACGATGAAGCCGGCCTGGACCGCGATGGTGAGTCCGGCGGCGCCACCGTCAGCCAGGCCCCATTCGCGCCTGAGCGCGGGCAGCACCGCCGATGCGCTGAACCAGAGCGAGAGTCCGAGCAGCTCCGCGAGCGACAGCAGGGCGAGCTGACGCGACGCCCGCGTCACCTTGGTGCTACTCGACGATGCCCTTCCGTCTGAGCTCTGCGATCTCGGCGACCGACATGCCCAGGTCCTTCAGCACGTCCTCGGTGTGTTCGTTGGGCATCGGCGCCGCGCTCCGGATCGTGCCGGGCGTGTCCGACATCTTGATGGCCACCCCGATCTGCCGCACCGGCCCCTGCGTCGGGTGCTCGACGTCGACGATCATGTGCCGGTGGTTGATCTGCGGGTCGGCGACCATCTCCGGGATGTCGTAGACCTTGCCCGACGCAGACGTCGGCCTTCACCAGGAGCTCGTACCACTCGTCGCGGTCGCGCGTCTTGATCAGCGCCTCGATCTCTTCGCCGCGCGGCCTCTTCTTCGGCATTGGCGGCGCGTACGAGCTGGTCGGCGGTGCGGGCGAAGCGCTTGAAGTCGGGCCGCCCGATCGCCTTGCAGAAGTTCTCCCAGAGCCACGGCTCGGTGCAGCCGATCGTGAGGAGCTTGTCGTCCCGCGTCGTCGTAGATCGCGTAGTACGGATACGACCCACCGAGGAAGCCCTCGCCGCGGCGCGGCGCCAGGCCGTCGCTGAAGAAGAAGCGCATGTTCGGGCGTGGCCGCCAGCAAGCGACACCGTCGTATCGAGATACGAGACGTCGACGTGCTGGCCGCGCCCGGTCCGCTCCCGGGCGAAGAGCGCCAGCACGATGCCGAGCGCGCCGTGCAGGCTGGCGCCCGCGTAGTCGGCGACCAGGTTGAGCGGGATGACCGGCTTTCGGTCCTTCTCGCCGATGAGGTTCGAGCACGCCGGCGAGCGAGAGGTAGTTCATGTCGTGCGCCGGGCGGTCCCGGTACGGGCCGTCCTGGCCGAAGCCGGAGAGCGAGCAGTAGACGAGCCGGGGATTGAGCGCGCGCAGGGTCTCGTAGTCGGCGCCCAGGCGCTTCATCACGCCCGGGACGGAAGCCCTCGACGATCACGTCGGCCGTCGCGGCGAGCTTGCGGAAGACCGTCTGACCCTCCGGGGACTTCATGTTCAGGGTCATCGAGCGCTTGTTGCGATTGACGAAGGTGTGGATCGTCCGGCGGACCCACTCGTCACTGCGTGTCGCGGCCGGGCTCGGGCGTTTCGATCTTGAGCACCTCGGCGCCCATGTCGGCCAGCATCATCGCGGGCAGCTCGGCTGGCGCGACACGCGCCAGCTCGAGAATCCTGATTCCGTCGAGTACGCCCATTCGGCGTCTCCTGTTTCTAGTCGAGATGTCCCTCGAGGCGTGAGGTCAGCGCGCGGATGTCCGGGATGTCCTCGAGGTGGCCGATCTGCTCGGCGACGCCGTCGGCCTCGTCGGGCGAGAGGACGGTCCGCGCGCAGGCCAGGAACTTCTCGCGCAGCGCCGCATCAGATAGCGGCATGTCCGGGTGACCCCGCGCGCCGCGCGCGCTGGGTCGATAACGTGCGCCCGTCGCGAAGCGGAGCGTCACGCGGCTCCACGCGTGCTGCTCGGCGCCCTGCGGGCAGCGCCGGGTCGACGACCATCGCGACGCGCTCCATCAGCTCGCGCGTGTCGCGGCTGGCGACCTCGCCGTCCGTGAACGACCCGAAGTCGACGCGGCCCTCGGCCAGCGCGGCCGCGGCGCAGTACTGCATCGAGAACTTGCGCTCGAGGCGCGGTGGTCGGCCGCGCGTGCGCCAGCACGTCCGGGACGACACTCGGTCACACCGACCTGGACGGCGGCGACGTCGCCCGGGCTCAGCCGATGCCCGCGCGCAGATCGATGAGCGCGTCGATGGCCGAGTGGGTGAGCGCGCACGACGGATAGGGCTTGACCGCGATCCCGGAGCCGAGGAGATGCCAGGTGCGCCCGAGTGTCTCGAGCGCGTGATCGAGACCGCGAGCGCCGCCGAAGGCCGCGGCGTAGCCCTGACGGCCCTCGAGCGCGGTCTCGGACGCGGTCATGCCCTCGCGCGCGAGCTGTGCCGCGAGGATCCCGTTCCGCGCGGCGTGGCCGGCGTGGTACGGCTTCGTCATCGAGCCGAAGTTCTCCTTGAGCCCGGAGGCGTGAGACGCGGCGATGGCGAGCGCGTGGCGCGTTTGCACGACGTCGAGCCCCATGATGCGGGCGGCCGCGGCCGCGCAGCCGAGCGTGCCGATCGACGAGGTCGCGTGCCAGCCCCGCGTATAGTGGTCCGGGTTCAGCGCGGTGCCGAGCGCGACGTCGATCTCGAAGCCGATGATGTACGCGAGAACGAGCGCGCGTCCCGAGGCCGGTCTCGGCTTCCGTCGCGGCGAGAGCCGTCGACAGGAGCGGCACGCTGGGATGGCCGAGCAGCGCGAAGTTGGTGTCGTCGAAGTCGTGCGCGTGGCCGGCGGCGCCGTTCGCGAGGGCGGCCCAGCCCGGCGCCGTCTTGAGTGTCGTCCCGACGACGGTCGCGAGCGGCGTGCCGCCCTCGGCGCGGACGACTTTCCGGACGATCCCGGCGACGGGCTCTGTGGCTCCGGCCAGCATGACGCCCACGGTGTCGAGTGCCGCGCGGCGCACTCGGACGACGGCCTCGGCAGGGCATTCCTCGAGCGAGGTCTTGACGACGAACTCGGCGAGACGGGCCGCGGCGCTCATGGACGGCACGATATCATGACCGCGGGAGGAGGTCTTCGTGAAGGTCCGCTTCCTCGGCTCGGGCGATGCGTTCGGCAGCGGCGGCCGGTTTCAGACCTGCATCCACGTCGAATCGGGCGCGAGCCAGCTCCTGCTCGACTGCGGCGCGTCGTCGCTGATCGCGATGCGCCGCTTCGGCGTCGATCCGCAGGCGATCGATACGGTGATCCTCTCCCACCTGCACGGCGACCACTTCGGCGGCGTCCCGTTCCTGATCCTCGACGGTCAGTTCAAGCGCAGGACGCGACCGCTCCTGGTGGCCGGCCCGCCCGGCGTCGAGAAGCGAGTGCGAGAAGCCATGGAGGTGTTCTTCCCCGGCTCGACCCGAATCGAGCGGAAGTTCGAGACCGCGCTTCGTCGAGCTGGCCGATCGCGTGGCCGTCGAGGTCGGGCCGGTTCACGTCACCGGATTACGAGGTGTCCCACGCGAGCGGCGCGCCGCCCTTTGCGCTGCGGATCACCGGGGAGGGCAAGATCGTCACCTACTCGGGCGACACGGAGTGGACGGAGAGCCTGGTCGACGCCGCGCGGGGCGCCGATCTCTTCATCGCCGAAGCGCTCTCCTACGACAAGCGCATCAGATATCACCTCGATCTGGCGACCCTGCTGGAGCATCGCTCGCGGCTCGATTGCCGCCGGCTGATTCCTGACCCACATGGGCGAGGACGTGCTGGCGCGGCTCGACGGTCTCGCCGTCGAGGCGGCCGAGGACGGCAAGCAGCTGCTCGTCTGATCCGCCCGGGCAGTGCCATAATCGTCGCCGGATGCAAGCGCTCCGATGGGCGGTGCTCGTCCTGGCGATCGTCTCGGCGCTCGCATTCCTGGCGCTCGCGGTGTTCGCGTTCAACCAGCAGCTGTTCGACCTCGATCACTCCACGCACGACCTGATTCGCCCGGCGGAGTACCCGCAGCTCAGGCCGCTGATGCAGCTGCTCAGCCGCATCGGCTCGGGCTACGTCCTGATACCGCTCACTCTCGTCCTGTACGTCGTGCTGAAGCGACAGGGCCATCGCGCCGCACGCCATATCCCGGCGATGTTCGCCGGGGCATTCGCGATCTTCGCGCTGACCAAATGGATCGTCGCGCGACCGCGTCCCAAGCTCTCGCCCTACGGGTTTCCGAGTGCCCACACCTTCGGCGCCGTCGTGTTCTTCGGGGGTGTCATCTATCTCCTGTGGACCGTCGAGATGAGCCGCGTCTGGCGATGGGTGGGCACGGCGGGCCTGCTCCTGCTGATCCTTGGCGTCGCGCTGAGCCGGCTGTACCTGCGATCGCACTGGCTGAGCGACGTGTTCGGCGGGCTGACGGGCGGGGTCGCGTACCTTCTGATCTTCCTGCTGGCGGTCGATCCGCGGCTCCGGCCTTCGCGGTGACCCGAGCCGGGGGCCCGAGAGCCCCGGCTCGAGCTGAAGTCAGCTAACGGCGCGCGCGCGATCTTGGCGGCGGCGACGTCCGCCTTCTTGAAGTGCTCGTCGGTGAACCCGTAGAGGTGCGCCCCGCCCGCCATGATCTGGCGTCGCGATCTCGCGCGGCACGTTCTTCAAGAGATTCGTCGAGACGTGCGGGAAGTTGGAGTCGAAGTGCGGATAGTCGGTCGAGATGCACATCCGGTCGGCGCCGATCAGCCCGGCCGTCGCCTCGATCTCCGGCTCGCTGCCTTCGACGGCGGCCCAGCAGTTGCGCCGGAAGTACTCGCGCGGCGTCATCGACAGATACGGCGCGTGCGAGTCGCGGTACTGCGGATAGTCCCACTCGATGCGAGACAGGAGTCCCGGCACCCAGGAGTTCTGCGCTTCGAGGTAGCCCGACCCGGAGGCGCGGATGGAACTCGAACACGCCGCCGATGATCATCGCGATCAGCGCCTGCTGCATCTCGATCCAGTGGCTCGCGACGTGGCGGTAGAAGCGGTTCTCGCCGTAGAGCGGGATCATCCGCGAGTAGAGCGCGCTCACGCCCTCGTGGAAGCCCCAGGTCACGTCGAGCTCTTCGTGGATCGCGTAGAGCGGATCCCAGTAGTTGGAGTGCCAGTAGTGGCCGTTCACCAGATTCGGCCGGATGAACGAGCCGACGGCGCCGAGCTCACGGACGCAGCGCACGAGCTCGCGGCAGGCCAGGTGCACGTCGTGCACCGGCAGCATCGCGACCCACTTCAGCTGGTCCGGGCTGTAGGCGCAGAACTCGTGGATCCAGTTGTTGTACGCCTGGCAGATGGCCAGCGAGATCTGCGGATCCATGCCGTCGCGGCCGAGCAGGGCCAGACCGGCGGTGGGGTAGTTCACCGCGATGTCGACGCCCTTCCATCTCCATGCCCATCACCTGAGCGACCGGGTCGTAGTCGCGCGCGACGGCGAAGTCGAGCCGGCCGGTGTCGAAGAGCCGCGAGCCCGACAGGAGCTGCGTGCTCTGCGACCCGCTGTTGCGGACGCGCTTCCGGTACTGCTGCAGGTCCATGTCGGACGTCGGCAGCCCGTCGATGATGGTGAGACCGGCGGCGCCGCGCTTGGGCCGGCCGTCGGCGCCGATCGGCACGCTGACCCGGTCCTTGAACTTCGGATCCAGATAGCGGTCGAAGAGATCCGGCGGCTCCATGATGTGCATGTCGCTGTCCACGAACCTGAGCCCGTCCTTCATGGCACTCTCCTGTTCATTAGGCTCGCCTCGGACGGCGGGGCCCCAGCCCCGCGACGTCCTGCGGCTCGCACTACGCGCGCGCGTCAGCGGTAGGCGTCCGGCGCCTGTTTGACGGTTTCCCAGAAGATCGGGTCGTGACCGGAAAGATCTGACCGCGCGTGAGCCGCGCGATCGTCTTCAGCTTCCGAAGGGAGTGGAGCGCCAGGGTCGGATTCCAGACGACGCCCGGCACGCGCTCCTTGTCGGCGTGCTCGTTGCCAGTAGCAGGCGTCGCCGGTGAGGATGACCGGCCCCGACTCGGGCAGCTCGACCAGCAGAGACTGGTGGCCGGGCGTGTGCCCGTCGCATCTCAAGATGGTCACGCCGGGCAGCAGCTCGGTGTCTCCGTCGAGGAGCCGCCAGCGATAGCCCGGCAGATCGAAGTTCTTGCGGTAGTAGAACGACTCGAAGAATGAGGCCGGGTAGTGGGCGTAGGAGTACTCGTCCTTCTGGACGATCAGCTCGGACTTGGGGAACAACGCCGCGCCGCCGGCGTGATCGTAGTGCAGGTGGGACAGGACCACCATGTCCACGTTTTCGGGCTCGAGGCCCACGAGGTCGAGCCGGTGCACCAGGAGATCTTCCTCGGTGAACCGCGCCAGCGGATCGTTGCGCAAGAGACCCGGCACCGCACGCGGCGAAAGTCCGGTGTCGAACAGGATCATCGCCTCGGACGTGCGCACGAGCCAGCACGCGATCGGAATCCGGACGCGATCGCTCGAGAACTCGCCGTAGAAGAGCCCCGACCGCTCGAATCCCATGAACCCGTTCTGCAGCGCGTACAGCCCCAGCACGGCCATTGCGCGCAATGATAGCACCGCCCCCGACACGCCGGCCGGGCCGCCCAGCCTGATGCTTCGCGCGTCTAGGCACGATGCGCGGTTCCTGCCTCTCTGAGCTGTCATTCCGGGCTCGGCAAGGCGGTCACGGTAGCGGTGTGGGGGCGGCTGGGGTGGGGGTGGGCGCGGCTCTGTGGGACCCCCTCAGTCCCGCCCGCGGCTCGAAGAGCCGCGATTCGGGCGAGCGGGTGACAGAGCCGCGCCCCACCCCCCACCCCCGCCGCCCCAGCACCGCGGCCGGGCGCACGCTGAGCTACAATCCGGCCCATGGACTTTCAGCTAACAGAGCAACAAGAGCTGATCCGGAAGGAAGTCGCCACCCTGGCGCGGTCCTTCTCGCTCGACTACTGGCTCGAGAAGGATCGGAAGGCCGAGTACCCGCTGGACTGGATGCGGGCCTTCGCGCAGGCGGGCTGGCTCGGCATGATCATTCCCGAGGAGTACGGCGGGTCCGGCCTGGGCGTGACGGAAGCGGCCTTGATGCTGCACGAGGTCTGCGCCGCGGGCGCCGGGACCACGGGCGCCTCGCCGATCCACTTCTACATGTTCCCCCGATGCCGGTGATCAAGCACGGCTCGGAGGAGCTCAAGCGGCGCTATCTGCCGCAGCGTCGCCACCGGCGACATCGTCATGTCGTTCGGCGTGACCGAGCCGAACGCCGGCACGGACACCTCGCGGATCCAGACGCGCGCGGAGCGTCGCGGCGACCACTTCGTCGTGAACGGCCGCAAGGTCTGGAACACCAACGCCCAGCACGCGACTCACATGCTGCTGCTCGCGCGCACGTCGCCCCGCGAGGCGTCGGCGCCGTTCGCGCGGGATGACGCTCTTCTTCACGCCGTTCGATCGCTCGAAGATCACCGTGCGCGAGATCGAGAAGCTCGGCCGCGCGGCGATCGACTCGAACGAGATCTTCATCGACGGGCTCGAGATTCCCGCGACCGACGTCGTGGGCGAGGTCGGGCGCGGCTTCTATCACCTCCTGGATTCGCTGAACCCGGAGCGCGTGTTCACCGGCATCGAGGCGGTCGGGATCGGCCGCGCGGCGCTCGAGCGCGGCGTCCAGTACGCGAAAGAGCGCGTCGTCTTCGACCGGCCGATCGGTCAGAACCAGGCGATCGCGCACCCGCTCGCGCTGGCGTGGGCGAAGCTCGAGTCGGCCGAGCTGATGTGCCTGAAGGCGGCGTGGCTCTTCGACAGCGGGAAGCCCTGCGGCGCCGAGTCGAATGCCGCCAAGCTGATGGCGGCCGAGGCGGGCTTCGAGGCCTGCGACGTCGCGCTGCAGACGCACGGCGGCTACGGCTACGCGAAGGAGTTCTACGTCGAGCGGCTCTGGCGCGAGGTGCGGCTCTACAAGATCGCGCCGGTCTCGCAGCAGATGGTCCTCAACTACCTGTCGGAGCACGTGCTGGGCCTTCCCAAGAGCTACTGAGTCGCGGAGGAGGAGCGAGATGGCGGTCAGAGTCGATCGTCGCAAATTCCTGGCCGGGGCCGCGGGCGCGACCGTGGCGGCGTCGCTGCCGTTCCCGGCGATTGCCCAGTCGAAGCCCGTGCGCATCGGCCTGCTCACGGTGAAGACGGGGCCGCTGGCGGCGGGCGGGATCCAGATGGAGCAGGGTCTCATCCGCTTCCTCAAGGACCGGAACTACACGTTGGCCGGCCGCAAGGTCGAGCTCGTCGTGGGCGATACCGGCGGCAATCCCGCGGGCACCAAGACCAAGACCCAGGAGCTGGTGGAGCGCGACAACGTCGACATGATTCTCGGGCCGCTCGCGGCCTTCGAGCTCCTGGCCATCACGGACTACACCGCGCAGGCCAAGATGCCGATCCTCAGCCTGGCCGCCGCCGAGGACATGACCCAGCGCCGGCCCAACCCGTACTTCGTTCGGGCCTCGGCGACCTCGTCGCAGAACATGCACTGCCTGGCCGACTACGCGGCGAAGGAGCTGAAGTTCAAGCGCGTGATCACGATCGCCGACGACTTCGCGTTCGGCCACGAGCAGATGGCGGGCTTCCAGCGCGTGTTCGAGGACGCGGGCGGCCGGGTGGTCAAGAAGCTGTGGCCGCCGCTGGTGACGCCGGACTACGCGCCGTACCTGGCCCAGATCAGCGGTGTCGACGCGGTCGTGCAGGGCTTCGCCGGGTCGAATCCGCTGAAGTTCATGAAGCAGTATCAGGACCAGGGCCTCAAGCTGCCCGTGCTGGGCGGAGGTCCGGCCTGCGACGACGCGCTCCTGAAGTCATTCGGCGACGAGGCGGTGGGGCTCATCTCCTGCTCGGCCTATACCGGCCGATCTCGACACGCCGAGCAACAAGCGGCTCATCGACGGGATGGTGAAGGACTACGGCAACATCCCCGGGCTCTACGCGGCCGGCCTCTACATCAACGGCATGGTCGCCGAGGCCGCGCTCGAGAAGACGGGCGGCAAGACCGACGACCGGGAAGCGCTGAACCGCGCCCTGCGGGCGGTGTCGCTGACCGACACGCCGCGCGGACCGTTCACGTTCGACCACTTCGGCAACGTGGTCGGGACGTTCTACGTCCGGCGGTGCGAGAAGAAGGGCGACAAGCTCGTCAACACCACGATCAAGACCTATCCCAAGGTCAGCCAGTTCTGGACGTACGACGAGAAGTGGTTCCTCGCGCAGCCCGTGTACTCCCGCGACTATCCGCCGCTGAAATCGTGACCGGATCCGGGGCCGCTCGGAGAGGTCCGAGAGACCTCGCCGAGCGGCCCGACAGGCCATGAATCTCTGGGTGGTGCTGGCGGTCAATAGCATCACCCTGGGCGGCCTGCTCTTCCTGCTCTCCGCCGGGTTCTCGCTGATCTTCGGCCTCATGAAGATTCCCAACCTCACGCACGGCTCGTTCTTCATGCTCGGCGCGTACCTCGGCGACGAGCCTGATCGCACACGGGTTCGATTTCTGGACGGCCGCGATCGTCGGTGGGCTCCTGGTGGCGGCCTTCGGCGGACTCGTGGAGCGCCTGATCTTGCGACGCCTCGTCGGCGCCGAGCTCGCGCAGGTGCTGGTGACCCTGGGGCTCTCCTTCATGATCGCCGACGTCTGCCTGATGGTGTGGACCGGCGACCCGATCCGAATCGCCACGCCGAGCGCGCTCCGCGGCGTGACCTCGGTCATGGGCTTCGGCTTTCCGACCTATCGCCTGGCCATCAGTCTCATCGCGGTCGTCTTCGCCGTCGCGCTCTGGGCGCTGCTCGACCGGACCCGGCTGGGGGCGATGATCCGGGCGGGAGTCGACGATCCCGCGATGGCGCGAGTGGTCGGCATCCGCGTCTCGCGGCTGTTCACGATCGTGTTTTGCCTGGGCGCGTGGCTGGCGGGCTTCGCCGGCGTGATCGGCGGGCCGATCCTCTCGGTCTATCCGGGGCTCGACCAGGAGATGCTGCCGCTGGCGCTCGTCGTCGTGATCCTCGGCGGCAGCGGCAGCCTGATCGGCTCGCTGGTCGGAAGCTTCGTGGTCGGCTTCCTCTACAACTTCGGACAGGCGATGTTTCCCGAGCTCGCCTACGTCGTACTGTTTCTGCCCATGCTCGTCGTGCTGGTCGTGAGGCCTCAGGGTTTGTTCGGGCGACAGACCGCGTGAAGCGGATCGTTCTCGTCGGCGCGCTGGTGATCCTGGCCACGGTGCCGCTGTGGGTCGGCGGCACGTACTACGTCAACATCACCAGCCAGATTCTCTTCTACGCCATCTTCGCGCTCGGCGTGAACGTGCTGGCCGGCTACGCCGGTCTCGTCAGCCTCGGGCACGCCGGGCTCTTTCGGCATCGCCGCCTACGCCGGCGCCAAGATCATGAACGACGGCCACGGCCACGTCGTCGTGATCGCGGGCGCGCCTCGCGCTGACGCTCCTGGCCGCCGGCGTCTTCGCGGTGCTGGCGCTGCGCGGCACCGGGCTCGGTTTCGTCATGATCACGGTGGCGCTTGGGCCAGATCGTCTGGGGCGTCGCCTATCGGTGGATCAGCATCACGAACGGTGACAACGGCATCGCCATTCGCGGGCGGCCGAGTCCGCTGGGCCTCTCGCTCACGTCGCCGGCGAGCTTTTACTGGGCGACCCTGATCGTGTTCCTGCTGGCGGTGACCTCGATGGCGGTGTTCGTCGCCTCGCCGTTCGGCGCCAGCCTGCGCGGAACGCGCGATCAGCCCCGCCGGATGAACGCCCTCGGCTACCACGTCTGGATGATCCGCTTCCTCGCGTTCCTCTTCTCGGGCTTCTGGAGCGGCGTGGCGGGGCTGCTCTACCTCTACTACAACCAGTTCGTGAGCCCGCAGGCGGTGGCGCTGACGGCGTCGGCCGAGGCGCTGCTGATGGTCATCGCCGGCGGCACCGCGACGTTGCTCGGGCCGATCGCCGGCGCGGCGCTCGTCGTGATCGTGAAGAACGTGGCGAGCGCCCACATCGAGCGGTGGAACTTCGTCCTCGGCGCCATCTTCGTCGTCATCGTCGTCTTCATGCCCGAGGGCTGGTCCCGGGCACGGTGCGACGCTGGCGCCGAGCAATGGCGGCGCTGCGGCCGCGCTACCGCGGCGGGGTGACGGGGCGGCGCGGCGCCAGGGCGGCCGCGCGCAGGTGCTCGAGGTCGACCTTGGGCATGTCGAGATTCAGGGTGCGCAGGACGGCGTTGGCGAGCTCGCTATAGCGAGTGAAGTAGCGGCGCAGCCGTCCGCGCCACGCCGGGATGCCGCCGTTGGCGTGGAGCTCGAAGGCCGACTCGCGACCGTCCAGCGCCGAGGCGACGTGGTCGCTCGCGAGCTGCAGCAAGGCCGAGCGCTGCAGCGCCGTGTAGCCTCCCCCGCGTACGATTCGTCGAGCCCGGCTCCGACCTCCGGTGACGCCAGGTCCTTGTCGGAGGGCGCGACCACGAGCGAGGAGCCCGGGAGAATTCTCAGGATCTCGGCCATGCGCTGGCGGCCTTTCTGCATGGCGATGCTGCCCGCCGCGATGTGGCCGCGCCCGGGAATGCAGTAGCCCTCCGGCGTGAACTCGGGATCGAGCTCGGCGGCGGTCTGGCAGCTCCGAACGGTCTGCACGTCGACGACCAGATCGATCAGGTACTCGATCGTCGGCTCGTGCTCGACCAGGCCCATCGCGTGCGTGCACGCGAGCGCCAGCCCGAGCGTGAACTCCGCCTTGAGAGCCAGCAGTAGAGCTGATGCCAGAAGAGCCAGGAGGCCATCGGCTCCGGGGTCACGTCCATCAGGAAGATGCGGTCCCAGGGAATGAGTACGTTGTCGAGCCACATCTGCCCGTCCAGCTCGTCGAACCGGCTCGACAGCGGAGCCAGGAACGGATTCGAGTGCCGCGCGGCGATCTTCCGGCAGAGGACCGTCACGCCGGGCGCGGCGACAGGCACGATGAAGGTCGCGCGATGCTGGCCGCGCTCGATGCCGCAGTGGCTGCCCACGTAGACGTCCTCGGCGTACACCGGGCTCGTGTGCATCCCGACCTTGCCGCTGACGACCAGGCCGGCATCGGTCTCGCGCACGAGCTTGAGCGCCACGCGTTCGCCCGGGTCCTGGCGCATGCGGTAGCCGATCGTGGCCGCGCCGGCGGAGAAGGTGAGGAAGCGCCCGGTACGGGCGATCAGCTCGCGATAGCCGGCGGCGTTCGCGATCTGCTCTGGTGACACGTTGCGCTGGCGGACCGCATCGAGGATGCCGAGCGCGATCAGGTTGCCGTACGCGGGCGTGTGGGTGATGTTGCCCGCGCTCAGGAAGGTCGTCGCCGAGAAGCAGCGGCCCATCGCGCGCAGGTCGTCGGGGCTCTTCGGGATGATGTAGCTCAACGGGGCCCGTGCGCCCGCGGCATCGGGCGGCGTCAGGAGAATGTCCTGCCACTCCCGGTCGAAGTGGCGATCGTACCAGGCGACGTACTCGTCGACGGTCCCGCGCGTCGCCGGGTGCACGGTGACGTCCTCGACCAGCCCCTCGCCGATGACCCACACCCGGCGCCCGTCGCGCAGCGCCTCGCGATATTCCGCGCCCGTCCTCATGGGAGTCGAAGCTTAGCATCTCGGGTCGACATCTTCGACACGTCACGGGATAATCCCGCCGGGAGACGACGATGAGCCAAGCCAAGATTCCCAAAGCGCTCCACGAGCACATCAACACGGCGTTCCCGGCCAACGTCTGTCTGGTGGGAACGGTCCTGCCGAGCGGGTTCGCGCAGATCACGCCGCGCGGCAGCACGATGGTCTACGACGACGAGCACCTGGCCCTCTGGGAGCGCGGCAAGGGGCTCGACGAGCGCGAACCTCCGGGACAAGTCGAAGGTCACGGTGTTCCTGCGCAAGCCCCAGCTCCGCGAGGCGGGCGTGCTGCCCAAGGGCGGGATCGCGCGCTTCTACGGCACCGCCGAGGTCCACACGTCGGGCCCGGCGTACGAAGAGGTCTGGCGACGGCTCGTCCAGCCCGAGAAGGACCGGGATCCGGACAAGAAGGGCTTCGCCGTCCTCATCAAGGTCGAGCGCGCCGAGGATCTCGACGGTCAGCCGCTGGTGCTGGCATGAGCAATCTCGAGGGAGTCCTGACGGGAGTTCGCGTGCTCGATTTCGGGCGTTACATCGCCGGGCCGTACTGCGCCGCGCTGCTGGCCGATCTGGGCGCGGACGTGATCCGCATCGAGCGCGCCGGGGGTGGCGAGGATCGCTGGGTGGCGCCGGTGACCGACGACGGCGTGGGCGCGCTCTACGTGGTGATGAACCGCAACAAGCGCGCGATGACCCTGGACCCGGCGTGCCCCGAGGGTCAGGAGATCGTCCGCAAGCTCGTCGCCACGGCCGACGTCGTCGTGGCGAACCTGCCTCCCGAGGTGCTGCGGTCGCTTTCCCTCGACCTCGAGAGCCTGCGTCGCGTGAAGCCCGACATCATCTTGACGACGGTGACCGCGTACGGCGCCGGCGGGCCGTGGAGCGCCAAGCACGGATTCGACGGCATCGGGCAGGTGATGTGCGGCTCGTCGTATCTCACGGGCACCCCGGATCAGCCGTTGCGAGCCGCGGTCGCCTGGGTCGACTGCGGCACCGCGTCGTCTGGCCGCGTTCGGAACCTTGGCCGCGCTCATGTCGCGCCGGCAGACCGGACGCGGACAGAAGGTCGAAGGCGCCTTGCTCAGGACCGCGATCGCCTTCAACAACCCAACCCTGGTCGAGCAGCAGGCCATCCAGGTCGACCGCGTGGCCACGGTCAACCGCGGCCAGACCTCGGCGCCGTCCGATCTGTTCCGCACGAAGGACGGCTGGATCCTGGCGCTCGCGATCGGCAACCCGATGTTCCGGCGATGGGCCAAGCTGATGGGCGAGGACCACTGGCTGACCGACCCGCGCTTCAAGGACGACATCGCGCGCGGCGACAACAGCGAGATCATCTCCAAGCGGATGTCGGAATGGTCGGCGTCGCGTACGACCAAGGAGGCGCTGGCCGAGCTGGAAGCGGCGAAGATTCCGTCGGCGCCGCTCTACTCGCCGCAGCAGGCGCTGGACGACGCGCACATCCGCACGGCCGGTCTGCTGCGGGACACGGAGTACCCGGGCGTGGCCCGCGGCGTGCCGCTCGCGCCGACGCCGGTCGATCTGTCGGAGACGCCCGGGGCGATTCCAGCGGCGGGCTCCACGCTGGGCGAGCACACCGACGAGATCCTGTCCGAGCTGGGCTACCAGAAGACGCAGATTGCCGAGCTGCGAACCCGCAACGTCATCTGATCGCCGGTAGCGGCAGGAGGCCCGCCGGTGAGCGCGCTGGCCGTGCGCAATCTGACGAAGTCGTTCGGAGGACTGCGCGTCACGTCGGGGTCGACCTCGCAGTCGAGCCCGGCGAGCGTCGTCTGATCATCGGCCCCAATGGGGCCGGCAAGACCACGCTCTTCAACCTGATCACCGGTGAGCTCCGCCCGGACGGCGGCTCGGTCAGCCTTGTTCGACCGGGACATCACGCGAGTGCCGAGCCGGCGCCGCTTCCATCTGGGCATCGCGCGGACGTATCAGATCATCACGCTGTTTCCGGGCGAGACCCTGCTGCGCAACGTGACCCTGGCGCTGCTGGGGCGGTCGCGACGTCGCTGGAATCCGTTCGTCCGGCTGAGCCGTCAGGAGTCGCTGGTGACGCGGGCGCGCGAGATCCTGGCACGGGTCGCCCTCGATCATCTCGCCGACCGGCCGCTGGCCCAGACCTCCTACGGCGAGCGGCGGCGTGTCGAGGTCGCGATGGCCCTCGCGCAGGACCCGCGCGTGTTGCTGCTCGACGAACCGTTCGCCGGGCTCTCGATCGACGAGCGGCGCGATGTGCTGCGACTGGTCACCAACATTCCGCGCGACGTGACGATCGTCATGATCGAGCACGACATGGACGTGGCGCTCGACTTCGCCGAGCGGATCACCGTGTTGCACTTCGGCGAGGTCGTGGTCGAGGGACGCGCGGCGAGGTGGTCGCGCATCCGCGGACGCGGGAGATCTACCTGGGCGAGTGACGCGAGCGCCGCGTCGTCGTCGGCCTTCTCGATCAGCCACTCGATGTGGAGCTTCAGATCGTAGTACTCGCCCATGAGGCCGGGCGGCGGCGGCGGGATCTGGGCGAGCCTCGACTGCAGCGCGCGCAGTCGTTCGGCCGCGGCCTTCGCCTCTTCCGGCGTGGCACTCGCGAGTGCGTGGTCGATTTCGTGGACCTCTCGGTACCATCGGGTGACCCGCTTGCGGTTTTGCGAGTTGTAAAGCGAAGGCAGGATGCGGATCAGGGGCAGCAGGATGCCGACCGCCGGCAGCAGCAGGAGCGCCCACCGCTCGACCGTGACGGCGATCCAGAACGGCAGATAGCGCTCCAGGAGCGGCGGCCCCTTGCGGAGGTAGCGCCGGGCGACCTCGTGCAGCGGCAGCTCGACGAACGCGTCGGACGGGAAGGTGTTCGGCGCCTCGAAAAGGCCGGGGCGGCTGTGGACGATCTCCGCGTTCTTCAGGAGCAGCCGCACGATCACGGGATGGACGTCCTCGCGCACCACGAGCGTCGCGGTCGCCGCGAGCAAGAGCACGTCTTGAGACGGTACGTTCGTGACCAGGTCGACGGCACCCTCGCCGAGCGTGACGGTCGAGAGGAACCGGTAGCGGGTCGTATACGCGATCGTGCGCCGTACGCTCCAGAGGCTCACGGTCGGACTCAGCAGCAGACGCCGCACCAGCGGGACCGTCGGCGCCATGATGAAGAAGCCGGCGTCGATGCGGCCGGCCTCGAGTGCCGTCGCCGCGCCTTCGCTCGTGAGGGCCAGGAGCTGCGAGTTCTGCGGCGTGACGCCGCTGTCGCGCAGCAGCCGCAGCGCGAGCGGCCGGATGCCGCTGCCTTCCTCGCCGATCTGGATACTGAGGCCGCGGAGATCGTTGAGACCGCGCAGCGGCCGGTTGCGCCGGTGAAAGAGCCAGATCGGCTCGTAGTAGAGGCTGCCGAGCGAGAGTAGCCCTTCGGTCGGCGCTGCCTCGGCGGTACCGCCCTGGACGAAGCCCGCCATCACCTGGCCGGCCTTGAGGCGCTTGAGCGTCTCGACCGTCCCGGCACCGGTGACGATCTCGACCGTGAAGCCGTCCGCCGCCGCCAGCTTCGCGTACTCCTTCGCGAACATGTAGTAGGCACCGTTCTCGCGGCCCGTGCTGAGCGTGATCCGGCGTGGCGGGAGCGGCTCGACCAGGTGATTGAGGAACAGCAGGACGATCACCATGAGGGCCAGGGCGGGCACCACCACCCAGCCGAGCTTTTTTCCAGTCCATCCGGCCCAGTCTAAGCGCCCATCCTCCCGTCGCCAGAGGATTTTGGGCTTGCCGTGGGCATCGGCTGATGGTTCGATTACCGACCACAGTCGATGGGTACCGTTCGGGCCACCGGTCTCGTCAAGACGTTCGGCACCGTGACCGCGGTGAACGACCTCAGCTTCGAGGCCAGAGCCGGAGAGTTCCTGACCTTGCTCGGGCCGAGCGGCTGCGGCAAGACCACCACTCTGCGTCTCGTGGCCGGGCTCGAGCGGCCGGATCGAGGCGAGATCCTGGTCGGGCGACCGCCCGATCTCCTCGGCGGCGTCCGGGCTCTTCGTGCCGCCGGAGCGGCGCGGAATGGGGATGGTCTTTCAGAGCTACGCGATCTGGCCGCACATGACCGTCTTCGAGAACGTCGCCTTCCCGCTTCAGGAGCTTCGTGTGCCGCGGGCCGAGACCCGCGAGCGGGTGATGGCGATGCTCTCGACGGTCGGGCTGGGCGATCTCCACGCCCGTCCGGCGCCGATGCTCTCGGGCGGCCAGCAGCAGCGGGTCGCGCTGGCGCGCGCGCTCGTGTCGAACCCGCAGGTGCTGCTGCTCGACGAGCCGCTCTCGAACCTCGACGCGCGGCTGCGCGAAGAGATGCGCTTCGAGCTGCGGGAGATGCAGGCGAAGCTCGGGATCACCAGCATCTTCGTGACCCACGATCAGGCCGAGGCGATGACGCTCTCCGACCGCATCGTCGTCATGAACGCCGGCCGCATCGAGCAGGAAGGCAGCCCCGAGGACGTCTACCAGCGGCCGCGCACGCGATTCGTCATGGACTTCCTGGGCCGCGCCAACCATCTGCCGGCGCGCATCGCGAAGGGTGACGACGGAAACCTGGTGGCCGAGGTCGAGGAGCGTCGGCTGCGGCATGCCCGTCACCGGCAGCGGGAGCTGGAGCGTCGGCCAGGAAGTCCTGCTGGCGTTTCGACCGGAAGCGGTGGAGGCGCGGGCGGCCGAGCGCGACGGCGCCTGGGTCGGCGTGGTGCGGTCGTCGGTCTACGTGAGCGGCCACGTCGAGTACGTGGTGGAGATCGGGAAATTCACGGTGAGAGCGATCGGCCCGGACGACGCGCGGCTCCCGCACGAGGCCCGTGCGAGGCTCTGCGTGTCGCCCCGAGCGGTGCGGATCTGGCCGCGAAGTGACGGCGCCTACGGAGGGAGAGCTCGATGACGAGACGGCGATGGGTGCTGATGATGTCGGGGCTGTTCGCGTCGGTCGTTGTTGCCGGTGCGCTCGCCCCGGAGCGCTCTGAGCACAGAGCAAGCCGCCCGCCGCAGCGCCGGTCGACACGACGGCGTCCCCCGCGAAGTTCCAGGCGGCGATGGCCGAATGGAAGAGCAAGATCGTTCCCGCGGCGAAGAAGGAAGGCGAGGTCATCTGGTACAGCTGCGCCCAGGCGACCGAGGCCGAGGGCACGATCACCGCCTTCAACAAGGCCTACCCGGACATCCAGGTGAGCCAGGTCCTGTCCCGGGATTTCAGCTCGTGGAAAAGATCAACACCGAGTCCTCGGCCGGCCGCGTCCAGGCCGACGTCTATCAGTGCGGCGGGCAGAGCGGACGGACCTTGACGTGGCGAGGGCTGGCCGAGGACTTCATCCCGCCGACGGCGCTCGACCCGAACGTGAAGTGGCGCTGGCCCATCATCAACAAGGAGACGCATCTCGCCGGCGTGTTCGCGAGCGTCAGCGGCTTGAACGTCAACACGAAGCTGGTCCCGCCGGACAAGTATCCCAAGAGCTACTGGGACCTCGTGCCGCGACCCGTACTGGGTCGACCTGATCAAGCGCAAGCGCGTGGCGTTCACCGATCCGCGCATCGCCAACATCGGCGTCTACCACGTGTACGGCCTGAAGGAAGTGAACGCCGAAGGAGTACGGCGAGCCGTTCATCCGCGAGTTCGCCGGGCTCAAGCCCAAGCTCTTCGGCTTCAACGAGTCCGGCGAGGTGGCGCGCGGCGAGCTCCACGCCATGCTCGGCGGGCCGTGGCGCGTCGAGTACAGCCATGGGCACCGTGCCGATCACGAAGCTCTGTCTCGAGCCCGGCTGCGTCAGCACGCAGTCGCCGCTGTTCGCCGTGGTGCAAGAGCGCCCCGCATCCGAACGCGGCCAAGGTCTTCGTGGACTTCATGCTGAGCCGCGAAGTACGCCGAGTGGCGCGTGCAGGCGCTCGGCAACACGCCGGCCCGGGCCGACGTGGCGCCGCGGCCGCTCGATGATCCGGCAAGTTCAAGCTCCAGTACGCGGGCGACGACAAGGCGGAGCGGCAGATCAGCGAGGTTCTCAAGTGGGTCATCGCATCTAAGCTGTTCGATTATTGAGATGGGGGCCACGACATGGCCCCCATGCTCCCGCGCGCTCGGAAGCGCCACGGCGTAGCCGAGGCGCGCGCTCCGAGGTTCCGCGCTGCGGACGCGGGAGGCGGTGATCATGGCTGTCGCGAGTCGCGTGAGGTCAGGCGCGCGAGGCTCGGGCGTGGCCGCGCGTGCTTGGCGTGGGCGTGGCTGCCGACCTTGCTGCTGATCGTCGTGGCCGTGCTCACGGTCACTCCCGTCGTCACCGCGCTGGTCGCGGGCTTCAGGGACGCGCCGCCCGGGCGCCCGGGATCGATCATCCTGGGAGTCGATTCGCGCCTCGCTCGGCGTGATGGCCGATCCGGACGTCTGGCGGATCCTCTGGACCACCGTGTGGCTCTCGACGGTGCGCGCGGTCCTGGCGCTGGCGCTCGCGGTCGTGCTCGCGTGGATCATCGCGCGCACGGACTGTCCGTTCCGCAACCGGCTCGAGTTCCTGCTGATTCTCTCGTTCTTCTTCCCGCTCCTCGGTAAGGTGCTCGGCTGGGCGCTGCTCCTGAGCCCTCAGAAGGGATACTCTGAACCAGCTCCTGCGCCATCTGCCGATGTTCGCGGGGGACACGGGACCGCTCGACATCTTCTCCTATGGCGGGCTGATCTTCGTGAGCGTGACCGGCTGGGCCACCTTGCTCGCGATCTTCCTGATCCCGGCTTTCCGCAACATGGACGCGGCGCTCGAGGAATCGGCGCGGATGTGCGGCGCCTCGCCGCGACGGACGGTGATGCGCATCCTCGTGCCGCTCCTGCGGCCCGCCATCCTGGCCGCGTTCATCCTGTCGCTCACGCGGCTGCTCTCCTCGTTCGAGACCGAAGTGTTCCTCGGCACGAGCTCGGGGATCTACGTCCTGACGAACAAGATCTACGAGCGGATGGTGCAGATCTTCCCCCGGACTTCGCGCACGGGCATGACGATGGCGGTCATGCTGCTGGTCATCACCTTCGGGCTCGTGCTCGTGAACTGGCGGTTCCTGGGCAAGCGCGACTACACGACCGTGAGCGGGCGCGGCTACTCGGCGCGCCCGATGGCGCTCGGCCGGCTCCGCTGGGTCGGCCTTCGGCTTCGTCGTGCTGTTCTTCGTGGTCACGGTGGTCCTGCCCGCGCGTGATGCTGATCCAGGTGAGCTTCATCCGGTTCATCGGGCTGAACGTCTTCGACCCGGCGAGCTACACGCCTCGACAACTGGCGGCGGATGCTGACGCCTCGGGATCAACCGTCTGGCGCTGACCAACAGCCTCATCATGAGCATCGTCGCCACGACGGTCGGGATGGTCATCTACTCGCTCGTCTCCTACGTCGTCACCAAGAGCCGCTACAGGGGACGGCGGCTGCTCGACCTGGTGGCCTGGGTGCCGTGGGCGGTGCCGTCGCTCGATGCTCGGCCTGGGGATCCTCTGGGCGGTTCTTCTTTCGCCGCTCGCCATCCTCTATGGCACCTTGACGGTGTTGATCCTGGCTCACATCGTGCGCGGGTTTCCGTTCGGGACGCAGATCATGGGCTCGAGCATGATCCAGATCAGTCGCGAGCTCGAGGAGGCCGCGCGCATCCACAAGGCGTCGTGGCCCTCGACCTTCCGGCGGATCTGGCTGCCCCTGGTGAAGAACGGCTTCGTGGCGGGCTGGGTGATCCAGTTCACCGTGTCGTTCAGCGACCTGGCGACGGTCGCGTTCCTGCTACGGCGCCAAGTCGGCCGTCCTGCCGACGCTCTTCCTGAGCCAGTGGTCCAACGGGCGCCTCGAAGAGGCGGCGGTCGCGGCCCTGATGATGACGGCGGTCGTTCTGGCGGTGGTCGCTGCTCGTTCTGGAGAAACTGGTCAGAACTGGCGTTACCGCCACACGACCATAACGCTAAAGTGGCGGCCCCAGCTGGCACGGTTCGCAATGTTGGTGCAGGCCACACCGGGACGTCACTGAGGCGTGGGATCCGCCATTCCGAGGCGGGCTTCTGAGAAGAAGGCGGCGGGGCGCTGGATGCACCGAAGACGTAACGAAACTCTCACCACTGTGGACCGGGGACATCGGCGGGCGCCACCTGCATGATGCCTGGATCCCCACGCTCTGTCGAAACGGCACATCTGAATCGTGACGGCGCGCCAGTCACGTCCCGACTCCTCTGACGAACCTCATCGCCACTTCCGTCCGATCGGCGAGATCAGATGGTCAGAACCACTATCCACTGCGTGCGTCCTCTTCTTCCTGGCGAGACGAACCTGCCGCGATGTGCCACAGCTGGAAGTACAGCTTTGCCGGGGCCGCTGCGATCAGGCGTGCCGGGCTGAAACCGGAAGAACAACACAAAAGTCGAAGATCCATACCTGGCCTGTCCATTGCGGCGGTGGAACGACATCATCCTAAAATATGGAGTCCGCGCCGAACGCCTGCCAGCACCGCTTCCGGACATCAGCCGAGAACAGCTGCTGCCGCGTTGTCTGGTCCAGTGCTGCGTCTGGCGCTGGTTCCGAGAAAGGAAACCAAAGAGGCGACATCAGCACGAGGGCATCTCGGCTTCTCACTGCACGCCTCAGGCGCCAAATCCAAAGCCCAAACAAGGCTCCAGCCACAGACGTTCCACGACTACCCCACGGCGTCTGACAAGGGCGCCAGTGCAAGTCAAATCGACGCAAGGTTAAGCACCTCATTGCGAACTCACCATTGGCGGGAAGCCACGGCCGCATTACTACTGGCATCGCCCACTTCCTGTTCGTTCTTCCCGATGATCCGGGCGGGCATTACTCACGGATTACAGGTGCTGGTGCGTGCGCAGGTGCCGAAATTGGACGTTTCAACCACATCTGTTATAGGCATCCGCGGCTTAGCGCTCCGCGTCTTGGCAGCAACGCCGCCGGCGGCTGGCCGACATCTCAACGCCGGCGCGGGCGGCCCGATCGCCAGCGCGGCCAACTCGCGAGCGAAGCTGGGGTTCATGGACAAGCTCGGGACTGGACAAAGGAAGTTCCGTCTGGCCCT